>Ga0233441_1000090_pt1 | contig 127122 bp, 126 predicted proteins | sample SI_123_September_4_FD_182781 | JGI IMG/M metagenome (GOLD analysis project Ga0233441, IMG submission 182781) | Seawater microbial communities from Saanich Inlet, British Columbia, Canada - SI_123_September2016_135_MG | ecosystem: Environmental > Aquatic > Marine > Inlet | place: Canada...
CAACTGGCCAAACGACGAGCAAGAGGCTATCGTAATATTAATAATTTTATCAATATGATTTACTTTCTTTGTGGTAAGTTAAAATTCGACTACCCACTACTAATCACATAGAGCCAAATAAAACTGATACCAAATAAATGGATATGTGAAACCCGGGTTAATGAAGAAAACGTTGCACCTTCGTGCTGTTTAGCAAGTTCCTTGATATTTTTAAATTTTGTAAAGTCAGGAATGCCCACTGCAGCTTCGTTGTGACACATCTGGCACTTTTCTGCAATAATTTTCTCAGGTTTGAGGTAGGTGTATTCTTTCTCTAAAGCACCATCTCGAGCCCACTGCATAAGGGCAAACCTTTCCTGCTCTGTGGCTTTGTCTTTCATAGAACCATTCAGCTTGTTTCTAGAACAGTACCCGAGCGGTTACCATAGTAACTGTAAACAATATCATCAATTGATAAACCAAATTTTCCATCAGCCATACCATGAGTAAACAAAATTTGAATTAGGGCAAAAAATAGCCGATTGCAACGGTAGTTAAATAGCCAGTAAATAAAATTTTTACAGGTGTATCTAGCTCACTTAAAGTGATTTTAAAGTCTTGGTTCATAACATAGGAAAATAGAATATTAGTAAATTCTATTTTATCTGATATATAGAGTACGGGTAAACTTAATCGCTGAATCAATTTATATTTTAGTTGCTCAATACAACCAGCAATAAGAGCATAATGACAGTATAATATCGCCCATCAATATGAAATGAACTTTACGAATATAGGTGTGGCATAAATGATGACTATGGATGATAGAGACGGAAAAATCTGGATGGATGGCGAATGGGTAGAATGGCGAGAAGCTAAAGTACATGTACTTACACATACCCTGCATTATGGCGCGGGTGTATTTGAAGGCTTAAGAGCCTATCATACTGCTCAGGGGCCTGCTATTTTCAAACTAGCCGAACATACCGATCGTTTATACCGTTCCGCACATATCTTGAATATGAAAATCCCTTTTTCCAAAGCAGAGATTAATCAGGCACATATGGGGGCGATTAGTAAAAATAATCTGGATAGCGCTTATATACGCTCAATGTGTTTTTATGGTTCAGAAGGCATGGGGTTACGTGCTGATAATCTTAAAGTGCATGTCATGGTGGCAGCATGGGAATGGGGCGCTTATCTTGGCGATGAAAGCATGGAAAAAGGCATTCGCATTCGCACGTCTTCCTATACGCGCAACCATGTTAACAGCACTATGTGCAAAGCCAAGGCAAATGGTAATTACATTAACTCCATTCTAGCCCTGCAAGAAGCCTTATGTGCGGGATACGATGAGGCCTTATTACTCGACCATGAAGGGTTTGTCGCCGAAGGCAGTGGTGAGAATTTATTTATTGTGCGTAATGGTATTCTCTATACTCCGGAAACTACTTCTGCATTGGAAGGAATAACCCGGGAAACTATTCTGACGATTGCCAAAGAACAAGGCCTAGAAGTAAAAGAAAAACGCATTACCCGTGATGAAGTGTATGTAGCGGATGAAGCTTTTTTCACCGGATCTGCCGCAGAAGTCACGCCGATCCGTGAATACGATGATAGACAAATCGGCTCAGGCTCAAGAGGTCCGATTACCGAAAAAATACAGAGCCTGTATTTTGATTATGTTCATGGACGTAAAGCGGATCATGCTGAATGGCTGGCGCATGTTAAATAACAGCGGATACAAGCATCTAGTGCAGGATTTTATTTGTATTAAAGGCATAGAAACAGGAGTGTAGCTAGTTACGTAACTGTTTCTGCAGCACAGAAGACGGATAAAAAGGCAAGTCAGTTGCTTAAATTATTTCGTGCACGTTCCTGTAAACTGCTACATTAGGCATATCAAACAGGGGCTATTGGCCGTTCAATTCAGCAGACATTATTAAGAAGCGTAGTTTAACTGTATGTAACAAGCACTACAGTAGCAATGTTTTAAATTTTTAAGTGACTAAATTGATGAGAGATTCTTTCTGGGTCGAGCATGTTAATTCCCCCTCGTCCCAGTTTAATTAAGCCTTCGCACTCAAATTCCTTGAGTAAACGGCTAATTACTTCGCGTGAACTGGCGAGTTCTTCTGCAAGGTTTTGGTGGGTAAGCCCTATTCTATGTTGACCAGGCTAATGAGTTTAGGTATACGTTGTGAAAGCAGCGAGAAAATATATTGCTGCTACTGAGGTTTGATCTTGAGTCATTGCAGCATTTGTTGAGTCGGAACTGTGAAACCTTCTGCATCCTTTTCAATTTCAACAATGGTAGGAAATATCTGGGTATTCAAAGTGCACGATGCCGTCAGAATTCAGCTCTCACAAGCGCCGGCATGATATGGGGAAATAATGCGGCCATCTTCTCCTTCAGGGCGATAAGCGTGCACCTGGCCTTTTTGCCGCAGGATAAGGTGCTCGCATTGAACCCCTCGCGCCGTAAATAATAGAACCTGCAAGAGCAGATATGCGGTAGACTTCGCTTTGTGTGGCTAAGAATGCAAAGGGTGCCTGAGGAAGGTTTTTCATATTAGATCCATTAATAGTGAAATTTAGATTATATCCGCCTTTCTCCCTGCTTAGTCTCTTTTTAGCTTGGTATATGTAGCCTTGACCAAAAGCTTACAATGTTTCGGACTTTTGATCCCGTTGCAATAGGTTCTGAACTGCAATTAAGGGCGACAATCCCTCATATAAAACCCGGTAGGTTTGTTCGGTAATGGGCATATCGATAGCGTGTTTTTTCGCCAGCATAAAAGTCTCTTTTGCAGCCGAGATGCCTTCGACTTCCTGGCCAATTTCCTGTATTGCCTGCTCTCTGTCTTTTCCCTGGCCTAGGGCTATGCCAAAGCGTCGATTACGCGATTGGTTATCTGTACAGGTTAGAATCAGGTCGCCCAAGCCAGCCAGGCCCATCAAGGTTTCCTGTTGACCGCCTAAGGCACTATTTAAGCGAATGATTTCTGCAATTCCCCGGGTAACCAGGGCGGCTCGGGTATTGGCACCAAAACCTAGCCCATCAGCAATGCCAGCAGCAATAGCCAGTACGTTTTTAACTGCCCCGCCGACTTGTACGCTAATAATATCGTTTGTTGTGTAAGTTCGAAACCGAGGGCTGTGCATGATTTGCGCTAACTGATCGGCAAAGGCTTGCTGGGTTGCAGCGATAGTCACTGCGGTGGGTAAGCCGGCGGCAACTTCTTTCGCAAATGAGGGGCCGGATAAAACAGCTGCCGGGGTTTCATTCGAGAAAACCTGAGCAACTATTTGATGCAGTAATTCACCTGTTTCTGGATTTAAGCCTTTACTCGCCCAGGCAATTTTTACATTTTCACTGACAAAGGGCTTGATGTTGAGCAGCGTTTGTTTAAATACATGGCTAGGCACCGAGATTAACAGTATATCGCTAAATTCTACAGCTTGTTGTAAGTTGTCTGTGACTTGTAAAGTAGCTGGGAAATCATGCTCAGCAAGATAGCGTTTGTTTTGCCGGTCTTTAGCCAGGTTTTCAATATGCTCGGGTAAATGTCCCCACAGCAAGGTTTGATTGCCATTTCTTGCCGCTTGTATGGCGAGAGCTGTGCCCCATGAGCCAGCTCCCAAAACGCTAATCTTGCGGGTCATTGCAAGTGTTAGTTTAAGGTGCTTTTGCTAGCTGATTGTTGTTGTGCCTGCTGAACATGTTGTGCATATAAGGCGTCAAAATTAACCGGTGCCAAAAGTAGCTGTGGAAAGCCTCCTTTTGCTACCAGGTCAGAGATAACTTCACGGGCATAGGGAAATAAAATATTAGGACAGAAGCTGCCTAGCATGGGTCCCATTTCTTCATCTGCAAAGCCAGCTAATGAAAAAATTCCGGCCTGTGTCGCCTCAACCAGATACGCGGTAGTTTTATCTGTTTTTACGGTTACTGTGACCGTAATGGCAACTTCAAACATTGAATTTTCTAAAGGTACCGAATTGGTGCCTAAATTAAAATCGACCGCAGGCTCCCATTTTTCGGTAAAAATCTTTGGCGATTCAGGTGATTCAAAGGAGATGTCTTTGGTAAATATTTTTTGAATTGAGAATTGTTTTTCTTGTGCCTGGTTTTCTTCAGCCATGTTTTTAGTTCGTGTATTTTTAAGTGATTTTAATTATTTGTTTTTTACGATAGGTAATTTGTTTTCTTCCCATGACTGCATGCCACCAATCATTAGGAAAACATTTTCAAAGCCTAGTTTTTGTAAAGTTGAGCAAGCTGGAGCGGAACGAGTACCCGTATGACAAACGACGATCACATCATCTTTTTTGTATAGGTCGATTTTATTGACTTGCGCTTCTATATTAGCAACAGGTATATGTATCGCATCTGCAATATGTCCTTTGTTGTATTCTCCTGCCTCACGCACATCCAGGATAATGGGATGCCCCGTGTTTAACTTGGTAACGGTCAGCATGGGCGAAATCGTATTGTATTTACGCATGCCCGTCTCGACTATATCCTGAAGTAAAAAGAAAGAAACTGCTAAAAATGCAGTGATGAGCATCCAGTGAGCGGAAGCGAATTCGATATATTGATCCATTATGAATTTTATTTAGAGGTTAAAAATTAACATTGTTTGCAAAAAATCTCACGCATCATTTCAATCAGCTTGAGCATACGCGGGTCATCAATGTAGTAAAAAACGCGGTTAGCATCTTTTTTAAAGTTGAGAATATCTTTTTCTCTCAAAATGGCGAGATGCTGCGAGATATTACTCTGGCTGGTCCCCACTTTTTCGACGATATCTTGAACGCTAATCACTTCTGTACCCAGTACGCAAAGGATTTTTAAGCGTAAAGGATGAGACATAGCTTTTAAACAGCGTGCCGCTCTTTCTATATCAGCATCGTTGTATAAGGGTTGGTTATCTTGAATGTCCATGGGGCAGTTTTGTTTGCAAGGCGCGAATTATAACATCCAAATAAGTATTATTTGCATTCTTGTTCCGCTTAAAATTAGCCAGAGACAGGGCCAAGCCTGTTTTTTTATCTGGTGAGTGGTGTAGATAATATTCTGTATAAGGCCTAATAAGCTTATTAGAAAACGCTTAAATATATCAAAAACAGCGGGTTTCAGCAAATCCAGTGCTGCTTTACTGTGATAATAATCACTTTAAAAAGTTGAATTAAAAACTCAAGGCGTATTTTCCCTCCTTTTTTAAAGAGCTGATTGAACAACAAAAATAATAAATAAGCGCACTGACAGTCTATTTTATAACAATACTCGTAACTGCTCAGCGTATTTTAATATCGTAAAACATTGATGTTTAAGTAGGATGGGCAAAGTTTATGTGCCCATTTTAACAATGGTTGATGGGCATACTACATTTTTCCATCCTTCTCTCTTGCAGCCATTTGATTTTTATATAAAAATACGCTGAGTAGTTACCAATATTCTTATATTGTTATAAAATAGCCTGTATCACAGCCTAGTGTTGTCTATATTTTTAGAATCTACGAGATAAAACATGATCAAACCAAAACCCTTAATATTACTCATTCTTGATGGCTTTGGCGTTAGAGCAGAGACAGACTATAACGCTATTGCTCATGCCAATACGCCATGCTGGGATAGCTTACAGCAAAAATATTCTATGACTCAGCTGGATTGTTCTGGACGTATCGTGGGCTTGCCTGATAAGCAAATGGGTAATTCCGAAGTAGGACATATGCATATCGGTACTGGGCGCTATGTACCACAAAATTTCTCCCGCGTCAGTGATGCAATCGAATCGGGTAGTTTTTTTGAAAACCCGGCTTTGTGTCTGGCTGTAGACGAGGCAAAGAGTAAGGATGGGACATTACATATCCTCGGCCTGTTGTCTGCTGGAGGCGTGCATAGCCATATCAACCATATTCTAGCGATGCTGGAAATGGCAGCAAAGAAAGGCTTAACAAAAGTAGCGATACATGCCATTTTAGATGGCCGTGATGTTGCGCCAAGCAGCGCTGAATCAGCTCTTAAAAGTTTGCAGGATAAAATTGACCAGTTAGGAGTAGGGCATATTGCTTCAATCATAGGTCGCTTCTACGCAATGGATAGAGATAATCGCTGGGAGCGTGTCCAAAAAGCACATCAGCTTATTGTTCTTGGGGAGAGCAAATACACGGCAGAATCAGCCATAGAAGGCTTGCGCAATGCTTATCAGCGCGAGGAAACTGATGAGTTTGTCGATGCGACTGCTATCTTGAATAGACAAGGAGAAGCAACTAGCCTAGCCGACAATGACGCTGTGGTTTTCATGAATTTCCGTGCTGACCGCGCTCGCGAAATTAGCCAGGCAATAACTGATACTGACTTTTCAGGGTTTGAGCGCAACCATCCTGGATTTCAGGGCTGTTTTGTTACTTTGACTGAATATAATGAGAAATTTAGCTACCCCATGGCTTATCCTTCCATGGAAATTAAGAACAGCCTAGGCGAAGTATTAGCGCAGCAAGGCTTGTTACAGTTACGTTTAGCAGAAACGGAAAAATATGCGCATGTTACGTTTTTTATGAATGGTGGTGTTGATGAGCCAAATATTGGCGAAGATCGTATTCTGGTGCCTTCTCCTAAAGTAAAAACCTACGATATGCAGCCTGAAATGCATGCGGCACAAGTCACCGAGCACTTGGTCAATGCTATTGCCGAGCAAAAGTATGATGTCATTATATGCAACTACGCAAATTGCGATATGGTCGGGCATACAGGCAAATGGGAAGCAGCTTTGCAAGCGGTAGAAACTATTGATGCCTCGTTAGCCAAATTGGTTGTAGCACTGAAAAAGGTCGGTGGACAAATGCTAGTCACTGCCGATCACGGAAATATTGAACAAATGCGTGATGCCGATGGTGGGCCATTAACTTCGCATACAACTAACCCGGTACCCTTGGTTTATGTCGGTGGCGAGCAGTCTTTAGCGGATGGCGGTAGTTTAAAAGATTTGGCTCCCACGATGCTGGCAATTTTAGGTATTGAGCAGCCTGCGGAAATGGATGGCACGTCACTTCTGACTGAGTCTTAAGACTAGGTGAGGTTTTTTCTGCTGTTATTACTACTCTGCAGCCATAGCGCCGGCATGGCTGCAGGGAGTAAAGATCAAGAGCTGCGCAAAGTGCAGAATAAAATTAAAGCACTTGCTGATAATTTAACCAGCTTAGGTAAACAAAAAAATCAGGCGAACTCTGAATTAAAACGTGTTGAGGAGGGGTACGGTGAAATATCTCGTACACTTCAGGAGCTGAACGCCCAGGTAAGTTCGAAACATCTGCGTATTAATGAAATCCAGCAAGAAATACAGCTGCAAAATGGTTGGTTGTTCACGCAAAAATCACAGCTGGCAGAGCAGGTCAAGACGGCATATGCGCTGGGACGACAAGAGCAATTGAAATTATTGCTCAATCAGCAGGATATCAATCGTAGCAGCCGCATTATGACCTATTATCAGTACTTTAATCGGGCACGGATTGATAAGTTGCAACGTATTAATGCCAGCTTGCAATTGTTAACGACTTTAGAGCAGGAAAAGCTACACGAAAAGCAGGGGCTTGCCAGCTTAATAGCCGAAAATAAATTACTGCAAGAACAATTAGCGCTAAATAAAAAAGAGCGTGAGCAGATACTGGTGCGAATTAAAAAAGACTATCAGAAAAATCGCAAGCAGCTATCCAGACTTAAAAAAAATGAAAAACAATTAAAATCATTGATTTCAAGGCTGGAAGAAGCAAAGCAGACTGAAGTCCCCCCTAAAGTGCCTCTCCGGTCGTTTAATAAACTAAGAGGCAAATTACCCTGGCCGGTCAAAGGTAAAGTTGTTAGAAGTTTTGGTAGTCCGCGTTCTGATGGGAAATGGAGCGGCGTATTAATTCGAGCTAAGGAAGGCAGTAAAATAAAGGCTATCGCTCACGGGCAAATTGTTTTCTCAGATTGGTTTAAGGGCTACGGCTTATTAGTGATCGTAAAGCACGATAAAAACTTTATGAGCCTTTATGCATTTAATCAAAGCCTGTATGGAGAAGTGGGTGACTGGGTAAACGCGGGTAGTACGATAGCTACTTTGGGTGATAGCGGAGGAAGGGATAAAGCAGGCTTATATTTTGAAATTCGTAAAAAAAATCGGCCACTGAACCCCAAAAAATGGTGTAAAAAATAACAAATAAATATGTGGGCTAATTCGCTCTTTTTAAATTGATTTACGTTATTTATTTGTGTATTGATATAAAATAGATTTATAAAGTATCTGTAACCGTTATAAAATACGGGTATGGTTGAAATTTTTCAGGAATATTGTATCGGAGTTTGTACAGCGTGCTTAAACAAAAAAATATTTTTATCTTATTTGTCGGATGTTGCCTAGGTGTTTTAATTTCGACCGCTGGTTCAGTGCTTGCTGATAAGGAAACAGTGCCGAAAGAACAGGACGTTAGCTTGCCTTTTGACGAGTTACGTACATTTACAGAAATCTTTGGGCGCATTAAACAGGATTATGTCGAGCCTGTTAGCGATAAAGATCTATTGGAAAGTGCCATTCGCGGCATGTTGGTAGGGTTGGATCCTCATTCTAGTTACTTAAATACTGAAGAATATAAAGAGTTAAAAGTTGGCACAACTGGACGTTTTGGTGGTTTAGGCATACAGGTCACCATGGAAGATGGCTTTGTAAAAGTAATCTCCCCTATTGACGATACACCTGCACAACTCGCAGGCATAGAGGCAGGGGATTTAATCATCAAGCTTGATGATCTGCCGGTTAAAGGAATGACGTTGACTAATGCCGTTAAAATAATGCGTGGCGAAGTGGGTAGCAAAATCGTATTAACGGTAGTGCGTAAAGGTAAGGATGCTCCCTTTAATGTCACTTTAGTCAGAGATATTATTAAAGTAAAAAGCGTACGTAGTCGTATTTTAGAAGATGGGTTTGGCTATTTGCGTATCAGTAGCTTTCAGTCGCCTACCGGTGAAGCCGTTAAAGAGGCAGTTAAAGAGCTTGAGAAAGAAAATGGAGGGCCTTTAGAAGGGGTGGTGCTGGATTTACGGAATAATCCTGGCGGGGTATTAGATGGCGCCGTATCGGTCAGCGACTCATTTTTGAATTCAGGCAAAATCGTTTACACAGAAGGTCGCATTAAAGACTCGCAAATGGATTTTAATGCAACCCCAGGTGATTTATTAAATGGTGCGCCTATCGTCGTATTGATTAATGCAGGTTCTGCTTCTGCTTCTGAAATTGTGGCAGGCGCATTGCAGGATCATAAGCGTGCTATTATTATGGGCTCCAAGTCTTTTGGTAAAGGCTCGGTACAAACGATCATGCCGACAGGTAATGGCGGCGCAGTAAAAATCACAACGGCACGGTATTTCACGCCTTCTGGGCGCTCTATCCAGGCGACAGGCATTGAGCCTGATATAGAACTGGAGCGCCTTAAGCTGGAATCTCTAGAAGCAAGCAGTTTTCAGCCGATTAAAGAAGCGGATTTATCACGCCATTTATCCAATGGCAACGGCAAAAAAGAAGACACTGCAGATAAATCTAAAAGCAAAGTAGATGGAGAGAAGGATAAGGATGAAGATCCTAAAGGTGTTGATATGCGTGACTATCCACTAAAAGAAGCCTTGAACTTATTAAAAGGTATCGCAATTCTGAGATAGCCTTGAGATAGTGCGGTAGCGTGCTCTTTGATAGGTAGGTATGTAATAAGCAGTTGATTTAAAATAGATTATTAATCGCTTAATCATTTCTTTCTTCAAGGTGCTGTACTATTGGAGGGTCTGATCTGAAGTTTAAGCTGACTATTTAGAGCCAATATTTTGTAGAGTAACCTTACTTTATAGGGAATATTAGTTGACTACAGTGAAAAGCCGTATATAATCTTCTAAGCTTGAAAGTTGTCTTATATTTATGTACACCCTCGATGTTATATCTTTAGTAGCTCGTCCTGTTTTATAAGTAATAGTGTCACTTCCAGCAAAACGGCCTTTTACAAGGCTTCAATTACTCTTGAAATAAATAGGATATTATTATGTCTACTACAACTGGTACAGTAAAATGGTTTAACGAAGCTAAAGGTTTTGGCTTCATTGAGCAAGAATCTGGTCCTGACGTTTTCGCTCATTTCAGCGCAATCTCAGGTTCTGGCTTCAAAACTCTAGCCGAAGGCCAGAAAGTTGAATTTACTGTGACTGATGGCGATAAAGGGCCTCAAGCAGAGGATATCGTAGGTCTTTAGTACGAATTCATAGTTACTAGCCTACATTTATAATGTAGGCTTAGCCTGCTCTAGGGCAGGCCATAAAAGGGTGGATCCTCCAAAAGAGGCTCCACCCTTTTTTTGTGGCAGAATTTCTTCAGTTTATTTTTTATAACAGCATTGTTGATATGGCTTAGTCCACCTACTGTAAAGATAAGACACTTATAAACAATTGATTCTGGTATATTTTGCTAGTTTGCAATATACTCAATCATGTAGCTACATGTTACATAATAATAAAAATATTTTAGGAGCGGTTTTATGTTTGAGTTTATAATTGTTTTAGTACTGATATTTGCAGCATATATCATGTTTTTTAAGGGCAAAAGTAATACGGGGCAACCCAACAAAAAAGAGGACGATGAGGCTATATTCAATCCTCCTGAAAATAAACCAGCTAAAGTAGAAGTAAGCACAGCTGTCGTTGTCCAAAGCCCACCTGAAAAATCCAAGCCAGTTGCAGCTGCAAACTACAAGGTCAAACCAGAGCCTAAAACAACGCCAAAACCTAAATCTAAATCAATATCCCCTAAAGTTGAACTACGCACGGTTATGATGAAAAACCCGGCAACAGGAGAAGACGTAAAAGTTGCAGGTAATTACAGAATGGTCAAGAGATGGATCAAAGAGGCTCTAGTCGAAGAGGGCTTATTAGGAAAGATCTATAAAAATAATGAGCTGGATGAAGCTGCCAAAGTCGTTGTAGCTGAAGCACTTTCGATTATTAAGGCAATGGATAAATATAAAGTCTAGTTTATTATACTTCGCGCGGCCGCGCGAAGTATAAGCCTGGAAGTCTATATGGTTGAGTGACTACAGCTGAGTAGGCTTCCGGCAAATATATTCCTATTTATATCGAAAATAGCTCGCGCATTTTCGCACCAGGGTGTTCTGCCCGCATAAAAGCTTCGCCTACCAGGAATGTATAAATATCATTATCCATCATTAACCGCACATCATCATGTGTATGAATGCCGCTTTCGGTAATGACTAACCGCTCATCTGGCACCATCGCCTGTAAATCCAGTGTGGTTTGTAGTGATGTTTCAAAGGTTCGTAAATTGCGGTTGTTTATGCCCATTAAAGGCGTATCCAGGTTTAAGGCACGCTGCATCTCTTCACTGTCATGGACTTCAACCAGTACATCCATACCTAGCTCCTTAGTCGTATCTGCCAATTCGTGCATTTGTGTATCGGTTAAAGCCGCAACAATTAATAAAATACAATCTGCCCCCAGAGCACGTGACTCATATATTTGATAAGGGTCAATCATAAAATCCTTACGTAATACCGGGATCGGGCAGGCTTGTCTTGCCATCTGTAAATTAACTTCCCCGCCCTGAAAATATTCTTTGTCGGTCAGCACAGAAAGGCAGGTTGCGCCACTCATTGCATAGTCCTGAGCAATCTCTACGGGCCTAAAATTCTCTCTGATCACACTTTTGCTCGGAGAGGCTTTCTTGACCTCAGCAATAATCGCGGGTTTTTTATTAGCCGCTTTTTCTTGCAGGGCACGGGCAAAACCACGCGGTGTTTCTGTGTCGCTAATTATATTGGCTAAATCAGCAATAGACATGCGTAATTTACGCTTTGTAATTTCTTCAGCTTTAGTCGCAAGTATCTTTTTTAAAATATCTGGGGTATCTGTCATATTGGGATTTTATATTTATCTATATGCTTATGATGAAGGGCATGGCTTTAGCTGGCCAGAATCATAAATTATGTTAAGGCGGGCTAAAGCAACGCTCTACAATTAATATTTGAACTATCTAGATTAAACGGGGTTGAAATTCACTAATGCATTTAGCTTTTCTTTAGCTGCACCAGAAGTAATCACTTCTTTGGCCTTGTTAATGCCAGTTACTAATGAATCTGCCAAATCAGCAGCATAAATTGCTGCGCCGGCATTTAAGATAACAATATCCAGTGCAGGGCCAGGCTGGTTGTCCAGTACAGACTTCACTACCGCCAAACTGTGTGCTACATCATTAACTGCTAAGTCAGCTAAATCGGCACGTTGCAAGCCAAACTGCTCAGGAGTGATGGTATAGGTAGTAATTTCACCATTATTCAATTCAGCGACCGAGGTCTCACTGGCAATACTGATTTCATCCAGACCATCTTCGGCATTAACGATTAAGATATGTTTACTACCCAGGGTTTTTAATACTTGGGCTAAGGGCTCTAGCCATTGTTTAGCAAAAACACCAATAAGCTGGTTAGGAGCCGCCGCTGGATTTGCCAAAGGGCCGAGTAAATTAAATAAGGTGCGCACACCCATCTCTTTACGCGCAGCAGCTACATGACGCATTGCGCCATGGTGTTTTTGCGCAAATAAAAAACCTACGCCAATTGAATTAACGCACTGTGTCACTTGTTCAGCCGATAGGTCTAAATCCACTCCTGCTGCCTCAAGCACGTCAGCACTGCCAGAGCGGCTGGAAACTGAGCGATTACCATGTTTTGCAACAGTTCCACCAGCTGCGGCAACCACAAAGGCGCAGGTTGTGGAGATATTAAAAGTATTTGCACCATCCCCTCCTGTGCCGCAGGTATCAATAATATGCTCGCCTTGTATTGCCACTCGAGTGGCAAGTGCCCGCATCACTTCTGCTGCAGCAGTTATTTCTGCTACTGTTTCACCTTTGCAGCGTAAAGCAATTAAAAATCCTGCAATTTGTGCAGATGTTGCATCGCCGCTCATAATACTGTGCATCACATCAAGCATCTCTGGGCGAGTCAGGTCTTGTTTATCAAGTACTGTTTGTAAGGCCGTTTGTATGTTCATTTTATTTTTTAGGGTGCGTTTTACGCGCCATTTGTTACGCTCAAAAGATAAGGTAGATGGCTATTTGCTCTCTAGAAAATTACGCAACATATCATGCCCATGTTCAGTCAAAATAGATTCCGGATGAAACTGCACCCCTTCTATATCCAGCTCTTTATGGCTTACGCCCATGATTTCGTCGATATTACCTTGTTCGTCCTGAGTCCAAGCCGTGACTTCTAAACAATCAGGCAAAGTTTGCTGATCAATTACCAGAGAATGATAGCGAGTGGCGGTAAAAGGGTTATTTAAGCCTTTGAATACGCCACTACTATTATGAAAAACAGGCGAGACCTTGCCATGCATAATACTCTTCGCATGCACGATATTACCGCCAAAAGCGCGGCCTATACTTTGATGGCCTAAACAGACGCCTAGTATAGGCACCGATCCGGCAAAGTGTAGGATAGTTGCAACTGAAATACCCGCTTGCATAGGAGTACAAGGGCCTGGAGAAATGACAATTTTATCTGGATTTAACGCGTGTATATCTTCAATGCTGACTTCATCATTACGCACAACAGTGACATCCGCACCTAATTCACCAAAATATTGCACCAGATTATAAGTAAATGAATCATAATTATCGACCATCACAACTTTACATGCACTCATGAGCCATCTCCATTTAATCCAGCTTCGGCCATAGTGACTGCGCGGAAAATTGCTCGTCCTTTATTCATGGTTTCATCCCATTCATTCTGCGGTACAGAGTCATAAACAATACCCGCTCCAGCTTGTATATGTAAGGTTTTATCCTTGATCACCGCCGTTCTTATCGCTATTGCAGTATCCATATTCCCTGACCAGGAAATATAGCCGACTGCACCTGAATACACCCCCCGTTTTACCGGTTCAAACTCATCGATAATTTCCATTGCGCGAATTTTAGGCGCACCACTCACAGTTCCCGCAGGAAAGGTTGCTGCCAGGACATCAAAAGCATCTTTATCAGCCTGTAACTCACCGGTAACATTAGAGACGATATGCATCACATGTGAATAACGTTCAATCAGCATTTTATCGGTTAATTCAACTGTACCGATTTTTGCCACACGCCCTGCATCATTACGCCCCAAATCAATCAGCATCAAATGTTCTGCCAACTCTTTAGGATCAGCCAATAACTCTTTCTCCAGAGCGATATCTTCGGCGGCGGTTTTGCCGCGCGGCCGTGTTCCTGCAATCGGCCGCACCGTGACCATATCATCTTCCAGACGGACCAGAATTTCAGGAGAAGAACCAACGATATGGAAATCCTCTAAATTAAGGTAATACATATAGGGAGACGGGTTTAAACAGCGTAACGCACGATATAAATCTATCGGCGCGGCTGTAAAAGGAATAGATAAGCGTTGCGATAACACAACCTGCATCACATCTCCGGCAACGATATATTCCTTGGCTTTTAAGACCGCGTCTTTAAAGCCCTGCTCGGTAAAACCGGAAACAAAATCTGCCTCATCAACCTGCTTGGGCGTATGTCCCTTATTTGTTTGTGCTTTCAAGTCATGTAACTTGACAACGAGCTTATCCAGGCGAACTAGTGCTTTATTATAAGCGTCTTGCTGATCCGGGTTTGCATGCGTTAGCAAGATCAATTTTCCCGATAAATTATCAAATACCAGAATTTCTTCTGAGACCATCAATAAAATATCTGGACTGCCAATCGGGTCGTCTTTGCCGATTGATTTTAGGCGTGGCTCAATGTAGCCAATGGTTTCATAACCAAAATAACCGACCAGACCACCATTAAACCGAGGCAGGTCATTTATATCCGGGACTTTAAAGCGTTGTTTATATTCTTCTATCCAGAGCAGAGGACTATCATGCTGAAAGTTTTCTACACGCTTGCCTGCTTCTTCGATGCGAATCTCATTAGCAAAGATTTTGATCACTGTTTGACAAGGCAAGCCAATGATTGAATAACGTCCCCATTGCTCACCACCATGCACTGATTCAAATAGATAAGAATAAGCACCATCAGCTAATTTTAGATATGCGCTCAGCGGCGTATCTAAATCGGCCAGCACTTCCCGTGCGATGGGAATACGGTTGTAGCCTTGCTCGGCGTATAAGTTGAATTGTTCTGGTGTCATGAGGTGTGTTTGATTATAGTGACACGGTGGCTTAAAGCCTTACCTGAATATCATTTGAATTGCGGTGAAGAAAGCTAGTATTTTAAACGAATGTTGCTGTATTTAATAATGATATTAAATATATCGTCCTGCTGGATTTTTCTAAGTTAATGCTCTTATATACAAACGGACACTAAAGATTGTTACTGTCGAGCTAATACGTACTCACTTATCCCCCCAGTATTAGCTAAAAATACTGCTCTTGCCTTGCTACAACAAGGTAACTTCGCTTCACGAATAGTGTATCTATGCAATGAACATCTTGTATGCCCAGAAGCTTTGCAGACTCAGTAGAGCGCCGTAAATCACTACAGACTATGGTCTTGCATGGCCTGATTATAAGCAGTTATCCATTGCTGAAATTCGCGGTCATTTAATTTACCAAATTCCGGAACAGCAGCTTTACCCTGTCTGATAAAGATATTTTTTATGTTTTAATGATGAAAGCATTTAACACGGCTATGAACTTAATAGGGGGCAGCAGATGAGAGAGGCAGGATTATGATTAATTGTTTCATTAAAAGAAACAATTAATGAATTATTTACGGTATTGTAAATAAATTATATTTCCTTATAATTTGCACATGGGTTGATTAAGCTCATATCACTTAACTAAGAGGATATATTTATGAAAGACATTTACAAAGATGCTTTAACTGCACTAATATTTTTTATCGGACTGTTTGGATTTGTTTCCGGCGAATTTATTATTTCATCGACATTATTCGCTACTGCTGCAATAGCTAGTAACGTAAATGTGAGCCGTAAAAGGAGTAAGTCTGGTCAGAGCGCATGAGAATAACGCCCGTTATCAAGCGGCGTAAACGAAAAATACAAGGCTTCCCGATTTATTAGAATCAGGAAGCCTTTTTTTGTGCTTGCTGAAAACAGCATAGGTCAACAGTTCAGCGTATGCCATCGGTCAGTATAGAGCTTTTTCCTGAGTACAATATGGCTCAAGTAAACCAGATACAGTTTTTAGTCTAGATCATTATTCGGATACAGGGAATATTCCCCACCAGGACCTGTATAGCCAGGTGAATTCGGCCCTGGATTCTCACCATTCCCAGTATGTTCATCGCGCCAGGCTTCAGCCGCACGTGAGTCAGGATCATAGTAACCTTCTTCTATCATTTCACCCGCACAACCTGCTAGTCCAAACACAGACGCAGCAAGGAATGTACTTAATATCAATCTTGATACATATAACATTTTTTCACCTTTTTTTTGTAAAATCCACTGAGTATTCAATCAGCTGGTTTCTGTTCCTGCACTACCCCGTTCTCAGCCAGCAACACAGTATTCGCTAAGCCATGAAAAATACCATGCTCAATCACACCCGGCGTGGCAGATAATAAATGATTGAATTCAGCAATCTCCGGTGTAGAAGCAAAATGCATATCTAATACTAAACTGCCATAAGATGTTACCGCCAGGCCTTTACCCGTGCTATTCTGACGCAAAGTTCCTTGTCCACCCAATTGCTGAAGGCTATTCTGTACCAGTCGCCAGGCAAAGGGCATTACTTCAACCGGGATAGGGAAGTTCGCCCCAATATGTGTCACCATCTTGCTTTGATCAACCAGTACAATAAATTGCTCGCTCGCCTTTGCCAATAGTTTTTCTCTCACTAGGTCGGCACCCTGACCTTTCAGTAAAGTGTTATCGGGCGTCACCTCATCGGCCCCATCTACATATAAATCCAGACGGGTTAAATTTTCTATTGCGACCAGGGATAAACCCAGTTCCTGAGCCTTAAGCATGCTAACTATCGAGCTGGATACACAGCTAATTTGCAGACCTTCCTCTGCTTGACGGCGCGCCAGTTCAGCGATAAAGAAATCAGCAGTGGAACCAGTTCCGAGACCCACAACCATACCATCTCTAACCAGTTTAGCGGCGTGTTGTGCGACCAGTTGTTTATCGTTCATATATATTTCTCACCAAGACTAATGCACGAACTATTTAACAGCTAAAACTGGGAGTGGGTTTTAGGCTCCACCGGGACAACGCGGGGCTAAAGATCCCGTTCCCCTGTGCCGAAATGATTTCGTGAATGTGCTACCAGATACCTCAGTATTTAGTAATGCTCAAAAAGTAATTTATAAAATTACCTGGGTTAATTTTTTTATACGCCGCGAAATTGCAGTTGCTGAATTCTCTCAAGCATAGCCTGAGCGTGTCCCTCATGGTTAACACCATACAAAGCTTCAACTAATTTGCCTTGTTTATCAATAATAAAAGTGGATCTAAGAATCGCCATCTTGGTTTCGCCATTCTTTACTTTTTCTCGCCAGACATCATAAGCTACACATAGCTCACCACTCTCATCAGCAAGCAAATCCAGTTTTAAGCCAAATTTAGCAATAAAGTTAGCATGACTCTCGCAAGAATCTTTACTCACGCCAATAATAACGGTGTTAAGTGCAGAAAATTCACTTGCCAGTTGAGTAAAATCATTGGCTTCTATCGTACAACCAGGCGTGTCATCCTTTGGGTAGAAATATAAAACAACATTTTTACTGCCTTGAAAAGATGATAGTTCAACAACTTTACTGTCCTGATTGACTGAGCTGAATTCTGGGGCGATCTGATCTTTTTCTAACATAATATAGTTCCTTATGATTTTTATAATGACAGTGGATTAAATTGATTATTACTGAATTTAATGAGTAAAAAAACCTTAAAAATAGTCTAGGAATACCTTATAAAACTGTCAGGTTTCACCTAAATATTGTTGGCAGCGCAGGTTTAACTTTCCCTTAAGAGTAAGTTTCTGGATTTTTTGAATATAATTTTTTACGCACCAGATCTATATGTATCAGTAGGTTGTAGGCCTGGTTGGCATAAGACATCGGTGTTTTTACTTTATTGACTTGGTCTTCAATTTGCGCCAAATTCCGATTAATCTGCACAAATTCTACAACGTTGGGCTGTTTTCGGTGAACAATATCGACCACCTCCTGCAAATCTTTATACCAGCGATAAATTTTAGAGCGGATACGCCAGCGGTATAGCGGTGGCATAATCTTACCCAGCGATAGCAATAAGGCTAATAGAGGCACCAGCATAACAATCATTCTATCGATAAATACTGCAGGCCAGAAAGGTAGATAGCGCATCAACAAAGGCGGACCAACTTTGTAAAATCGGTCTGCAATTTCGTTGATAGGGTACGCAGTAAACTCAGCCGATGGAAATGTACCTGCTGCAGAAAAAACACTAGCTTTACTATGAATAACATCGGCAGCCCGAAGTAATAAAACAATCAACGCAGGATTAAAACCTTCGCTAACAACTAAATTAGCAGTAGCCGAGAGCATAGTGATAGGTTGATCCGGAATATTTTTTTCCAGATCAATAACGCCTTCCGGCAGGGTAACTTTAGATAGATAAGGTATCAGGCGTATATAGGCATCAGCACGCTGTAGATCAAGCAATTCTAATTGTTCATTACGTAGCAGTTGCTGAACGCTTGCCGATTCAATGGAAGCAACTATAATATCGGCTGCAATTTTAGATTGAAGCAGGGCTTCTGCCGCTTCATTAGGGGATAGCCCAAATAATTTAGGCTCCGAATTTTCAATATGATTGAGTTTTAATATCTGTTTTGCCAGGATTCGAGTGCCACTACCTTCCTTGCCAATAGCAATATTCAAGTTGGATAAATCAGCTATTTTGTCATATGTTCCACTCTTGGAGCCGGTTGTAATAACAAACTTTTTCGGTGGTGGTGGGGCAACAAATTGATAGGCAAACCAGAATCCCGTTATAACCAGTAAAATGGCAGGGCCAAAAGTAATGATAAGATCCATGTTTGATCTTTTTGAGGCATTGTTTGACATTGCTTTACCCGTGATTCTTTTTTTAGAATAAAATACTAGCACTGCCCGTCATAATAGCCGCTATTAGTGAATATGTATACTATGCGTGGCCAAATGGCTTCTGTCATAACAGCGTATCATTGACATAATTAATAGCTTAAGTTCATACTCCATACAGTTATAAACAAAAATCTAGCACCAGTAATACAGGATAACAAGACAAACAAGTGGTGGATGTTATAAAATCATTGCTCTAAATTAGACCGATTAACCTTAGAATATTTTCAATAGCACGCTTTTTACCTACATCCCCCCAGATAATACATGCAAGCACCTGAACTTCCTTTACGTGATATCCATTTACCTCCGGCAATTAGCTGGTGGCCCCCTGCCATAGGCTGGTGGATTTTAGCAGTACTGATCCCGCTTTGTCTGTACCTGGGCTATCGATGGTACAAATATATCACGCGTAAGACCGCGCTAAAATCTGCAAAAAAACACCTTATTGCACTTAGAAAAAATGAACAATTACCCAAGCGGGAAAAGTTAGTCGCTTTATCTAGTTTAATGCGCCGCGCCGCTGTCAGCCTTTATCCACGCGCAGATGTTGCCAGTCTTACGGGTGAAGACTGGCTCAATTTTCTGGATGAAAGTATTCCTAACCGGGGCTTTAATAGCGACACCGGTTGGCTATTAACGGATGCGCTGTATAGTCAAAACATTGATACACAATATCTGGCGCCGCTGATTAATTTATGTGAAAACTGGTTAAACGCACAAAAAGAGCCTAAAACATGATTCATTTTGTCTGGCCATGGGCATGGCTAATCCTCCCTTTACCATGGTTAATCCGGCGCTTTTTTCCTGCCGCCAAAGTCAGCGAACAGGCTGCGCTTATCGTGCCTTTTTTGCAAGACTTCAATGTCGCACAAAGCCAGCAAGCCAGGGTATCGAATAAACCCTGGGCTTTATGGATAGCTATCGCGGCATGGTGTTTTCTGGTGCTCGCAAGTGCCCGCCCACAATGGTTAGGTGAGCCAATAGAACAGGGAGTTAGTGGACGTGATTTAATGCTCGCAGTGGATTTATCAGGCAGTATGAAGGAGCAGGATTTTATCGTCAATAATCAGGCGGTAGATCGCTTGACTGCGACTAAAACAGTAGCTAATGAATTTATTGAGCGACGGGTAGGAGATCGTATCGGCTTGATATTATTTGGTACCAATGCCTATTTACAAACACCACTAAGTTTCGACCGCAAGACGGTGCAAATTTTATTAAATGAATCGGCCATAGGTTTGGCAGGGGAAAGTACGGCCATAGGTGATGCCATTGGCCTGGCAGTGAAACGCCTGCAAGACCAGCAAACAGATACTCGGGTATTAATCTTACTCACCGATGGTGCCAATACGGCAGGCGAAGTGACGCCGATAAAAGCCGCTGAAATTGCCGCCCAGCACCAGCTAAAAATTTACACCATAGGCATCGGTGCAGATGAGATGATCGTCAGTAGTTTTTTTGGAAAGCGCAGAGTTAACCCGTCACGCGACCTAGATGAAAAGACCTTGACAGCGATTGCCGAAAAAACCGGTGGTCGATATTTCCGCGCCAGAAATACCGATGAGCTTAAACAAATCTACCAGTTACTAGACCAATTAGAGCCAGTTGAAAAAGACAAACAATTCTTTCGTCCGCGTTCTGAATTATTTTTTTGGCCCTTGGGAGTTACCTTGATATTAGCAGCACTGATTAGCATGGCGCGATTACGATGGAGATGATACTTAGCGAATTTCATTTTTTAAGACCCTACTGGTTATTGGCATTTATTCCCTTGCTGATGGTTATTGTGCTTAGCGTAAAAAATAAATTGCAGCAGGGAAGCTGGCAAGCCGTTTGTGATGCTGATTTATTACCTTTTGTTTTACAGGAAAAACTTACACAGCAAAGTCGTATGCCATTATTTACCAGTAGCTTTGCGGCTGTTCTAACTATTCTTGCAATGGCAGGACCTACCTGGGAGCGTATACCCACCCCAGTTTTTAGAAATGCGGCGGCTCTGGTCATCGTTCTGGATTTATCGCGCTCGATGGATGCTGGTGATATAAAGCCCTCGCGCCTGATACGGGCGCGGTATAAGATTTCCGACCTGTTACAAAAACGCAAGGATGGCCAGACAGCGCTAGTGGTTTATGCCGCATCTGCTTTTACGGTCACGCCGTTAACTGATGACACAGAAACCATCAACAGCCAGTTAGCTGCACTAAACAGCGATATTATGCCAGCACAAGGGAGTAACACCGCGATCGCCTTACAGCATGCAGTGCAACTATTTAAGAATGCCGGCCTGCAAAAAGGCCAGATATTGCTAATTAGCGACGACGATAAAATAACAGAAGCGATAGAGCAAGCCGACTTACCCAAAGCATATCAGCTTTCCATCCTGGGTGTGGGTACACAAGAAGGTGCGCCTATAAAATTAGCGCAAGGCGGGTTTTTGAAAGATAGCGGTGGCAATATCGTGTTAGCAAAATTAAATAGTTCTGCTTTAAGAAAAGCAGCTCAGGAAAGTGGCGGTATCTATCAGAAAATGACCGATACCGATGCGGATATAGAGCGACTTAGTCATTATTTTGATCAAACAGCACAGCAAAGTGAAGTGCAGAATAATGATTTACTGCTAGAAAACTGGGTAGAAGCAGGCGTCTGGCTATTGCTGCCAATATTACTGCTCGCCGCTTTTTCGTTTAGGCGCGGGCTATTATTAGGGAGCTGACAAGCTGTCATCTCACAACCCATGTTTTACCATGAAGGGCTTGAAGGTACCCCCCTGTGTCAGGATAGTTTTAGTGATTTATCTAATAAGGCTCCTGGAAATAAATAAGCGTCCAATATTTGGGCGGGATTTTTGTTTGTCATCAGTGCTGTAGCAATAGGCGCATAGCTGGCTACGTAACTATTGCTACCGTGCTGATGACGGACAAAAAGACCCGCAAGGGTGGATGATTATTTGTTTCCAAGTGCCTACGGTGATTGGTTGCGCCATTGAAGCTCATAAAACACTTGGCCCTGGATTATTGGAATCTACTTATCAGTAATCCCTCGCACATGAACTAAAAATTAACCAGATAGAATTCAAGCTTGAGTACCCTTTACCAGTAAAATACACAGGTATTCATCAAGCACAGCTTTTGACTTATATGAAGCGGGCTAATATTAAACACGGCTTCCTAATTAACTTTAATGTAAAACTATTAAAGCAAGGCTTAAAAAGCTTCGTTTTATAAAAGTATTCAAATAAAACACTTAAAGCCCAAAGAAAGGCCTTCAAGTCCTTCATGCTCTCCATGGTGAACAATAATGACACGACATAAAATCAGCACTCTAACTGCCTGGTTATTTATTTTTTTATTGCCTGTATCTGAAAACAGCTATGCCTTCGAGTGGCAGGATCTATGGCAAACCAGCGAGCAGCAGGCGCAGCAGGAATATTCAAATGGCAACTACCAGCAGGCGGCAGAGCAGTTTACCGAGCCTGCCTGGCAGGCAGCGGCACGCTATAAAGCCGATAAGGCACTCTCTGAAGAAGAGCAAATGCTACCTGCATCGACGGATACCGGATTTTATAATCAGGGCAATGTATTAGCAAAGTCAGGGCAGCTCGATAATGCCATTGAGGCATATGATCAAGCCTTAAATCTCAATCCAGATAATAAAGATGCTCAATATAATAAAGAGCTGGTCGAAAAGGCGCTAGAGCAACAAGAGCAGCAACAACAAGAGCAGGATAAAAATCAGCAGCAACAAGATAAAAAAGACCAGGAGGATGATCAATCTGGCGATCAGCAAGAACAGCAGAACCAACAGGGAGAGCAATCAGAAGAGCAATCTGAGCAGCAATCGGGACAACAAGAAAAGCAAGATTCACAAGAGCAGGATGCTGCTCAGGATCAGCAACAAGATTCTGCTAGTGAAACTGATGAGGAACAAGACCAGGAAGATATGCAACCAGAGCAAAGCGAAGCTGATAAAGAAGAAAATCCAGCTGAACAAGAAGCTGAAAGCGCACAAGCCAGTGAAGAAAGCGTTGAAGAGAAAGAGCAACAGCAAGCAAGCGAGCAATGGTTGAAGCGCATTCCTGATGATCCATCGGGATTATTAAAGCGAAAATTCAAATACCAGTATGGGCGCCAGAAGCAACCGCAAAATAGCGGGCAGCAGTGGTAATAATCCATCCAATTGTAGGGGGGAGGCTTTACCCTCCATTATCAAAATTAAGGAACAGGCGGGCTAAAGCCGCGGCCTACAAATTCTCTTGAGTTAGGAGGTTAGCAATGCAAGCAGGAATAATTGGTCTGGGCGCTATGGGCACAGGCATGGCGCGCAATATTGCCCGATCGGGTTATTTAACCAAGCTTTGGAACAGAACTCCGGATAAAGCACATAAACTAGCAGCAGAGTTAGGAATTGAGGCTGCTATCTCAATTCAGCAGCTTGCCTCCAGTATAGACATTATTATTATCTGTGTTTCCGCCGATAATGACCTGCTAGAAGTCATAAATGCAATATTGCCTTACGTCAAGCCAGGCTGCATCGTTATTGATACCTCTACCGTCAGTAGTGCAACAGCTCTGGTTGCCGCTGATTTATTAGCCAGCAGACAAATACATTTTCTGGATGCGCCTGTATCAGGTGGTGTAGAAGGTGCTGAAAATGGCACTTTAGCAATGATGGTAGGCGGTGATAACGCCATATTGGATAAAGTAAAACCAGTATTAGAAGCGATGTGTGCACGCATAATCTATATGGGGAAAACCGGAATGGGGCAAGGAACCAAAGCGGTAAATCAAATTATGGTAGCAGGTATTAACCAGGCAGTTACCGAGGCTCTGGCATTTGCACAGGCAGAAGGGCTGCCCTTAGAAAAAGTGATTGAGGTTGTTGCTGGTGGCGCTGCTGGCAACTGGTTTTTAGACCACCGCGGCCTAAGCATGACTCAACAGGATTTCCAGCCAGGGTTTAAGCTGGGCTTACATCATAAAGATCTAAAAATCTGTCAGTCCATGGCAGCAAAAAACTTGGCAAGTTTACCCGGGGTCGAGCAGACCCTCCTCGATTATGATGAGCTGATAAAAGAGGGCTTTGCTGACGAGGATATTTCTGCTTTATTTCGCCTAAAGCAAAGATAAAGTTCGGCAGGGTAGATTTAAGGCCCCTAGAAACACACATCATCCATCCTCGCGGATCTTTTTGTCCGCTATCAGCACTGTAGACATCGTTACGTAGCTCGCTATGCGTCTATCGCTACAGCACTGATGATAAACAAAAAAACCTGCCCAAAGATGGGGCGATTATTAATTTCCAGGCGCCTAATATGTTAAATAGTGGTGTCATTAATAGATGATAATAATGGCGCCATGAAAAATACACACTCTAGGAGGCTGTCCGAGAATAGAAGCCTTTTTGAGTCAGTTTTTTCGAATATTTGAGGCGAATAGTTGCGCTTTTTAACGAAAATGTTCGGGAACAATGGCCAAAAGGGATTTTTCCGTAGTAGGGTCTCTATTCTTGGACAGCCTCCTAGTGAGGCCAAAAAACAAGAACGACCTTATTACCTGACGCAAGAGATAAAGTTGGGGCTAGGCTGCATTCCCAGGGGGGGCAAAAACGGCTCTTATGAATAGAGCGATTGCCCATGCTCTGCAGGAAGTAGAAAAAAAGAAAATAATAAAAAGTTTATAAACATGATCTCAGATATTGAACCGGTTAAATCGGAGTTAGCTTCTGAAGAAAGGGTTCGGTGGCTTAGGCAGGGCAAAGCAAACCCTCTAGTTGCGAATAAAGCTGATAATGAATAAAATCGTTTTAGATTCGTGCGTATTCAGTAAATTATTTTTATGGGAGCCAGTCTCATCAAGAGGCTGCTATCAGTTCCTTGACGACTAAAAATGTCTATGCACTTATTAAACAGTATCAATTAGCTAACTCTCATCCTCCTTTTTGATCATTCAGCACCCGGCATGCCACTCGGGACAATATATCCCCCCTCTCTATTAGCCGATCTCTCCCTGTTTATTTGTAGCCGATTCATTACTTCTTAAAATGAGTTGTTAATTAGCAACAAATGATACGACAATCTTTAATATTTTATGTGAATACTTATTAAGTATTCATTAGTGATTGATAAACAAAGAAAATAATATTTTAAAAAAAATGCTCTATAAACTTGTAAGGATTAAAGTTTACTGCTATTATTTTCATCGTGTTGCAACATGTTGTATAAAAGATACGAATTGTTGTAATATTTGCACAAACCTTATAATAACCCTTGGGGGGACTATGTTTAAAAATACTAAATTAGCTCTGAGTGCTGCGACAGCGCTTCTAGCATTAACCGGATTAGCAGTAGCACCACAGGCTAGTGCTGATGATATGGCAGAGTTAAAAGCGCGAATTGCCAACTTAGAAAAGCAGGAAACCGAAAGACAAACGATGGGTGGCGGCAACATGGTCTCCTTCCGTGGTGGTTATGCGCGAAATAATGATGCTCGTACTGGTGATATTTTAACGGATACAGCAGGACTATCAAATACTGCAAATGGTAAGCAAGACGGCTGGTATGTGGGTGCTGGTTTAGACCTTGTTTTAAGTGATGACTTATTTACTCTGGAAGATAGCATCGAAGTGCTAGGTGAGATCATGTTTGAATACAAGTCGTTTGATAAAAAAGATTTAAATTTGCAACCTCTTCCTACTGTAACTAATGGAGCACTTGGTACACCTTTGAGCACTCAAGGCACTGTTACAGTAAACCAGTTTACATTAACAGCATCACCAAAAATCAAGTTTATGAAGGGTAGCGATTTCAGACCCTGGATTATTCCAATCGGTTTAGCTATTCATGTTATCAGCCCACCATCAAACGGCGTAACAGTACTAGAGCCAGGTATGCATTTTGGAGCAGGTATGGATTATCGCGTTTGGCAGAATATCTTTGTTGGTGCTGACGTTCGTTATAACCTGACTTTTAGATCTTTAGATGGTGTTAACCTTAATGGTATGACAACAGGTGCATACGTAGGTTTTGGTTTCTAAGTAATAAGTTACAAGCTGTACCTCGGTATCTGGGAAGGTGTAATAGCCTTCCCTTTTTTTATGCCTAAAAAAATGTATAGTTAGCTCCTATGTTAATATACTCGTCCCAATCGAAACCAATGGGGTCACAAAATCAATGGGGTCAAAAATCAATGGGGTCAGACTCGAATGAAATAATATATTATATTATGCTCTAAGTCATACTCTTCGAAATAAGCTACAGGTGAAAGATAAAATGGCACGACTTCCCCGTTTTGTGATTCCTGGGCAGCCACAACATATTATTCAGCGTGGAAATAATCGAGGTATTATTTTTGTAGCTGATGAAGACTACCGGTTTTATCTGCAAAAACTGAGCGATGCTTGTAAAAAATATGATTGTGAATGACATGCGTATGTCTTAATGACTAATCATGTTCACCTGTTGATGCCCCCGTATTCAGATAATGGAATGCGTAAAGTCATGCAGTATATAGATCGTTACTATGTCCAATATTTTAATGACCAATACCAACGGACAGGTACTTTATGGGAAGGACGTTATAAAGCCACACTGCTTGATAGCGAGAACTATCTGTTAACGTGTAGCCGAAATATCGAGTTGAATCCAGTTCGGGCGGGGATGGTCAATCCCCGAGCATTCAGCCTACGATTGTAGGTGACATTCGGCTTAGAAGGGATAGGCAAACAACACCGGTACAATCGCCACGAGTAATAAGGTGGTACCCATAGTCGCCAGTGGCAATAAGATTCTTTCATGCCGATACCAGAAATTATCATCCGGCAAAACGGCCTTAGCCATTTCTTGATGGCCTACCATCTGTCTGGTTAGTAAATGGTTGAGAGCGACAGGTGGAGTAAGGTATCCTAGTTCAAATGCCACTAAAGTAATCATCCAGAAATGCACTGGATTAATACCGTTGTTATAGGCGATTTGTGCGATCGTACCCGAGACCAGAACCACTGCACCAAAGGGATCCATAATCATACCGATTGCAACCAGCACCACGATCAGAAACCCCAGTGTCAGCCAGACCGAAGCAAAAGTAGCGGGTATATGACTTAACACTCCCGAACGCTCAATAACCCCACCCAGTGCAAAAGAAAGCCCCATTAATAAGAGTAATGCGCCTATATGTATACTCGCTTCAGATGAGGCCAATCTTATGGTATATTCGAATTTATGCGCATTCTTTTCCGGAGATGAAATCAATGCCAGCCGGACAACAAATTTTTCGTAAATAATTAGGCTAAGAATAATCAGCGGCAATATCACTGGCGCAGTAAATTCATCCATCGTGATATTTAATAGATAAAAATAAGCCAGAGTAATCAATAGCACGATCAGCAGATAGGGAAACAATGGAACGAGCGCCCGCAAAAAAGGCTTGAATGCTTCCCGTACCGGTGCTAGGTGGATTTTTTCCCGCTTGCTTAGCAGCACAAAACCCAGGAAAACTAAGGCGGTCGTCATGAAAGTTTTCACTCCCCAGCTAAATAACTGATCGGTAACAACTTCCTTATTTAATGCCGCGATCAGGACCACTAACAAACAGGGACGCAAGACTACCCCGGCGCTTCCGGTCATTGCCGTTGCTGCCAGCGCCAGTTGTCTGCGCGCTCCGGCACGGCGTAATTCTTCATAAACAATGGCCCCCATAGCGATAATAATTATCCCGGATGCTCCGGTATATGCTGTTGGTACTGCCATCACAATCAGCGCCACAAAAGCCAGTATTTCTGGGGACATACGCCAGGGTATAAAGGTCTTAAAAACCAGATCCCCTAATTGCGTGCGCTTTAACAGCATGCCGACCCAGATATACAGACCAATATTAAGAAATAAACCGGCCTGATCAAATAATAAGCTGAAAAATATTGCCGGACCCGCCTGGTGATGTTCTATGAAGAAGAAATAACAAGCAACAAAAAAGCTCATGTAAATATATAGCGGAATTGAGAGTATGGCATGTAGCAGGGTGTCGCTGCTTTTATGAGCGCCGTGATATTGCGGTGGCTTAATTAACTGATACAGATTCGTTGCGCTTAAACAGGTAAAGCCGACGATCAGTAATAAATATATTTCCGGGTGATCAACCACCGTTGCAGATTGGTAAATACTGTTTCTGTAGCTGTCAGCAGAGAGTAGTAAAACGACATTACCCAAGAGTTGGGCCAGGGTTGAAACGATATGCTCACGTTTGGTTATTACTGGCCTAAAGGCGATATGATGTTGTTTGAAAGTACATGTGACGGCACAAATAAAAATCGTCAGTATCAAGATCATGCGCTGTTTTTCCAGGGCAAATAGGCTGATTCCTGCAACACTGGTTTCCAGAGTACGAAAGATAATGACTGCCGGGGTAACCCTTGCCTGATTTTGCTCTGCCAGATTGTGCTTTTCCTGGCAGAGTCGGCGTGAATTTTGTAGTGATATTTGTGCCGCCTGGCGATTAAATGGCTCGGCTTCAAACAGGTCAGCCAGTTCTTCTACGGTACTCGATTCTGCTTCGAGCCTGTTAAGTTCAGCCGCAAGATCAGGATCCGGATTACAGTCCGGGGTGGGCATATCGGCTCTGAGTACAAAGTAGTCATGCCATAAGGCTTCACCCATATTCAGTAAGCGGGCGTGAATTAGCTCGCTATTACCTGCAATAATAACCGCAATCAATAGCAAAAAAACCGGTAAGGTAGAGAGCCATTCGCGACAACTACGCAACTTAATGATGTCCTGTAAAATCATTGAACAACTGTCCAGATAATCACCCGTCTAATTTACTCTTGATCTGCAGCGGTACATTCAGATTGCTGTGGGTCTTTTTTGCAGCGCAACATTCTCATCAGCTTTAATGTTTTGCCATTATAAATGCCCTTATCACGTAATCTGATTCGTGATTGTCTAAACACTTCCAGGTAGCCAGTGGCATCTTCCTCCGGTACTGAAATCCACATTTTTTCAGGTATTGTATTTTCGTATTTTTTGACCAGTTCCACCCTCAGGTCGAACTGACTCAGGGCAAATTCGCGGGATTGTTGTCCATAGCCTTCAGGAAAAGAATCTTTGCGTATCACTATTTGCATGGTCAGTTGCACCAATGAAAAATTAATAATACCGCCATTGGGCTCTAGTCCTTTATACAGCTCCATTGCCTTATAAACTATGGCAGGACCGTAGGTAACATCAACCGAGCCATTATTAAATTTGCTGTACATATTCGCTATCGAAGTGCCAACGGGAGAAGCGCCGATAAAATTAACCATTTCCACCTGAGCGGGGTCTGAATCTAAGATGGCAATGCGCTTACCGGCTAATTCCCCGACCGTATCAATGGTGCGGTCATTAACGAACATATAACCGGCTCCAGCGGGGAAAATGGCAACCACTTCATAAGGGTCGCTAAACATCAACTTGGCCGCTTTTTTACCGCTGATGCTGGTGATGACCGATTTTAAATGTTCGTAAGTAGGCATCGCGCCTATGGCATCGAGGCTACCGGTAAAGGAATTAAACTGACGCGCACGAATCCCGGTAAAACTGACTGCATCACAAAGGCCTGCTTTAAAATCTTCGGCGGCTACGCGCTCACTAGTATAGGGCTTAAGTTCTAGTTCCACTCCCCAGGCCAACGCGGCTGTTTTATAATCTTTCATCTGGGAAAAGAAAGGGCCGTTTGCACCTAAAAGATCAAATACGCACATCTTTTTAGGGACTGCCTGAGCTGTTGCAATACTGGTAGTTATGAGTAAGAGAGCAAGAACTGGTCTGGATGAGAAGTGTTTATATAAAGTCAAAGTGACTCCTGTTTCTTATTATTATTAAGTCAAAGCCGTTAAAAAACAGTTGAACACGGATTACATAGAAAATCAAAGTATATCAGTTATATCCACTGTGTCAGTTGTACTCTCTGGATCATCCTCAAAAGTTCCTAAGCCGCCTGGTTGAGGTGCCTTTTCTGCTGGGTTCTGGCATCCTGCGCTTCGGTGACGTTTAAAGCGCGTAATGCGCGTATAACTGGAGTTCTTCCTCACGCGCTTTAAATTCACACAACTGCCGAATAAAAAGCCAAAGATGAGCCCAGGTTTATTAAGGTGACACATTGATCTGAGAAAGGCGGGGTATCAGTAGGCATAATGCTTACGCCAGCACGCAGCCCATGGCTACATCATCGATGTTTAAAATATAGGGAACGGCTTGAGGATGGTGGCACTCCCGTTGCATCTAGAGTGCAAGTAAAGGTGTTGAAATGGCGGCTTTGAATGCCAGCAAAGCTAATAGCACCACAAATTCCTGTCGCGGCTTTTACTTTACTAATATAGGGCCTAAGCCGTAAATCAGCACCCAGCTCAGCGCGGCGATTTTGTCATCTGTTATCTGTGTATAGAGGGGGACATTTACACTCAGTAAATCAAAGGCGCACGGGCTTTTTGATGCGGCGGAAATAGTCCGGCAATGTAAACTCATCAGGATGCCCAATAACAGCCCGAAAAAACCATGGCTATAAATTTTCGATATTCCCACAGTATTGCTAATTAAACCTACGTCTAAAGAAACTCATCAATATCAATCGTTTCAACAGTCGTATCTGTGTCATCCCAAAAAGTGCCTAATCTACCTAATGGAGTACGCCTGCCGGTCGCCTCAGTCCATAGACGGTCAGAAATGGCCTGTATTTGTACTCTGGCAACCTGATTCAGAACTGCAAATTTCTGGTTTTTAATTGCTGAACTCGACTGTTCGACATAGTTACGAATTAGCTGCTTTAGCTCGGCTGTTTTTCCCTGGCCTAGATAAATTTTCGCTGCCAGCACATGACTCACTGCCATTCCTTGCTCTGCACCCATTTGTATGGACTGCTGCAAGACTAGTCTGGGATCTATATCAACTGGCTCATTACCCGGAATCGTTATCCAGATTGCAGCCTGAATAGCTGCTGGTACTCCCCACCATCTTTCAGTATCCAGACAACCCGCACCACGGCCGACTTTTGCCGCAATATCCATAGGTACCTCAACTTGGCCTCCAGAGGCTATGTCATTGATAGTCGCCTGGATGCCATCTAAAAGACCCACCAACCAGTAAAATTCATCATTATCAGCTGAAAATTCAGGACATTTTCCTCCGGGCTCTGACATTGCCGATAGCAGTGCATAATAGCCTGTCAGTTGCCTGCGCGCAGCCAGTTGCAGAAATCTTTGCTGGGCAATGCGTGCGTCCTGGGCTTCAATCGAATTTTTTGCATAGATCGCGCGTAGGTATCGTAGTTCCTGTTCATGTGCTTGAAATTCTGTGCAACTACCCGCAACCAGATAAAACAGAATGGCAAGCTGGTCAGGCGGTGTCGTTACTCTGGAAAAACTCAATAAAAACGGTGTGAAGGCTTCTGCCATGGAACAGCCCATGCCTACATCGTTGCTGGCTAACATATAGGGCACACCCTGATTTTCTGTGTAACTGAGGAGTATATCCCCAGTCGTTTTGTACACAGGTGTACATGCATTTAGCAATAAAGAGGAAACTAGCAACAAGAGTAAAATATATTTTCTTTTCAAGGCGCTTATCTCTGTTATTTCAAAACACTGGTAGTGCGTCGCATGGTTTTCATTCTATCTTATAAAATCTGCTATCGCACCTTTAGCCGAGCTATGCAGATTCTCATTAGCATAGTTTAATTGCTCCTAGAAGTATTTTTTCTTTCGCATATGCTGTTTTTCAGGGATAATGTAAAGATTTTGCAAAGCCATTTCTATTCTATAAACGCATGAAACAAAAGTTAGAATCTCTCTTATTAGACGCCGTTGAAACACTGAAAATAGACGGTATTATAGAGCGAGAACTCAGTCCAAAAATCAATATTGAGCGTGCGCGTGATCAGCAGCATGGTGACTTTGCGACTAACCTGGCTATGCTGTTGGCTAAACCGGCGAAAATGAACCCGCGTCAGTTAGCAGAAAAAATCATCGCTGCTTTGGCTACTGATGAAGCAGTAAGCAAGGTTGAGATTGCAGGCCCCGGGTTTATTAATTTTTTTATAGACCCCAAAGCGCAATACCAGATTATTACCACCATTCATGATCAGGGCAATCAATTTGGCCTCAGCCAGATAGGTGCGGGTAAAAAGGTGCAAGTCGAATTTGTTTCTGCTAACCCGACTGGACCTCTGCATGTAGGGCATGGGCGCGGCGCGGCTTATGGCTCGGCTGTGGCTGATTTGTTGGCGGCGGTAGGCTTTGAAGTTGAGCGTGAATATTATGTCAATGATGCTGGCAGGCAAATGGATATTCTGGCTGCTAGTGTCTGGTTGCGTTACCTGGAAGAATGCGGCGAAGTGCTGACTTTTCCTAGCAATGGCTACCGTGGCGATTATGTACGTGAGATTGCGGCAAACCTGCACCGCGAATCTAATAATGAATATCGACACCCGATCGCGCTGGTTTTTGAAGAGATCCCTGCTGATGAGCCGCAAGGCGGGGACAAAGATATCCATATTGATGCTCTGATTGAGCGTGCGAAAGTCTTATTAGGCGACAAACAATATCGCAATGTTTTTCAAGCAGGCTTAAATGAAATATTGGCCGATATACGCCACGATTTAAGTGAGTTTGGCATTGATTACCAGCAATGGTTTTCTGAGCGGCAGCTGATGGATGACGGCTCCATTGATGAGGCATTGAAACGCCTGGGTGAGACCGGTTATTTATATGAAAAAGAGGGTGCAACTTGGTTTGCTTCTAGTCGCCTGGGCGATGAAAAAGATCGGGTAGTGGTGCGTGAAAATGGCCAAAGCACTTATTTCGCTTCGGATATTGCTTATCATATGAATAAGCTGGATCGCGGATTTGAGCAAATCATTAATATCTGGGGCGCAGATCATCATGGTTATATCCCTCGCGTTACAGCCGCCATGCAGGCGCTCGGTGCAGACACAGAAAAGCTAAAGGTTTTACTGGTGCAGTTTGCAGTGCTGTACCGTGGCGGAGAACAAGTGCAGATGTCTACACGCTCAGGCTCATTTGTCACATTACGTCAGTTGCGTAATGAAGTGGGGCAGGATGCCGCGCGTTTTTTCTATGTGATGCGCAAGTCCGAGCAACATATGGATTTCGATTTAAAACTAGCCACTTCTAAAACCAACGAAAACCCGGTGTTTTATGTGCAATATGCGCATGCACGCATCTGTAGCGTACTCAATCAATTAGCTGAAAAAGGCTTGCAGCGAGACATTCATGCAGGAGAAGACAGTTTGGATAAACTAACGGCAGAGCAGGAAATAGCCTTAGTCAGTAGCTTAACGCGCTATCCTGAAGTATTAGAACGCGCCGCTGTGCAATACGAGCCACATTTGCTGGTTAACTATTTACGTGAGTTGGCGGCCGAGTTCCATAGTTATTATAATGCGCATCAATTTATTGTTGATGATGCCGCGTTGCGTAATGCGCGCTTGAATTTAATCTATTCTGTAAAACAAGTTTTGGCGAATGGCCTGAACTTATTACGGATTGGTACGCCGGAAGTAATGTAATGGCACGAGACTATAAGCACCGCGCTAATAAAACTAGCCAAGGCACTAGACGCCAGCCAGCAAATGCCAATAAACGTAGACCTGCACCCAGAGCGAAATCAGCCAGTAACGAGGCTGGGATTCCACTATGGCGCTGGGTGCTAGTGCTGGGGGTGGTAGGCCTGTTTGCTTATTTTCTGTATAGCCTTTCGTTAACACCAGAGCAAGATAAACCTGCCAGGCTCACTAAATCTCTGGCTCGACCTGTTATAAAAACAACGCCTAAAAAAGTGCCTAAGGCGGTTAAAAGCGCTAAAAAAACACCCGCGAAGCATGATATTCAGTATGATTTTTATACCATACTGCCCGAGGCTGAATTTGTGATCCCCGATCATGAAGTTAAAACTCGTAAACGGGAAGAGCGTGTAGGAAAGGCAAAATCAGGCGTACAGTACTCAGTACAAGCAGGTGCTTTTCGTAAACACAAGGATGCCGACAGTTTAAAGGCAAAGCTATTGATGATGGGATTTTCACCCAAAATCGAAAAAGCCATCATAGGTACAGCAACCTGGTATCGGGTCAAAATGGGCCCATATAATCGACTAGCCTCGGTTGATGCCATTCAATCCCGGCTAAAATCAAATAAAATGGATGCTCTGGTGATTGAGGTAAAAAAGTAACCAGGTCACTGAAATTAATCTTGATATCTATCTATTAGTTGCTGATAGAGTTGTGCTGACTCTATTTTATCGCGCTTTAATGCGCCATTTCTAAAAATTTTTGCCTTTTTTACCAGCATTTTTATCGCGTCTTGTTTGTTTTCTATACTTAAACCAGGTTGGGTAATTATTTTTCCCAGAGCCTGTATCCTGAACCTATCCATACCCCAGTATTTGTGGGATAGCTGATCTTCATGGCCACCAAATTTTTTTATCAGTGGCTGTTCTAAAAACAACACCGGGTATTTGGCTGTGATGCGTAGCCACAGGTCGTAATCTTCGCAAGCAGGCAGGTTTTCATCAAACAGTCCAACATCATCGAATACCGTGCGATGAATCATCATCGAGGAGGGCGACATCGCACATAAAGGTAGGCATTGCTTAAAGATCCAGCCGCCGCTTTTTTTATGTTTGTGCATAGCATTGACTCTAATACCATTTCTAATCCATATTTCCTCCGTATGACACACTTTGAGTTCCGGTGCCTGTTGCAATGCCCTGACTTGAGTCGCTAGCTTTTCTGGGACCCAGCTATCATCAGAATCCAGGAATACTATCCAGTCGCCTTTGGCTTGTTGAATTCCTGTATTTCTCGCTGCACTCACTCCTTTATTAGTTTGCACAAAGGTACTGACTTGTGAAAATTCATTTCTCAACATATTTGCCGTGTTATCAGTCGAGCCATCATCGACGACAATTATTTCATTCGGAAGCCTGGATTGTTCTAATACCGAATATAATGCGCGTTTAAGTAAAGAGCATCGGTTGTAAGTCGGGATAATCAGAGAAATTGTCATGTAAGGCAAAAAGGTAATTTGTGTCTTTATCTAAAGAGCGGAAGCTAAAGCAATAAATGAGGTGTAATTTTACCGCAAGCAAGGACTTAAAAAAAAGCAGGGAAAAATTAAATTAGGACATAGAATAAATAGCGGCTTGTTAAAAACTTCAACAAATAAGGTATATCGCATAGGAACCTAAGCGATATACCTTGTTTATTTGTAGGAACAAGCCTGGAGGTCTTGTTTTTTGGGTGCTTTCTATAGGCCAATAGATATACAAAGCAGTTATTATGCCAAAACAGGCGGCAAATTGTCGCGCGTCAAAATGCCGCATTTTCAAACTGATAATATTTCAATAAGCTATGCCTAACTCTTAGATGCAATCCTTTCTGGATATCAGAGTTATCTCCTTCCTCTTAATGCGGCTGTAATGGTCGCATTTTTTTTCTAAAGGGTTTACCCATTATGAAACGTACCAATCACTTCCTCCCCAATACCCCTACCAGCCAAAACGAATTACTTAAACATATCGTATTTCATGAAGCAGGACATGTAGTCGCCATTTATTTACGTAATCAGCAGCAGCAATTACCGCCGGTTTTTTTTCAGATCATTATTAATAAAGAACAGCAAAAACAGTGTGCTTACTTTGCCCAGGTTTTAGGTGGCAGGTTAATCGATAATTTACCTGTGGCTGAAATTGAAAATAATTATATAGGCTCTATAGAAGAACAGAAAAGCCTGCAGAAAGCTTATGAAGCGGATGTTATTAACCTGTTAATGGGTCCCCTGGCAGAAGCCAAGTATGTTGCTTTAAGGGATTGCGAAATATTTAATGACCAACTAATTGATATAAGAGCCCTAAAAAATTACGGTGGACACTCAGACCTTGAGCAGGCCTATCGATACTTAGAATACTTTATTCCTAATGCTTATGAGCGTGAAAAGAAAATTAGTGAATTGTACGCTAAAGCTTTTCATTTTGTTAATAAGCCAAACAACTGGAAGTGTATCCAGTCATTTGCTAATTATCTACTCAATAATGAGCAAACCATTATTTCCTGCGAACAAGCGAGCGATGTTTTAGAGCCATTTTTAGTGAGTTGAATGCGGTATAATTTTGCTATGGCACTTGTATAAATAACTGCTGGGAAAATCCTGCAACAGGACACGGTAACAGAACAAATGCCCTAGGAGGCTGTCCAAGAATAGAGACCCTACTACGGAAAAATCCCTTTTGGCCATTTTTCCCGAACATTTTCGTTAAAGAGCACAACTATTCGCCTCAAATGTTCGAAAAAACTGACTCAAAAAGGCTTTCCCTCGCTACGGCTTCTATTCTCGGACAGCCTCCTAGGGTACTAATATTATTGCCGATGTAGAAATGATCTGTGTGAGCTTATTCAAGCCACGTTTAAGCCATTTTGGCGTAAGCACGCATTACTTTATCTTTGATGCGGATGTAATTTCTCAGGCAAAGGCCGAAAATAGTACCCGTGCAGTACAGGCAATACGTAAAGCACAGTGTTTAGGTTTGCTGGAAAACAGCATTGTTGCTGTTGTCAATGCACCCACGGCATTGCTGGAGGTGATTCGCATGATTAAAGAAGAAAACCTGCGCCCTGTACTAATTGTTGAGATGCCGGTAGGTTTTGTATCAGCAGCTGAGTCTAAGGATGGATCCGCATTATTAAACGATATTTCCTGGATGATTACTCAGGGGCGTATAGGCGGATCAATACTTGTAGTCGCTGCAATTTATGCGCTTTTAGCGCTAGCAGAGCAGAGCAGAGCAGTAAAAAGGCCTGAGCCTACGTCATTGAATGTTTTGTCGGTTTTTTAAGCTATAAATATACCCCCTCTGGGGACGAGGGGCTCTCAAGGCAAGAGGAATGACTGCCTTGCATATTGTTTCTTTTAAGGAAATAATCTAGCAATAATTATTGGTATTGTGTGAATTTTTAGCTTCTGTATAGTTAGCACCAGATATATTAATTTCTTTTATAGACAGGGCTGGATAATGACGGAATATCGAAAAGATATTTTGGTCGGTGCTTTATTTGTTGCCGGTACTTTAGGTATTATTTCTGGGGCATTTATTAGCTCGGGAATGCTGTTTGCAGCAATCGCCTATTTCAGTGCTGCCTCCTGCAACCGTCAAATAGAAGGTTAATAACAGTTAAAAAACTAGTACCTCCTCGTAATGTTGTTTATATTTATAATGTCTGATGCAGCAATGCATCAGACATTTTTTTTGCCTGCTAATACTTCAGATCACTTGCAGGTTTCTGTGCCAAATGAATCCTCATGGCATCTTATAGTGTTACCTAAGCTATCCTTGTAACCGGTATTTCTAAAGGAGTCAGTTCTTCCTTTTATAACATTGCCATCCTAGGAGGCTGTCCAAGAATAGAGACCCTACTACGGAAAAATCCCTTTTGGCCATTTTTCCCGAACATTTTCGTTAAAGAGCGCAGCTATTCGCCTCAAATGTTCGAAAAAACTGACTCAAAAAGGCTTTCCCTCGCTACGGCTTCTATTCTCGGACAGCCTCCTAGACTTTATTGCCAAAAGAGTCGGCAATTCCGTTCATCGTATTCCCCTTGTTGTCACGCTAGGTTTCATTCCCCGAAGTTTCGGTGCGCCCAAGCCAGGTATTGCCTTTATTATCCTGGCAGGTTTCATTCCCGAATGAATCTGAATTGCAGCGCATTTCAGGGGAGGTGGCATGAGTCTTTAAAAATATACAGGGTAAGCGCCCGTCCTTATTCCTGATTAAATCATTTACCTTAGTACTTCCGCCGGTTTTTGATTGCTGGCACAACGGATTAGGCGAATATTTAGTTTCTTTGCCAGTGTTTGCAGGTATGTGCAATGCTGCTGAAATTTTTGCTGATAATTTAAGACTCGTTGTTTATCGCCGGTATCGACAACTATATCTGTCGTGCTATCGGTAAATCGATAACGACCCTGGGCGGGTAAATGGCTTTCCAGGGGGTCATAGACCAGAATCATGATGAGTTCACAATGCCTCGCCAATTTTGCCAGATCATTTTCTATTGTTTGATTAATGCCGCGAAAATCGCTGATGATATAAATCAGACTTCCAGGTTTGACATGGTGACTTAAACGCCTGATCACCTGCTCCAGAGTGATTGCAGTTTGTTTGGTTTCTGCGTTAACCAGGGCATTAAAAAAATGTAGCACTGCTTGCCTGCCATTTTGTGGTTTTAATTCCCGGCAGGCAGTATCAGTAAAGATCTGACCACCGATCCGGTCGCCATGCCGCTCTGCAATCCAGGCCAGTAATCCTGCTAGCTTTGCTGCCTGCACTGATTTAAATACACCGCGTGTTGCAAACTGCATAGAGGCACGATAATCGACAGAGATAAAGACTGGGCGTTCACGTTCCTCACGAAACAGTTTAGTGTGAGTTTTGCCCGTTCGTGCAGTCACTCGCCAATCGATACTCCTAATATCATCACCTGGCTGGTACATGCGCACTTCGTCAAATTCCATGCCCCGGCCTTTGGTGCGTGATACATAGCCGCCACTATGTGAGGCGCGTATACGTGAACGAAACAGTTTTAATGAAGCGGCGGGTTTGGCAAGTTTGATTAGCATGTCCAGACTCACGCTAACTAATTCACTGTTATGCTTTTCCATTAAGGGACTGCAATTCTGGCGATTAATTGCTGAATAAAATCATCACTGCTAATGCCTTCTGCTTCGGCTTCATAAGATAAAATCACCCTATGTCGCAAAATATCAAAGGCCATATCCTGGATATCTTCAGGAGCAACAAAATCTTTGCCGTTTAACCAGGCTTTGGCACGGGCGCAACGATCTAGTGCAATACTGGCACGCGGGCTGGCGCCATATTGTACCCAGCTGGCTAAATCTTCTCCGTAGGGTGCCGGATTGCGGGTGGCAAGAATAATTTGCAGCAAATAATCTTCGAGGTTATCCGCCATATAAATATTCAGTACTTCCTGACGCGCAGCAAAAAGGCTTTCCTGGCTGATCGCTTGAGTTGCTTGTTGGGTTGATTGGCCTAGCTGCATTGCTTCATTACGGGCCAGATGTAATATTAGCTTTTCATGTTCAGCTTGCGGGTAGTCAATTTTTACATGCAGTAAAAAGCGGTCTAATTGTGCTTCGGGTAATGGATAAGTTCCTTCTTGCTCAATCGGGTTTTGGGTCGCCATAACCAAAAAAAGAGGGGGTAGGGGGTAGGTTTCACCGCCAACTGTAATTTGCCGCTCAGCCATGGCTTCTAATAGGGCAGCCTGTACTTTTGCAGGTGAACGGTTAATTTCATCGGCTAATACCAGGTTGTGAAATAAAGGCCCTTTTTGAAATTCAAAGTTACCTAGTTCGGGGCGATAAATTTCGGTACCGGTTAAATCGGCAGGTAATAAATCCGGAGTAAATTGCACACGATGAAAGTCGGCTTGTATGCCTTTACTCAGCGCATTTATCGCGCGAGTCTTAGCTAGCCCTGGAGCGCCCTCGACTAATATATGCCCATCGGCAAGCAAGGCAATTAACATGCGCTCGACTAAAACATCCTGACCAATAATGTGCTCGCCAATATAGGCTTTTAAATGTTGTATGGCGATAAGGCTATCGCTGGAACTGTTTTCTGACATAGCTTGTGCTTAATCCTTTGTGCTATCTAAAAAATAAAAGATGTATTTTAGTATAAATTTTCAAGTTGCATATAAATAAGCTCAATTGTATGACAGTTTTTAATGCTGATCATCTTTCCAAGACTAATATCACAGTGGTTTGTCTTTAATGCCTCTGTGTAAAATGTCAGGCACTGATAATGCCTGAGACGTCATTTATAGGCGCAATATTAATAGGTTATATCAAGTTAAGATAAGGTATAATTGCTAGCTTTTTATAATAACAATAAAACCTGAGGCAATGATTTCAGGGTGTAACAAATAGAGGATTAGTTATGTGCTGGAGTGGAGAAGCATCGGGTGTTTTGGCAGCTGTCGGGTTAGGAACAGCTGCATATATTGCAGTAAAAGGGGAGTCAAAAGAATTATGGATCCCATTAACTTATTTCGCGTTGATGGAGCTATTGCAGGCCGCAACCTATGTCTATATCGATGAATGTAGCTCCCCGATGAATCAGGTGCTCACGCTGTTTGGCTATCTGCATGTCGCCTTTCAGCCGTTTTTTGTCAATATGGTGGCGATGTACTTTATTCCCGAAAGCGTCAAATTAAAAATAAGAACTACTGTTTATACTTTATGTGCGGTAGCCGCCGTAGCTATGATCGTTAAAATGTATCCATTTGCCTGGGCAGGTTTGTGTATTATTGGTACAGAAGGTTTTTGCGGCGAGCAAATATGTTCCGTTTCGGGCGCCTGGCATATCGCCTGGCAAATGCCATTAAACGGACTTATGTCTCCACCAGTCTCCTGGTTCCCGGGTTATGAATGGGGTATGCATGTGTTCGTCTACATTTTAGCCTCCTTTGTTATGCCAGTTATTTACGGCTCATGGCGTTTTGTTGCTTTTCATTATGTGGTCGGTCCCTGGATTTCAGATGTAACCACCGATGATCCGAATGAATTTGCGGCAGTCTGGTGTTTATTTTCTATCGTCTTGTGTGTCTCGGTGATTAAAACACCTATCAGAAAATATTTACACGTCAAAACCTGGCCTTTTTATAATCGCACTATCAGCGACTCCTTATAAATCACTAAAGCCACAGGATCTACAGCATGCCAGCCTGGCCATATCAGACCATGCTGTAGTTTTTTACAAGCATATATTTCGCGCGGCCACGGCTGAGTTTTTGCCGAGAGCTGTGTTGCTGAAGCAGTTGCATAGCCAGCTATGCGCTTGTTTTAGCGTTTTGACTCGATAAAAATCAGCTCACTAAACAACTGCATCTGTGACCGCGTGAAGTATAAATAGGTGATATAACCCATTGAATTTTATGCTGGCTGTGGTAAAGTCTTGGTAATTTTTCTTAAATAGAAGTAAATCATTATATATGCTTTTTTCACCCCGTAAATATCTGATATTATTGATACCTTCAGTACTCAGCCTAAGCTCTGTTTGCGCCTCTGCAGATACTCTTTCTAAAACAATAGCGACGGAAAGTGCTATCCAGAAAAGTGCCATAAAATCGCAAAAGAACATAGATGGCTTAGACGATCGTACGCGCAAAATGTTAGAGCAATTTCGTTCTGTGACTCGCCAAACCAGGACATTACTGACCTATAATGAGCATTTGCAGGCATTGCTTGCTTCACAGGAAATTGAAAAAGTCTCATTTGAGGAGCAGTTAGAACAAATCGAAACCACACAGAGTGAAATTGTCCCGCTGATCCTGAATATGCAAAAGAGCTTGGAGCAATTTATTCAGTTGGATATGCCTTTTTTGCCTGAAGAGCGTAAGCTGCGTATTAGCAGTTTAAGGGATATGATGACTCGGGCAGACGTCACTAATGCCGAAAAATTTCGCCGCATTATGGAGGCCTATCAAATAGAAAATGATTACGGTAATACCATCGAAGCCTATCGCGCCAATATAGAGTTAGAGGGTGAAATCAGCTCGGTTGATTTTTTGCGTCTTGGCCGTGTTGCTTTGTACTACCAGCGCCTTGATGGCAGTGAAACAGGTTACTGGAATAACACCGACAAACGTTGGGAGGGATTATCCAGTGAATATCGTAACTCTATCCGTCAGGGATTACGCATAGCTCGTAAAGAAGCTGCTCCAGATCTATTAACCTTACCGGTTCCAACAGCAAAGGAGGCTAAATAATGAAATTAGTTATCGGTTTGATACTGACGGTTTTAGTCTCTAGCAATGCGTGGTCTGGGAATAATGACTTGGACCAACTGTTACAGGATGTTAAGCAAAGACAAGTTCTTGAACGTAAAATTAATCGCATTCGCGAAGAAGAATTTCTGGCTGAAAAGAAAACTCAGCAGCAATTATTGCAAGCGGCTGAAGCGAAGCTAGCTAAGCAAAAAAAGCTCAGCGCGCAATTAAAATTACAATTGGAAAGTAATGAAGAAGTACTGGCTAAATTTGCAGCGCAATTAAAAGAGCGTAGTGGCGAATTAGGTGAGCTATTTGGTGCTGCTCGGCAGGTTGCAGCTGATTTAGCAGCCGATTTAGTTGACTCAATGGTTTCTGCTCAATACCCCGATCGTACTGAGCCATTAATTGGTATAGTAGAAAGTAAAGCGCTTCCGACTATCGACCAATTAGAAATCTTGTGGTTTACCTTGCAGCAGGAAATGACCGAGTCAGGAAAGGTTGTGCGCTTTAAACAACCTATTCAAACGCCTGGAGGCCACAGAGAAGAAGCTGAAATTATCCGTATCGGAGCATTTAATGCCGTTGCTAACGGAGAGTATTTACGCTATTCACCGGAAACAAAAATACTCACTAGCCTGGCTCGCCAACCAGCCAGCAGGTACCTTGATTTGCTAGCAGATTTTAGCGACTCAGACGCAAGTCAAGAGCCTATTGCTATCGATCCGACACGTGGTGTTATGTTGAGTATGCTGATTCAAACACCGAACACTCAGGAACGCATTCAGCAAGGTGGAGTCGTAGGTTATATTATTCTAGCTTTAGGTGTACTAGGCTTTCTCTATGCTATGTATCGCCTGGTTATCTTGGCGATCACGGGCAAAAAAATGAAAGCGCAAATGGAGAATGAAACCGCCTCCGATGATAACCCCTTGGGCCGTGTATTAAGCGCCACTGAGCAGAGTTCATCGGAAGATACCGCAACCTTGGAGCTTATTCTGGATGAAGCGATTACCCGCGAAGTGCCCCTTCTGGAGAAAGGCTTATCGATGATTAAGCTATTTGCTGCTGTCGCGCCTTTATTAGGGTTACTCGGTACAGTAACCGGTATGATCGCGACCTTTCAATCCATCAGTTTATTTGGTACCGGCGATCCGAAGTTAATGGCGGATGGAATTTCTCAGGCCCTGGTAACCACGATGCTAGGCTTATGCGTTGCTATTCCATTATTGTTTTTGCATAACCTGCTAGTCTCGCGCAGTAAGATGTTAGTGCAAATTTTAGATGAGCAAACTGCCGGCATTATGAGCCGTCGTGCGGGTAAGTAATGCCTAGGCAACTCGCTTTTTTTGAAGACATTCGTAACTTTCTCTATGCAGGCGGTGACGTGTTATGGCTAATTTTAATTGTTGCTATCTGTTTATGGTGCCTGATTATCGAGCGCCTGATTTTTTTCAAACACAATTATCCGCTGCTTAAGGCAAACTGCCTCGATTTATGGGAGCAGCGTGAAGATAAAAATTCTGCCTATGCTTTATTTATCCGGCAGGAATTAATTTCAGCCGTATTCATCCAGATGAACCGCAGCGTTGCGATTATAAAAGTGCTGATTGCCCTGTGTCCTTTACTGGGTTTACTGGGTACGGTAACCGGGATGATTCACGTTTTTGATGTAATGGCGGTAACCGGCACGGGTAATGCAAGAGCAATGGCATCGGGTGTTTCACAAGCCACCATACCGACTATGGCAGGTATGGTTATTGCCATAGCCGGTTTATATTTCAGTAAGCTGATAGAAGAGCACGTCAGTGATGAATCACATCACCTGGCCGATTTATTGAAATATCATTAATAACATAACAACCTACTGTAGAGCGGACTTTAGTCCGCCTTTTTCATTTCATATGGATAACTACACCCTTCTAATTAGCGGACTGAAGTCCGCTCTACAGTAATAGAGAGATAATAAAATGCGCCGCAGAGCTAACCGTTCCTCAGCAGATCAAAATGCTGATATAGACATGACCCCGATGCTGGATATTGTCTTTATCATGTTGATTTTCTTTATTGTGACTACTTCTTTTGTTAAAGAATCGGGGATTGAGGTCAATCGTCCCAGTGCTTCAACGGGTGAAAGCAAAGCGCAGGGAAATATCATTGTCGGTATCAGAGCCAATGGCGATGTCTGGATAGATAAACGACTGGTCGATTTTCGTGCCGTGCGCGCCAATGTTTCGCGCTTACGCATGGAAAACCCGCTGGGCTCAGTGATTATTGCTGCTGATAGAGACACTAAAACGCAAGCTTTAGTGCAGGTTATTGATCAAATACGCTTGGCAGGCATTATGAACCCAGCTATTGCAACCGAGTCGGAATCACAGTGATTCGTATTGCACTCTCGCTGTTTGCTGGTGTCGCCATTGCATTGGCATTATTTTGGGCAATGCACTATATGATTAGCAATAATCAGCAGGGTTTAAAAAAAACCAGTGATGTGCGTATGGTTGACTTTATCCGCTTCAAGCGTGAAACAAAAATTCAAAGCAAAGATCGTCTGGTTCCTGAAAAGCCTAAACCTAGAGAACGACCGGTACAGCCAAAATTAAAAGTGTATAGCGCCCAGGTAAAGCAAACAGATATACCTGATATGGATATGCCTAACCTGGATATCCCCATCCAGAATAGCAGCTTCGGGAGTTCGGTGTTAACTGGATTACAGGTAGGCAAAGGGCAAATCAGCACTCATGTTATTCCTCTGGTTAGAATTCAACCGACTTACCCTATGCGCGCAGCCAATCGTCGTATTGAGGGTTGGGTAAAAGTAGAATTCACTATTACTAAAGAAGGTACAGTCAAAGATGCTGTAGTGGTCGCCTCACAACCGAGCTCTATCTTTAATCGTGCCGCGTTGAAAGCAATAAAACGCTGGAAATTTAAGCCGCATATTGTCGCCGGTGAAGCAGTTGAACAGCGCGCCGCACAGATTTTAAAATTTGATCTAAAGAAATGATCCTAGAAGCATCAATTGATCACGGATTTTGTGGGAAATCTGGGTGTGAAAGACAAATAATAGCTCGAAGGGAATGGCCGTAGTCCTTGTCGAGAGCTATTCTGCAGGATTTCGCGACCAGATTTCTCACAAAGCTGTGAAGCGAATTTAATTCACCCTATTGGTGAGAAGGAAAAATTAATGAAAGATTGCCTATTTCAACAATGTACTCGCATTACTAGCTTTCAACTGATGTTTCTAGGATGATAAGTTTAATCAGGAATAGCCTCAAAATAGCGCTGATAAGCATCAGTCTTTGCGCTATCTCGCCTGCTATTTATGCTGAGGGAAAGACCATTACTATTTCTCCGTGGGTCTATAAACAGCTCAATAAAGCAGAAGAGTTAATTGGCAAGCAGGAGTATTCTAAAGCACATAAGAAACTAGAAAAAGTCCTGGCTAAGGTAAATAAACATAGTTATGAACAGGCGATTACCCTGCGCAGCCTGGCATCAGTTTATGCACTGGAAGATAACTATAAGCAAGCCGCGCGCCTTTTGGAACAGGCTTTGGCAACTAAGGCGCTGAGCGAAGAGCAGCAACAGGAAGCCTTGTTTAACCTGGGGCAGTTGTACATGGCAACGGAACAGTATCAAAAAACAGTCGATACTTTAGATCCCTGGCTAAAGGCACATCTCAAAACAAAAAATAAACAGGTTAGAATTTTGTTAGCCAATGCCTACGCACAATTAAAGCAGTACCGTCAGGCATTACCGTATATTGAACATGTTATTAAGCACTCTAAAAAGCCGAAAGAAAGCTGGTTGCAACTGAATCTGGCTTTATATTATGAACTGGAAAATTACTCGGCAGCGGCAGGTGTGTTGCGTAGAATGATTGCACTATATCCTGATAAAAAAGACTATTGGCAACAATTAGCTTCTATTTATCAGCAATTGCAGCAATTTTCCAATGCATTGGCGATAAAGCATCTGGCTTATACGAAAGGCTATATCACCTCAGAGTCAGACATTTTACAATTATCAAATTTATTTTTATATAACAATCAACCCTATCAGGCTGCGTTGTTATTAAGTAAGGAACTAGATAATAAAAATGTAAAACAAGAGTCTGCACACTGGGAATTACTGGCCAATGCCTGGACCAGTGCCAGAGAGTATAAAAAAGCAATTAATGCTCTGGAAAAAGCTTCGGCATTAAATGCAAAAGGCGAATTATATCTGCAGCTAGGGCGCATCCATGTCGAGCAGGAATTATGGCAAACATCAATAGCAGTGATTAAAAAAGCGCTTAAAAAAGGTGGCTTAAAACAAACCGGGGAAGCTTATACTTTACTGGGGATTAGTTATTATGAAACGGGGCAGCTACAGTCAGCAAAAAATGCATTTATCCATGCATTGGACTACAGGAAGACCAAGAAATCTGCACAACAATGGTTGAAGTATATTGAAACGGATGCCAACGGATAAAGTTAGCTTATAAGCGTTCCGAAATGGCCTGGGTGCGCAAATGGAATAAACCGTACAACTAATAAATTGGAAGCGTGGCCTTCAGCTCCGCTTCCGGGTTGCCTAAGTTTTGAATTAACCACCAAAGGCACGAAAATAAGAATGGCAATAGCTTTAGCTATTGCCATCTCCAAAAAAAGCTAAAGCTTTTTTACTGCTGTTTGTTTGTCTAATTTTTTAGACTGCTGGTGATACTCATCTCGCAAGCAAGGTAACCAGCTACTTTCAGATATAAATCCCTTATATAGTGTTTATATTATTATTGGGCACTACATCTTGTGTTATACTTCAGTCTCAAAAAAACATACTCTTGCCTATGATGGCAACATGGTTTTCCTGCTGATAAATACCCAGCCTTTAGAAAAGCCTACGCTAGTATGTCGATACAACACACTCAGAGACAAGGAACAGATATGACAACAAAGTTAAGCACTGATTTGGCTGCCATTACCGATATTCCCCTGCAGGATGCTTCTGCCGACATATGGGATACTAAATATCGCTTAAAAACCAAATCAGGCACTGCCATTGATGGCACGATAGATGAAACCTACCAGCGCGTTGCCACAGCCTTATCGAGTGTGGAGATAGGCAAAGCCAAGCAGACCAAATATTATAAAGAATTCCTCTGGGCATTACGTCAGGGCGTGATTCCTGCCGGGCGTATTATTTCTAATGCAGGTGCACGCGAACATAAACCTGCGACGTCAACAATTAACTGCACCGTTTCCGGATCGATCGTCGATTCGATGGACGATATTCTGGGCAAGGTACATGAAGCAGGGCTTACCTTAAAAGCAGGATGCGGGATAGGCTATGAATTTTCTACCCTAAGACCCAAAGATGCTTATGTTTCAGGAGCAGGAGCCTATACTTCAGGGCCATTGTCATTTATGGATATCTACGACAAAATGTGCTTTACCGTATCGTCTGCTGGTGGTCGGCGCGGTGCGCAGATGGCGACCTTTGATATCGGCCACCCTGATGTCGTTGACTTTATCAAAGCAAAACGTGAAGACGGCCGTTTGCGTCAGTTTAATTTGTCATTATTAATTACGGCAGAATTTGTCGAAGCAGTAAAAGGGGATAATCCCTGGCCGCTGTCTTTTCCCATTATGCAAAGGGAACTGGACGAAGATAAGCTGGATTTGACCGATGAAACACTGATTATCTGGCGCGGTCTGCCGCATATTGAAGGCTATGTCGAAAATGCAGACGGTCTGGTTGCCTGTAAAATAGCCAAAACCATACCAGCACGTCGACTATGGGACATTATTATGTCCTCAACCTACGATTATGCAGAACCTGGATTTATTCTGATTGATAAAGTCAATGAAATGAATAATAACTGGTTTTGTGAAGATATTCGGGCGACCAATCCATGTGGAGAACAGCCTCTCCCGCCTTATGGGTCGTGCCTTCTAGGTTCCATTAATCTAACCCGGTTTATCGAAAATCCATTTACCGAGCGGGCGTCTTTTAACTGGGCCGATTTCCGTAAAACCATCCGCGTTTTTACCCGTATGCTGGATAATGTCGTCGAGATCAATGGCCTTCCTCTGCAGCGACAGCGCGAGGAAATTATCTCTAAGCGCCGTCATGGCATGGGCTACCTTGGCTTAGGCTCAACAATGACTATACTAGGCATGAAGTATGGCGATAAAGAATCACTCGGCTTTACCAGTGAAGTAACAAAAACCCTGGCGATAGAAGGCTGGAAAGAAGCACTCGATCTGGCTAAAGAAAAAGGTACCGCCCCGGCTCTTGAGCAGATCTATACGGTAACCGGATCCATGCTACATAAACGTCCAGAAATGGTCACTGATGGTTATAAAGTAGACGATGAAATCGCCGGTAAAGTATTACACGCAAAATACAGCCGTTATATGCAGCAAATTGCCCAAGAAGAGCCCGAGCTAGTTGCTGCATTAGCAGAGCACGGTGCACGATTCACCCATCATAGCTCTATCGCTCCAACCGGAACAATTTCATTGTCATTGGCAAATAATGCCAGTAACGGGATCGAACCTAGCTTTGCACATCATTATTCACGCAATGTCATTCGAGAAGGTAAAAAAAGTAAAGAAAAAGTCGATGTATTCTCCTTTGAATTACTCGCCTACCGTGCACTGGTAAATGATAAAGCCATGCCCTATAGCGAACAGGCTAATGAACAGCTCCCTGATAATTTTATTACTGCCGATGCTATTACGCCTAAGCAACACGTCGATGTTCAAGCGGCTGCACAGGTATGGATTGATTCATCAATTTCCAAAACGGCCAATGTTCCTACCGATTACCCTTATGAAGATTTTAAGGATATCTACATGTACGCTTATGAGCAGGGTCTAAAGGGCTGCACTACTTTCCGCTTTAACCCCGAAGCTTTTCAGGGTGTGCTAGTTAAAGAATCCGACCTGGAAAATACTACTTATCAATTTACTCTGGAAGATGGCCATGTGCTGGAATTAAAAGGTAATGAGGAAATTGAATATGACGGTGAAATGCACAGTGCAGCTAACTTGTTTGATGCCTTAAAAGAAGGCTATTACGGAAAATTCTAAGGCGGAAAATACAATGAGCATAAAAATAGATAAAAAAATTGTCGGCTTCAAAGTTGTCACTAAGGAAGAACAGCAAGCAGCCGTACAAGAGAAAGAAACGACTGATGTTATCAGTATGGATGAGCATGTCTTGCGCCCGGAAATGTTATTTGGTTCAACCTACAAAATTAAAACCCCACAATCTGAACATGCGCTTTACATAACCGTTAATGACATGATTCTGAATATGGGTACCGAGTATGAAGAGCGCCGCCCCTATGAAGTGTTTATTAACTCCAAAAATATGGAACACTTTCAGTGGGTGCTGGCATTAACCCGAGTTATATCAGCGGTCTTCCGTAAAGGTGGCGATATCACCTTTATGGTCGAAGAACTAAAAGCCGTATTTGACCCTAAAGGTGGTTATTTCAAAAAAGGCGGTGTCTATATGCCTTCTCTGGTCGCCGAAATTGGCCATGCGATCGAGCAACATATGAAGCAGATCGGCATGTTAAAAGACATAGAGCTGGAAGCGCACCAGAAGCAATTCCTTGCCGAAAAACGCAAAGAGTTTGAAGCCAAGCATGGCGAACACGCTGATGAAAGTGATAATTTTCCTGAGCAGGCGCAATTATGTACCAAGTGCCAGACTAAGGCATTAGTTCTGATGGATGGTTGCATGACTTGTCTGAATTGTGGCGAGAGTAAGTGTGGCTAATCCAGTACTGACTACCAAGTGCAGGGGCTGTGTGGGATGCCCCATAAGCTTTATGAGTCGACACTCCCTTATAAGGATGAACTTGAATATTTTCTTTAATTAGAACGGGATAACATTTATGAAAAGTCATTTTTTCGCCTACATCAGTAAAATCCGTTGGCTACAACGCTGGGGATTAAAACGTAATGCCGTGGCTGAAAATGTGATGGAGCATAGCTGGGAAGTCTCGGTTATTGCCCATGCTTTAGCCTTAATTAAAAATCGTTATTTTGAGGGTGATCTGGATGTAAATGCGATTGCTGTTGCTGCCTTGTATCATGATTGCAGTGAAGTGTTAACGGGGGATATGCCTTCACCGATTAAATATCATTCGCCTGAAATTACCAAAGCGTATAAGTCCATTGAGAAGCAAGCGGAACATGAACTATTAAACTTGCTACCCGAAGAGCTTAAAGAGGATTATCGGCCTTATATGATTGAAGAGAGCTTGCCTCAAGAGCACAAAGTGATTATTAAAGCGGCGGATACTATTTCCGCTTATTTAAAATGCAAAATGGAACTCGCTGCGGGTAATCAAGAATTTTCTATCGCGGAAAAAGATGTTGAGACAAGATTAAAAGCGATTACCAATCTACCCGAAGTGGCTTATTTCTTAGAAACCTTTTCATCCAGTTACGATTTAACTTTGGATGAGCTATTAAAGTGAAAGAACTAAAATTTTCAGCTATATCATGAACAGATTGGATGAATTTGTCAGCTAAGATACATTTTATATGGGAATACGACACTATTTTCAGACTCATTTCGTATTGGAGAAGGCTCGCACTAGTTTATATCAGAGCAAACTTTTATAATACGCTTAATAAAAAATCCTGATCGCCCAATATAAGCCCGCTGATATACCAGCAATTCAGGCTAAAGCGACGCTTAACTTCTTGTTCAGACTAATATTATAGAGATTGCTGGTAATTACAGATCACAAAAACTGATAAACACGATGGTAAAAACTAAAAAACGGCCCTTATATACATCCTATGCAAGCTCTGTTTTATTAGAGACAGCATTACTCAACAAAGGCTCGGCGTTCACTGCTTTGGAGCGGCAGGAATTCAACCTGGATGGTTTATTACCCACCGCAATTGAGACTATAGAAGAGCAGGGCAATAGAGCATATCATCAGTTTTCCCATCTTAGAAACGACCTGAACAAACATATCTTTCTGCGTACAATTCAAGATGCCAACGAAACGCTTTATTTTAATTTGCTAAGCAAGCATCTTGAAGAAATGATGCCCATAATTTATACCCCGACAGTCGGTCAGGCATGTCAGCAATTTTCACGTATTTATCGGTGTAAAAGAGGTTTATTTCTCTCTTATCCCGACCGGGATAAAATGTCGGTCATGCTTAGAAACCTGGCCAAAGACAATGTCAAAGTGATTGTTGTTACTGATAGCGAGCGCATCTTGGGCTTAGGCGACCAAGGCATTGGTGGTATGGGCATACCCATAGGTAAACTGGCACTTTATTCTGGCTGTGGTGGTATCAGTCCCGCCTATACTTTGCCAATAACCCTGGACGTAGGCACTAATAATAAAGAGCTATTAGATGATCCGATGTATATGGGCTGGCGACATCAGCGCATAAGGGGTGAAGAGTATTTCAACTTTGTTGATTTATTTATTCAGGGAGTTAAAGCACGCTGGCCTGGAGTTTTGTTACAGTTTGAAGACTTTGCACAGGCAAATGCTACGCCATTATTAAAAAAATACCAGCATGAAATCTGCTGTTTTAATGATGATATTCAGGGTACCGCTGCAGTAACAGTAGGCACTTTACTGGCCGCCTGCCATGCTAATAATTGCAGTATCACAGATCAACGTGTGGTTTTTATTGGTGGTGGGTCTGCAGGTTGTGGCATTGCAGAACAGCTAGTCGCACATATGATTAAGCATGGCTTAAGTGAACAACAGGCGCTAAGTCGAGTGCATCTGTTTACCCATCATGGATTGTTAAGCTCAGACATGGATCAGTTGCTTGATTTTCAGCGAAAATTTGCCAAAGATCCTAAAGAAATCTCTGCTTGGAGTAGTAATGAAGGTGCTATTAGCTTATTAGATGTCGTGCGTGAATCCAAGGCGACAATATTGATCGGAGTATCAGGGCAAGCGGGTTTAATGACTGAGTCCATCATTAAAACCATGTACTTAAACTGCAACAAGCCGATCGTATTACCACTTTCCAACCCAACCTCACATGTTGAAGCGATACCTGAGGATATTATTCGCTGGACCGAAGGGAATGCTATAGTCGCAACGGGCAGTCCTTTTGCCCCTGTTGAATATCAGGGAACACATTATGCTATAGACCAATGTAATAACAGCTATATATTTCCTGGTGTGGGCTTAGGCGTTATTGCCAGCCAGGCAAGCCGCGTTACTAAAAAAATGTTTATGCATGCCAGTGAAACCCTGGCGAAATGTTCACCTTTGGTAAATGGCACTGGCAAAGAGTTGTTGCCGGGATTAAATCAGTTAAGAGAAGTGAGTCTGACTATTGCCCTGGCAGTCGGCCTGCAAGCTATAGAAGAAGGCGTGGCGCCAGCAGCCACAAAGGAACAACTAGAGCAAAAAATTCAGGCTAATTTCTGGATCCCTGAATACCGTGAGTATAGACGAAAATTGTAATCGCGTAGAATGCTATTGCTCTTTTAAGCCTAAAAGTTAGCGATATCAATAAGCTCTTCAATAAGATTGACAGCTGTCTTTTATTTTTAGCGGACTTGCTTTCTCTATTTATATATCATTGGTAGCCGCAGCAGCTTAAGAAAAAATATTTCTAGACTAGAGTTAGGAAAAAATAATTATTAGGATATTGTTGTTCTTATTAATTAATACTGAAATATTAATGGCCAGCATATATACTGCAAAGCTTTTACTAGATTCTTAATGTACTCAGATAAGGTTCACCATGAATATTCATGAATTTCAGGCTAAACAATTATTTAGGGATTACCTGATACCAGTACCCGAAAGTATAGTCGTTACTACTGCGGCAGATGCAGTGGTTGCGGCACAAACTTTAGCAGGTGATAGCTGGGCAATAAAAGCTCAGGTTCATGCGGGTGGGCGTGGCAAGGTAGGCGGTGTTAAAATTGCAAAAACGGCTGAAGAGGCACGCCAGTATACGGCAGCTATGCTGGGGCAACGTTTGGTAACAAAGCAAACGGATGCAACAGGTCTACCGATTAATTCAGTTTTAGTTGAAAAAACCTCTCCGATTAAACGCGAATTTTATTTGAGCTTACTGGTAGATCGACATGAGGAAAAACTCTGCTTTATTGCTTCTGCTGCTGGTGGAATGGATATCGAAGCGGTTGCCGAAGAAAGTCCTGAAAAAATCATCAGCGTATTTATTCATCCCGCCGCTGGGCTCCAATTTTATCAGTGTCGGGAAATAGCCTTTACTCTCTCCTTGCAAGGCGAGCAAATCAAAGCCTTACACGGTGTCATGTCAGGGATGATTAATTTATTAGTCGATAAAGATGCCAGCCAGATAGAAATTAATCCATTGGTAGAAATAGCAGACGATAGTATTGTTGCACTGGATGCAAAAATTAACTTTGATGATAATGCGTTGGCTCTGCATAAAGACATTATTGCTTTGCGTGATACGGAACAAGAAGATGAAAAAGAAAATAAGGCCAAGCAATTTGACCTGAGCTATATTACCTTGAATGGCAATATTGGCTGTATGGTCAATGGTGCAGGGCTCGCGATGGCGACTATGGACCTGGTCAAACTGAAAGGTGGAACGCCTGCTAACTTCCTGGATGTCGGGGGTGGAACGACTACAGAAAAAGTCACCGAGGCTTTTAAGCTGATAGTCTCAGACAAAAATGTACAGGCAGTGTTGGTTAATATATTTGGCGGAATTGTGCATTGCGATGTGATTGCACAAGGTATTCTCGACGCACTAAAACAAATACAAACAGACTTGCCTGTTATCGTCCGGCTGGAAGGAACTCACGCCGAAGAAGGCCGTGCACTATTACAAGGTGTGGCGCCTAACATCATTGCTGCTGATAACCTGGATCATGCCGCCGAACAAGCTGTTAGCCTTGCAGGAGCACGGCTATGAGTATCTTAGTTGACCAGAACACTAAAGTTATTTGCCAGGGGTTTACCGGTAAACAAGGTACTTTTCATGCCCGTCAGGCTTTGGCTTATGGCACCAAGCTTGTTGCCGGCGTAACCCCAGGACGAGGTGGCTCCGACCATTTAGGTTTGCCGGTTTACAATACCGTGAGGCAGGCATATACTGTTACCGAGGCCGATGCAAGTGTTATTTATGTGCCACCCTTTTTTGCTGCCGATGCAATTTTAGAAGCAGTTGACGCCGGCATTAAGCTTATTATCTGTATTACAGAAGGGATTCCGGTATTACATATGTTGCGCGTTAAAGCGGCGATGGCGGAAACTGATGCGCTGCTGATTGGACCCAACTGTCCGGGTATCATTACCCCTGAAGCCTGTAAAATAGGTATTATGCCGGGTAGTATTCACATGCCTGGCGGTATTGGCATTGTTTCTCGCTCCGGGACATTAACCTATGAAGCAGTTCACCAAACTACCAATCAGGGGCTGGGGCAAAGCACTTGTGTAGGTATTGGGGGCGACCCAATCCACGGCATGAACTTTATTGATGTCATTAGCCGCTTTCAGGCCGATGAACAGACTCAGGGTATTATTATGGTGGGTGAAATCGGTGGCAGTGAAGAAGAAGAGGCTGCTGAATATATTAAAAATCATGTGACTAAACCAGTGGTTGCCTATATTACCGGCTTAACTGCTCCTGCTGGTAAGCGCATGGGCCACGCCGGAGCTATAGTCACCGGTGGTAAAGGTACAGCAGAAGGTAAGGTTGCCGCGTTAAAAGCGGCAGGCGTGGAGGTGGTCAACTCGCCTTCCAATATGGGCATAGCCATGCAACAGCTTATTGCCAATGGCTAACATATCAAGACACATTAACTAATCTTTAAGATATCGAGGATGACATGAAAAAAACAACATTAACTTTAACAACTATCGGTTCAGCAGTTGCTTCAACTTTCGCAGCAAATGCCGTTAATGCAGAAATTAACCCATTTGCCATGAACGAGCTTAGTAGCGGTTATATGCAACTTGCACAGTCAGATAAAGCCGGCGAGATGAAATGCGGCTCTAAAATGAAAATGGACAAGCAGAAAGAAGCGGCTTGTGGTGAAGGGTCATGCGGCAGTATGATGGACAATGGCAAAATGAAAAAAGGCTTTGAAAATTCCTGTGGCGCGATGATGAAAGGCAAAGAGGGTGCCTGTGGCGATATAGAGGAAAAGGCCGCATCCAAACAGACAAAAAATAAAGGTTACGCTATAAGCTCAACTGGCTGGGGTAACAAAAAAACCTCAGCTGAGCCCACGCAGGGAATGGAAATGGGTAAAGACAAGGAAGGTAAATGCGGCGAAGGCATGTGTGGAGGCATGATGCAAGGTAGCGAAATGGAAAAAGGCATGGAAGGATCTTGCGGCGACATGATGAAAGGAAAGGAAGGTAGCTGTGGCGACATGATCTCACCTGAAAAAGCGTCTGGCGAATAAATTCAGCGTATTCAACTTAATCTGATTTATCCGTCAGGCTGGTAATACAAAGCTTGCTTGGAATCTAAATTAATAGCTCGGTTTATTTAAAACCGGGCTATTTTTTTGTGTAGTAGCTTATGCTTGATCTTACCCATATAATCAGATTGATTAAAAGCCATACAGGTAGTGTTACCTAAGCTTTCCCAGGCATGAGGATCTTTTCTAGCATGAAAAATGCGCTAACAATAGCCAGGTTATTTTGTAACATACAGGGTTTCGTTCTATTTTTGAGAGGAATTCTTCGATACAAAGGGAAAATCATACCTCTAGCCCCACTCTCTGATTTCGTGATAATCAAAAGTTTTTTAATGACAGGAACGTGCTTCTTTCCGAACGATTAGGGAATAAATTGTACCTTTCTGACACCCAAAAAACTGGTAACAGAAAAGGCATGCAATATAGCACCCCGCGATGAGGAAAATCGATGCTGGGCGCGATTGGATATAGCAACCGATGCAAGCACCATGCTGAACTATTGACAGTAAAGCTAGACATTGCATAGGTCTGGAAGATTTTTTCCTGACCATTTTTAAAAAACAAGGAGAATACAAATGACTCAATATGATTACGATTTGTTTGTGATTGGTGCAGGATCCGGTGGCGTACGTGCTGCACGTATGGCAGCCGGACTAGGTGTGCGGGTAGCTATTGCTGAAGACCGCTATCTAGGTGGAACTTGCGTTAATGTAGGCTGTGTTCCCAAAAAGCTGTTTGTTTATGCCTCGCATTTTCATGAGGATTTTAGCGCATCTGCTGGCTTTGGCTGGACGGGTATTAAACCAGAATTTGACTGGTCACATTTAATGGCGCAGAAAAATCAGGAAATAAAACGCTTACAAGGTATTTATGATGGCTTGATAAAGAATTCGGGCGCGAGATTATTTGAGGGTCAGGCGTCTGTTATAGATGCACACACGATTAGCGTAGTGGGACAGATCATTAGCTGTGAGCGTATTCTGGTCGCGACCGGCGGCTGGCCTTCGGTACCTGATTTTCCGGGTAAAGAGCATGTGGCCACGTCTAATGAAATGTTTGCTTTACAGGAATTGCCTAAACGGCTGATGATAGTCGGGGGTGGCTATATTGCGGTGGAATTTGCCGGGATTATGCATGGTCTGGGTGTTGAAACTACGCTGTGCTATAGAGGAGATAAAATACTACGCGGTTTTGATGAAGATATCCGTGAATTTGTCGCCATAGAAATGCAGAAAAAAGGGATTAATATTTTATTTAATACCCAGGTTAATGCCATAGAAAAAAATGACAACGGTTTTATTGCACAGACTGACGCAGGCCAGTCGTTACAATCTGATTTGTTTTTATACGCTACAGGCCGGTCCCCGAATACTTCCGGCCTAGGTCTGGATGCTGTAGGTGTAGCGTTAGATAAAAGTGGCGCAATAAAAGTCAATGAGCACTATCAAACTAATGTCTCTTCTATCTACGCACTGGGTGATGTTACCGATCGTTTAAATTTAACGCCTGTAGCGACAGCCGAAGCGATGGCACTGGTCAATCAGCTCTATACCGATACACCGACAACGGTTGATTATGACAATATTCCCACGGCTGTTTTTAGTCAGCCTAATGTGGGTACGGTGGGGCTAAGTGAAGCGGAAGCAAAGAGTCGCTATACAGATATCGATATTTATAAATCTGCCTTTACTCCGATGAAGCATACACTTTCGGGTTTAGATGAGAAAACCCTGATGAAAATGATCGTTAGACGCAGTACTGATCAAGTCTTAGGTATTCATATGGTTGGCCCTGATGCGGGTGAAATTATTCAGGGGATGGCGATTGCCATACGCGCGGGTGCGACTAAAACGGTATTTGATTCAACTATTGGAATACATCCAACCGCTGCCGAAGAGTTCGTTACTATGCGTTCGCCTGTGGGTTGATGCGGCAAGGAAAAATTAATGTAAATGATGCGAACCTAGCGAGTCTGACTTTTGTGATATCAGAGTGAAAAACCTCTAAAGAGACTGGCTGTAATGCTAACTTATATCTCACTGGCAACAGGAAGGTCAGTGAATAGACTATTACTCAACCCCGCGCTCATATTTTGCGTGAGGTTTTTATCGCTAATTAACTTTAAATTTCCTTGTTTTACTGCTTGTTTATAAGAGCTATCTCCCATCCAGATATCAACCAGTGTTTTAACCGTTGATGTAAAGTAAACATCAATATCTTTTTCCGGATCTTTAACACAAAGATCCACTTCATCGCCTTTTTGCCCTGGAATCTTTTTTTTCAATACTAGACCCTGTTCGGGTAATGATTCCAGACGTTTTGACAGAACGGTTGGGGAAGTAAGGCTCAAGCCTCGTTGTAATTTATTGAAGCGTAATCCGCCCATCAATAGTTCGCGAATGATATGCAAAGTCTACTTTTTACCTATGATTTCAGTTGCTTTGGCTATGGGATGAAATTGACCATATTGCATAAATAGTTCCCTAAAAAAGTGTAGTTTGTAATTTCATTTCGTGTAGTTAGAGACTAACTTATCTGGACTATTTTTAACCGAACTTCTTCTTATAATTTTTCCAACGAAAGAATATTATTTACGTCATTAATTCCAGAGATGAGGTCTACTAATGAAAATATTTAAAATTTATATACCAGAAAATACAATTCCCTCTGCAAATACCTTATTGACAAGAGTGAAGGATCCGCTTGGTTTTGTGCCAAATGTATTCGCGGTTATCGCAGGGTTTTCACCCGCATTAAAACGTTTAGTAACTTAACCAATAATCTTATCGGTATTCCTTTGGGTGATGAGTTTTCAGAGTAGGCATGGCAATTCAGGATACAACAAGTAGTGGCTTAACTGTAACAGCTGTTAGCAACCCTAAACTACGAGAGGATAAATCTCATGAAACAAGAAGAAAAATTGAAGTATTTAAAAGTTTCATTGATTGTATTTTGTATCATCTTTATTGCAGGTATCTATATAATGATGATGTGGCTATGGCCGTCGGACTAGGGATGGACGCCGCGACACCCCGAATACGAACAGATGATTCTGGGGGATATCTCCGCTTTATTTTTAGTGGCATTTGTTTTGTGGTACCTGATGCCTGGTAAAACAGTGAGTACATAGGGCGATGCCAGTTTCGCTTTAGTCTTGAAGGGAGTTACTTTGGTCACTCCCCTGCACAAGTTATTAAGCCAATGAGAGCATCTATGCAAACCGATAAACAGGACTTTAAGCCCATAACTACCGAGTTGAAACCGGGGATTAACTTATTAGAAGCCAGCGCTGGAACGGGCAAGACTTATGCTATTGCCATGCTTGCCTTGCGCTTTGTCGTGGAGCAGAATTACGCAATTGATCAGCTTTTAATAGTGACATTTACCAAAGCGGCGACCAAGGAATTAAAAGAACGGGTGCGTGCGCGTTTAGTGGAAGCAAAACAGTTTTTAACTGGACAGTCCCTGGTGGAACCCGATGCGAGTATGAGTGCATGGGCTGAGGCGCTACTAGAAAATCCCGAAATAAATGAGAAACTTGCTATACAGCGCTTAAATAATGCTTTGTTAAGTATCGACCAGGCAGGAATTTTCACTATTCATGGCTTTTGTCAGCGCTTACTCAAAGAACATGCATTAGAGAGTGGGCAGATGTTTGATGTGGAGCTAAGTGATGAGACCCATGCGGTGCGCCAGGAAATGGTGGAAGATTTCTGGCGTAATCAGATTTATCCACGCGATGCCTGGGAGGTTTCATTGTTATGTCATCAATACACCACCCCTGATGATTTATTAGCTAGTCTGGGCTCTTATCCTCCCACATTAACGATCTACCCTGAGCCTGAAGATTTAAGCGGTTTATTACGAACACTCAAAAAGCAGGCACTGGAGGCAAAAAAATCTCTGGGTCAACAGGCTGACTCTATCCTGGAAGCGGTAGATGCGGGATATTTTAAAAAGCGACTGACAGAAAGTTTTCCAGAGGACTATAACGGCTTAAGACACTGGCTTGAAGCAACGTCTGAGGGAGATGAGAATTTTAATTGCCCTAGCCCGAGTGAAGCCCTATTCAGCTTATTAAGCAGTGAAAATTTAGCCAATCAAATACGCGTTAAATATAAAGATCAACTGGATTTTGATAGTAGCGCCTTCGATGCTTTGTGGGTCTATAGCCAAAAAGTCAGCTTGCTATTACGTCGCGCATTGGCAGAAGAGCTGCAACAAAACCTGGATACGCGCTTGCAACAACTCAATATCATGTCTCATGATAGCTTGATTATCCGTACCGCAGAGGCCCTATCAAATACGGGAGGTGAGTTATTAGTGGCAGCGATTAGCGAGCAGTATCGGGTAGCTTTAATTGATGAATTTCAGGATACTGATCAGAACCAGTGGCATATTTTCTCGCATTTATTTGCTGCTCCCGAACAATATTTATACTTGATAGGCGATCCAAAACAGGCGATTTATAAATTTCGCGGTGCGGATATTCATACCTATTTACAGGCTAAGCAGCAAGCACAACATCATTATACTCTAGGGCAAAACTGGCGTTCGCATCCTGATTTAGTGCAGGCGATTAATCAGGTGTTTACTCAGTGTGATAACCCTTTTGTCTTTGCAGGGCTGAAATTTAATCCGGTTCAGCCAGCTCTGGATGCAGCGCAGGGAACTCTGGTTCAGGATGATCAGCCCCTCGCACCATTAGCCTTATGGCAGTTAGCAGAAAGTGATAGCAGTAGCGGTTACTGGAGCAATGGCAAGGCGGCTGAAGAAATAAAAATAGCCGTGACCAATGAAATTTTAAACTTACTGAATGGAGCTGTCAGTTTACGTAGCGATAAAGTAACGCGGGAGTTACAAGCCAGTGATATTGCCATTCTGGTGCGTACTAATAAACAGGCAGTCTTATATCAAGATGTATTGCAGCAAGCTGGAATTCCGGTGGTACTCAACAGTACGGATTCAGTGTTTGCCAGCACTGAAGCATATGCTTTACATAAATTGATGCAAGCCCTGGCACAACCGGGTGATATAAGCTTGTTAAAGCAGGCTTTAAGCCTGTCCTGGTTTGCCCTGGACGGGCAGCAGCTTTATCAAATTCTGAATGATGAAGTACAGTTGGGTGTCTGGCTAGGGCGGTTTCAGGATTACCATGAGCTATGGCAGAAAAAAGGCTTTATGGCGATGATGTTACATTTTTTAAGCCAGGAAAATATACGCGTACACCTGACCCAGACTCAATATGGCGAAAGGCAAATTACCAATCTACATCACTTACTGGAACTAGTACAGCAAGCCAGCCTGGATGATCATTTAGGCATGCATAAAACAATCGATTGGCTGCGTGCTGTAATTACTGCGGAAAATACCAGTGATGAACAACAGTTACGCCTGGAAAGCGACGCGGATGCGGTCAAAATTGTTACTATGCATCGTTCCAAGGGACTGGAATATCCGATAGTCTTTTGCCCTTATTTATGGGATCGCCTGGATTTCCTGGCAAAAGAAAAGCTGACAATCACTTGCCATACAGAAGATGAAATGTTGGTTGATCTAGGCTCGGAACAGTTTGAGAAACACCGGGAATTGGCACTAAAAGAAGAATTAGCCGAAGATTTGCGGATACTCTATGTCGCGTTGACCCGTGCTAAATATCGCTGCTATGTTACTTGGCTAGATGGCCGTTCAGCTAAGAAACCCAATCAGTCTGCACTGGCTTATTTGTTATATGGGCATAATGATATTGGATTTATCCAGCAGCAGGAAATTTTACAGCAACTAGAAGCCGACTATCGCGATAGCTTTGTCTACCAGTTACTGGAAACCGGGAATGAATTACAGGGAGTTTACCGGGGAATTGAGCTAGCGGCTGATTTAACTATACCTGCACAAAAGCGGCATTTGTACAGTAACTGGCAAATGAGTAGTTACACCGCATTGTCTTATTTAAGCCAGTATGAAGCCGTTGAGTTACCATTAGATAAGGCTGAAGAAATCAATGCTACGATAGCATCTGAGCATGTGCCTCTGGCATTAGCAAAAGGCACACATACTGGAAATGTTATCCATGATTTGCTGGAAAATATAAGCTTTACGACACTGGCTGAACGAGCAGAAATTAATCAACAGCGTGATGCTAGCTGTCAGCGCTATGGTTTAAAAATCGATATGCCGGATATTCTGAATGAACTGCTCTATCAAACTGTAACGACCCCGTTATGTGCAAACGACACCGATTTTTACCTGGCTAATATTAATGAACAATACTGTTTAAAGGAAATGCCTTTTTATTTAAGCCTGTCTGAATTCGCCACTGAAGAAATTAACTTTATATTGCAAGCCAGCCCTGCTTTTCAATCCTTATCAAGCAAGCAAATGCAGGGCTATTTAACCGGTTTTATTGATCTGATTTTCGTATATAAAGACCGCTACTATGTGCTGGATTATAAAAGTAATGCCTTGAGCGATTACCAGCCAGAGACCTTAACGCAAGCAATGCGCGAGCATAATTACGGCTTGCAATACTGGTTTTATGGCGTTGTACTACACCAATATTTACAAACCCGACTACCCGGTTATCAATTTTCCGAGCATTTTGGTGGGGTGCGCTATCTATTTGTCCGGGGTATGCAGCAAGAACAGGGTATGAGTGGGGTGTATAGTGACCTGCCTGATGAGCAGAGAATTAATGAGTTATCGAGATTGTTTGGTACCTAATGAAATAATCTGCAGTGTGTGCAGGAAAAACTAAAAGTGAACTCTACAGTTTGTGGTGCTTGTCGATTGCTAGATTAATAACAATTACTGACAAATGATCAAAATGTGTATTAATTGTTAAGACAGGAACTAAGTGACGTTTTGCAAGCATTGCAATAAGCCCATCTGTAACGGGTAGCGTAATTTCTTGAAAATTCAGTTTTCTGGTCATCTGGTGTTTCTTGCACAGTGCCCAGCAAAAAATCAGAAGTAAGAAATCTAACTGTCTATCCTTACCTGATTATAAAGAGCCTGAAAGCTAGCCCCCACCCGTGACCAGGCATACTTTTGTGCAGATTTTTTTCCTTGTTCAGCCATTTTCTCACGCAGATTTTTATCTTCTAAAAGTTGCAGCATTGCAGATTTAAGTTCTAATGGTGCCTGGGGAGTAACCAATATTCCGCTATGCTGATGCTCAATCACCTCACTAATGCCGCCGGTAGTAGTGCTTATAATTGCCGTGCCACTGGCCATTGCTTCTACTAAAGTAACGCCCTGGCCTTCGGTGTCTCCTGATGCATCCGTGATAGAAGGGGCAATAAAAATATCGGCGGCGGCGTAATAGTCGGGCAATTGCTGGTTGGCAAGCTTACCCCAGAAAGTGACCTGATTATCTAAGCCTAATGACTGACAGAGTTGTTCTAATGCCTTTCTTTCTGAGCCATCGCCAATTATCCATAACTGAGTCTTCTTTTTTTGTGTGTCTGAAAATAAAGCATAGGCGCTTAACAAATCTGCCACCCCCTTTTTCTTAACTAAACGCCCGACAAATAATAAGGTAACGGTATCTTTAGTTAATTTAGAGCGTAGTAACTCAGCATTTCCGGAACTAAATTGCTGGCAATCAATTCCCATGGGGATAATGGCAGGCTGAGAAATATCAGCCCAGAGTGCATTGGCTGTGGCAACGGTATTACTGGTCCAGGCTGAGCAATTTTTTAAACTCCACAGTTTGATTCTGTTAAGTAGTGATCCCTGTAGTGCAAATGCATCCCCACCATGAGCAGTAATGATTACCGGTGTTTTAGTTAGTCGGCCGATTACGCTTGCGATGGTCCCTTGTGGAAACACCCAGTGTGCATGAATAAGCGCCGGTTTGAGTTGTTTTACCAGTTTGTAGCAGGCAATAAACTGACTGATAAGGAAAAAAGGAACCTGCGTAAATAACAATGGGTTAGCTTTTAAATTAGGCAGGATTCCCGACCCATACGCTAGTTTTTGTAAATCGCGCGGTATAAAGTATTTAAAATAGTGTAAAAAAATGGCCGGTGAATACAGTGAGCCATCTACATATTGATTATCGGGTGATAAAACATGCAAATCAAAAATTTTATTATCGATAGTTTCTGCCAGATAGCGCAGAAAAATAGAGGCGCTATCCTGTTCATAGCGGGGGTAGCTAGAGGTAAGCCAAAGAATAGCCTGCTTTTTTTGCATTAGTGCGTAAATGAATCAAGAGAAGTCATAGTGAGTTTAGGCAATATAGCGTTTTTTGGTATGTTTATAATTCAGCCCAGAGCACATCTTATCCTATCGCCAGACCGGCATAAACTTTAATCCTGGGAAACAAAAAATGCTATTCAAAGGTGTGAATAAATCATTACAGTGAAAGACGGTAATATATTTTAGTAAAGCCTGAGTAAAATGGAATAAATTTATCTATCTTCTTAATCTCTGCTCAACCACGCCAAATACAAGGCAACCCCTTTCTGTACTGTTTTAAATGAAGCATTATAACCAGCCTCACGCAGCTTATTCATATCTGCTTGAGTATAACTTTGATAGCTGCCTTTTAGATGCTCAGGAAAAGGAATATATTCAATCTGGCCTTTCTGGTGGAATTCTATAACGGCATCGGCAACATCTTTAAATGATTGAGCGTTGCCGGTACCGACATTAAAAATGCCATTGACCTGAGGATTTTCAAACAGCCAGATGTTAACAGCGACAACATCATCGATATAGATAAAATCACGCAACTGCCCACCATCTTCATAACCATCACAGCCTTTAAAAAGCTTGGGACTTTCACCGTTGAGTAATTGATTATGTAGGTGAAAAGCAACACTGGCCATACTGCCTTTATGCTGTTCTCTGGGACCGTAAACATTAAAATAGCGTAACCCTACAACCTGGCTTTGATTACCTAAATTTAGGTTGCGCACATATTGATCAAACTGCCATTTTGAATAGCCATAGACATTCAGAGGGCCTTCATATTCAGGGCTCTCAGTAAACTGTTTGGTGGTACCATAGGTTGCGGCAGAGGAGGCATAAATAAAGGCGATAGAGTGATCCAGGCAGTAGTGTAATAAGCTTTTGGAGAACTCATAATTATTCTGCATCATGTATTTTCCATCCCACTCTGTTGTTGAGGAGCAGGCACCTTCATGAAAAATTACATCTATATTAGGTAAGCCAGTCTTGGTCTGGATTCTGCTAAGAAAATCGTCTTGATCCCAGTAATCGGCAATATCACAGTCCACAATATTGCGGAATTTTGTCCCATCGGTTAGATCATCAACAATAATAATATCTGTGCGTCCTTGCTGATTGAGGGTTTTAACAATATTGCTGCCGATAAATCCAGCGCCGCCTGTGACAATAATCATGGGTATTAGCCTTGGTGTTATGCGTGTTAGAAAAAATATGTACAGAGTTGTAGGTTGTGGTTTTAACCCGCGACTGATTATTAGTGGCGGGTTAAAACCACAACCTACATTAATATGTTTTACTGGTTTTTAATACGTTCTATGGTTGTCGTGGTAGATTTGCCATCGACAAAATCCAGGATTTGTACTTTGCCGCCTGCCTTGATTACGGCTTCTCCCCCGACTACATCTTCGGGCTTATAGTCGCCACCTTTTACCAGTACATCGGGCAAAAATTTATTATAAATACGTTCAGGTGTCTCTTCAAAGAACGGAATCACCCAATCCACACACCCGAGTGCTGCGATAATCGTCATGCGGTCTGCCAATTTATTAATCGGGCGCGATTTGCCTTTTAATTGCTGTACCGATGCATCAGAATTGATGGCAACTACCAGACGTTCACCTAGTAGCCTGGCTTGTTCAAGATAGGCGACATGTCCGGCATGGAGAATATCAAAGCAGCCATTGGTCATCACCACTTTTTCACCACTTTGCTGGGCAAAGTTGATTTCATTGAGCAATTCATCTTCTGTCACTACGCCACTAATATTTTCCTTATCGCCATGTAATGCGCGATTCAGTTCATGGCTGGAAACAGTCGATGTGCCAAATTTACCGACCACTATCCCTGCAGCCATATTAGCCAGGTGCATGGCATGTTGTAAGCCCAGGCCAGAGGCAACACCTAATGCCATGCTGGCTATCACGGTATCTCCGGCGCCAGTCACGTCGAAGACTTCACGCGCATGGGTGGGTAGAAAATGGCTGGATGACTGTTTAATTAATGCCATACCATGTTCACTTAAGGTAACCAGCAAGGCCTCAATATTGTGTTGCGCGAGTAGGGCTTGCCCTTTGCTGATAATTTGCTCACTATCATTGCAGACACCCACCACTGCCTGAAATTCAGCGCGGTTAGGGGTAATTAAAGTCGCACCCTGATAACGAGAGAAATCAGTGCCTTTAGGATCTACAAAGCTTTTTACACCGTGTTTATTGGCGAGTTCAAGTAATTGTGGAATATGCTCTAAAACGCCTTTGGCATAGTCCGAGAAGATAACCACATCAGCTGTTGCCAGGGCTTTTTTATAATGAGCCAATAATTCTGAATAGTCGAAATCAATTAACGACTCCTCAAAGTCCAGGCGGATCAGCTGCTGGTGTTGGGCAACTATGCGTAATTTGCACGTCGTAGGCGCATGATTGCTGGTAATGAAATCACACATCACGCCTTTTGTTTCCAGTAAATTCTGCAACTCTAGGGCTTCATTATCATCACCAACGATGCCTAATAGTGTTACATTGGCAGCTAAGGAAGCAATATTTAAAGCGACATTACCGGCTCCACCGGCACGCGCTTCTTTCTTGCCTACCTTAACGATAGGTACAGGTGCTTCCGGGGATACGCGCGAGGTTTGTCCAGACCAGTAATAATCGAGCATCAGGTCACCGACGACCAGAATATTTAAGCCTTTAAACCCCGGGATTTCACTAATCATCTGCAACCTCGTCGAGCATTTCGCACCACCAGTGGTAAATCAGCATATGTGCTTCTTGAATACGGGCTGTAGTGGTTGATGGAACAATAATAGGCATATCCACCAGAGGCTTTAAGCGGCCACCATCTCCTCCCATTAAACCAATAACCGACATGTTTTGCTGTTTAGCACTGATGCTCGCCTGAATAATATTTTCACTATTACCTGAAGTTGAAAATGCAATCAAACAGTCACCTTCAGAACCCAGTGCTTCTACCTGGCGGGAAAACAAGCTATCAAAGCTAAAGTCATTGGGATGCGCGGTCAGGATCGAAGTGTCGGTAGTTAGAGCAATAGCTGGATAGGCGCGGCGATTTTTATGGTAGCGAATAACCAGTTCAGCAGCAAAATGCTGACAATCAGCGGCACTACCGCCGTTACCACAGAGCAGGATTTTGTGACCGGATATCAGGGTGCTGATAATCAGCTTGGATGCGGCAGTAATCAGTGGCGAGTAGCCAGATAACTGACTAAAAACTTGCTGGTGTTCCTGAATAACATCAGAAAAATCGTTGGCTGCGGTCGGCATTAGAATCTCGGTTGTTTATTGTCGGGTGTGAATATTATACTGAAGGTTTACTACACAGCGTGATTAGTTTGTTCTCTACGATTTGGTAAAAGTCTTGCCCATAATTTTGCGCTACTTCAAAGTGGGCCTGTTTTTCTGAATCAATGATTGTTGCCCGTCTTTAACATTGGCAAAATGGTTATAAAATCGCCAATTTTGTCGTACCTCGTCAATAATATATTCATGAGCCCAGTGGTTTGTTCATTTCATATAACTTCATATGCTTATAAAGCGTCATAGCTATATGAGAGAAGGCGGTCAGTAAGCTGGGGTAGCTGGTTTTGTAATAACATTGTCCTTTGCATACAAAGTGGAGTATCGATCCAGTTTGATAATGAAATCGCTCATCATGGAATAGGGATAATGTTTTATAAGACGCTCAATAGGACCAATATTATAGGACCAATATTAAAGCCATCGGTAATGATACTTTCATGCACTTCTTTATCAGTAAAGGCAGGTTTGTTCTTATTATAGATTCTGGATAATCTGTTCTTGCCCCAGCAATACTTAATGTTTATCGACTGATAGTAGTTCTCACGAAAGATAGTATCCAATTATTTTTAGCATAGGTAGCTGCCTTGTTTTGCTCGGACCAAACCCGATAAATTCACCTTGCATCAGATTTACATTTGCATAGTTGAGTGCAATATCTTCGGTGCTATCTGTGGAGCCATTACTGTAGATAACAATGTCTGTAAAATTGACTAAAGCATCTAGCGCCTGGCTCAGCGTTGCCGCTGCATTTTTATCGATGATGAAACAGGAAATATGCTGTATTTTAGTATTATTTATGCGGGTTACGATTTAATGCATAGAAAAATAGCATGATATTTACCTGGTTATTGGGTATTACGTTGTAAACTAAATAATATAAGATTATATCACCTTCACTAATGAGCCAAAAATACATAGAAAAAATATTACGCGCTAAAGTGTATGATGTTGCAGCAGAAAGCCCGCTGGATTACGCGCCTGCCTTATCCAAGCGCTTTAATAATGAGGTCTACTTGAAACGGGAAGACCTGCAACCGGTTTTCTCTTTTAAATTACGTGGTGCGTATAACAAAATAGTCTTTCTCAGTGAGCAGGAAAAACGGCAGGGTGTTATTGCTGCATCTGCGGGAAATCATGCGCAAGGTGTAGCCTTGTCAGCCAACAAGCTAGGTATTAAGGCTCTGATTGTCATGCCTAAAACAACCCCGGAAATTAAAGTGAATTCGGTGCGCTCTTGGGGAGCGAAAGTAGTCTTGTTTGGTGATTCATTTGATGATGCTTATACACATGCCAGAGAACTAGAAAAACAAAAAAACATGACCTTTGTGCATCCTTTTGATGACCCAGATGTCATAGCCGGGCAAGGCACTGTAGCGATGGAAATACTGCGCCAGAAAACGGATGTCATAGACGCTATTTTTGTCCCGGTCGGTGGTGGTGGTTTAATCTCCGGGATAGCGGTGTATGCAAAATTTGTCCGTCCTGATATTAAGATTATCGGAGTCGAACCTGATGATGCCGATTGTTTAAATCAGGCGCTAAAAGCGAATAAGCGCGTAACCTTAAAGCAGGTTGGATTGTTCGCCGATGGTGTGGCTGTAAAGCAGGTTGGTAAGGAGACATTTCGTCTGGCGAGACTGTTTGTAGATGAAGTAATTACCGTCAATACCGATGAGATTTGCGCCGCCATCAAGGATATTTTCGATGATACCCGGTCGGTTTCTGAGCCTGCAGGTGCACTTGCTGTAGCCGGCTTAAAGAAATATATTGAAAGAGAAGGGATTGCTGATAAAGCACTAGTGGCGATTGAGAGCGGCGCGAATATAAATTTTGATCGCTTGCGCTATGTGGCTGAACGAACTCAAGTTGGTGAACATCGGGAAATATTATTGGCAGTGACTATTCCCGAGCAGCCAGGTAGTTTTCTGGCTTTTTGCAAGCTATTAGGTAAGCGCAGTATTACCGAGTTTAATTATCGCTACTTTGATGCTAGGTCGGCGCAAATATTTGCTGGTATTTCCAGTAGCGGGATAGAAACGGATAAGCCGGAGATCATTAGTCAGTTACAGGATAAGGGCTTTGCCGTGATCGATATGACTCATAATGAACTGGCTAAAGAGCATGTTCGTTATATGGTGGGTGGTCACGCCCCCATTGCGACCAATGAAGTAATTTACAGTCTGCAATTTCCCGAGCGACCCGGTGCATTGCTCCGCTTTCTCAGCTCTTTAGGCAGTCAATGGAATATCAGTTTATTTCATTACCGGAATCATGGCGCTGCTTTTGGCAAGGTATTGATCGGTATACAATTAGAAAAATCCGAGCAGGCAGCTTTGCAGCTTTGCTTTGACACTTTAGGCTTTGTTTATACTGAGGAAACTAGCAACCCTGCATACCAGCTGTTCACTGGCGGACAGGTTTAATGTTTCATTTGCGCTTCTAGCAATTGCTGTAAAGCGGCATTTCCATGCTTAAAAACCGGCCAGCCATCACCGGTTAATACGGTATCAATGCTTGGTAAATCGGCAAGTCGAGCTAATGATTTATGAGCTAGAGCAAGGTCACTTAGTTTTGCAGTGGGTAGCAGGCATAATTCACCGGCAATATGCGAGCGGATTAAATCGCCTGTTATGAGTGTACTATTTTCTAGAACTAAAGCGAGTTCTCCCGGTGTTTTTGAGCCTTCGAGTTGATACGCGATCAGCCCGGGTACAATTTCCTCATTATCTGCAATCCAGCGATCACAGTCGATGGGAAAATTCTCTTGCTCTCCTGCCGGGCCGACAATTTTTGCCCCTGTTTGTACTGCAATATTTTCTGCATCACGGCAATGATCACTATTGCTAACAATGATAATACTTGCGCCGCCTAATGATTGTAAATGCATTAGGTCATGATCTGACAGAGGCAAGGGATCAATTAACGCATTACCCGATTTACGAACCCACAGCACACTGTGAAAATCCAGGTTTCGCTCCTGATTAAATTCGGACCAGCTGAACAAGTCTTTTCTATGTAGTTGTTTCATTGTCAATTCTCATTATTTGATGTGTGAGGTATAAACCTTCTATAACGATTTCAGTAAAATACAGAGAATAAAAAAGCGTTAGCTTTTTTCTGTAACTGTATAGCAAAGCAGTTGTGTACTATATTATTGCTAGACCATATTTGCCACTACTGCTGCCCAGGTTTTAGCGATATTCTGGTGATTATAGCCACCGCCGCCCATGGCGATTAATCTACCCTGGCACAGTTGGTCTGCTAGTGCGCTCAGTCGTTTTGTGGCATGCGCATGTGCTTGTTCAGTGTATTCCATATGCGTAATTGGATCACCTTTAATACTATCGGCTCCACACTGCAAAAGAATAAAATCAGCGCCGTGTTTTAATAAGAACTCTTCAACAGATTCCCATGCCTGCATAAAAGCATTATCATCTGCATGGGGTGGCATGGGGATATTGAGTTTTGTGCCGATAGCTTTGCCTTTACCTGTTTCCGTTGCCGCACCTGTACCCGGGTATAGGAAGTGGCCATCTTCATGCAGGTCAGCAAAGATAAGCTCAGGGTCATCTTCAAAGCTGTAGAATACCCCGTCGCCATGATGGGCATCGATATCAACATAGGCAATGCGCTGAATATTATGCTGGTGGCGCAGGTATTCGATAGCCACACCACAATCGTTAAATACACAGAAGCCAGCTGCAATGTGCCGTCGTGCATGATGTAAGCCTGCAATGGGGATAAATGAGCGCTGGTATTCCTTGCGCATAATGCGGTCTATTGCGTCACAGACGGTTCCTACCACGAATGAGGCAGCTTCGTACATGCCTATAAATGCTGGGGTGTCGCCCTGATCTAAATAACCATTGCCCAGTATTGATTGTTGTTTTACCTGCTCGACATATTCAGGGTTGTGAAATAATTCCAGGATATTCTGATTGATTGATTGTGGCACTAAAATATCGACTTTTTCCTGTAGCGATTGGCGATAGAATTCTTGTGCAAAGACCTGATGGCGCTTAGGGCCGAACGGATGATCTTTGGCAAAGCCATAGCGGGCTAAATCATCACCAAGATAAACACAGCAGGGGTGTGAACTCATCTGGGAAATGATTCCTGGGAAAATAAATAGTTATTCATCCGCAGTATTAAACTCAGGAACTAGCTGTTTTAATTGCTCCAGAATAGCTGCAGACTGACGGTTTTTGCACGCTACGAGTAAGCCTTTCATTTGTTGCTCCCAGACATCTTGCTCGTAGCGGCGTGCTTGTGCTAAAAAGAGTTTTTCAAATCCGGTGCCTAGAAGTTGCTCTTGTTCATGGAACAGTTCTTCGTGTAATTTCTCTCCGGCACGCAAACCTATATATTCAATTTTAATATCTGAACCTACGCTTAGGCCACTGAGCTGAATCATTTGTTCCGCCAGGTAGCTAATTTTTATTGCTTTACCCATATCTAGGACATAGATTTCACCACCCGAACCAACAGCTTCTGCATTCATAATAAGCCGACAGGCTTCGGGTATAGTCATGAAAAAACGGGTCACATCAGGGTGCGTGACGGTAACCGGACCACCCGCTTTAATCTGCTCTCTAAAGAGCGGCACAACACTACCGGCTGAGTCTAAGACATTACCAAAGCGGACGGTTATAAAAGAGGTGTGTTCGGCCAGAGTATTTAGGTTTTGGCATAATATTTCTGCTGCGCGTTTGGTAGCTCCCATAATATTGCTGGGATTAACGGCTTTATCGGTAGAAATTAATATAAAACGCTCAACATTTTCAGCAAGCGCCACTTCGGCGACATTCTTTGTGCCGATTAAATTATTAGTAACAGCGGCAAGAACCTGCTCTTCTAATAGCGGCACATGTTTATAAGCTGCCGCATGAAAAATAACTTCAGGCTTTTCATTGCGAATGAGCTCTTCTACAGCGGTTCTATCAACGACATCGCCTAAGATTGTGCGAAGTACTAAATCTGGAAAGCCTTTGCGTAATGATGTGTGGATTTGATATAGGTTATATTCAGAATGTTCATAAATGATTAATGCTTCAGGAGAAACCCGGGCCAATTGACGGCAAAGTTCGGAACCAATGGAGCCACCACCACCGGTAATTAAAATTCTCTTGCCTGATAAGCTGGATTTAATTTGCGACCAGTTCAGGTTGACCGGTTCGCGACCCAAAATATCATCGATGGCAACATCCCTTAAATTTCCTTTGGAAACTGTATTAGAAAGCAGCTCTTTTACAGAAGGTAATGTCTTAAAAGGAACCTGTGCACGTTCACAAACCTCGACCATGCGCCGCATTTCTATATCTGATGCCGAGGGGATGGCGATCAGAATAATATCGGCATTCAGTTTGGCGGTATATTCAGCGATCAGGCTAGTATCAAAGAGTACTTGTATGCCACGTATTGAACGTCCTTTCTTCCTTTTGTCATCATCAACAAAGGCAATAGGTAATAAGGAGATCTCATCCTGTAATAAATCTCTGGCCAGCATTTCTCCTGCAGCACCTGCGCCTATAATCAGTGCACGCTGGGTAGCGGCTTCATGTTTTACCCAGTCTTTATAATAGCGGTAAAACAAACGCGGAATGCTTAAAAATAATAATAAAAAACTGGCATACAGTGGCAGAGCGGAGCGGGGTATAAAAGCCAGCCGGTTATAAACAAATAGGCTGCCAGCAATAAAGAAAACGCCAAAAAAGACAGCCTTAAAAATTCTGATTAAATCGGGTAATGAGGAAAAGCGCCAGACACCTTTATATAAACCAAAATACCAGAAAATAACGGATTGACTAATCACGACATAGGGCAAGTAAGCCAGGGCATTGTTGATGAAATCACTGGGTATTACATCTAAATCGAAGCGAAACCAGAAAGATAGCAGCCATGCGCAGACTACCATAAAAGCATCGTGGGTGGCGATGGTTAAGCGAGACCTAAATGCAAAGTTACTTTTGAACACTGATTGCCTCGGTAAATTTTGGTGTGTAAGAATATAGGGATGTACTCCGCGCTATATGTATATTGGCATTGAAAGGATGGATAATCAATAAAATTCATTTTGCCAGGCAATAATTTTGTTATCGCCCTAATTTTAGTGCCAACTAAATAGCACAGATTACACCTATCTGCATTTTCGGGTAATAAAAGCTCTTATTAGCATGTAGGTAAAATATGCTACAATTTTTTGTTGAATACACGATCACAATGACTTTAACTATGCTTAGATAATTTTCATTATAATAGTGTTAATTGTAATTAAGGACTTAAATAATGATTTTTGTAACAGGTGGGGCTGGCTTTATTGGCGCGAACTTTGTGCTGGATTGGCTAGCCGAAAATGACGAGCCGGTAGTGAATATTGATAAACTCACCTATGCAGGAAACCTGGAAAGCCTGGCGTCGTTGCAGGAAGATAATCGGCATATTTTTGCTCAGGGAGACATCGGCGATGCTGGTTTAATGTCTGAATTGCTGGAGAAATATCAACCACGTGCTGTGCTTAATTTTGCTGCCGAATCTCATGTCGACCGTTCGATTCATGGCCCAGAAGCTTTTGTGCAAACTAATGTCGTCGGTACATTTCATTTACTAGAAGCTATTCGCGCCTACTGGAATAAGCTTGAAGGGACTAGGAAAGCTGATTTCCGTTTATTGCATGTCTCTACTGATGAAGTTTATGGCTCCTTAGCGGCAGACGACCCTGCCTTTACAGAAGAGCATCGTTATGAGCCAAACAGTCCTTACTCGGCGAGTAAGGCAGCGAGTGATCATCTAGTTCGATCCTATCACCACACCTATGGCCTGCCAGTATTAACGACAAACTGTTCGAACAACTATGGGCCGTTCCACTTCCCGGAAAAACTAATCCCGTTAATCATTGTTAATGCCCTGGCAGGTAAATCACTACCTGTCTATGGTGATGGCCAGCAGATACGCGATTGGCTGTATGTAAAAGACCACTGTAGCGCTATTCGTCGGGTATTAAAGGCTGGAACTACGGGTGAAACCTATAATGTTGGCGGCTGGAATGAAAAACCTAATTTAGACATTGTGCATCTAGTCTGTTCTTTGCTGGATGAGCTCTGCCCACGTGCTGATAAACAAGGTTATGCTGAGCAAATTTCCTTTATTACTGACCGCCTCGGACATGATCGTCGTTATGCGATTGATGCCCGGAAAATTGAGCGGGAATTAGGCTGGAAGCCTGCAGAGACATTCGAGACGGGAATTCGTAAAACAGTGCAGTGGTATCTGGATAATCAAGGCTGGGTTGCTAATGTACAATCAGGGGGTTACCGTGATTGGGTCGAAAAAAATTATCAGGATAAAATCGGGTGAAAATACTTCTCTTAGGCAAAAATGGTCAACTAGGCTGGGAGTTGCAACGTAGTCTTGCGCCGTTGGGTGAGGTTATTGCCCTAGATAGAAATAGTCAGGATTTTTGCGGAGATTTAATCAGGCTTGAAGATTTAGCCGCTACCATTAGACAAATTAAACCTGCAATTATCGTTAATGCCGCCGCTTATACTGCCGTCGATAAAGCAGAAAGTGAAACAGAATTAGCACAAACGATTAACGCAGATGCTGTCGCTGTTTTGGCACAAGAGGCAAAACTACTGGATGCCTGGCTGGTACACTTTTCTACCGATTATGTGTTTGCTGGCAATGGCACGCGAGCATGGCAAGAAACGGATAAAACTGGTCCTCTGAATATCTATGGAGTAACCAAGCTTGCTGGTGAAAAGGCTATCCAGGAATCGGCCTGTAAGCATCTTATTTTTCGTACCAGCTGGGTTTATGGTGCGCGTGGTAATAATTTTGCTAAAACCATGCTGCGTCTTGCGACAGAGCGAGATAGTCTTACCGTTATTAGAGATCAGGTTGGCGCACCCACAGGGGCTGATTTAATAGCGGATGTCACAGCTCATGCCGTCCGTACAGTGCAGGTGGCGCCTGAATTAAGTGGTTTATATCACCTGGTCGCTGCAGGTGAAACTTCTTGGCATGGTTATGCGTGTTATGTTATCAAGACCGCACAAAAAATGGGTCAAAAATTAAAGATTACTGTTGATGCTATTGCGCCGGTTGCTACAAGTGCCTTTCCTACGCCTGCCAAGCGGCCAGAAAATTCACGCTTGAATACGGGTAAGGTAGAGGCTAATTTTGCTCTCACGCTACCTCATTGGCAAATAGGGGTAACACGTATGCTAACTGAATTTTTAGAGAAATAGCCATACTCATTTACAAATCCATTGTTTTAATAAGCCAGGCTTTGACATGGCTGCTGCCTATTGCAATTACTTAAAAAAACACTGTATCTTATGAAAATTATCCAGACCAATATTCCCGATGTTATTATTCTTGAGCCAAAAGTGTTTGGTGATAATCGTGGATTTTTCTTTGAAAGTTTTAATCAGCAAGCCTTTAATAATGCCACCGGCTTAGATGTGCAATTTGTTCAAGATAACCACAGTCGCTCTGCAAAACTCGTATTACGCGGCCTGCATTATCAAATTCAACAGCCGCAAGGTAAATTGGTACGAGTAACGCGTGGCGCTGTTTTTGATGTGGCTGTCGATCTTCGCCAGTCATCTCCAACTTTTGGACAATGGGAGGGCGTTGAACTGAATGCGGACAGCCATCGTCAACTCTGGGTTCCAGCAGGGTTTGCTCATGGTTTTGTGGTCTTGAGTGAGAGTGCGGATTTTTTATACAAAACGACCGATTATTATGCCCCTGAATTTGAACGCTGTATTGCCTGGAATGATCCGGCGATTGATATCGATTGGCACTTTGATGGAGAGCCTCAACTGTCAGGAAAAGACCAGCAAGGTGTGTTATTAAAAGATGCAGAAATTTTTGCCTGAATTTCAGCCTGAAAAACTGATAAATACTCATGTAAAGTGTGGCTTTAACCTCCTAGTACAGTTTTTATTCAACACTAAAGCTGCCCTTTATTCTTAGAAAATAGTCAAATCAGGGAATAGTTAAAATGAGTACGGGAAAAATTTTAGTCACCGGTGGAGCAGGTTATATTGGTAGTCATGCCTGCGTAGAACTAATGCAGGCTGGCTATGATGTGATCGTTATCGATAATTTATCTAATAGCAAACCTGAATCTTTGGCGCGGGTTGAAAAAATTACGAGCAAGAGCTTGGTCTTTGTTGAAGCCGACATTTGCGATAAACAGGCTTTAAGCGATATTTTTTCCGCGCATGATATTTATGCAGTCATGCATTTTGCGGGCTTAAAAGCAGTCGGTGAGTCGTGTCTGCAACCTATTAAATATTATCAAAATAATGTATACGGGACTCTGGTATTAACAGAAGTAATGCAAGCCTTTGCCGTTAACAAGATCATATTTAGCTCTTCTGCCACCGTGTATGGCGAACCAGATACGGTAAAGTACACGGAAGATTTACCGGTATTTGGTGCGACCAATCCTTATGGCAAATCAAAAGCTATGGTTGAAGATATTTTAAAAGACCTGGCACAGGCTGATAGCTTATCTAATACTGAGAACCCCTGGAAGATTATTCTATTACGCTACTTTAATCCGATTGGCGCACATATTAGTGGCTTGATTGGAGAAGACCCTAATGGCATTCCCAATAATTTAATACCCTATGTTTCACAAGTTGCCGTAGGTAAACTGGAGCAATTATCCGTGTTCGGTGGTGATTATCCAACCATAGACGGAACGGGTGTGCGCGATTATATCCATGTTGTTGATCTGGTTAAAGGCCACTTAAATGCACTAGCCGCTTTAAAAAATACGTCTGGTTGTAAAGCATACAATCTGGGAGCAGGAAAGGGCTATAGTGTACTGGAAATTATCACTGCGTTTACACGAATCACAGGAAAAGATATTAATTATAAAATTGTCGAGCGCCGTACCGGTGATATAGCCGAGAACTATGCTGACCCAGACTTAGCGCTGCGCGAACTTAACTGGCAGACAGAAAAAAGTCTGGATGATATGATTTCTGACACCTGGCGCTGGCAAAGTGCCAATCCTAATGGATATGAATAACAATAATGGCTATAGAAATAGAGCGTAAATTTTTACTCGCCAATGAAAACTGGCGTGACCTGGTTTCAAAATCCATATACTATCGGCAAGGTTATTTAAATAGCGATAAGCATAGCTCGGTCAGAATCAGAGTCAGTGATGATACGGCCAAGATAAATATTAAAAGTGCTACTATTGGCGCACAGCGACAGGAGTACGAGTACGATATTCCAGCAGATGATGCGCATGAGCTGCTGAATACTCTTTGTCATAAGCCCTTAGTTGAAAAAACAAGACATATTGTTGTTAATAAGCAACATATCTGGGAGATAGATGAATTTGCGGGCGAAAATAGTGGTTTAATCGTCGCGGAAATAGAGCTATCCCATGTGAAAGAGGCGTTTGAGAAGCTAGACTGGGTAGGGGAAGAGGTCACGGAAGACGTGCGATATTACAATAATCAGTTAGCAAAGCAGCCCTATACAAGCTGGTAGCTGTATATTTTTTGCAACAAATGTTGCAAAAAAGTGAATAAGCTATTATATTTAGCTTATGAAACAGATAATTGCTATTTTTCTTTTGCTTGCACTAAATTTGATGCCTGGCCTTGTTAATGCTGGCGCAATAGACCAAGCTGTGCAAAAAATTGAGTCCCAGTGGGCACATATTTATTATAATGTTGCAAAAGAGCAACAAGAAGCTGCTTACAAGCGTTTACTCGCGGAAGTTAAAGCGCTTAAATCACAACATCCAGATCAGGCTGAGCTCATTATCCAGCAGGCAATTATTGTTGCCAGTAATGCAGATAATATTGATGCCTTCAGTGCCCTGGGCGCAGTAAACCAGGCGCGTGAATTATTAATACGTGCCATACGGCTTGATCCCAATGCCTCTGGTGGTGCCGCTTTTGTTACTCTAGGTTCGCTTTATTATATGGTACCAGGCTGGCCTATTGCTTATGGTGATACTAATAAAGCAGATGCTTTGTTGAAAAAGGCGCTGGCTATTAACCCGAACACCATTGATGCTAATTATTTCTATGGTGATTTTTTAGCGATGCAAGGCAAACAGAAACAAGCGGTAAGTTATTTTAAGCGCGCGATGGCGATTCCAGTTAGAAAAAATCAAGAATTTGCAGATAGCCAGTTACACAAACAGGCTAAATTAGCCATTATAGAAAACAATCAGTTTGTCGCGGCTAATTAAATAATAGAGAGCGCGCAGGCTCTGCTTATTCAGAGTAGACAATTTAAAGCAGTCACTTTTATTCCTCGGAAATATATTCACATTGGTAACTCGAAATCTTCAAAGAGTCGGACCAATAGTCACTAGCAAGGCCAGATTTCTGTTTAAGGTGCTGTAAAAAATCGTCAGGCTCGGTTAATGATTCCCACACGGAAGGTAAGAAAGTACCTCGACGCCGTCCTTCCTGCATAATCAAGCCATCTATACCCGGGCGCAATTGCCGGATTAGATCTTCTTCTGAATAGAAACTTAGCGCTTCTGCAGGACTTAGAATAGACAAGTGTATTTCTAAAAGAGCATACTCAGTAGTCGATAGTGACGTGAAGCGAGGGTCATTAAAAGCGGCAGCAAATGCATTTTCAGCAATATCGATAACCAGTGGCCGTGTAGCTTCGAGCATTCCAATACAACCACGTAATTGCTGTTTAATTTTTAAAGTGACAAATGTCGCACGTTGCGCTTGTAATTCGAGTGAATAATTTTTACTATTGATAGGCAATGCACTGCCATGTTTTAAGCCGTAAGTAATTGAGTCTTTAGCAATTTTTATTAATTGTTGCTGTTGTGGCCTAGTTAATGACATAAGCACCATACCCCACTACGTGGCTTTTATCGCCTGCAGTATCGCCTGAATTTCTAAGGTCTATGGTTTCAATCTGTAAGGATTTTTTTTGGGCAAGTGCCATTAAGCCGCTAACGGGCACTCGACCACAGGCGCTGTCATAGTCTAAGAGCTGGTATTCAAGCTGTTCAATTACCCTACTGGTTTGCCTATCCAGTCTCTGTGCAGTCTGGTAGTCATGAAAATGACTCAGATCCGAACTAATAACGATTAAAGTTTCATCCTGTCCGTAAAACAATTCCAGCAGCTCTTCAATCAATTCTGCTGGGCAATCACCCGCTACAATAGGTAGTAATTTAAACGAGTCCAGCGTCATTTGCAGAAAAGGCAACTGGACTTCCAGGCTATGCTCTAATAAATGAGCCTGCTCTCTGTATTCAACAAAAGGAAAGTGGGTTATCGAGGCGGTTGCTTCAGCATCTAAAGGAATATCACCCAGTGGCGTTCTAAACGCTTCGGCATGAGAAAGTGCAAGACCCGTAAAGCCGACTTTATGTGATGGACCTAATAATACCACGCGTTTGATACGACAATATTTTGATTGTAAGCGGGCATAAGCGCTTGCTGCGATCTCGCCTGAATAAATATAGCCAGCATGCGGTACGATGATGGCCTGTGGCGCTTTCTCGGCAGAGGCAGCTCGTTGTAAGTAGTCAGAAATCATAGTTTTTAATATCTCCGGCTGATCTGGATAAAACGAGCCGGTGACAGCAGGTAGCCGTATGTTGTGCATGATTCTCCCCATCTGGATGTTTATCTTTGTTTTTAAACTATATAGGCTAATTAATGTTAAATTACAAGTTCCTGGGCAAAGAATAAAAAGTGTCGGGGGGGGGTGCATATACAAGAAACTAACGAAACAGTGGCCACAGCTAATTACTGGCATGATTTAGGTGATGGGCGTATACAGTGTGATTTGTGTCCCAGGTTCTGTAAATTATATGAGGGGCAGAGAGGCTTATGCTTTGTCCGTCAGAATCAGCAGCATCAAGTAGTCTTAACCAGCATGGTCGTTCTAGTGGTTTTACTATTGACCCGATTGAAAAAAAGCCACTCAATCATTATTATTCCGGTTCTTCGGTATTATCATTTGGCGCGGCAGGGCCTGAAAAAATAGCTCAAAAACTGCTGAACTTGGATGTAAAAGCGTTGCCTATACTTATAATGATCCGGTCATTTTTCATGAATATGCGATTGATACGGCGCTTGCCTGTCGCGAATTAGGTATTAAATCAGTTGCTGTTTCAGCGGGTTATGTTTGTCCTGCGCCTAGAGCTGAGTTTTATCGGGTGATGGATGCCGCCAATATAGATTTAAAGGCATTTAGCGAGCATTTTTATCATAAGATTACCGGCTCACATTTAGCACCTGTATTAGATACTTTACTATATAAAACACGAAATACCAGTCTGGCTCGAATTAATAACTTTGATTATTCCTGATGAAAACGATTCTATAGCAGAACTGGAGCAAATGACTCAGTGGGTAGCGGAAAATCTAGGTTATGATGTGCCTATCCACTTTACTGCCTTTTACCCTGACTGGAAAATTCTGGATAAACCAGCGCTGCCAGTCTCTTCTTTATTAACGGCGCGAGAGATTGCTTTAAAAAATGGTGTGTATTATGCCTACGTGGGTAATGTTCATGATAAAGCAGCAGATAGCACCTATTGTCATGCTTATGGTTAGTTATTAAGGCTCTATGTGATTAATAGGCCGTGACGGGGATCAATTGTCCGAATGGAATCTGACTGAAGCAGGCGCATGTATTGCTTGCGGCGCCCAATGTGCGAGATATTTTGCAGCACAGCCAGCTGGCTGCGGCGCTAAGCGGGTGGGAGTTAATATGTAGAGCGGACTTTAGTCCGCCTGGTTGGGTACAGCTGTTAGTGGCGGATTAAAGTTCGCTCTACACCAGAAGCAATGTTACTCCGCCTCAAACCAGCTATCTAATAAATGGTGTATATCGTCTATACCGCTGCGTTTTAAGGAAGAAAATAATTGCAGTGTAACCGTAATATCCTGTTCTTCCAGTTCGCGCTGCACTTTGAATAAGGTATTTTTTGCGGCGCCATAGTTTATTTTATCGGCCTTGGTTAGCAGGATATGTAAGGGCTTTTTGCTATAGGAGCACCATTCGATCATTAGCCAGTCAAATTCTGTCAGTGGGTGGCGGACATCCATCACCAGAATAATGCCATATAAAGACTGGCGTTCGCGTAAATAGGATTCCATCAAGGCGTGCCACTGTCGCTTAACCTTTTCAGGCACCTTGGCGTAGCCGTAACCCGGTAGATCAACAAAGCGTTGCTCTTCATTCAAGGTAAAGAAATTCAGTAATTGTGTGCGACCAGGAGTTTTACTGGTGCGGGCTAATGATTTTTGCCGAGTTAAGGTGTTTAACGCGCTGGATTTTCCGGCGTTTGAACGACCTGCAAAGGCAACTTCACGACCTGTATCTTCAGGTGTCGACTTTAAATCAGGAGCGCTCAGGATAAATTTAGCCTGATGATAGAGAGTGTTCATGCGTATATCGTGTGGAGGGATTAATTAAATTAGAGTAGAATTCTACCTAATATTGTACAGAACTACCTTATGTTTATCTTATTCCGCGAGGGGAATTTAATGAAAAAAAGTTTAATAGCGGTTTCTATTTCGTTTACTTTACTTAATATGCCTGGGGTTGCTCAGGCAGTAGGCGATATTGATGCAGGACAGGTGAAGAGTGGATCATGTGCTAGCTGTCATGGTGCAGATGGTAATAGTATGATGCCGTTATTTCCAAAATTAGCGGAACAAAACGAAGGCTACCTGGTTAAGCAACTAGAGGCTTTTAAAGATGGCTCGCGTAGCGATACTACCATGAATTCAATGGCGGCTGGCTTATCTGAGCAGGATATGCAGGATATTGCCGCTTTTTATGCAGCACAGGCAGTTTCAGAGAATCCCTTGCCGCAAGTGAATCCAGATGATTTAGACGATATTGATGATGACAATTCGCTATCAGAAAGTGCAAAAACGGCTGCCAAGCAAGCTTTGCAAGATCGACAGAAAGCCTTGATGACAATGGGTTACGATGTTTATCGTAATGGCAATCTGGATAATGAAATATCTGCCTGCATAGCTTGCCATGGTCCAAATGGTGAAGGTAACGAGCCTGCTGCATTCCCCGCGTTAAAAGGTCAACATGCGGGTTATTTAGCGAAAACCTTAACTGATTTTAAAACCGATAAACGCAGTAATAACCCTGATAATATGATGCATATGATAGCCAAAAAAATGAATGCAGAAGAAATTACAGCAATATCTTATTATGTTTCAGCCATAAAATAACGGCTACTGATCAAGAATAGAAAAGGAAATAGAATGTTGAAAAATATCATCAAAGCAGGACTGTTAAGTTTACTTGTTTTTAGTAGTGCAGCTTATGCAGCAAAAGGATATAAGGATCTGGCGGCAGTCCAGCCCACTCAGGATCCGACCAAGGTCGAAGTGATTGAGTTTTTTTGGTACGGCTGCCCGCACTGTTATCAGTTTGAGCCAGCATTAGAAAAATGGCGAGCGAGTATGCCTGATAATGTCACGTTTATACGTCAGCCAGCGGTTTTTAGCAAAGTTTGGGCCAAGCATGCCAAGGCATACTTTACCGCAGAGGTTTTAGGTGTCGTTGATAAAGTTCATGCCGATTTCTTTCGCGCCATTCAGGTCAATAAACAGCAATTAACCAGCGAAGCTGACCTGGCTAAGTTCTTTGTTGCACATGGTGTCGATGAGGCCGCCTTTCATGATGCCTATAATTCATTTATTGTTGATACCAAAATGCGTCAGGCAAAAACCATGGGGCCGCGTTATGGGATAACTGGTGTGCCGGCGATTGTGGTCAATGGCAAATATCTGGTGAATGGCAAGACAGCCGGATCACATGAAGGCATGATTAAGGTGATGAACGAATTAATTACTCAGGAAAGTAAGTAGGTAGAGCGGACTAAAGTTCGCTCTACCTCGATTTTTATTTTACTAAATCGGAGGGGCTTTCTGTGGCAGCTGGCTTTGCAGTTTGCACCACTTCAGATAAGGGAGCTCCTTGTTTGTTTCCTTCGCCAAACATGATTGCAGCAGCCATAAATAATATGACTGAAACACCAGCAATGATGAATCTGTTGGGTTGATCCATCCAGAATAGCAACCACTTAGGCTTGATTAAGCCAATTATTAAAATTCCAACTGATAAAACAAATAAATTAATCGCCCATACAATCATGCTTTTTTCCTATTATAAGATTAAGAATGTGTATATTGTACTGATTTGGGTATGAAAAAAAATAATTTTTAAAAGGAACTGAGATGTTTGAATGGTTAAATGCAAATATTGCCTACTGGCATTGGCTTATATTTGGTCTTTGCTTGGCATTGGCTGAGATTACGTTACTCAGTTTTGTTACATTATGGTTTGGTTTAGCAGCGATAGTGGTCGGGGTATTATTATTAATTTACCCATTTTCATTTACTTTGCAATTATTAATCTGGGTGATTTTATCCATGATTATTATTTTTTCCTGGTTTAAATGGGTTTCTCCTCACTTAAAAAACAAGACTTTTTCTGAAATGTCACGTGAGGGTATGATAGGTCAGGTTGGTAGTGTGATTGAATATAACTCAGTGCATAAAGGGCGCGGTACTTTGCGTTTTCCAGCGCCCATTCTGGGTAATGATGAATGGCAGTTTATTTGTACTGATACGGTGGACTTAGGTGATCGAGTAATTGTGCGCGAATTTTCGGGAAATGCGCTGATTGTTTCAGCAAAATAAAGAGGTATAAAATATGGAAGGTTTATCAGTAGTTGGTGTATTTGTTGTTTTAGTGATTGTAACGGTTATAAAAGGCGTACGCATTGTTCCGCAGGGTTATAAACATATCGTACAACGCTTGGGGAAATATCATTCGACCTTAACGCCAGGGTTGAATTTTATTATTCCCTATGTTGATTCTATAATCGATAGGCTGACGACCAAAGATATCGTGCTGGACATTCCGTCGCAGGAAGTCATTACCAAAGATAATGCCATGATTATTGCCAATGCCATTGCTTATATTAATATCGTATCGCCCGAGAAGGCTATTTATGGTGTAGAAGATTATCAGCTGGCGATAATAAAACTCATTCAAACATCTCTCAGAGCTATTATCGGCGAAATGACTTTAGATGAAGCACTTTCTTCCAGAGAGCATATTAAGCAAAAATTAAAAGATGGTATTTCCGATGATATCGCTGACTGGGGAATCACGCTTAAAACAGTAGAAATCCAGGATATTAATCCATCCACAACGATGCAGGCTTCTATGGAAGAGCAGAGTGCTGCTGAGCGGGAGCGTCGCGCAGCGGTTACTCGTGCTGAAGGTGCAAAACAGGCCGCGATTCTTGAAGCTGATGGACGCCTGGAAGCTTCTCGTCGTGATGCAGAAGCAAAAATCTTACTGGCTGATGCCAGCGGTAAAGCCATTGAAAGTGTTGCTTCCGCGCTGAAAGATAAAGAATTACCAGCAACTTATTTATTAGGTGAGAAATATATTGAAGCCATGCGTAAATTATCAGAATCTGATAATTCTAAAACCGTCGTCTTGCCTGCTGATTTACTGCATGCTGTGAAAGGTATTTTGGGTAAGTAACACAACAACTAGGTAGGTAGGGAGTGGCTTTAGCCCGCCAGACCAGAAGGCAGTTTATACCATGCAGGGCAGAAGATACTGAAGAGAAAAGAATTGAGTAATGCCTTCATGCCCTGCATGGTGAAAACAAATGAGGTAGTCAGCTAGAGATAATGTGATGTAAGGACGTTGTTTTCATTACTTACACAGCGTGAAGAATAAAAACAATAACCTTTCGTGCCTTTCCATCCATCCATCCATCCTTTCTTGGTTAAATAATTTAGTCGTTCATCGATTTTAAATAAGGATATTTATGCACCAAACGCTAGCCCGGGTATTGCGGTCAGCAAATAATATTATTCTGGGCAAAGAGCAGCAAATTAGGCTGTCACTATGCTGTTTGTTAACCGGTGGTCATTTACTGATTGAAGATATACCTGGTGTTGGCAAAACAACACTGGCGCATACTCTGGCTAAGCTGATGGGGTTAGAATACCAGCGTATCCAGTTTACCAGTGACCTTTTGCCAGCGGATATTATTGGCGCAACCATTTACAATCCTGAGCAGCATCAATTTACCTTCCATAAGGGTGCTATATTTAAGCAAATGGTATTAGCCGATGAAATCAATCGCGCTACACCTAAAGCTCAGAGTGCCTTACTGGAAGCAATGGAGGAAAGGCAAGTGACTGTTGAGGGTGAAACCCATCCATTACCACAGCCATTTTTTGTGATAGCAACGCAAAACCCGAGTCACCAGCTGGGTACATTTCCACTGCCTGAATCCCAATTAGATCGTTTTTTAATGCGCATAGAACTGGGTTATCCTGATCAGGATGCGGAGCGAGAATTATTAACCGGTCAAAATCGTTATAAATTGATTGAGACCTTAGAGACACAATTACCTGCCGAAACATTATTGCAAATGCAACAGACGGTAAAAGACATTTATGTTTCCCCCTCCCTGCTGGATTATATTCAGGCATTGATCAAATTTACCCGTGAGTCTGAAGAATATCAGATAGGCTTATCACCCAGGGCAGGGCTGGCTTTATTAAATTCAGCTAAAGCATGGGCCTATATGCAGCAACGAGAGTCGGTTGTTCCTGAAGATGTACAAGCTATACTGGCATCAGTTGCTGGGCATCGACTACGTGCAGGGCATAGTAACTCAGAGAATATAGTTGCTCCTCTATTAGCAAGTGTCGCTATTCCATAAATGTGGGAATTACTCGGAGGCTGTAGAGTGAAGCTTTAACCCGCAAGTAATGCACAATCAGCGAGTTAAAATATCACATTGCCGCCATTTATTACCTTAAGCATATGAACTCAGCATCCTCATCAAAGCCAATTCGCTTAAGTTATAGAACTATTTATATATTGCCTACCACGCGCGGCTTAGGCTTTATGCTATTGATTACTTTGTTGTTATTAATTGCGTTTGTTTACAACAATAATCTGGTGTATTTGTTGTGTTTTTTGTTGGCAAGCTTGTTTTTTATTACCATCTTACATACGGTTAATTCATTGCAAGGCCTGCAGATCAGCAAAGGCCAGAGTACTGATATTTTCGCGGGTGAATATGCTGAAAACGTGTTATTAGCGGATAATCCAAGCACTACAGAACGCTACAGTATCGAGTTTGATTTAAACAAGGAAACAATGCAAACGATTGATATTAAGGCGCAACATAATAGCCGTGTCAGTTTGCCACAACGAGTTTATAAGCGGGGCTGGTTTGTGATGAGTCAGCCAGTGATTGCTAGTTGTTATCCGTTTGGTTTATTTAGAGCCTGGCACCGCTTAAATTTAGAAGTTAAAACTTTAGTCTACCCACGCCCAAGTCATCAGGACTGTCCATTACCAGAAAAGAATAACGAGCAGAATATGCAAGGTAATAGCCAAAAAGGTCAGGATGATTTTTATGGTTTGCAAAGTTATCAGCCAGGCGATGGAATTCGACACATCCATTGGCGAGCCTATGCAAAAGGACAAGGCTTATTTACTCGGCAATATAGCGGCGTACAGAGTTCAGAAATCTGGCTGGATTATGCGCAAACGATAGGATCAGACCAGGAAGAACGCTTAAGTCAAATGTGTCGCTGGGTGCTGGACGCCGATAATGCGGGGCTAGCATATGGGTTTAGACTCGCTGGGTTAATAATCAAACCTAATCAGGGAGATAAACATTCCAAACAATGTCTAGAGGCCTTGGCCCTAGCGTAGAGCGGGCTCCAGTCCGCTTTGCATGAACTTCACTCACCAAAAAGAAATTATGCTCAGTTATCGTCACTCCTATCATGCAGGCAATTTTGCAGATGTTTTAAAGCACAGTGTGTTAATTCATATTATTGAGCATTTAAAAAAGAAGCAAAAGCCGTTTTGTTATGTGGATACTCATGCAGGTGCAGGAAGCTACTCACTCAACAGCGAGCAGGCAGAAAAAACTCAGGAATATCTGCAGGGCATAGCTAAGATATGGCAGGCAGATAATCTCCCTCCTGCCATTGCCGCCTATGTGAACGTGATTAAAGCTTTTAATATTGACGCGACATTAAATCGTTATCCTGGTTCGCCGATGATCGCCAGGCATTTATTGCGTCCTCAGGATCGCATATTTTTATATGAGCTGCATAATACTGAGGTCGAGATATTATGCCAGTCAGTTAATAAAGATAAGCGGGTTCAGGTTATTCATAAAGATGGCTTTAAACAAAGCCTTTCTATTATGCCCCCGCAACAGCGCCGAGGGCTGGTGTTAATAGATCCATCCTATGAAATTAAAACAGAATATAAGCAGGTATTAGAAACAATCATACAGCTCCATCAGCGCTTTTCTACGGGTACTTATGCACTGTGGTATCCGGTTGTTGAGCGTCAGCGTATTGATGAATTAGAGCGAAAAATACTGGCCAGTCCGTTGCGTAATGTTCAGCTTTTTGAATTAGCGCAGCGGGCCGATAGTGACGGACAGGGCATGACTGCAAGCGGGGTGGTAGTCGTTAATCCACCGTGGACATTGTATGCTGAAATGCAACAAGCATTGCCCTATCTAGCTGAAAATCTGGGGCTGGTTAATCAAGGTGCTTACCGGATAAGACAGTTAAAAGATGAATAGTCTATGCAGCAAAGTATAAGTCAACGGACTATTATATTTCTGCTGATTTCTATAGGCTTGATTACTGCGCCTCACGCGTTGAATGTGCCGGTGCCTGTTTTTGTGTTTTTTACTATTTTATTAGTCTGGCGGTTAACGGGTGTCTGGTTTCCGGCTTATTTGCCGAATCAAATGCTGGTTTTTTTGTTATTGCTGAGTGGCGTTAGTTTACTGGTTATCATGCATCAGGGAGTTTTTGGGCGGGATGCCGGTACTGCAGTTTTTGTAGTTGCATTAGGGCTAAAATTACTGGAAATAAAAACTGCGCGGGATATTTATTTGATTACTTACCTGGCCTTTATAGTTGCAGCATCTCAGTTTCTGTATGTACAGAATATCCTGATGACAGCTTATATAATGCTAGTCTGTGTCAGTTTATTAGGTACGCTGATTTGTATTAATAGTGGTGGCCTGAGTAATATTGTCTCACTAAAAGTCGCTGGAAAAATTTTACTGCAGGCGCTGCCTTTAATGATAATTATCTTTATCTTTTTTCCGCGAATGGAAGCACCGAGATGGTCATTTTTACAGAATAAAAATCAGGCGACTTCGGGGCTTAGCGCTACTTTAGAGCCCGGCTCGATTAGCCAGTTAGGTTTATCAGATGAGCTGGTATTTAGAGCAAAATTTAGCAGTGATTTACCGCAGAGGAAAGATCGATATTGGCGAGGACCGGTGTTTTCTTTTACCGATGGCAAAACGTGGATGCAAACGAAGAATAAGTCGTTTAAACAGCACCTCGATAAAGTGCGTTTTATAGGCAAGCCTTATCAATACCAGCTATTAATGGAGCCGCAAACGAAAAAGTGGGTTTTTGCTCTGGATATGCCCGCTGTATTTGAATGGCCATTATACGAAAATGGGAACCATCAGTTATTGACTTTTGAGCAACCAGGAAAAAGGGCTGAGTATGTGGTCACTTCTTATGCACAATACAATACCGGCTATATCACCAAGGCCGAATTGAGTGATAATCTGCAATTACCAAAAAGGAACGAGGGAAGGATAGATAGATTAGTTCGACAGCTAGGCGGATTTGATACGCCTGCGGAAACATTTATTAATAATGTCTTTGCACATTTTCGTAATAATGAATTTTATTACACTTTAATGCCACCCTTGATGGACGAGAAGCCCATCGAAACATTTTTATTTGATGCTCGGGCAGGTTTTTGTGGGCATTATGCAGCGGCTTTCGTCTATATAATGCGTGTCGCCGAAATTCCAGCACGAATTGTTAGTGGTTATCAGGGGGGAGTATTTAATGAAACAGGCGGTTTTATAGAAGTCAGGCAGGCAAATGCCCATGCCTGGGCAGAAGTATGGATAGCAGATAAAGGCTGGGTAAGATATGATCCAACCTCAGCTATAGCGCCCGAGCGAATAGAGCAGGATGTCAATATCGCGCAGCAGATAGCGAATAATGTGGTGAGCTTTGCTCCGATACAGCTAGATAGTCAGGGGCTTTTTTATCTGAAAATGGCACGCAGCTTATGGAGTAGTGTCGATTATAACTGGCAGCGCTGGATTATTAACTATGACCGCAAACATCAAATGGATTTTCTATCCGGATTTGGTATCGATTCCTTAAAAGCCATGATGTATTGGTTGCTCGGTTTAGTTGCTACTGCCACTCTTTTGTTAGCACTGTATGTGTTTCGTAAACAGACGCTAATATTAGATAAGGCGCAGATTTATTATGCTAAAGCCTGTAGAAAATTGGCAAAAATAGGTCTGGTTAAAGAGGATAATGAAGGGGCAAATGATTTCTCTCGACGTGTCAATGCGGAGTTGCCAGAGCTTGCTGACAGCTTTGCGTATATTACCCGGTTATATGTCCAAATCCGCTACGGAAAAGAAACTGAGACAGGGAATCTTGAGAAATTAAAAGTCAGTGCTGCTGGTTTTCGGGTAAACAAAAAAATGAACCACGAAATACACGCAAGGCATAAAAATGACAAAAAAACATTTTTTCAACGTCTAAGACTCGGCAAGACGTCAAGTATGTAGGTGCGTCTTCAGGTGTTCTTTCGTGTATTTCGTGGTTAATGATGGTTAAAGGAAAAAATGAAATTAGTAACCTTTGTATATAAAAACATCACTCGAGTCGGCGCATTACTTGATAACGAGATTGTGGATGGTTTAGGGCAGAAAAAAATTCCACTGACCATGCTGGAGTTTTTAGCGGCAGGCCAAAGTGCATTAACTGCAATGCAGCACTTAATTGACAGCCAGCAAGTACGAATTCCACTCCGGGAAGTTAAATTACTTGCTCCAGTTCCAAGACCTGGTAAGTTTCTGGGGATTGGCTTGAACTACGCCGACCATATTGCTGAAACAGCGTTGGAAAAACCAGAATATCCGACTTTTTTTAGCAAGGAAAGTAGCTGTGTTATCGCCGATGGTGATGCAATACACTTACCTAAAGTTTCGGAAAAACTGGATTATGAAGTTGAACTTGCTTTTGTGATTGGCAAAGCATGTCGCCATGTGCCAGTAGATAAAGCGCACCAGGTCATTGCGGGCTATACACTGGTCAATGATGTGACGGTTCGCGACTGGCAGTTTCGTACGCCTACCTGGATGATTGGTAAGTCCTTTGATACGCATGGGCCTATGGGGCCGTGGATAGTGACGGCTGATGAGATAGCTGACCCGCATGATTTGACACTCAAAACCTGGGTGGATGATGATTTGCGTCAATCGTCCAATACTCGCCATATGATTTTCAATATCTACCAGATGATTGCCTATTTAAGTCAAGCTATGACATTAGAACCGGGGGATGTAATCTCTACTGGGACTCCAGGTGGAGTGGGCGTTAAAATGAAGCCGCGTGGTTATATGCGAGCTGGACAGGTGGTAAAAATCGAAATTGAAAAGATTGGTTCACTGAGCAATCCAGTGATTAATGAACCTGATGGTTTTATTGCTGGCCACAGCAGCGCTTAAATTTTTTACTGCTGCCGCAGGCACAGGGTGCGTTTAGGCCCTGATTAAATGAGCCATGGTCCAATGCAATGGACTTTACCTTGCCATCCTGATAAAACCAGTTCCCCTGTTTTTTAATAAAGCGGCTGACTTCATTCATTACACGTTGCTCGCCATCCACAGTGAAATAGGCTTTAAATTCAACAATTCCTTTATGATCTTTTGCTGCGCCTTTTTTGAGCATTACGATCTCTAGCTGAGTCCATTTGCCAGTGTCTTTAGAGAAATCAACTTCAGCTGGTCGTGTTGAGACGTCCCAGCTGGTTAATAAGTAGGCCGCATTATGCATTGCATAGGCAGTAAAACGTGAGCGCATTAATATTTCTGCAGTTAAGGCCTGAGTTTCCCCCGTGTGTAATAATTCACAGCACTGCTGATAAGTTAAAGAGCTGCCACAAAGGCAGTGAGGCGTGTCGGTTGACATAAAGTATCCGGGAAAGTTTAAAAAAAGAATTTCTATAATAGCAAAACTATAGGGATTGCATACCCGCAATACAAAAAAAGAGTGACTTTATGCCTTGTCCTGGTGGATTTAATTACGCAACAGCAATGTTGGCATATAACCTGCTTATAATACTTGTCTAGAGTTTATATTGAAAGCATCTGTTTCTGAATATTGCCCGCGAAGTATGTATTACGCGGTTTTTAAGGGCTAATTTCTAGTGCTTGGTTTTATACCTAAAATGCACTAAAATGCTCTGTTGTGTGTGCTATTTTAGCGCGCTATTCCCGGCGAGTGTGTTATCAATGTGAATTTAGGAGTCAGCATAAAAATAGTTTGCGTAGTGTAAGCAAGATTTTATGTGCACTCCATAGTCACCCTCCATGTTGTTATTGAAAAATTAAGCGAGTAAAAGAATGAAAGCGGATATTGGGTTAATTGGCCTTGCGGTCATGGGACAAAATTTAGTCTTGAATATGAATGATCATGGATTTAAAGTGGCGGTACATAACCGCTCACGAGGAAAAACGGATGATTTCCTAAGTGGTCCTGCAAAAGACACGCAAGTAACAGGTGCTTTTTCCCTGGAAGAATTAGTCGATAGCCTGCAAAGCCCGCGAGTTGTTATGCTAATGGTCAAGGCGGGTGACGTTGTTGATAGTTATATTGAGAAGCTTACACCTTTATTATCAGCAGGCGATATCATTATAGATGGCGGTAATTCTTTATACACCGATTCTAATCGTCGTACTAAGTCGTTAGCAGAAAAAAATCTTTTATTTATTGGTTCAGGCGTTTCTGGTGGCGAAGAAGGCGCGCGTCATGGGCCTTCAATTATGCCTGGTGGAAATAAAGAAGCATGGAAAACAGTGGAGCCAATTCTGCAAGCTATTTCAGCAAAAGTAGAAGGCGAGCCATGTTGTCAGTGGGTCGGTGAAAACGGTGCGGGCCATTATGTAAAAATGGTGCATAACGGTATTGAATATGGCGATATGCAGATTATCTGTGAAGCGTATCAATTGCTATCAGAAGGGCTGGGTTTGCCAGCCGATGAAATTCAAGCCATTTTTGCAGAATGGAATAAAGGCGTTTTAGATTCTTATTTAATTGAAATCACCACAAATATTCTTGGCTTTAAAGATGAAGATGGTGAGCCTTTAGTTGATAAGATTTTAGATGCTGCAGGCCAAAAAGGCACAGGAAAATGGACTGGAATTAATGCGCTGGATTTAGGTGCACCATTAACGCTGATTGCAGAATCTGTGTTTGCACGTTGTGTTTCTGCGCAAAAAGAAGAGCGAGTGAAAGCCTCCAAAATCCTGCCACAATCTACGGCAAGTTTTTCAGGTGATAAACAAGCAATGATTAAAGCGATTGGTGAAGCAGTCTATGCAGCAAAAATCGTGTCTTATGCGCAAGGATTTGGCCTAATGCGTGCGGCAGAAGCAGAATATGGCTGGAAACTAAATTATGGTGGTATCGCTTTAATGTGGCGTGGTGGCTGTATTATCCGCAGCCAGTTCTTGAATGATATTAAGCAGGCTTATGATGCCAACCCTGAGTTAGACAATTTATTACTGGCTGATTATTTTAAAGATGCCATTACTGGTGCTGATCAAGGCTGGCGTGAAGCTATTATATTGGGCGTACAATTAGGCGTACCAACCCCTGCATTTTCTTCTGCACTGGCATATTACGATAGCTATCGTAGTGCGCGTTTACCGGCAAATCTTTTACAGGCCCAGCGTGATTATTTTGGCGCGCACACTTATGAGCGTTTAGATAAACCTCGCGGTGAGTTCTTCCATACGGACTGGACCGGCACAGGCGGTAAAATGGCATCAACTACTTATAACGCGTAGCACGAGAGGCCGAAGTAGGACGTGGCTTTAGCTTGCTATTATAGTGCTTGCTGTTGATAGACGGGCTAAAGCCACGCCCTACGTGTAGTTTACTGAAACAAGGTAATTACCGTACTCAAAGTTTGCCATTATTTTAAGCTGGCAAGCATGGTTAGGAGGTCTAATGAGCCAAACTGTTGAAGCCAGCTCTGTGTCGGCTGATGAATATCTTGCCTAGGAAGAACTGCAAGAAGAGAAGCATGAATATTATCATGGTGAAATTTTGCTATGGGTGGCGCGCGTCGCGAGCATGTGTAGGTGGCAGGTAATGTCTTTGCAGCCTTAAAGCAACTTTTATGCGGCGGACCTTGTTAGGCTTATATGTCTGCTATGAAACTGCATGTAGCAGCAAGGGATACTTTTTTTTATCCTGATGTTATCGTTTCCTAGCCTAATCGTAGAAGTGTTATCGGATTCTACGGAAGCCTAGATCGTGGTGCCAAGTTTGCGATTTTGCTAGTTTAGATGTTTCCATTGAGATTTCCGATATTTTTGAGGATATTGTTGCAGAAAAACAATATCCAGATCTATTTTTTATAAAAAATTATGAAAAGAACTACAGTGAAAACTGATCCCTGTACTTATGTTATTTTTGGTGCAACTGGAAATTTATCGCGCATTAAATTAATGCCAGCGTTGTATCATCTGGACATAGAAAATCGCCTGGATAAAGACACCAAAATTATTGCTATTGGTCGTCGCCCCTGGGGTAACGATAAATGGATCTCTGAAGTGCGTGTCATGCTGGAAGAGAAGGCTCGCGGTGGTGTTGATGAGAAAGTATTTAAACGCTTTGTCGGTCGTCTGCAATATCATAAAGGCGATTTGCAACAGGCTGAGTGTTATAGTAGTTTGGCAACCTTATTGAGTGATGCTCAGCAATTTCCACAAAATATTGCTTTTTACCTGGCGATTAATCCTGAAGACTTCAGTTCGGTCATCGAGCGCTTGAGTGTGCCGAACTTACTAGAAGAAAAGCAATTTTGGCGCAGAGTGGTGATTGAAAAGCCGTTTGGTACGGACCTGGAAAGCTCACGTTCGTTACAAAATAAAATCAGCAAATATTTGCGTGAAGAGCAAATTTATCGTATCGACCATTATCTGGGTAAAGGTATGGTGCAAAACGTATTAGTTTTCCGCTTTGCCAATGCCATGCTAGAGCCTTTATGGAACCGTAATTATATCGATCATATCCAGATTACGCATTCAGAGAAATTAGGCATAGGTAGTCGTGGTGCTTATTATGACCATACCGGTGCAATGCGCGATATGTTGCAAAGTCATTTATTGCAGTTACTGACTCTAGTAGCGATGGAGCCGCCTGTTTCCATGAATGCGGAAGATTTACGCGATGAAAAAGTAAAAGTCCTAAAATCTATCCGCCCGATTCCCGAAGAAGCGGTTCATGCCCAGTCATTTCGCGCGCAGTACGCCCCTGGTAGCATAGAAGGAGAAGAGGCGAATGGTTATTTACAAGAAGAGGGTATTCCTGAAAATAGTGTGACTGAAACTTATGCTGCCATGAAGCTCTATATAGATAACTGGCGGTGGCGCGGTGTGCCAATTTACCTGCGCACCGGAAAGCGTATGGAAAAGACCCAGTCCAGTATTTCCATCTGCTTTAAACATGCACCATCACAACTGTTTAAAAATACCAAAGCGGAAAAAATTAACCAGAACTGGTTGCTCCTGGGTATTCAACCAGAAGAATGTATCCGCATGGAAATGACGGTTAAAGAGCCTGGTCTGGAAATGAAAACCAGAGTGAGTAATCTGAATGCCAGTTTTCGTAATGAAGATGAGCAGCCCTCAGATGCTTACGAAGATTTGTTGCTTGATGTGATTGAAGGCGATCGTTCCCTATTTTTACGTTATGACGAAGTTGAGCATGCGTGGAAAATTGTAGAGCCGATCCTTAATAAATGGGCGGTTGAACGTGATTATATCGAAACTTATCCGGCAGGCTCGTGGGGGCCAAACGAACGTCGTTTGTTTGACAAAGACAGCCAGCACTGGCGCAATACTTTGCGGGAAGAGCAATGACCCAAATCGTAAACTGGAAGCCGTATGATTCAATTGACCAGTTAGCAGAAGCGGCATGTCAGCGTGTATTAGACGCAGCAGACAACGCGATCATAGCGCACGATTCGTTTAAACTGGTTTTAGCCGGAGGCACTGCGCCTGTGAAGGCCTATCAGCTTTTGGCAGCTAAGCCAGCAGACTGGAGTAAATGGCATATTTACTACGGTGATGAGCGTTGTTTGCCGGTTGATGATAGCGAGCGCAACAGCCTGGTTGCTGAGAAAAAATGGCTGGATCTAGTCGCTATTCCTAAGGAACAGATTCATCGGATACCCGCTGAATTAGGCGCTGGAATAGGTGCCGAACAATATGCGCAAGATGTTGCTGCAGCAGGGACATTTGATCTGGTATTGCTGGGCATGGGAGAGGATGGCCATACTGCCAGCTTATTTCCAGGGCATGTACACAATGTTGATGAACTGACTCATGCGGTACATAATTCGCCTAAACCACCGGCTGACCGGGTAACGATCAGTGCCAAAGCACTAAGTAATACGGTAGAGCTAATTTTTATAGTTTCCGGTGATAAGCAGGAGGCACTGGCTGCATGGAAAAATAAGCAAGATATTCCAGTAACACATCTATGTCCAGCTTCTGGTGTTGATGTATTATTGAGCGTTTAATAAGTACTAAAGAAATCAGATAAATCAGTATTAGGGCGGTGCTTTAGTCCTTAGGTGTCGTGCCGGGCAGCTTAACGCGCCGCCCTACAAACTGTTTGATTTTCTATTCATCTGACTGCGCATGTTTATGTGCAGCAGTTTTATTCAAACATCAAAGTTAAATAATTAAAATAACTCTGAACTTAAGGAGACTATAAATGAAAGCTTGTGAATCATCTACAACCCAGGAAGAACACCGCGTCAATATTGGCCGCAATCATAAAAGCATAGCCCCGTGGCGAAGAGGAGTAGGGTTGGTACTGGTTTATTTGCCAATCCTCACCTGGCCTTTTGTCATTACCAGTGCACTATTGTCGTATTACCATTTAAAAATGGTGGGCGCTGAAAACTTGAAAACCCTATTTGATTTTCTACCAGAAAGAAAAACGCATCGCTATAATCTAAAAAATCAGATTACCATGGATGCCAGTTTTTTCTTAAGTCTGGCACAAACACGGCTATACTGGATTTTAAACTGTACCTGGTATTGCCCGGTTAGCGTGGGCCTGTTTGAGTGGCATGCCTACCTGGTAAAGCTAATTGAAAACTGGTGGTGTCCGTTTAATCATGGCAGAAAACAAGGCTATGATAATGCCAAAATAGACCAGTCTTTCTGGCACATCTATCCGGAAGACGAAGTGAAACTGCATCAGGATGATCTCGAAAATCCAATATGGAATGAGAGCTGTAGTCAGTGTAAAGGTGGAGATGACGAAAAGTAAAAACGCCTTCCTCTCTTAAAGAGAGAGTGAAAGTATCCAATGTAGACTGTGGTTGAGGGACGAAACCCGACAAAGTGAAAGCTGGGGCTGCACAGGTTCCATCCCAGCCTACAGGGGCTGGTTATCTGGATTAATGGCTAATACTCTCACTATCTCTAAAGGTCTGGGCTCCATTGATTTATTCCTCGTGAATTCTTAAGCAGGAGTAATAATTATGAGCAGCTGTTGCAACGACCCAACAGAAATCCCTAAATTAGATCCCAGAGACATAGTTCGCGAGCAAACCCGGCATGGTAATTTGCTCAGAGAGCTTTTTACCGGCGACCCAGAAAAACTTATGCTCTATGAGCTGCGTGAGGCAAATGCCTATCTTAGAGGGCTGGCAGCATTACGAGCGCATTATCCCTCGGTTCGCCTAGTAGCAATAGCATTGTTAGAAGAACCTAGCCTATCCGTTTTACATCGCATTGCTGATCAAGAACCCGAATCAGAGATTGGTATAGCGGCAAAATCTCAGCAGCAAAAATGGCAATGATAAAGCTAATTATAACCGGCGGAACTATAGATAAACATTACAATGAGCTAAACGGCGAATTGTCTTTCCCAGAAACTCATATCCCGGGCATGCTAAAGCAGGCGCGATGTACTGCAGAAATTGACGTGCAGCAGTTAATGCTAAAAGACAGCCTGGAAATGACTGAGGATGACTGTGAGCAGATAAAGAAAAGCTGTCTGGCCAGTGATGCACAACAAGTTATCATAACCCACGGTAGCGACACCATGGTTGACACCGCAAAATATCTAGCTCAAACAATACAGGAAAAAACCATCGTGTTGTTCGGCGCAATGATTCCTTATTCCATAAAACAGTCCGATGCCATGTTTAATCTGGGAAGTGCCATAATAGCAGTGCAGCTATTGCCTGCAGGTATTTATATTACAATGAATGGCAAAGTATTTGATTGGGATAAAGTTTTAAAAGACAAGCAGGCAGGGGATTTTAGAGCCTCGGACGTGTAAGTTGTTTGTCGCACTCAGCCCCAATATAGGATGGGTTGAGGCGCGAAACTCATCATCTCTGATATGAGGGCTCACTGGTTTTATAATAAAACTGATTGATTACCGAATTAATATAATTTGTTTATTTACAAACTGCTGTATTGCTTCTATTGCTGAGCTTTCTAACGATTCATCAGAATTTTCGGGCAGAATCTTAGATAGACAGTCAGCAATATTTATCGTTTGTTGCTCTTGTAATGTATGCAGTAAAAAATAACTCATGATCGAGAGTTCGATAAAATTTACCTGATCGTCACTATCGCGGTAAACGACTAGGTAATAGGGTTGTTCCGGAGCCTGTAATGGCAGGTAGTCGGGGGAAATCTTATGCACCGGAAATTGGTAAGCTAAAGGCCAGGCGAGAGGTGAGAGGCTGATGGTTTGTGAAAAATCAGCTATCGTCTGAGTGCCTGTGGCGGTTGTCTCTTCCTGAGAAATTGATAAAGCCATTTCTACCCATTCATAATGAGCGAGCTCGAGCATAAAGGGGTAATCATCTGCGATGGTCTCTCTTTCATTTTGCAGATAAGCGATAAACTCTTCAGGAATTTCCGAAAAATAGGGGGTGGTGCTAGGGTGATGGGCAAAAAAATCCTGTGTCAGCCGTTGCCATTGGTTATCATTGAAAATCTTGCGTAACACTGGAAAGTTACTGGATAAAAAGCTTTCTACATTATTAAAAAATAATGATCGGTACATCTGCATTCGTTCTGGCTTAACGTCTTCCGGACAGGGGAATGCGGTGGGGTCGCGGATGTAATTGGAAAATTCAGCCTGTTTCGCTTTAAAGTCTACGCTATGCGGAAAGTTGCTCATTTTGTCTGTGCCAGGCCTGTTGAATAGATTGAATGGTGCTCACTTCACGCTGTAATTCTGCAATATCGGGTATATTAAAGTCTCTTTCCAGTAGGGTCGGAAATACACCATAAAGCTGATAGGCTTTGCCCAGTAATTTCCAGACAGGGTCGATGACTTCAGCTCCATGTGTATCAACCAGAAAATCATCTGCTTCTACATAGTGGCCAGCTATATGTGCATAACTGATACGTTCGGCAGGAATGGCCTGGAGAAACTCTTCCGCATTGTAGCCATGATTGACGCTGTTCACATAGATGTTGTTGAGGTCTAACAATACATCACAGTCTGCCTCGGCGACAACGGCATTGAAAAATTCAATTTCAGACATTTCCTGCCCGGGGGCGGCATAGTAGGAGACGTTTTCAATCGCTATTTTTTGTTCCAGAATATCCTGTACTCGCTGAATACGCTTTGCGACGTGATGTACGGCTTCTTCTGTAAAAGGAATAGGCATTAGATCGTAAAGATGTCCTGCGTGGCTACAGTAGCTTAGGTGTTCGCTATAAAATTTGATTTTATGCGCGCGCATAAAGTCTTTTAAATTGCGTACAAATTCTTCGTCCAGTGGGTCTGTGCTACCAATAGATAGGGATAAACCATGACAGACAAAAGAGTAGCGTTCGGTCATGGCGTTAAATTGCCGACCGAGCTTTCCGCCTAGTGTCATCCAGTTTTCAGGAGCAATCTCATAAAAACTGACGTTGTCTAAGGGTGTTGCCAGTGCTTGTTCAATAAAGGAGCGGCGCAAACCAAGGCCTGCGTCATGAACAAGGTTTTGTGTGTGTCGCATGATATTCCTTTATTGTTATGGGTTAAATTGCTGACGAAAACTACAGTAGGGAGCGGTTTTAGCTCGCCAATATTCAAAACAAGGATAAGAGCTGGCTAAAGCCGCACCTATATCCCAGGTCCATATTTAGTTGTGGATATAGAGTGCTAGCCTTGGGCTTCTAGGGGCTTATAAAAAACATTAGCTTCACTCATAGGTTAAGTGGGTGTTTTTTTATAAGTCCATTAAGAGCCAAAGGGTGGCGTTCTATGTCGGCGCTCTAAGTGCGGATTTGAGTATATGATGGTTTAAAATTATAGCCTTTTCTGTTTTAAAAAGGCAGGCTTATTTGTTGCATTGTTTATGTGTTAAAATATTCGGTTAATTATTTAATTAGTGATCATCGTTTTCGTATAACTCATGCAAAGTCAATTTAACACCGATAATTTAAGAATTCGAGAGACCAAAGAGGTTATGGCGCCGGTACAGGTTCATGAAGAGTTGCCGTTAACTGAATTAACCGCTAAAACTACTACTGAGGCTCGCGCAGCTGTGCATGATATTTTAATGGACCAGGATGATCGTTTGTTGGTAATCGTTGGGCCTTGCTCTATTCATGATACCAAAGCAGCCCTTGAATATGCACAAAAGTTAAAAGCGCTGAAAGATGAGTTACAGCAGGACCTGCATATTGTTATGCGCGTTTACTTTGAGAAGCCTCGTACTACGGTGGGCTGGAAAGGGTTGATTAATGATCCGGATATAGATGATAGCTTTAATATCAATAAAGGCCTGCGTATTGCGCGTAAATTATTACTGGATCTGAATGCTTTGGGTATTCCCGCAGCCACCGAATATCTGGATTTAATTACCCCGCAGTACATTTCTGATTTGATAGCCTGGGGAGCAATAGGCGCAAGAACTACCGAAAGTCAATGTCATAGAGAACTGGCTTCTGGTTTATCCTGTCCTGTCGGCTTTAAAAATGCCACCGATGGCACGATTGCGATTGCCAATGACGCTATTAATGCAGCGATGCGCCCGCATCATTTCTTGTCGGTTACCAGAGCAGGGCATTCGGCAATTTTTTCCACCACGGGTAATGAAGATGCACACATCATTTTACGTGGCGGCAGCGATGGCCCTAATTATGATGCAGTCAGTGTCGATCAGGTCGCTCAAAGCATGCAAAAGGCAGATTTAAAAGCTAATATCATGATTGATTTGAGTCATGCCAATAGTTTAAAACAATGTCAGCGTCAGTTACTGGTTGCTGAGGATGTTGCTGAACAAATAGCCGGTGGTGATCAGCGTATTATGGGCGTTATGATTGAAAGCCATCTAAAATCCGGGCGACAAGATGTGGTGCCAGGGCAGCCACTGGTTTATGGGCAAAGCATTACCGACGGCTGTATAGACTGGGCTGATACGGAGATTTTGCTTAAGGATTTAGCGCTTGCGGTACAAAAAAGAAGAACTGTAAAAAACTAACAGGAACCAAAGAATGAATGTTTATGTAAATGGCGAAACTAGGCAATATGCCGAAGATATTAACGTGGCGGATATTGTTAGCGAACTGGGTTTAGCCAATAAGCGTATTGCCGTTGAATTGAACAAAGAAATTTTACCCTTTGATCAATACGCTGTAACCACTGTTAAAGCTGAAGATAAACTTGAAGTTGTTCAGGCAATAGGTGGAGGGCAGGAAGATAGTTTTACCGTCGCTGGTCAACAATATAAGTCACGCTTATTAGTTGGTACGGGTAAATACAAGGATATGCAGGAAACTCGCCTAGCGATTGAGGCGAGTGGAGCAGAGATTGTTACGGTAGCGATAAGACGCACGAATATTGGTCAAAATCCTAATGAGGAAAATTTATTAGATGTTATTTCACCTGATGAATATACGATTTTACCTAACACAGCAGGTTGCTTTACGGCTGAAGATGCAGTCAGGACTTGTCGTTTGGCGCGTGAATTATTGCACGGACATAAACTGGTTAAACTAGAGGTTCTGGCGGATCAGAAAACCTTATTACCCGAGATCGTTCAGACCCTGGCAGCGGCAAAGATATTGGTTAAAGATGGCTTTGATGTCATGGTTTATACTAACGATGACCCTATTATTGCTAAGCGCCTGGAAGAGATAGGCTGTGTTGCAGTTATGCCACTTGCAGCCCCGATTGGTTCGGGTCTGGGCGTGCAAAATCCCTATAATATTCTGACCATTGTTGAGAATGCTAATGTCCCTATTTTAGTGGATGCGGGTGTTGGTACGGCATCAGATGCTGCTATCGCAATGGAGTTGGGTTGCGCTGGCGTATTAATGAATACGGCGATTGCTGACGCACAAAACCCAGTATTAATGGCGTCGGCAATGAAAAAAGGGATCCAGGCAGGGAGGGAAGCCTTTTTGGCCGGGCGTATACCCAGGAAGCGCTTTGCATCAGCTTCTTCACCCTTAGATGGCCTGATTGGGTAAGCATTTTGGCCACACTGGAAAACGGGCAGGATGCTCCAAGAATAAAGAGCTTTATTCGCCGCATTGGGCGAATGACAGACGCGCAGAGACTGGCGCTGGATACGCTTTGGGAAAAATACTGCCTGAATCATCAGCAGTCCTGTAATTTTGCAGCAGTTTTTGGGCGTCGCGCGCCTGTCGTTCTGGAAATAGGCTTCGGGAATGGTGAGAGCCTAGCGCAAACAGCGGCAGCCAATCCCGATAAAGATTATATCGGCATCGAGGTGCATAAGCCTGGTGTTGGTAATTTATTAGCGCAACTGGAAAGGCAAGACATTACTAATGTTAGAGTCTTTTACCATGATGCAATAGAAGTTTTAGAAAGCTGTATTCCAGCGAATGGCTTATCTGCTGTACATTTATTTTTTCCAGATCCCTGGCATAAAAGAAAGCATCATAAAAGGCGTATTGTACGCCCCAGCTTTGTGCATTTAATAGCGCAGAAACTGGTTGCAGGAGGATATTTCCATGCGGCAACTGACTGGCAGCATTATGCCCAGCATATGTTGAAAATTTTGGCAGTGGCTGATCAATTTACTAATCAAAGTAGCGATCAAAGTTATTGCCCAAGACCGGATTATCGGCCCTTAACAAAATTTGAACAAAGAGGTTTGCGTCTGGGGCACGGTGTCTGGGATTTGATTTTTATGCGGCGTTAAGTAATTTACAGTTGTTAGGCTACAATTTACTAAAACTAAATTAAACAGTTTTTTGCTTAATTTAATAGCAGTGATAAAGGCAAGAGAAGTATGGGATTTAAAGCGCAGTTACATGAATATGCTCAATGGCGAGATGAAGTGGCCAAGGCTATTGAAATGTATCGTGACTGGTGTGATCGCCATGACCTAAAGGAGGTGCATCATAGTGTGGCTTTGTTAAGGATACTTGATGCCCTAAAAAACGAGCGTATTACACTAGCGTTTACTGCAGAATTTTCGCGTGATAAAACTGAATTAATCAATGCCCTGTTTTTTGCTGAAATGGGATTCAGGCTTTTGCCTGCAACGACAGACCATACGATGATGTGTCCAGCAGAATTGTTTTATGACGCTGCAGACCTCAATTACATACGCCTGCTGGATATAGAAACCCGAATTGAAGAAACTTCGTTGATGGAGTTTCGGAAAAATTCTGTTAACTGGAAGCAAATTGAGCTGGATTTTACTTCACCTGCACAAATGCAGAAAGCATTAGCAGAATTGCTTGCGGTTAAAAAAGTGTCCCAAGAACATGCTCAGAATTTGGGCTTGTGGAATGAAATTGAGATTAACGGGCTGGGCTTACTGGATGCAGAAGAAATAGAGGTTCCTTGTTGGCGGTATGCTTTAATCAACCTCTCACATCCTTTATTAAAGCAAGGCTTATGCATTCTAGATGCGCCAAGTCTAAGCTCTTTGAGAGTCGAACCTGAATTAACCTTGAATATATTACCCGGCGCAGAGGCTATTATTTTTGTTCTTGCCACGGATAGAGGTGTAACCAAAAGTGGTTTTAAAGTATGGCGAAACTATATTACTACCGCTTTAGGTCGGGTTAAGGTAGAGTTTGCTGTTGTCATGAATAAAATTGATACCCTATGGGATGATCTAGAGGGTGATGCTTCAGTTGTAGAGCACGTTAGCAAAGTGGTTGAGCTGTTAGACCTTGATGAGCCACTGGTTTTCCCAGTTTCTGCCAAACAAGCATTAGTCGCTAAAATTAAGTCGGATGCAGATTTACTGAAAAAAAGTCGTTTAGCTAGTCTAGAGTCATATTTGTCGAATAACGTTTTGCTTCATCGGCGCAAGGTATTGAAACAAGCAGTAACAAATAATATAGGATTGTTACTGAATGAATCTTTAGGTTTAAGCGAGGAAAAATATAAAAACGCATTAGAGCAACTGGATGAATTTAAGAAGGTAGATTGTGATAATGCCGAATTAATGAGTAAATTGTTGATTGAAACCCGTGAGCGTCAACAAAGCTATTTGCTTAATGTGGAAAATTTTCAATCTAGTCATCAGGTTTTTGTAGTGCAAGCCAAAGCCTTGGTAAATTCATTATCTAGAACAAAAGTTGATGCAGTAATACAAAATAGCAAAGATGAATTAACTAAAAGTCTTACTACTTATCGGTTGAAGCTGAAAATTCAAGCGTTATTTGATGATTTACGGGGTTTATTGCATGAGGCAGTTGAGACCAGCAATGAAACTCGAGATCTGATGAAAGAAATTCACAAGAAATTTGGTAATGAATATGGTTTTTCGAAGGATGAACCAAATTTATTCAGTATGAGTGAATATCAGTTTCAGTTAGAGCTCATATTAGAAGAAGGCGAGATTTTTCGATCCAGCACCAAGACAACCCTGACAAAGCAATCGGTTGTGGTAAAAAAACTTTATACCGTTATTATCTCTCGAGTTCGTGTCGTATTTGATATGGCTCATCAAGATGCAAATCAATGGAGTAAGCGTGTTTTTGTCCCTCTGGTAAAGCAAATCAAAGAGCATAAAAAGCAAATAGACAGTCGCTTGCATATGTTGCGCAAAATTAGCGGATCTAAAGAAGGTGTCGCTGAAAATATACAATTTCTTGAGGCGCAGCTAGTGTCTCTAGTAAAGCAGTACACAGAATTACAGAAGATTATTAGTGGGATTAAAATTGATGGCTATACTAGGAGGCTGTCCAAGAATAGAGACCCTACTACGGAAAAATCCCTTTTGGCCATTTTTCCCGAACATTATCGTTAAAGAGAGCAACTATTCGCCTCAAATGTTCGAAAAAACTGACTCAAAAAGGCTTTCCCTCGCTACGGCTTCTATTCTCGGACAGCCCCTAGTCATTAAGCGGGCAATAATGCTTGCAAGGTATTATCCATGATCACTCGTAGCAAATTAACATAGCTGGAGTAGGTGCGTTACCCTCCCTTATTCCGCAGGCTATTTATAGTCATCTGTCTTTTATTTAGCACATTAAACAGGAGTGCTTTGTGCATATTCATATTTTAGGTATTTGCGGTACATTTATGGGTGGGCTTGCCTTGATTGCAAGAGAACTAGGGCATACGGTCAGTGGTTCCGATCAAAATGTCTACCCCCCTATGAGTACGCAATTAGCTGAGCAAGGCATACAGTTAATGCAGGGCTATAAAGCTGAAAACCTCGATAGCAAGCCCGATCTGGTGGTGATTGGCAATGCCATGTCGCGCGGTAATCCAGAAGTCGAAGCGGTTTTAAATCAGGGATTAAAATATACTTCTGGCCCGCAGTGGCTAGCTGACTATGTATTGCAGGATAAATGGGTTTTAGCCGTTGCAGGTACCCATGGCAAGACCACCACTAGTAGTATGCTGGCCTGGGTTCTGGAACAGCAGGGTTTTAAACCAGGCTTTTTAATTGGTGGAATCCCGATGAATTTTGGCATTTCGGCACGTTTAGGGGAGACCAGTTTTTTTGTTATTGAAGCAGATGAGTATGATTCTGCATTTTTTGATAAGCGCTCCAAGTTTGTGCATTATCGCCCACGCACAGCGGTGTTAAATAATCTGGAATTTGATCATGCCGATATTTTTGATGATCTAGCCGCTATTCAGCGTCAGTTTCATCACCTGGTTAGAACTATCCCCGGTGAGGGGCTTATTATTTGCCCCGAAGCAGATAAAAATATTCAAGATACTTTGGGTATGGGCTGCTGGACGCCTGTGCAGCAAACTGCAATTAATCAGGCTGCCGCGTGGCAGGCGCAACTGCTTAAAGAAGATGGTAGTCAATTTAGTGTTATCTTTGACCAGGAAGTGCAAGGAGAGGTGGAATGGCAATTGACGGGCTTGCATAATGTCTACAATGCTCTGGCTGCGATTGCAGCGGCGCGGCATATCGGCATATTGCCCAGTGCTGCCATTGCGGCCTTAGAGCAATTTAAAAGCGTGAAGCGGCGCATGGAAGTGATTGCGCAACTAAAGGGAGTAACGATCTATGATGACTTTGCCCACCATCCTACGGCGATCAAGATGACTCTGGAAGGCTTGCGTAAACACGTCGGGTCGGAAAAAATCATTGCTGTGCTAGAGCCGCGCTCAAATACCATGCGTATGGGCGTACACCGTAAAGCACTTGCCGAGTCATTAGCGCTGGCAGATCAAGCGCTTATTTATCAGCCCGAAGATCTGGGTTGGGATTTAAGCGAACTCAAAGATTATGCCGAAAATATTCAGTTGTGCAATTCGATTGATGTCATCATCAGTAAGCTAGCTTCCGAAGTCCAGCCAGATAGTCATTTTTTAATGATGAGTAATGGTGGTTTTGGTGGTATTTATCAGCGCTTAAAAGAGGAGCTTTAAGCTTAAGTCTTAGGCTACTCATGTCATTGTCCCATCGGTGCTTAAAGCTTACAGGAATACTTGACCATTACAGTGTATGCTGACCCTTTTGTGAGGCTTCGCGTCACAAAGCTCGCATGTTTCTGTATGACTCTAACAAAGACTGAATAAACCTGATATTTATAAGGCATGTCATACAGCTGTCATATTTTCTGTAGATAATAGTTAAATATTAATTTGAAAATGTGAGTTTAAAATGAGAATGACTTCTAAAGTGAAATCTTTTGTCACTGCCGCCGGGTTTGTTTCGGTAAGCCTGCTATCTAATTCTGTAGTGGCTGTGCAAACTGTTGACCCTGGTCTTGCTGAATATAAAAAAGAAAGTGGTGTTGCCGGTAACCTATCCAGTGTCGGTTCTGATACTTTAGCAAACCTGATGACCTTATGGGCTGAGTCATTCAAGCGCTACTATCCTAATATTAATATTCAGATTCAGGCGGCAGGATCCTCTACAGCACCACCTGCTTTAACAGAAGCGACAGCCAATATTGGCCCGATGAGTCGTAAAATGAAAGACAAGGAACTGGATGCTTTTGAAAAAAAGTATGGCTATAAACCCACCGCTGTCCCGGTTGCGATAGATGCTTTAGCGGTTTATGTGAACAAAGATAATCCCATCGAAGGCATGACGATTGCCCAGGTTGATGCAATCATGTCGTCTACACGTAAATGTGGCTATCCAACCGATATCGCTACCTGGGGTGATGCGGGCTTAACTGACTCCTGGGCGAATAAAAGTATTCAGTTATACGGACGTAACTCAGTATCAGGCACTTACGGATATTTCAAGAAAAAAGCGCTCTGTAAGGGTGACTTCAAAAATAATGTTAATGAACAGCCTGGTTCGGCATCAGTCGTGCAATCAGTTTCGACATCATTAAATGGTATTGGTTATTCTGGTATTGGTTATAAGACATCAGGTGTTAAAGCACTTGCTTTAACTAAAAAAGAAGGTTCGCCTTTTATTGCGGCGACCTCTGAAAACGCATTATTAGGTAAATACCCGTTAGCTCGTTTCTTATATGTTTACGTTAATAAGAAGCCCAATCAGCCTTTAGCGCCATTAGAAAGAGAATTTATCAAAATGGTACTGTCTAAAGAAGGTCAGCAGATTGTTATTAAAGACGGTTATATTCCTTTGCCAGCGTCTGTAGTCGAGAAGAAACTGGTGGAACTGCAATAGTTTCTGGAGACTTTGAGGTATGGATAAGAATAAGGAAATAGGGATATTTAAGATAAGGATATGGTGTGGCAGGGATGCCTTCCACACAGTTTTTCGAGCCCTGCTATTTGCTATGTGAATTTGATGCGGGGGTGTCGAGAAAAAAACTAAAAGCCGGGATTCATAATAAATGGGTCGCGGTTTTTTTGACTAGAGCATGTCACATTTTTGTCATATAAGGATTGTACAATAATAGATTAATTCGTGAATCATGCAATAATCCTTATTTATGACAGCATCTAGAATTCAGGTAAGTGCCGCTTATCAAAAGTGGCGCAAGATAAAAGACCAGCTAGCCCGTTATGCTATTGTTACAGGCGGTCTGGGTGTTATTGTCGCCATAGGCTTGATATTCTTTTATTTGATGTATGTGGTTTATCCGCTATTTGTTTCTGCAGAGGCGCATGAGCTAGCCCGGTATCAAGTACCAGAAGCATCAGCCGGAAAAACTCTGTTCTTAATTAGCGAAGAGCAAAATGAAGTTGCAGTGCGTTTTACCGATCAAGGCAAGGCTGTTTTTTTTGCAGTCGATTCCGGTGCGGTGCTTAAAACCGAGTCGGTGGGTGTGCCTGATGGTGTGGCTATAACCAGTTTTACTGTAGGTTCGCCCGCGCAAGGATTTGTCGTATACGGACTGGATAATGGCGGTGTGATTGTGGTCAGGCACAGATATCGCATCACCTACCCGAATGATAAGCGCTTAATTACACCTCAATTAAAATTTCCTTTAGGTAGAGAGGCTTTGCAGATTGACCCGCAAGGGCAGGCAATTATCGATATTGCTTTTAGGTCTAATGAATCGGGCTCAACCTTTGCCGCAAGAACCGCAGATCAGCGGGTTTTATTAACTAATTTCTCTAAAGAAGAATCTCTTTTTGCTGATGATGACAGTTTTGAGCGTATTGACGCTACATTAGATGTGAATGCTGAAAATCTAGCATATCTGTTGTTAGACAAAGAACAGCGTAACCTGTACCTGTCAACTCAGGATGGCGATTTAAGCCTGTTTAATATCAGTGATAAACAGCATCCAGTTCTGGTCCAGCATACGCAGATTATGAATGTTGGTGAACAACTGACCAGCCTGGTTTTTTTAACCGGTGAGTTATCATTACTGGCAGGCGACAATAAAGGCTTTGTTAGTCAATGGAGTCTGGTGCGAGATGCCATGAATCATTACTCTTTGCAAAAATTGCGTGTCTTTAAGGTCTCCGAGCTACCGGTGATGGCAATTGCTGCTGAACAGCGGCGCAAGGGGTTTATGGTGATTGATGCAGACGGTGTTGCAGGGGTTTATCATTCGACGGCAGAAAGGCAATTACTGACCGAGAAAGTGATCTCGGCAGTGCCCGAATTATTGGTGATTGCACCCAGAGCCAATGCCTTTCTGTTAGAAGATAGCGAGGGCATGATCGAAGTCTGGGCTATTGATAATGAGCACCCGGAAGTCTCGATAAAATCGATCTGGCAGGAAGTCTGGTATGAAAGCTATCCACAACCTGATTATATCTGGCAGTCCTCGTCTTCAAATAATGACTTTGAGCCTAAATATAGCTTGACGCCACTCGTTTTTGGAACTTTAAAAGCCGCTTTTTATGCCATGTTACTCGCTGTTCCATTGGCTATTATGGGCGCGATTTATACCGCTTATTTTATGGCCGCGCCTTTGCGCAGAGTGGTCAAGCCTAGTATTGAAATTATGGAAGCGCTACCTACCGTTATTCTGGGGTTTCTGGCGGGACTTTGGCTGGCTCCTTTTATTGAGGAGCATTTAATGGCGGTGTTTAGTATTACCTTGGTGTTGCCTGTCGCTGTGTTGCTGTTTGCTTTTTCCTGGCAATTTTTGCCAGAGAAATTACGCTTAAAAGTCCCTGAGGGTTATGATGCTGCCCTATTAATTCCGGTGATTTTACTGGCAACGTTATTTGCATATAAGATCAGTGCTCCGTTAGAAATGCTGTTATTTAACGGTAATATTATAGGTTGGTTTAATAATGAGTTAGGCATAGGCTACGATCAGCGTAACTCACTGGTCGTAGGAATCGCCATGGGTTTTGCAGTGATCCCAACGATTTTCTCAATTACTGAAGATGCTATTTTCAGTGTGCCCAAACATTTAAGTGTCGGTTCTTTAGCCCTGGGTGCAACACCTTGGCAAACCATGACCAGGGTAGTCATATTAACAGCTAGCCCAGGTATTTTTTCTGCGGTTATGATCGGCTTAGGGCGTGCTGTAGGCGAAACCATGATTGTCTTAATGGCTACCGGTAATACGCCGGTGATGGACTTAAGTGTGTTTCAGGGTATGCGTACCTTGTCCGCTAATATTGCGGTTGAAATGCCAGAGTCTGAAGTGGGGAGCACGCACTATCGCGTGTTATTCTTAGCGGCACTGGTATTGTTCAGTTTTACTTTTGTTTTTAATACACTGGCTGAATTAATACGTCAGCGGTTACGTGAGAAATATAGCTCATTATGATAATTGATTATAGAAGTACTATGTATAGGATATCGCTATGATTCGTGCATGGTTTAAAACTGGTGCGCCCTGGGTCTGGCTAAATGCTGCTGCTGTGAGCTTAAGTTTAATCATGGTGTTTGGTTTATTGGTTTTAATCGCTGTACGTGGGCTAGGGCATTTCTGGCCTGCACAAGTCGCCGGATTTGAATATGTGGAAAAAGGCAGCAAGCAGGCGAGCACCGTTATCGGTGAAATAGTCGAGCAGCAAGTCCTTAAACCTGAGCTTGCAAAGGCCGCTGGTTATACGCCTGAGCAGGCAGCACAAGGCTTAACACAGTATTTGGTAAAAACAGGCAATAGAGATATCAGTGGTATGGATTTTCGCTGGTTGCTGGGTAAGGATATAAAGCAAACAGATTATCCTGAAAATTTAATGGTAATGGAACGCCGTGAATGGGGGAATTTCTACGGGTACTTACAAAGCATTAAGCAAGATGGCACAGTTGTTGCCCAAGGGACAGGGGCCTGGGTTTCTCTGGATGCCCGTATGCAGCGGACACTGGATATATTTGCGCAAATTAAAGATATAGAAAAACATGATATTGGTGCCATCAATTATCAACTGGAACGATTACGTCTAAAACAACGAAAATTTGAATTAGAAGACAAGCTTGATGCGCAGGCAAAACGAAGCATAGCCGCTGAGAAAGCAGGGTTTGAAAAAAAGTATCAAGCCCTACAGGCTAATTTAGCAGCGCTTAATCAGAAAATTAGGCGTGATAGCCTAGTGGCTAAAACAGCTAATGGGCAGGAAGTAGAGATAGCGCTGGAAAAAGTGGTGCTTTATTATCAGCCGAATGCGATGAATATTGTGCAGAAAATAGGGCATTATTTTAGTAAAGTCTGGGAGTTTTTAAGTGATGATCCGCGCGAGGCCAATACCGAAGGCGGGGTTTTTCCTGCAATTTTTGGTACGGTAATGATGGTGATGATTATGGCCGTTATCGTCACTCCTTTGGGTGTGATTGCCGCCGTGTATATGCGTGAATATGCTAAGCAAGACGTTATGACGCGAATTATTCGTATTGCAGTCAATAACCTGGCAGGTGTGCCGTCTATTGTGTATGGTATTTTTGGCCTGGGTTTCTTTGTTTATATTCTGGGTGGCAATATAGATGCTCTGTTTTTTCCGGAAGCCTTGCCAGCTCCTACTTATGGAACCCCTGGGATGTTGTGGGCATCATTGACTCTGGCATTATTGACCTTGCCTGTGGTGATTGTTTCTACCGAAGAAGGTTTATCGCGTATTCCTAAATCTATACGCGAAGGCAGCCTGGCTTTAGGCGCAACCAAGGCAGAAACCTTATGGCGCACAGTATTGCCGATGGCTAGCCCTGCCATGATGACAGGTTTGATTTTAGCTGTCGCCAGAGCAGCAGGTGAGGTTGCTCCGTTAATGTTAGTCGGGGTTGTAAAATTAGCACCCACACTGCCCATGGACGGTAATTTTCCCTTTATGCACCTGGATAGAAAATTTATGCATCTGGGTTTTCATATTTATGATGTTGGTTTTCAGAGCCCTAATGTCGAGGCGGCAAGGCCTTTGGTATATGCGACGGCTTTATTGTTAGTGATGGTTATTATCGGCTTGAATTTATTTGCTGTCAGTATAAGAAACCGATTAAGAGAAAAATATAGAGCGTTAGAAAATTAATAAGGAGCGAGGGTATTATTACACCCTTGCTCCTAAACTTATTAGGCTTGTTTATCACCATGAAGAACATGAAGGGTAGAATTTTTATCATTTGTCGAATAAGCTGATTGAGTAGTGGTTGAAAGTGAATAAGGCTTTCTTCATGCCCTTCATGGCACAAATAATTATTTAAATATAGTAAACGAGTAAGCCTATGAGTACCGAACCTACACGTACACATGCCATTGATATGAGTGCGATAGCACAACCGAGAGTGGCGAATACACCAGCGGGTAAAACCAGTATCGATATTCAGAACTTAAATCTGTTTTACGCTGATAAACAAGCGTTACACAATATTAATATGCAGATACCTGAAAAACAGGTGACCGCATATATAGGTCCGAGTGGTTGTGGGAAATCGACTTTGCTACGCTGTATTAACCGCATGAATGATTTAGTCGATAGCGCCAGAATCGAAGGTAATATCAGTATTGAAGGTGCAGATATCTATCGCCCCGGTGTTGATGTCGCTGAATTGCGCCGTCATGTCGGTATGGTATTTCAAAAGCCTAATCCTTTTCCTAAATCCATTTACGAAAACGTCGCTTATGGCTTGCGTATACAAGGCGTTAATGAGCGCAGAATTTTGGATGAGGCAGTAGAAAAATCATTGCGTGGCGCGGCGATATGGGATGAAGTAAAAGACCGCTTGCAAGATAACGCCTTGGGCTTGTCGGGCGGGCAGCAACAACGCCTGGTGATTGCGCGCGCAATTGCGATTGAACCGAGCATTTTATTGCTGGATGAGCCTTCATCTGCACTGGATCCGATTTCTTCCTTAAAAATTGAAGAACTGATCAATGAATTAAAAGAAACTTATACGATCGTTATTGTTACGCATAATATGCAACAGGCGGCGCGTGTCTCCGATTTTACCGCATTTATGTATATGGGTGATTTAATCGAATTTGACGAGACCAATACCATATTCACTAACCCTGCAAAGAAGCAAACTGAAGATTATATTACTGGACGCTACGGATAAATTACTATGGAAAAACAACATATAGGGAAACATATTTCTCATCAATTCAACGAAGATATTGAGAGTATTCGCAACAAAGTTCTGGTCATGGGCGGGCTGGTTGAGCAGCAAACAATCGATGCTGTTGAGGCCGTTACCCAGGGTAATATAGAGTTAGCCGAACAGGTCGTACAGAGTGATAAAACAGTTAATGCTCTGGAGCAGGAGATTGATGAGGACTGTTTGTTGATTATCGCTAAAAGGCAACCGGCTGCATTTGATTTGCGTTTATTAATTGGTGTTTCCAAGACTATTACTGACCTGGAACGCATTGGCGATCAGGCTGCACGTATCGCAGAAATGGCGTTTAAACTCGAAGAGAGTAACCGGGGAGCGTCGGATTACAGCGAATTGAAACACTTATCGGTACTGGTGAGAAATATTTTACATGATGCACTGGATGCTTTTGCCCGTTTAGATATTGAAAGCTCGGTTGAAATTTTGACTCGGGATAAAGAAATCGACCAGGAATATGTCAGTGTCTTTCGCCAGTTAACCCTGTCCATGATGGAAGATAATCGTAATATAAAGCGAGCATTAAATATTATGATCGCCATTCGTTCTCTGGAGCGGATCGGTGATCATGCCTGTAATGTTTGTGATTATGTGATTTATGCGGTTAAAGGTGAAGATGTGCGACATATGGAGCAAGATGAAATCAAGCGGGCGGTTTTAGGTAAGTAGGTTTTAGCCCCCTTAAGAACTTGACGCTAGTAGAAAGCGCTTGTTTCGTGATTTTCGAATATTTCGTGGTTTGTTTTTTAATATTACCTAGCCCTTGATTCGAGGCTATTCCTTAGCAATCTTTACTATATAATATAGCCATTCTAAATACTCTATTGACTAGGCTATGGATAAATTAACAGGAATGAAGGTATTTGTCAGCGTTGCCAGAGCGGGAAGCTTTGTCGGCGGCGCGAACGAAATGTCTATTTCCAGAGCGATGGCAACTAAACATATAGGTCAGCTGGAAAGCTACCTGGCGGCACGTTTATTTAATCGTACCACGCGTAGCCTGAGTTTAACCGATGTGGGTGGTTCCTATCTACAACGTTGCCAGGCAGTTTTGGCTGAGATAGAGGAAATGGAGGGTGCCGTTACCCAGCTGCATACCAACCCCAGAGGAAAGCTAAAAATCAGCGCGCCGAATGTGATTGGTTCTTTATATGTCGCGCCCGCTATTGCGGAGTTTCTAAACTTGCATAAAGATTTATCTGTTAATCTGATGTTGCAAAGTAGTTTTGGCGACCTGGTGGATGAAGGAGTTGATATTGCAATAGCCTTTGGTGACCTGAAAGATACCAGTCTGGTCGCTAAGAAAATAGCTAGCTCACCGCTGGTAGTCTGTGGCTCTAGTGGTTATTTTTCAGCTAATGGCATACCTCTGGTTCCTGAAGACCTGGCACAACACAGTTGTTTGGTGAATCATTCTCTTCCACCCAGAAATAAATGGAGCTTTAAAGGGCCGGATGGAAGAATGGAGGTGTCAGTGTCGGGACGTATGGAGGCTAATGCGGCTGACCCTATTCGTATTGCCGCAAAAAAAGACCTGGGTTTGGTGATGTTGCCTGAATATATTGTTGCTAGAGATATAGAAAAAGGACACTTGCGGGCTATCTTGCAGGATTATGCTTGTGAACCCATGGAAGTTCATGCGGTCTATCCACATCGTAAATATGTATCTGCTAAAGTGCGCACATTTCTGGTTTTTCTTGAAGAATGGATAAGAACGCGCTCAGCCTTTAATGGATAAGCAGCTAAGCTATAAATGGGATAAGGTTTATCAATCTGATGCGAGCAGCCCGGGAGAGCCTGTAGCCGTCTTATCTGACAACCTATTTTTATTGCCACAAAAAGGCACGGCTTTGGATTTAGCGAGTGGCTTAGGTGCAAATGCGCTGATTTTGGCTAAGCAGGGATTGACGACACAAGCGTGGGATATTTCAGCTATTGCTCTAGGCAGATTACAGCAGCAAGCAGATGCTCACGCCTTGCCTATTAACACTTTCACCCGAGAAATTACCCCAGATAGTTTTGCTTCTTGCTGTTTTGATGTGGTTGTTGTTAGTCGATTTCTTGACCGTTCGATTTGTAATGCGATAATGGAGAGTTTAAAGCCGAATGGATTGCTTTTTTATCAAACCTATACACAGGATAAAACCTCAGGTCTAGGGCCTAAAAACCCACGTTTTTTACTGGCAGAAAATGAATTGCTACAGCTATTTTCGCCATTAAAGCGGGTTTATTATCGAGAAAATTCAGGGCTGGGCATGATTCAGCAAGGGCTGAGAAATGAAGCGCAGTTTATCGGGCAAAAGAGATGAGTGAATAGTTTAAGTAAATGATAGAAAATTTAACACCGCAACAATCATGGGATTTAATGCAGGCCAATCCATCGGCTGTCATGATTGATGTACGCACCAAGGTAGAGCATGATTTTGTTGGGCATCCTGTTAATGCAGTGCATGTGCCCTGGAAAGAAGCGCCTGACTGGCAGGTTAATCCTGGGTTTGTAGAACAAGTAAAACAAGCGGTGGGTGATAATTCCTGCCGTGTCCTGTTGTTATGTCGTAGTGGTTCACGCTCAGTAGTGGCTGCGGAAGTCTTGCAGGAAGCAGGGTTTAGACATGTAGTCAACGTCGTTGAAGGCTTTGAAGGCGAGCTGGATGTGCATAAGCACCGTGGTAATCTGGGTGGCTGGCGCAATGCTCGTTTGCCATGGGAGCAATCATAAGCTACGTCTAAGTTGTATAAGCGATACCAAGAATTAAAAAACATCGATGTTTTCAACACTGAGAACATAACATCCATTAATACAGTATAAATAAAGTGATAGAAAAATTAAGAAATATAGCCATTATTGCTCACGTTGATCATGGCAAAACAACTCTAGTTGATAAATTATTAGAGCAGTCTGGCACGTTCTCAGAACATGAGCAGGTATCTGAGAGGATGATGGACTCTAATGATCTTGAAAAAGAGCGCGGTATTACCATTTTGGCAAAAAACACAGCTATAGACTGGAATGGCTATCATATTAATATTGTTGATACCCCAGGACATGCTGACTTCGGTGGTGAGGTTGAACGTGTTTTATCGATGGTTGATTCTGTTTTGTTATTGGTTGATGCCGTCGATGGCCCTATGCCACAAACGCGTTTTGTAACTAAAAAAGCATTTGCTTTGGGTCTAAAGCCGATAGTGGTTATTAATAAAGTTGATCGCCCTGGGGCTCGACCTGACTGGGTTGTCGATCAGACCTTTGACTTATTTGATAATTTAGGTGCAACGGATGAGCAGTTAGATTTTCCTATCGTATATGCCTCAGCTATAAATGGATATGCAGGTCTGGAAGCAGATGTATCCGGTGGTGATATGACGCCATTATTTGAAACCGTAGTGGAAAAAGTTGCTCCACCGACTGTCGATATTGATGGGCCATTTCAAATGCAGGTGATCAGTCTGGATTACAATTCCTATGTCGGTATTATAGGTGTGGGACGTATTCAGCGCGGTTCAGTAAAGCGCAACATGCAATTAACATTAATTGATATTGAAGGCAAAACGCGTAGTGGCCGGATGCTGAAATTATATGGCTTTGATGGTCTGGAACGGGTTGAAGTGGAATCAGCAGGTGCCGGCGATATTATCGCTTTCTGTGGTATTGAGAATCTGCAGATTTCAGAAACACTGTGCGATCCTGATAATATTGAAGCCTTACCTGCATTATCAATTGACGAGCCAACAGTTAGCATGACTTTTCAGGTGAATAACTCACCGTTTGCCGGTAAAGAAGGGAAATTTATTACCACACGCCAGATTAGTGATCGTTTAGATAAGGAATTACAGCATAATGTCGCTTTACGTGTAGATCCAACTGACGATCCTGATAAATTTAAAGTTTCGGGTCGGGGTGAATTGCATTTATCGGTACTAATCGAGAACATGCGTCGGGAAGGCTTTGAAATGGGTGTTTCCCGTCCTGAAGTGATTATCAAGGAAGTTGATGGCGTTAAATCCGAGCCTTATGAGTATGTAACGATTGAGGTGGAAGAACAGCATCAAGGTACGATCATGGAGAAATTAGGTGATCGTAAAGGTGACCTGAAAGATATGGTGCCCGATGGTAAAGGACGTATTCGTCTGGAATATATAGTTCCCTCGCGTGGATTACTAGGTTTTCAAACTGAATTCTTAACATCAACCTCAGGCTCCGGCTTGTTCTACCATGTGTTTGATCATTATGGTCCGGTAAAAGAAGGCAGTGTTGGCCTGCGTGTTCGTGGCGTATTGGTTTCTATGGCAAAAGGCAAGGCGGTTGATTATTCTTTGCATCCGCTACAGGCTCGTGGTGAGTTGTTAGTGGTCAATGGGGATGAAATATACGAAGGGCAATTAGTGGGTATTCATTCCCGCACTAATGACTTAGTGGTAAATCCAACTAAACCTAAGCCATTAACGAACGTGCGTGCTTCGGGTACGGATGAAAGTTTAACCTGTGCCAAGATTCAAAAGATGACTCTAGAACAGGCTTTGGAATTTATCAGTGATGATGAATTGGTTGAAGTAACCCCTAAGTCAATTCGCTTACGTAAAATTTTATTGACCGAAGTCGACCGTAAGCGTTCGAAGTAATCATTCCGCTAACGGCGTTCCCACGCTCCGTGTGGGAACGCCGTTAGCGACGCATCCGCGTCGTATATAGGGCGCGGGAGCATCAACGGAGGCATTCCCACGCAGAGCGGGAACGATAACACATATGACAAATAGAATCGCAAGTGTTGAGCGCAACACACTGGAAACAAAAATCAGTGTCAGTATAGACCTGGATGGGACAGGTAAGGCGAAATTTGATACCGGTGTGCCTTTTTTAGAGCATATGCTGGATCAAATTGCGCGACACGGTTTAATCGATATGGATATCGTTTGTAAAGGCGATTTACAGATTGATGACCATCATACGGTAGAAGATGTCGGCATTACGCTGGGCAAAGCATTTGCCCAGGCTTTGGGTGATAAAAAAGGCCTGTTTCGCTATGGTCATGCCTACGTCCCATTGGATGAAGCTTTGTCACGCGTTGTGGTGGATTTTTCAGGGCGTCCGGGGCTGCATTATGAAGTTGAATTTAAGCGCGCAATGATCGGCAGCTTTGATGTCGATTTATTCCGTGAATTCTTCCAGGGCTTTGTTAATCATGCGGGTGTCAGCTTGCATATTGATAATTTGAAAGGTATCAATGCTCACCATGTTGCGGAAACTGTGTTTAAAGCCATGGGCCGCGCTGTACGTATGGCCATGACAGAAGACCCGCGTATGGCAGGGATTATGCCCTCTACAAAAGGTGTTTTGTAGCTGGGGAGTAGGCTTTAGCCTACATGGGGATTGAGTTGTGTAGGTTAGATCCGACACCCTGGTTCTCTGGGTTTACCTTTGGTTTTTAATATTTTTTAATCGACTTACTTACAAATTCAAATGTCTTCCGTAGCAGTTATAGATTATGGCATGGGCAATCTGCACTCCATTGCTAAGGCCCTGCAACACGCATCTCCCGAAGTTGATGTGCGTGTTGTCTCTGATAAACAATCCATCTTAGCCGCTGACCGCGTGGTATTTCCTGGTGTCGGTGCAATACGCGATTGTATGCATGCTGTGCAAGCCGCTGAACTCACTGAAGTGATTACTGAAGTGGCACAAAGCAAGCCATTGCTAGGGATTTGTCTCGGTATGCAGGCCTTGTTATCTACTAGCGAAGAAAATGGTGGAACTGATTGCTTAAACTTGATTCCAGGTAAAGTGATACATTTTGCAAAAGATATGCAGGATGTAGAAGGGCAAAAATTAAAAATTCCACATATGGGCTGGAATAAAGTGCAGCAAAATCAGCATTCATTGTGGCAGGATATAACGCAGGACAGCCGTTTCTACTTTGTGCATAGTTATTATGCACAGCCTGATGATGACGCTGCTATTGCAGCAACTACCGAATATCCACAGACATTTACCTGTGCCATAGCAAAGGATAATGTCTTTGCCGTACAGTTTCACCCGGAAAAAAGTCAGACGGTGGGTTTGCAACTACTGAAAAACTTTTTACATTGGGATGGTCAGTCCTGATTTACATTATTCATATTTTTATAAAAATAGAGGCTTAAAAATGTTGTTAATACCCGCCATTGACTTAAAAGACGGTAAATGTGTGCGCTTGCGGCAGGGCCGAATGGAAGATGATACGGTCTTTTCAGATAATCCGGTAGAAGTTGCTAGACGCTGGGTTGACGCTGGTGCCAGGCGTATACATCTGGTTGATTTAGACGGTGCATTTGCGGGAAAGCCTAGAAATGCTGATATTATTCATCAAATTGTCGAAGCCTATCCTGATGTGCCGGTCCAAATTGGTGGTGGCATACGCGATGAAGATACGATACAAGGCTATTTAGAAGCGGGTGTAAAGTACGTTATTATTGGCACTAAAGCGGTCAGAGAGCCACGTTTTGTGCGCGATATGGCGATTGAGTTTCCCGGGCATATCATTGTGGGTTTAGATGCAAAAGATGGCAAGGTAGCAATAGATGGCTGGTCCAAATTATCCAATCATGATGTTATCGACCTGGCGCAAAAATTTGAAGAGCATGGCGTTGAGTCTATTATTTATACTGATATTTCCCGCGATGGCATGATGCAAGGGGTTAATGTTGAAGCGACAGCAAAATTGGCACGCGCCATTAATATTCCGGTGATAGCTTCTGGAGGAATTACTAATATGGATGATATATATGCGCTGGGAGCTGTTGCTGATGATGGTATTATGGGCGCAATTACTGGGCGCGCCATCTATGAAGGTACGCTGGATTTTGCCGCGGCAGAAAAACTTGCCGAGTCATTTTCTTAAAGGTATGTCATGAGTTTAGCTAAGCGTATTATCCCATGTCTGGATGTTGATAATGGTCGGGTAGTAAAAGGCGTAAAATTTGTCGATATCCGTGATGCGGGTGATCCTGTTGAAGTCGCACGGCGTTATGACAAAGAAGGTGCGGATGAAATTACCTTTCTGGATATTACCGCTACGCATGATAATCGCGATACTATCGTGCATGTCGTCGAACAGGTAGCCAGTGAAGTTTTTATTCCGTTAACTGTCGGCGGTGGCATTAGAAAATTGGAAGATATACGTCGTATGCTAAATGCCGGTGCAGATAAAGTCGGTATTAATAGTGCCGCCGTATTTAATCCTGAATTTGTCAAACAAGCCGCCGAAAAATTTGGTTCACAATGTATTGTAGTCGCCATTGATGCTAAAAAAGTCAGCGCTACAGGTGAGTCTGATCGCTGGGAAATATTTACCCATGGTGGGCGTAAAGGGACAGGTATTGATGCCATAGAATGGGCAATTAAAATGGTCGACTATGGGGCAGGTGAGATATTATTAACCAGCATGGATAGAGATGGGACTAAAGTTGGCTTTGATTTAGAACTAACACGAACAGTTAGTGAAGCGGTTTCTGTGCCAGTAATTGCCTCCGGAGGTGTCGGAAAATTAGCACATTTGGTAGATGGGGTAAAAGAAGGTAAAGCCGACGCGGTGTTAGCCGCAAGTATTTTTCATTTTGCAGAATATAGCGTGCAGGAAGCGAAAGAATATATGCAAGCCGAAGGCATAGAAGTTCGTCTAACATGAATGAGTTATGGCTAGATGAGATATGCTGGACGGAAGAGGGCTTAGTTCCGGTTATTGCCCAGCAGGCAGATACAGGGAAAGTTGTTATGTTTGCCTGGATGAACCGTGAATCGGTGGCGTTATCACAGGCAAGTGGCTATGCTGTTTATTGGTCACGCTCACGACAAAAATTATGGCGTAAAGGTGAGGAATCGGGTAACAAGCAAAAAATTGTGTCTATTTCAGTGGATTGCGATGAAGATGTGTTATTGCTGGAAATAGAGCAAGAAGGCGGGATTTCTTGTCATACCGGGCGAGAAAGCTGTTTTTATCGAACTCTGGAAAAGAATGTCTGGAAAGAAAACTCACCGGTTTTAAGAGATCCAGCCGAGATATATAAAAAATAAGGTACATTGTAGAGCGGACTTTAGTGCGCTAATATAGCATTGATATAGGGTTAGCGGACTAAAGTCCGCATTACAGAGAGTAAGAATGAGTCAAGTGTTAACCGAATTAGCCACTGTTTTAGAACAGCGTAAGCAAGAAGCAGCGGATTCATCTTATGTGGCGAGTCTGTATGCTAAAGGCTTAGATAGCATTTTAAAGAAAATTGGTGAAGAAGCGACCGAGACAGTAATAGCGGCAAAAGATGGAAATAAAGAGCAAATCATTTATGAAATGGCAGATTTATGGTTTCATTGTATGGTATTACTTGCTCAGCAGGGCTTGCACCCGGATGATGTATTAAATGAATTACAGCGACGTTTTGGCTTGTCAGGGCTGGAAGAGAAAGCGCAACGTCAGAAATAATCACGAGAGGAATTATTATGGGAATCAGTGTAACTCAGTTATTAATTGTATTAGTTATTGTGATCGTTTTATTTGGCACTAAGCGCCTGCGTAATATGGGAGGCGACTTAGGTGGTGCGGTAAAAGGTTTTCGCTCGGCGATGAAAGATGGTGAAGAAGATAAAAACCTTGAAGACCAAGATGAAAATGTTGTAGACGCGGATGTCATCGATTCAGCTGAGGCGGACAAAAAGCCAGAACAAGATAAAGTCTAACCTATGTTTGATATTGGATTTTGGGAGCTTGGTTTAATCGGCTTGGTAAGTCTGCTGGTCATTGGGCCTGAAAAACTGCCTAAAGTTGCCCGTATTGCAGGTTTCTGGGTTGGTAAAACCCGGCATATGGTTACGTCAGTCAAAGAAGAAATAAAGGAAGAACTGAAGGAAGAAGAATTAAGGCAATTATTGAAGGAGCAGCAGGCGAAGATTGATTCTATGACCAACAGTCTGGGTTTGAATGATCGGGTTGAACATTTTTTAGATGCTAAAGAACAGACGGATAAAGAAAAGCATGGCGGAGAATGAAGAGCAGGAACAGCCGCTAATCTCGCATCTGGTTGAGTTACGCAATCGCTTATTAAAAGTTGTATTGAGTGTCTTGCTGGTTTTTCTGGCAATGACCCCATTTGCAAATGAGATCTATAGTTTTTTGGCCAAACCGCTGATGCAATTTTTGCCAGAAGATACTTCTATGGTGGCTATTGATGTCGTCTCACCTTTCTTGACGCCGTTTAAACTGGTATTAGTTGCCTCAATATTTATTGCTATCCCGGTGATTTTGTACCAGTTTTGGGCTTTTGTGGCGCCTGGTCTCTATGTCCACGAGCGGCGCATGATTGCACCATTATTAATAGCCAGTACGCTGTTATTTGCATTGGGCATGGTATTTGCCTATTTTGTAGTATTTCCTTTAGTATTTGGTTTTTTGACATCGGCAGCTCCTGAAGGAGTGACAGTCATGACCGACATCGCCAAATACCTGGATTTCGTATTGACGATGTTCTTTGCGTTTGGCATGGCGTTTGAAGTGCCCATCGTGACCATAGTACTGGTATGGGTAGGTATTTTTACCCCACAGCAATTGGCAGAAAAACGTCCTTATATTATTGTTGGAGCATTTATTATAGGCATGTTTTTAACGCCGCCTGATGCTATTTCTCAGACCTTGTTAGCCGTTCCTATCTGGCTATTATTTGAAACCGGTCTACTATTTTCGCGTTTATTTGTCAGGAAAAGTGGTCAGCGACGTTTAGGTTCTGGCTAGGTACTATGGTGAGTTTAGCCCGTATGAAGTTAGCGCAATACGGGAAATAGTGCAGCTAAGTAAGATGCGGACAATAGTTCCACTCCGAATTCTAATTTGCATCGATCATGAAAAAACTTCTTATACTATTAATAGCAGGCGTATTATTTGCGGTCGAGGCCTATCAGCAGCAAGATATTTCAGCGCCGGAAGATATACTCCAAGACTTTGAAACTACAAAAAAGGCCGCTACTGATAATGTCGCTCTAAAACGGGCCTACAAGCAAGAGCAAAGCGATCTTCAGGTTCAAGGCTCAGGTATCGTGGTAAAATCTGTGCGCGACGATCTAAAAGGCTCCAGGCACCAAAAATTTATTCTACGGGTTGCCCCCGGATTAACAGTGCTCGTAGCTCATAACATCGATCTAGCGCCTAAAATTGAAGACTTAAAAAAAGGCGCTACAGTCGAGTTTAACGGTGAATACGAATGGAATGCTAGGGGTGGCGTGATCCACTGGACGCATAAAAGTTCTAGGAACTACCATGAATCAGGCTGGCTCAAACACAATGGTAGAACTTATCAATGACACCTAGGAAAACTATATTAATTACCGGAGCCGCCAAAAGGGTCGGCGCGCATTGTGTAAGATACTTGCATGAGCAGGGCGCAAATATCCTATTGCATTACCGCACTTCTGCTACAGCCGCCCAAGAACTAGCCGGTGAACTTAATCAGCAAAGACCAGATTCAGTACGAATTTTTCAAGCAGATCTGCTGGATATGCAAGAGTTACAATCGCTGGCTGAAATTGCTACACAGGCATGGGGAGGTATCGATGTATTAATAAATAATGCTTCGGCGTTCTATGCCACCGAACTGAGCGAAGTAACAGAAGGTCAATGGGATGAGTTACTCGGAAGTAATTTGAAATCCCCCTTTTTTTTAATTCAGGCGCTTTCACCAATATTAAAGAGTAAGCACGGGAGCGTGATAAATATCATCGATATTCATGCGGATAAGGGATTACCAGGCTTCCCTGTGTATAGTATTGCCAAAGCAGGTCTGGCTGCTTTAAGCAAAATTCTAGCCAAAGAACTAGCGCCAGAGATAAGAGTAAACGCCATAGCACCCGGAGCAATTTTATGGCCAGATCATCAAGTGGGTGAACAGAAAAAGCTGGAAATTCAGGCTAAAGTAGCATTACAAAGCATGGGCAACCCGGATGAGATTGCCAAAGCAATAAGATATTTAATCTATGATGCCGATTATACAACCGGCCAGGTTCTAACTGTCGATGGTGGCCGGACACTGTTTAGTTAATTTTGATTATTTATCAGGGAGCTACCTTCCAGCAAGGTATCGCCATTATTAATAAGTATTAAAAAAGTACCTCTACCGATAAGGATGTTTTTAAGAAATAAAATACGATTTCCTTGTAGAAAACAAGACTAAACCACTGTTTTATTACTCTGTAGTTTCTTTTACCTGGCGTATTTTTTTAGCGATGCGCTGCTTAGCATCATCTTGTAACTGGCAGTTTTTAGTAGGCACATGTCTTTCAAATGACCCTAATACTTTGTTTATAAACAGCAATTGCTGTGCGTAGCGGTTACAGGTTTTACACATTAAGTAGTGAGCCTTCATTTCCATCCGTGTATACCATGGCAATGAAGTCTCCATGTGCTTAGATGTCAGTTCTATTATTTCTTTACATTTATACATAAGTTATTCCTTACTAAACCAGTTTGTTTCCAAACATTGTCTTAGTTTTACGCGAGTACGTGATAAGGTCACCCAAAGCTGGTTGTCAGTGTCAAAACCTAATAAAGCACGACACTCTTCAGTTTCTAAACCATCAACAGCACGTAATAATAAGAGGTCAGCCATACGTTTTGGTAAACGCGAAAGGCAGTCATTAAACGTAAGCCAAAACTGTTCATCGTCCATGCTTTTTTCGGGAGTTCCCCATTCAATCAAATTAATTTTCCAGTTTCCTTGCTGGTCAAATTGATAAGCTAATACATCTTCTGCGGTTTCATCGTCATCAAGTGATGTCATTTCACGCTTATACTTTCTAAAATGGTCAATGATTTTGTGCTTTAAAATACCCACTAACCAGGTTCTTACCGTTGATTGGCCTGAAAATCGATCAATTGCCTGTAACCCTGCAAGCAAGGTTTCCTGTACCAAATCTTCTGCTGTCGCTTCTGAACGTACACGTGTTAACGCATAACGATACAAAAGATCACCATAATCATTAAGCCAGTTCTCGGGGGATGTATCTGTTTGAGACATAAGAATATCCGTTCAATCTATGAGTAACTTTATTATAGATGATACCCATATAGCCCACCTTATTATTCAATAAAAACTTACCCCCGTTTCCAGGCATGAAACTTAGCAACCCACTGTAATAATTTCTCAGGCTGATGGTTCTTTTTCCAAACACCTGCGACATATTTATTGGCTTCTGCCATTGTCGGGTAGATATGTATCGTACCCAGAACTTTATTCAAGCCCAGTTTGTATTTCATTGCCAAGACAAATTCTGCAATTAAATCACCTGAATGCTCACCAACGATGGTCACTCCCAGGATTTTATCTTTCCCCGGGACGGTTAAGACTTTTACAAAACCATGGGCTTCACCATCGGCAATGGCTCGATCTAAATCATCAATTCCATAAACACTGATTTCATGAGGTATCTTTTGCTCTTTCGCCTCTTGTTCATTAATACCGACACGAGCCACTTCAGGGTCGGTAAAAGTGGCCCAGGGAATGACAGAATAATCAGTTTTGAACTTTTTAAAGCTACCGAATAAAGCATTAACCGAGGCATACCAAGCTTGATGCGCTGCCGTATGCGTAAATTGGTAAGGGCCTGAAACATCACCGCAGGCATAGATATTAGGGAAATTGGTTTCCTGGAAATCATTGATTTGCACCGTGCGGCGATCAGATAATTTCACACCTAATTCTTCTAAACCATAACCTGTCGTATTAGCAATACGCCCAATGGCTAATAATACTTGATCAAAGGGAATATGCACTGGCTTACCCTTATGCTCAGCAAGTAGGATTTTTTCGCCATTTTCGACAATAAATTCTTTGGCAGTATGCTCTAATTTGACATCGATGCCTTCTTTAATAAACTTAGCGGCGAGGGCTTCTGAGACTTCAATATCTTCACGAATTAATAAGCGCGGAGCCATTTCTACTTGAGTTACATTGACACCTAAACGGGCAAACGATTGAGCTAACTCACTACCAATCGGCCCACCGCCTAGTACAACCATACGTTTAGGTTGTTCACGTAAGTTCCACACGTTATCCGAGGTTAAATAGTCTATCTTATCCAGACCAGGAATAGGCGGTACGAATGGTCTTGCCCCCGCAGCAATCACGATAGAACGCGTGGTGATGGTTTTCGTACCTTCTGCCGTTTTTACTTCAACTTCCCACGGCGATAAAATTTTTGCTTCACCTTCAACAACATCAATACCTAATTCAGTATAACGCTCGACCGAATCATGTGGAGCAACGGTATTAACGACCCCTTGCACGCGCTCCATGACTTCGCCAAATTTAAAGTCTGCTTTAATCTCATTAATACCAAATTCTTTTGAGCGTTTCAGCATGGATAATAATTTGCTGGATTTGATCAGCGCTTTTGAGGGAACGCAACCAGTGTTTAAACAGTCCCCACCCATTTTATGTTTTTCGATTAAAGTCACTTTCGCTTTAACCGCTGCTGCGATATAAGACGTCACCAGCCCTGCTGATCCACCACCAATGACAACAATATTGTTATCGAATTTTTTGGGTTTATTTCTTTTCTTATACATTTTCTGTGCTCCTGAATGTGGTGATAATTTTCTTGGCTAACAAAGGGAAAAGCCCTAATAAAATAAATGAACCAATTAATGCAGGCGATAAAATATCTGCTAAAGAATTAATTTTACCCAACTGTGTCCCCGCATTCACATAGACTGCTGTCCCTGCTAACATACCTATCTGACTGACTATATAAAAAGTCCCTATTTTCATTTTGCTTAAGCCCATTAATAGATTAATCATAAAAAAAGGAAACACGGGCACTAAGCGTAAGGTGAACAAATAAAAGCCCCCTTCACGCGCAACGCCTTCATCTATTGCTTGCAAACGGTCGCCAAACTTAGCTTTGACACCATCACGAAATAAAAAACGAGCGGCTAAAAAGGCCAACGTTGCGCCAATGGTAGAGGCAAATGAAACAATAAGCGTTCCCCATAACAAACCAAAAATGGCACCCCCTGCCAAGGTTAAAATAGCGGCCCCAGGTAAAGATAAACCCGTTATGGCAACATAAACCAAGGCATAAACAGCAACCGCCAAAACTGGATTAGTCGTACGATAGTTCTCTATTGCTGATTGCTGTGCTTTTAAAGTATCCAGGGTCAAATACTGCCCCAAATCAAAGTAAAAAAAGGCCGCAATAAAAGCAGCGATTAAAGTCAATAAAACAATGCGTGAAGAAGTCATAGTGTTTTTGTTTGAATAAGTTATTGAGTAGTTATAAGTCGTAAGGAGATCTAAGAACTTACAAGTGCAAAAGCTAAAGAACGGTATTGATTAGCGAGTAGGCTTAAGTCATTGGGCGCATATTGGATGCCACTATAAAGACGCGGACTTCAGTCGCCAGTGCGACACATTGAATTTTAATGGCCAGTGGGCGAAACTCACGGTCGACTAAAACCCAATGTGAGATCACTATGCCAGAGACATATACCCGACTGACCGAAGAAGAACGATACCAGATTTATGAAGGAGTAACAGAAAAACGTTCTCACCGTAAAATAGCCACTTTAATCAACAAGCACCACAGTACGGTTTCTAAAGAAGTTAAATGCAATACTGGCTTGCGAGGTTATAGACCAAAACAGGCTCAAGAAATAGCTCAAAAACGACACA
>Ga0233441_1000111_pt1 | contig 111342 bp, 119 predicted proteins | sample SI_123_September_4_FD_182781 | JGI IMG/M metagenome (GOLD analysis project Ga0233441, IMG submission 182781) | Seawater microbial communities from Saanich Inlet, British Columbia, Canada - SI_123_September2016_135_MG | ecosystem: Environmental > Aquatic > Marine > Inlet | place: Canada...
AAACATTTATTTCTGTCACTGAAGTTGAAATGCATAATTCTGTAGATGATTGTTATATTGTTTTTGAAGCAAAAGTGTATGATGTTACAGCTTACCTATCTGAACATCCAGGTGGAAGTACAGAAATATCAGATCATTGTGGTAGTTTAGGTTTTGAAGATGCATTCCTCGGAGAACATGGAACTTCAAAAATTGAAAAAATGATACAAGAAACAATTTATATTGGAGAATTAAGTTAAAATGTCGGAAATTTTCCTCTAAATTATAATTGTTGACTGAAAATTAATGAGTCACCACATGAGAAAAATTTCTGAGCATGATCAAAAACCACAAGATTATGTTCATGAATATGATGTAGTCTTTTATTTCACCAGTTAATAACTTGTGGTTCTTGACAAAAATAAATTTTTTTATTCTTCTTTTTCAAGATCTTCTAATTTTTTTAGTAAATCTTTCTCAGAGATAACTTTTTTATCAATAAGCATTTCTACTAAAGTGTTTAATAGTGCATCATTACTATATACAATTTCTTCCATACTTAAGTCTTCACAGTCACAATCTTTATCTTTACATTCGCAGTCAGTCATTTTATTTTTCCTCCTTAAATTTTGATACTTCAGGAATTTTGTATGAGTTCTTAAAGTTAATGCTTTTTAAATGCTAGAAAACCTTTAAAAGTTAAATTACATTTTCAATAAATTATGAGTGAAGATTTAGGTGAATTAATTGTTGATAGTTTAGATCTTAGAAGTAAATATGAAGATCTTAGACCAAATTATGAAAGATTAATGAGTTTAGTTACACCAATTATAAAAACTGCTCTAGATAAAAATAAAATTAAAGTTCATTCTCTTAAAAAAAGAGTTAAAGATTATTCAAGTTTTTTAGAAAAAGTTGATAGAAAAAAATACAAAGATCCTTTTAGACAATGTACCGATTTGGCGGGATGTAGAATTATTTGTTTATTTACTTCACAAGTTAAACAAATTCAAGAAATAATTGAAAAAGAGTTTGATGTTATTGAAATAACAGACAAAAGATCAACTAAAAAATTTGACCAATTTGGATATTTAAGTTTACATCTTTTAGTTAAAATACCTAAACAAAGACTAAAATATATTGAATATAAAGATCTTCAGGGGTTAGTTTGTGAAATTCAAATTAGAACAATATTACAAGAAGCTTGGGCAGAAATTGAACATTATATTAATTATAAAGCAACAAAAGAAGAAGAAAATGAAGAGTTATTAAGAAAAATATTTTCACTAGCTGGAATGTTCGAAGTAGCTGATTCAACGTTTGAAGAAATTCATAAAGGATTTTCAGCAATGGTTGAGAAAAAACCACAAGTCAAAGATGGTGAAATTACAGCAATTTCACTTTACAAATTTTCTAAAATGTATTTCAAATGGTTTAGTGAAGATTGGGATAAAAGTCAAGAAAGGAAATTTTTTAGATTAAGTGGAGAACTAAAAAAATTAGGTATAAAAACAATTCTAAGTTTAAAAGAAGTTTTAGATAAACAATCAGTACATATGGAACATTTTAAAAATATTTATAGAGACAAAAGAAAATTTTCACCTGTTGGTTTAGTTAGAGCAGCTTTAGCATTAGAATATGGTACAAAGTTTGATTTGGTTTTTGGACTTAAAGGTTTTTCTAATAGAATTAAAAAAGATGTAAATAAGAGATATTAATAGCTAAAGCATGAAATTGTTAATATAAATATCGTGTTACTTATGTTGGTTATAGAATACAGTTCGCGTTAGCTAGTTAATATGCTGTACTAAACTAATTTGTTGCGTATTATAATTTCCAAAAGTATTAAATTCTATATTTGTATTCAATTAATTATGTCAAAAAAAAAGAGTAAAAGTGAAGATAAAAAATTAAAAAAATCTTTAATTGAATTAATTAAATTTATTGTATCATTACCTTATATACTAGTCAAATCCATTTTTAAATTAGTTAAACAATTAAAACAAAAAAAGCAAAACAAAAAAATTGAAAAAACCCGTTCTTCAATTGATTCTATTTATGTTCCTTTTCAACAAATTTTAGATTTCGAAGGAGATTACGCGTCTTGGGAGCAAAATTTATTTGATTCAGAAAGCATGATTGGAATTATTATTGGTGCTAGAGGAAAAGGTAAAACAGCATTAGGAATTAAATTAATGGAAAATATGTATGCTAAGACAAAGAAAAAAATATGTGCCATGGGATTTAAAGATAAAGATTTACCTTCATGGATAAATGTTATTGAGGAAGTTAATGAAGTTAAAAATAATTCATTCGTGTTAATTGATGAAGGTGGAATATTATTTAGTTCAAGAGATTCAATGTCTAAACCTAATAAAGTACTTTCAGATTTAATTTTAATTGCTAGACATAAAAATCTAAGTATAATTTTTATTTCACAAAATTCGTCAAATTTGGAAATTAATATTTTAAGACAGGCTGATTGTTTGCTTCTTAAACCATCATCACTTTTACAAAAAGATTTTGAGAGAAAGAAAATTCAAAAAGTCTATGAAGAAGTAAAAGACGAATTTGAAAAATTAAAAAAATATAAGGGTTTGACTTATATATATTCAGAAGATTATAGAGGATTTGTCAATAATGATTTACCTTCATTTTGGTCTCAGAAAATTAGTAAAAGTTTTGCATCAAATAAATAAATTAAAAAAATAAAAGAAAGAAAATTACTTTTTCTTTTTTGTAACTTTTCTCAGAACTTTTTTAACAACTGATTCTTTTTTTGTTGCTGGTTGTTTTTTAGCAATAACTTTTTTCTGAGTTGTTTTAGGTTTAGCTGTTTTCTTTTTTGTTACTGCTTTCTTTTTTGTTTCTTTTACAGCTGGTTTATTTGCAACTACTTTTTTCTTAACAGGTGCTTTTTTCTTTGTTTCTTTAACAACTGATTTAGGTTTAGGGTTTAAATCAGGTTGATCCATATTAATCCTTTGTAAGAACGAAGCTTCATCACTAGGTCTGTCCCTATTATCTCTATTAAAAGGTCTATTTCTGTTATTGTCTCTTCTATTATCAAAAGGTCTTCTATTATTATTAGGTTTATATGGTGTATTATTGCTTGGTTTAAATGGTGCACTACCACTAGGTTTGAATTGAGGTTTCCTTTGCGTAGATTGTATTGGTTTTCTTTGCATTGGTTTTTTAGCAACAGTTTTTTGTGCATTCTTTTCAAAAGAACCATCAGGTCTTTGATATGGAACATTTTCAACATTTCCTGCAATTTTAGGAGGTACTTGAGGTTTTTGCACTTTTGTACTAGTTTTTTGTTGACGTGCAACGTGTTTATTATCTTTAATTAAGACTTTATCAAGATCTTTTCCTAAATCATAGAATTGGTCTGCTTCATTTGTTAATCTTGAACTAGCAGTTTTTCCAAATGCAATTACTTCAGCTCTACATCCTAAAGCTTTAACATGTTCAAGTAAATCTTTAAAATCTCCATCACCTGAAACAAGTACAATAACATCTAACTTAGATGCCATTCTCATGATGTCCATAGCGATTCCAACATCCCAGTCGCCTTTTTTAGCTCCAGTGTAAAATGTTTGCAAATCTTTTGCTCTGACATCATATCCAATTTTTTCAAGTGCTTCAAAAAAATTGTGTTCTTCTTTAATATCTGCTTTAATAACGTATGCTATAGCTCGAATTAAACCTCTGTTAGCAACAGCTTTTTTTAAAATGTGTGCGAAATTAACTTTTGCACTATAGAATTGCTTGGCGCTGTAATATAAGTTTTGTACGTCTATAAATACGCCAACCCTCTGGTCTTTATGTATTGGCATTCAATCACCTTCTTCAAATTTATTATTTGTTTTATATATTTTCTATTTGATTGTTGAAAATTTTCTCAACATATTTAAATCCTTTTCAATATTTTTTTGGATTTAATTATTAGTACGCGACAGACAAAAAAAGTATAGCGAACTAACTAGTAAACGCAGGCGTTTACTATATTCTTCAAATATAATGCAAAGAAAACCCTCTATATATTATAAAGCTTGCTATTATTTACTCAGTTTTAAGAAACTTATTTAAATATCAAGTATTAACATAAGACGGGGTGAATAGATTGAATATAACAAATATTAATGATCTTTTGTCACAAGTTTACTATCAAAATACAGGATATAAATATCTTATAGCAATTAGTGTTTTTATTGGAGTTGTTTTATCTTTAATTTTATTTAGAAATTACATATTAAATTTATTTAAAAAATTAGCAAAAAAAACTGAAAATACTCTTGATGATTTAGTTATTGAATTTATCGAAGAAATGCATGGGCCTTTGTTTGTATTTTTTGGAATTTATTTAGGTGCACAATATTTAATCTTATCAGCATTTTTAGATAAAATTTTAAGATATATGATTGTGTTTTTCTCAATTTATTATATTATTCGGGGTCTTAGCAAAGTAATTGACTTTTTAGTTCATAGACAAACTAATAAGAGAGATGATGATGATGACACAATTGCTTTTGCACTAGGAATTATGGGTAAAGTTACTCTTTGGACTATAGGTTTACTATTTATACTATCAAATTTAGGAATAAATGTAATGTCTTTAGTGGCAGGTTTAGGAGTTGGAGGAATTGCGATAGCTTTTGCACTTCAAAAAATATTAGAGGATATATTTAGTTCATTTTCAATTTACTTTGATAAACCGTTCCAAGTTGGAGATTACATAGTTATTGGAGATGATTCAGGAACAGTTAAAAAAATAGGTCTTAAAACAACAAGAATTAGACATCTTACTGGTCAAGAATTAGTTGTATCAAACAGAGAATTGACAAGTAGTAGAATTCATAATTATAAAAAAATGAAGAAAAGAAGAATTTCTTTTGAAATTGGAATTGAATATGGAACTTCTATAAAAAAACAAAAAAAAGTTTTAACACTTATTAAAAACCTATTTGATAAACAAGAAACTGCAAGTTTAGACCGGGTACATTTTAAATCATTTGGAGCTTCTGCATTATTGTATGAAATTGTATATTTTGTAAAAAATAAAGAATATAATGATTATATGGATATTCAACAAGAAATAAATTTTGATATTAGAGAAGCTTTTGAAAAAGAAAAAATTGAATTCGCATTCCCTTCACAGACAATTTATCTGAAAAAATAGCTTTTTATATTAATTTTTATTACCTTTTTTAATATGGGAATTAGCAATTCATTAATTCGAATGTTTTTTTCGTTTATAGTAATTTTAATTTCATCTCTTCCACTTCATTTTGCAGTTAAATTTTTGAATGGAAGAACAAACATTCTAAAAACAATATTAGTTTCTTTTTTTAGTGGACTTCTTGTCAGTGCAGTTCAAAACTACTTTAGATGGTTAGGAGGACTTATAGCATTTTTATTATTAATTTGGATATATCATGAAATATTTAGATTAAAGTGGTGGAAAGCATCAATTGTATGGTTAATTCAATTAGTATTTGTTGCATTGTTTTACTTTTTAATGGCTGCACTTGCACTATCTGTGTTTGGATTAGCTGTTGTTCTTTAGATTTTATCTATTCTTTTTTAAATACTAATTTTTTCCCTTTTTGAAATGAGACTTTATAATAAACCTCAGGATAGAGATCCACACAAATTGCAAATTTTGAATCAATTGGCATCAGCATCATTTCCATGGCACGATTTGGAACATGCATTAGAGGGATTTGATATTACTCCTCTTCATCCTAATTCAGATTTTCCAGGTTATGATTGTATAACTTGGGCATTTGAGAAAGTAGATTTTGTTCCTTCTCTAGATTTCACGCATAGAAATATGATGGCAGGAAAAGTTTCAGGGTTAATTAAAAGAGCAAAACCTAAAACAGGATATCTTGCAGCTTATTACAATAAAGATCAAACAAATTCTTCAGGAGTTTTCGCTTTTGATCATATGGGTGTAGTTTTTGAAGAATTTGGTGAAACTTATGTTGATTCAAAATGGGGGAGGGGGCATATATATAGGCATCCGTTTAAGTTATTGCCTGAAGATTATGGAACCCATGTTGAGTTTTTTGAAGTTATTAATAGATAAATTTTAAATAATCCTTTTTCTCTTTAAACTTTAATGAAGCCTGAAACACTATTATTTTTATGCGCACATAATGATGATCAGCTTTTAGGAGCTGGTGGAACTATTGCCAAATATACAAAAGAAGGAAAAAAAATTATTACAGTTATTTTTTCTTTTGGAGAAATGTCTAATCCTCTTGAACAAGATATTGTAACTAGGAGAACTAGAGTGATTGAATCAAAAAGAGTATCAAAAATACTGGGTGAATCTGAATTATATTATTTAGGAATTAAAGAAGGAAAATTTAAAGAAGGAATTGAATCAAAAAAAATTCATGAAAAAATTCAAAAAATAATTAAAAGAATTAAACCAAATAAAATATTTACACATTCAGTAGATGATCCTCATCCAGATCATAAACAAGTTCATAAATTTACAATTGAATTGGCAGATATGATTAATTATAAAGGTGAAATTTATACTTACAATGTTTGGAATTATTTTTTAAATATAAAAGAAAGAAATTCACCAAGATTAGTTGTTGATATTACTCAAACATTAAAGAAAAAAGTTGAATCATTTAAACTTCATAAAAGTCAAGGATTAGCAAGAATGGCTCATATGTGGGGAATTTATGTTAACGCTATCCTTCGTGGACTTGAAAATCATGTAAAATATGCAGAAGTATTTTATAAAATAAGATGAAACCAAAAATCCTTATAGCTACAGATGGATTATTTCCTAGAATTGATGGAATTGCAGTATTTTTAGATAATATTATTCCTAAAATCTCCGATGAATTTGATATTACATTAATAGGACCAAATTCAGGACCTGTTAATTTTGACTATGATGTAAAACTTATTAGATTTAAAACTTTAAAAATCAGACTTGGAGACAATTATTATCCAAGTTGGGTAAATTTAAAAATTTTAAGTAAAGAAATAAAAAAGGCAGATGTTGTTTTTGTTCAATGTTTTGGAACGATTGGTTTATGGACAACAATTCTTGCAAAAATGCAAAAAAAACCAATCATGATTTATAATCATATGTTGGAATGGAAGGTATATGCAGACGCTCAAAAACATAAATTATTGAAAGTTCCAATTCATTTATCTGCTCATTTTTTAGCTAAAATTTTGTATAATATGTGTAAAGTAATTTTAGTAGCATCAGTAGAACAAGCAGAAATTTTTAATTTTATGGCTAGAAAAGTACAAAAAAAAGTTATTCATTTAGGAATTGATGAGAAAAAATTTAAACCAGCAGCAAGCAAAGCAGTAGCGAAACATGATATTGGAATTGAACCAACTAAATTTGTTGTTGGATATGGTGGTAGAGTTAGTTATGAAAAAGATCTTAAAACATTATATAGAGCATTTTTACGTTTTGAAAAAAAACATAAGAATGTAGTTCTTTTAATTGCAGGAGGAGGACATCCAGATCTTGAAAAATTGTTTAGTAATAAGGAAAATGTTATAATTACAGGTTTAAAAGAAAATTTAGCTCCTTATTATCAAGCAATGGATATTTATGTTTTACCTAGTTTAATTGAAACCACTTCTTTAACAACAATGGAAGCAATGGCTTCTGGAACTCCAGTTATTGTTACACCTGTAGGATTTTTAAAAGAATATATTAACGATGGACAAAATGGTCTTGTTTTTCCTAAAAAAAATTCTTATACTTTATATAACAAAATTGTTTATTTAAAAGAAAATTCAGTAATTAGAGAGAGATTAGCTCGAAATGGTCGAGACACTATTTTAAAAAATTATACTTGGGAACTTACAGCAAAAGAAATAATTAATTCAATTAATGAACTAGTGCCTCTCAAGAACAGACGTGATTTGTCCAAGTAGTTGAGCTACTTTTCTTAAATCTTTTTCAAGTTTTAAATTACTGATTTTTTCAGATTGTTCATCATGTAAAATTTCTTTAAGTTTATAACTTAGTTCTTCTAAATATGTTTGGTAATCTTCTAATTCTTTTTTTGGTAACTCTTGACCACTTTTTAGTCTTTTTTCAATCTCTTCAATATTTTCTTTTTGATGTTTTTTTAAAGAAAAAGCTCTATTACCAAGTTGTTTTAAAATTTCTTCATCAGGATAAAAAAATGATCCATGTCCAGCAGGTTTAACTCCTCCTGGTTGATGATGACCTCCGTGACCCATAGAAATATACAAATATCTTTTGTTTTAATTACTTTTTGTTATTTACAGTTTTTTTTTTTGTTTTTCTGCTTGTTTTTTAAAAATATATGAAACAAGTGCTCCTAAACCAATAATCGCCCAAAAAACTATTTCATTTATTATTCTAAAGCCTAAAAGAATTAAATTAAGAACAAGAGCTATAACAGTAATTATGCTAACTAGTTTTTTAATATTCATTTTATACTAAATAATGATTGAATTTAAATATAAATGTTTTTTCCTCTGCAAGATGAGATTAGGTTCAATAATTGAAGAACATGAAATTCAAGGCCCTGGATTGACTACCTTAATCAAACCTGTTCTTGATCCAACACTAGATGAATTTCCAAGTGATATTGGATTTGATAAATATAATGTTCCAGCCATTGCAATAGGGGACAATTGGGTAGAAGCTTTTATAATTGATAATACCCAATTAGGCGGAGGAAAAAGAACCTTAACAAGTGTTAGTACTAGGTATTACGATTCTAGTGAAGATATTAGAAAAGTGGTTGATTCTACATGTCAAGATTTTTTAATAGCTGGATATGGAAGTCAAATGGATGGAAAATCAGTTTTTTTATTTCCTTGGTCTTCTGCAGCAGAGGATCGTTTAAGTACTTATGCTAGAGTTTCAAGACAACAAGAATTACCTTATTTTGGGCAGATGAAAATATTAAGTCAAAATAGGCCTGTATTTGTTTTTCCAAATCAAAATCCTTATCAAGTAGAAGAATTGGAGGAGCCAATTACTTTTAGTTTTCGTGATACATTGAAATTGATTATGCCTTGGGGAGAAAAGTTTAGCGATGATCTTTTAAGAAGCGATGGAGTTACGAAATTAGGATTAGAATATAGTATAGGAAAAAAAAAATCATTTAGTGTTATGCCAAATGTATTTGGTCAAACCGACTTTTATGGAATTCCAGAAAATGTGTTAAATTTAACATGGACTGTTTATGGCATGCAAAAAAACGAGGAAAAACCTATAGCTTTACATTCAGAAGAAATTAGTCGTCATGACTTTCCAAATTCTAGAATGCCAAAAGGAGGTCTTTTGAAACATGCTATAACTAGAGCAAGAGAAGTTTCTGAACAGTATGTATTACCTGTCCAGACGTATCATTCAAAGGGATGATTGAATAAATTAATAATTTCCTCTTCTGTGATTGTTGTTAGGTCTTCTATTATTATTTCCTCTTCTATGAAAATTTCTTCCTCTATCATTTTCAACTCTAATTACACGTACTTGTTGAATTTCTGGAGTTTCAATGTGTTCAATGTGTACTGTTGAGTTATCTCTTAGAACTCTATCAAAATTTTCATGATCAGATGAAGAAAGTAAATTTATTGCAATTCCTTCGCTACCTGCTCTAGCAGTTCTTCCAATTCTATGAATATATTGCTTGCTTTCTTTAGGTGTGTCATAATTATAAACATGTGAAACATCTTTAATATCTAAACCTCTAGCTGCAACATCTGTGCAAACAAGAACAAAAGCATCTCCATCTTTAAAGTCATCCATTGATCTATTTCTTTTTGCTTGAGAAAGTCCACCATGGATTGCAATTGCTTTAATTCCATTTTTCTGTAAATTTTTTGCAACAAAACTTGTAGTTCTCTGAGTGTTGCAAAAGACCATAATAAGCCCAGAATGTTCATTTTTCATTAAATGAACTAGCAATGAGAATTTTAAATTCATAGGAACATCATAATATACTTGTTTAAGTAAACTAGGATCAACATATGATTCAACGGATATTTTTTTTGGATTGTTCATGTATTGTTCAGCAATTTCGTAAATATCTGTAGAAATTGTTGCTGAATAAAGTAAGGTTTGTTTATCTTGAGGACATTCACCTAAAATCTGTTTTACATCATCAATAAAACCCATATCAAGCATTCTATCAGCTTCATCCAAAACAGCTACTCTAACTTTACTTAAATCTAAAGTGCCTCTTGACAAATGATCAAGTACTCTTCCAGGTGTACCAATAACAACATCTGTTGTTGTTAAATCATCCATTTGAGGATTAATTGATACTCCACCATATATTGGAGTAATTTTAAGACCTTTATATTTTGAAAAAAGTTGCATTTCTTTTGTTATTTGTACACAAAGTTCTCTAGTTGGAGTCAAAACAATTGACTGAACTCCTTGTCCTTTTTCACAATGTTCAATTATAGCACATGAAAATGCTAGTGTTTTTCCTGATCCAGTTGCACTTCCTGCAATTAAATCATTACCTTTTAAAATAACAGGAATTGATTTTTCTTGTATTTCTGTTGGATTTTCAAATCCTTTTTCAGTTATTGTTTTAAGTATTTCTTTAGAAATACCTAACTTTTCAAATTTATTCATTTTATACTTTCCTCTTTAATTAGTATCGTTAAAAGTTAAATTATTTAAGAAAAAGTCACGTTTGATCAAGTTAATAATGAAATTGAAGACAACTGCTCTTTCTTTTTAGCCTTTGTACTAATTTTTTTTTTCTGTATCTCTCTTAGAGTTAAGAAGGTTTATTTAAAACTATGGGTCTTTTTTAACAAATTTGTATTGAATATGAAAACTCTACATTTATATAGCATGAGATAATTCTTAGAAATATTAGTACAATATCAACCTTGATTTTTACTAAGATGGTATAAAATTAAAGGAGGATCTTAAAAAATGGAAGGAACTGTAAAATTTTTTAACACAATGAAACGATTTGGTTTTATTGCAGGCGAAGACGGCAAAGAATACTTTGTACACGAATCAGGCCTAGTTGAAGGAACTTCAATCTCAGAAAACGACAAAGTAACATTTGACGTTGAAGACGGAGATAGAGGACCAAAAGCTGTTAATGTTGCATTAGCACAAGAATAATTAAGTATTATGCTTATTTTATTTCACTCAATCAATTTTAATTTTTTTATAATTTTTCTAACAAATTCTACTTAATGATAAATATTAAAAGAAATCTAGTATTCTAGAATTTATGAAAATAGTTTTAGTCAATTTGCCTTGTCATATTCCTACGGTTATGCCTTATTCACTAACTATGATGAAATGTGTCTTATCTTCAAATTTAGATGAAGAAATTGTTTGTTTGGATTTAAATTCAAAGTTTCATTATTTAGAATTTAAAGAGTATTATGAGAGGAAAAATAGAGGTGAAAATTTCTTTGATCTTTTAGAAGAGTTTGTAAACAAAACACGAGAACTTTATCCATCGATTTCAAAAAATGCAATTCTAGGAAAAACCCCTCTTCATCATGATAAAATATTAAAAGACATAATTAGCCAAAATCCAGATGTAGTTGCATTTAGTTTAACTTATAATAGTCAAATCTTTTTTGCGAATGGAATAATTGAGGAATTAGAAAAAAACAATATTAAAGTGATAATAGGTGGACCTGCAGATAATTCTAAATTACCTATTAAAGCAAAACGACTAAATAATTATGAATTGTTTTTAGATTTTTTAATTAAAAATGGTGCAAAAAAAAGAAAGGAAATATTAGATGCAGTTTTGGATTTTTCAGATTATGTTCCTAAGCACTATTTTACAAAAGATTTAATTTACCCTTTAAGGACTGCACATTCGTGTCCATATAAGCTTTGTACATTTTGCACCCATCATGGTAATAAAAAGTATAGTACCATTAGTTTAGAATTTATAAAAAAATCAATAGTAAAAAACAAAATAAAAAAAATATGTTTTATTGATGATGCATTTACAAGTATTAGACTTGAAGAGATGTCTAGAGCATTAAAAGATCTGAATATTGAATTTTGGTGTCAACTAAGACCAACAATTGATTTTGTTTCAATTTTACCTCAATTGTATAATTCAGGTTTAAGAAGTGTAGCTTGGGGTGTTGAATCTGGAAATCAAAGAATTTTAGATTTTATGAAAAAGGGAACTAAAGTTATGGATGTTGTTAAAGTATTGGAAACCGCAAAAACAGTTGGAATAAAAAATCAAATTTACATTATGTTTGGATTTCCAACTGAAACAATTGAAGAGTTTAATGAAACAATTAATTTTTTAGAAGATAATAATGAAAATATTGATTTAATTTCTGCAGCTGTTTTTGGTCTTCAAAAAGAAAGCAGAATTTATAATGACCCTAAAAAATATGAAATTGGAACTATTATAACTAAAAAGAGGACATTACTAGGTGATAAAATTGAATTTAGTGTTAATGAAGGAATAAATAAAGAGAAAATAATGAAATTAAAAAGGAAAAATATGCATTTAATTCATTCAATAAATAAAGTGCCTAAAGTAATTAATTCTTGTAAAGAACAAATACTTAATTATTCATGACTACACATTTTAGATGCATCTAATGAAACACCGTCTTTAGAATGAGTAAATTTATCTTTTTTTTCTAAAAAAACAATGATTTCATCAGCGTCCATATTATTTACACTGCAAGTATGGAATCTTGCATCTTCTCCAAATTTGTTAATTATAGCTTTTTTAAGTTCATCTTTAGAATATGATTTTTCAGATTCAATCATCATTTTCATAACTTCATGTCCATGTATTTGTTTCATATTTTCACCTATTTTTTAGGAAATGAATTTTTATTAAAAACTATTCTTTAATTAAAATGTATAATTAAATTAGTTTAATAAGAAAACAATAATTAAAAAAGATAAGAATTGTTGATGAGATAGAGAGATTATTATTTTGTTTTTTTTGTCTAGCTAGTATTGAAAGTTCATTGACGTCGAGGTCTAGAAATTTTATTTCTAAATCCTCCTTGTCCTTTGCTTTTTCTAGATCTATTTGTTCTAAATCCACCTTTTCTGTTTCTTTGCTTATGTGCACTTCTAGAGAAAGGTCCTCTTGAGTTTTGAGCTTTGTTGCTATGTTTTTTATGTTTAATAATTTCAATATTTTGTTTAATTAGTTTTTCAATATCTGAAAGATATCCACGTTCCTCAGCAGCGCAAAAACTGTATGCTCTTCCTTTTGCTCCTGCTCTTGCAGTTCTTCCAATCCTATGAACATAATTTTCGGGTTCATTAGGTAAATCAAAATTAATAACATGACTTATTTCTTCAACATCAATTCCACGAGCAGCAATATCTGTAGCAACTAAAACTCTACTTCTACCTTTTTTGAAATTAGAAAGTGCTTGAGTTCTTTGTTTTTGACTTTTGTTTCCGTGGATAGCATCTACTTTAATCCCTTGTAATGTTAATTTTTTACAAAGTTTATTGGCACGACTTTTAGTTCTTATAAAAATCAGTACTCTCTTTAGATGTTCTTGTTTTAATAAATCAATTAATACTTCTTCTTTATCCACTTGATCTACAAAGAGTACACTTTGTTCAATTAATTCAACTGTTGTTGCTTGTGGAGTTACTGCAACATGTACAGGGTCATTTAATAGTCCTCTTGTTAGAGTTTCAACTTCTTTTGACATTGTTGCTGAAAAACAAAGTGTTTGTGTATTTTTTGGAATTAAATTCATTATTTTTTTTACATCATGAATAAAACCCATATCAAGCATTCGATCTGCTTCATCAAGAACAAAAATTTCAATATATTCTAGTGAAATGTATCCTTGTTGGATTAAATCTAAAAGTCTACCAGGTGTAGCAACAAGTATGTCGATTCCACTTTTTAACGCTTTTACTTGAGATCCTTGTTTAACTCCTCCAAAAATTACTGTGTGCTCAATGTTAAGAAATTTTCCATATACCTTGCAGCTTGCACCAATTTGTGCAGCTAATTCTCTAGTTGGAGCTAAAATAAGTACTGCTGGAGCACGTCCAGGAGTTCTAATATCATCCTTTGAAAGATGTTGTAATATTGGTAAAAGAAAAGCTGCAGTTTTCCCAGTACCTGTTTGAGCAATACCCATCATATCTTTTCCTTCTAGAAGTGGAGGAATGGTTTGTTCCTGAATAGGTGTTGGAGTTGAGTATCCTTTTTCCTCAAGAGCACGAAGTAAAGGTTCTATTAATTTGAGTGATTTAAAGTGTTTTTCTGATATTCTATTAATTTAGGGTTAAGTAGTTGTATATAAGATAGATGGTTTAATTTCTGAAATATTAGAAAAAAGAACGCCGTGGGCGGGATTCTCACCAACTGGTAGCTCGGTTGACACGCTATGTGTTTCGTATTGTATACTCAAGCACATATAAAAGAAAAATGAAAAACGCCGTGGGTGGGATTTGAACCCACAATTCCGTAAGGAACAGGATTAGCAATCCTGCGCAATACCAGATTATGCGACCGCGGCATTAAAGTTTAGTTTTTTTGAATGGGACTAAGCCATTTTTGGCGCACGTCGCATATATTTGGATTCTAACCTTTGTAAAGGTTTGGATTATGCGACCGCGGCTTATGCTCTAAGAAAATCATTTTGTTTTTATATCTTTCTTTATGAAAAAATAAAAAAAAGAAATTATTTTAGCCTTTCTATAGCTAAATTATGTGCTTTAATATAGAATTCAGATAAAATATTCCAGTCTGCACTGTCTGCTAGCTTTTTAGCTTGGAGTTTGTTTTCAATTCTTTCTTGTTTATTTAGTTTAACAAAACTACTAAATACAGAATATAAATTGTCAACAATCTCATTATAAGGTTTATCTTGTCTAGGTACTATGTAAATTCCTTTAGTTTTGTTTTTTGTTTCGAATTTTTTAATATACCTTCCAAAACCTGCTAAATCTGTAGTAACAGATGCTACACCTAATGCTCCAGTTTCCATAGGGGTATAACCCCAAGGTTCATAGTATGAAGGAAATACACCTAAGTGAGACGCTGTAATAGCTTCATAATAGTTTAGATCCGAAAGACGATCTGCTCCGGTTAGATATATTGGATAAAATATAACTCTAACTTTGTCTTCTTTAGTATTATTGAGTCCATTAGCTTTAAAAGCATTTATTACAGCATCATTTTCTTCATTATAGAGATTATGTGTGCTTAGTGGAGGAAGACCTTCACGTTTTAATCTAGCACTTCTTTTTTTACTTTGTTTAACAAGTGTTTCACCTAGTAAAAAATTAACATCTATTTCTTTGTCTCCAACAATACCATAAATTACTCTATTTTTAATTTCTTCACTCATATCTTTGATTGAATCTTCAATATCTTCATAGAATGTTTTATTTTCCATGATTTCAGGTTTTATTTCTTTAACACTTGTAGGAACCCAAACAAAAGCAACAACATTTTTGCTATTTTCTTGTTTTTTTAGTTCTTGATTTAGTTTTCCAAGAGCTTCAATATAAACATCTACTCCTTTGTTTTGATATTCATATCTTCCAGCTAAGAAAAATATTAATGTATTTTCTAAGTCAAAGGAATAATATGGGAAAAAATAAAACATCAAAAATCTCTTTAATTTCCCTTTTAGAAGTTTATGTCTTATAGACGCTTCATCAAAAGTAGGAAATAAATGTGTGTCAAGACCGTTTGGAAGTAAGACATCAGGTTTTTTTCCTAGTAAATGAGTGGCTTCAATACCTGTTATTTCTGAAACAGTTGTAAAGACATCTGCAATATTTGCACAAGCTTTTTCAGTTAAGAATTTAGGTTGAACTCCATATTTATATGCTTCTGCTTTAGGGTCTAAATTTTCAAGTTGACCATATAAATCAACATTATTAGCTGCTAATGTTCTTCCTAGCATTGTGGCATGAGTAGTAAAAACAGTTCCTATTTTCACATTATTATTTTTTAAATGTAATAATGCGCCTCCAGCAAGCCATTCGTGAAATTGTGCAACTATTTTTTTTTCTGGAAGTTTTTCTTTTATTGCTTCTAAAAGAATTCCAACACAAGTACTCCATAATATAGGTTCATCAAAATCATGAAACTGGGTGTTAAGTGAATCAATTTGATGTTTTTCCCATAAACTTGCTTTGATTTGATTAATATTACTAGTATATCCAGAATAATCTATTAAAATTGCATTAGGTTCTCCTTCTATAAGCCAACTTCCAAAATAGCAATTAATGTCTAGTTTATGAAGTTTTTCAAAAGCGTCTTTTAAAAAGTCAGGGGGTGTCATCTGACTAAATTTATCTGAAATTTGCTTTCCAGGAAAATAAGGACCAATTACAAAATAATTAAATTTGTAATTATCAAGCATTTGTTGCGCTTTTGAAGTTATAACTGTGTATATTCCACCAACTTTGTTGCATGCTTCCCAAGATACTTCAAAAAAATAATTTGCTTTAGTTTTCATTTTTACCACGGCATCACAATTCTTGATAGTACAAAACCCATTAATATCCCAATAGCCATTCCGTACATAAATTCTTTAGCGAGTTCCCATTTAAAATGTTTCCATATAACGCTTCGAATTTCAGTGTCTTCTTTAGATAAAGATTTTAACATGTCTTCAATTTCGTGAATTGAATGATCAGAAGTTTCAACATCTGTGTTAGAATTTTGTTCTTCTTGTTTTTTTTCAACATTAGTTTCTGCTGTTTTTAAAACTTCTTTAACAAGTTCGTCATCCTTAGTTGTTTCTGTTTTTTTAGAAACAAAAGGTTTGCTTAAGAATTTTCTTGGTTCATTTTTTTTCTCAAGTTTAGCTATATGTTTTTCAAGAGCTTTAACAGCATCTTTTCTATTATTCGCATTTATTAGATCTGCAGCTAGTTTATCATGTTTAATAACATGCATAACCCAATCAGCAAAATAATTATGACTTTCACTAGCATAGTGACTATATTCTTCATCAGAAACTGATTCTAATTCCATAGATAAATCTTTAATACTTAGCAGTTTCTTGCTTCCTAGTACAAAAGCTTTATCCTCCGGTATCTTATCAAGATATCCCATTTTTACACCCCTTTTTTATAAGTATTTATTTACTATATGTCTTAAGATTATTACCTCTAAATCTCTTGGATTTCTTGCAATAACTAATTCATTTGCAAGATCTTCTTCATTTAAAACATGTTCACACCATGTTGCAAAATCATTTCTACTATCATTTACATGATGATTAAAAACCCAATCATTCATCATTTGAGCTGCACTAGCAAGTTCTTTTAAATTTTTGAGTGGAACTCCAGTTACAAGTATGAAATAATTTTCAGGTTTAGCATTTTTTGGTTTAATTGTTTTTTTTGTGATCCTCTTTTTTGTCATTTTTCACCCCTACAATTGATACAAAATTTAATTTTGTATCAATAAACTTGGTTTTTCTGTTATAATATGTTTGTCTTGTTTTTTTGTAATTCTAATAACTAAATCATTAAGTACGTTCATGAAACTAATGTAAGAGTCATAAGGTGTGTCATAAGGATTAAAATATTTATGAACATCTCCATCTGAAAACCATTTTGTACACATATAATAAAAATGATCCGAAGTTGTTAGCTTTCTCCAATCTTCAATAATTTTTTTGTCATTTGATTTTTTTACAGCATTTTCAATAGCATATAATTCTTTAATTGAAGCGTTTTGCATTTCATTTCCTAGCCACGCAGATAAATCTCTTTCAACATCTGCCCAAGACATTGGAACATGGACATCTAGTTCAGCGATTGGAAGATCTTTTGCAGTTTCACTAGGTGTTCTAAATTTAATATGTTTTTTAAATAATTCATCAGGCAAATGTTTCATAAAATTAAAAATTCCTGTGTCTTCCCATTGATGTTCACCAAATGTTTCATAATCCATAAAAAGATTAATTGTTTTACCCTCAGTTTTATGTACCCAAGAAACAAATTTTTCTGTTGTTAATGGGTGATCTTTCCATCCTTTATTTGAAAATCTAAATGCAATGTCATCACTTAGTTTATAATTTTTTAATAATAATTTTAGATTTTCTGTTGTTTTAGCTTTATAATTAATATTTGGTGATCTCCAACCTAAAACATGGTCCGCTCCTTCAGCTAAAATTCCATCATAACCCATGTTTTCGATATGGTGAGCTAATTCATTATTATAAATCAGTTCAGTGTTTCTAAATATCTTAGGAGTTTGATTGAAAAGTTCTTTGATTTTTTTTTTATGTAGCTCAACTTGTTCTTTAAATTCTTTTTTTGAAAATAAAAATGAAAGGCTATGATAATATGTTTCAGACAAAAATTCAACGCAGCCTGTTTTGCTTAATTCAATAAAACTTTGTAATACGTCTGGAGCATATTTTTCAAATTGATCTAAAGCAGTTCCAGTTATTGAATAGGCAATTTTGAATTTTCCTTTATGTTTTTTAATTAAATTAAGCATTAGATTATTTGTAGGTAAATAGCATTTTTTAGCTACTTTTTGCATAATTTTTGCATTTAGTGTATCATCAAAATAGTCAGTAGATTTACCAATATCAAATACTTTGTATTGTTTTAATCTAAAGGGTTGATGAACTTGAAAATAAAAACAAATAGATTTCATTTTTCTATCCCTCTAACAGTGTGATACACATCTACACATTTTTTTGCTGCTTTGTCCCATGTAATTGCTTTGATGTCTTTGTTTCCATTTTTTACTAATGATTTGTTAAGGCTACCATAGCTTACTGCTGATACTATCTTGTTAGTCATTTCGTCAACATCCCAAAAATCAACTTTTAGAGCATTGGTTAGGACTTCAGACACCCCAGAGGTGTTGGAAATTAGAACAGGTGTATTGTTCTTAAGAGCTTCTAGAGGTGTAATTCCAAAAGGCTCAGAAACAGAAGGCATAACATATAAATCCGCCATCTGGTATGCTTTGTCCACATCGTCCCCACGTAAATGACCTGTAAATAAGACATTTTTTGCTATTCCTAGTTCAGCAGCCTTATTAATCATTTTTCCATACATGTCACCAGTTCCGGCAACTATAAATTTAATATCTGATCTTATATCAAGAGCTTTTTTTGCTGCTTCCATAAAATATTCAGGTCCTTTTTGTAAAGTTAATCTTCCTAAGAATAATACAATTTTTTCATTAGAACCAAATTTTTCAGTTTTTTTAGGTTTACTATATTCAATACCATTATGAACAACTTTAATTTTCTCGTTATTAATTCCATAATGTTTTATAATCATATTTTTTGTAAATTCACTAACTGTGATAATTTTATCTGCTTCATGCATGCCTTGTCTTTCAATATCATAAACATGTTGATTTGGATTTCCTCCCGTTCTATCAAAATCAGTTGCATGAACATGAACAACAAGAGGTTTTCCAGTAGCTTTTTTAGCTTCAATTCCAGCTTTAAAAGTCATCCAATCATGGCAGTGTATAACATCAAAATCTTCAAAAAGAGCAATTATTTTAGCTTTTTTAGCATATCTATGAACTTCTGAGTACAAATCTTTTCCATATAAATCAGAATCACTAGTATTTCCAGTTATTAAACGTTTAAAACTCTCTTCATAATTTTTAATTTCTTTTGAATATTCACAATTATCCATGTAAGCAGTAAGAAGTGAGTTTACATATTGGAGTTTAATTTTTTGATTACCAATATAGAGTGTATCAGCAGGAATTATTTCAACATGGTCATGAGGTTCATTTTTTTTAGGTAGAACTAAAGTTATATCAATACCTTGTTTACTTAGACCTCTAGTTAAACCATAACAAGCAGTTCCAAGTCCTCCTTTATTATTTGGTGGGAATTCCCATCCAAACATAAGAACTTTCAATCTATTTTCACCCCACAACTTGTAATGTTAAAAGTTCTAGGAGTTTTTAGTAATTTCATAAGTTAACCCCGATATTCTTATTTCTACTCTTAACTAGGTAATGTACCAAAATTACACCTCTTTTTTCCCTAGGTAATATGTTATATATTTGCCTTTAGATATTTTGATGTTGGCTGACCTTTAAAAATGTTTCTGAATTTGTCGCATTTTTTCACACTCTTTTATTTTGAAATGGTATGTAGTTAAATCGTTATATAACTTATAAAATATAATAAGTTTATTAATTATAGAAATATTTAAATAGTATAAAATTAATTAAATATTTTATGGAGTTAGAATCAATTTTTACCGACTCAAAATGGAGAATTATAACTGAACTTTCTCATAACTCTCTTTCTCCAACTAATCTTGCAAAAAAAACAGGAACGTCTCTACCTAATATTAGTACACAGCTAAAATTGCTTGAGGCATTAGATTTTGTTGAAAAAAATAAATTAAATAATGTTGGAAAAGGGAATCCTAGAAAAATTTATTCATTAAAAAAAGAATTTGCATATGTGATTGTTGGAACAAAAAATGCTGTAGGAAAAAGAATGATTAAATTAAATTCTGATTCTAAATTTTTTTTTAGTTCATTATTAATTTCTGAACAAAAAGCCGGTTATTTGTTAGTTAAATTATTTTTCCAAGAAGAAGATCTTTTTCGAGAAACAATAACAATAGGGTTTATAGGGAAAAGTGAGGGAATATTAGAAATTTTAATAATTTCTGAGAATACTGAAAAATATCAAATATTAAACAATAAAAAGATTACTAGTGAAGGAAAAGAATATGGTATAAATGCTCATATTCATTCTAAAGATGCTTTTGTAAATGGGATAAATAACAACGACACTTATTTCAAATCAATACTTCATAAAGTGTTTATTTTATGGGATAAGGAAAACTTTATGTCAAATCTAAAAAAAGGTGGAACATGAATAAACTAGCTACAATTATAAATTCAATGGACTACAGAGACTTAAAATCTTTGCAAAGAGATTTATACGAGGGAAATATAGGAAATTTAATTAAAAAGAACATTGATAAAACAGATTCAATAAGTAAAAGAATTTGTCCAACCTGTGGAACTACTTTAAAAAAGCCACCTTATTCCCTTGAATTTGGGAGAGAAGATTTTAAGAAACGAGCGGGTTTTTGTGGTTTAGATTGTTTAAGTTTCTTTGTTACGAATTTAAATAAGGAAAAAACAATCAAGCATTAGTAAAGTATTTAAAATTAATTTTTTTCTTATTGTTATTCATAACCAGATTAAATTTTTGGGCCCATAGCTTAGTCTGGTGGAGCGCTGGTCTTATATGGCTACGCTTCGTACATTGTTACGAACACAAAGCTTTTCTAGGAAAGCCAGTGGTCGGGAGTTCAAATCTCCTTGGGCCCACTTCTTTTCTTTTTTACAAATTAACTGGTTTTAGAATTCTTATGGAGATTTGAACACACGGTCACTATCGTTCTCGTGCCACTCGTAAACTCGTTGGAATCTCCATGGGCCCTCTTTTTTTTAAATTGAAATTTTTTAGAATTATGTGTGTCTCTTTTATTTTAGTTTATATTATTACCGTATAGTGATAACAAATAGGAATATTTATAAAGAACAAGTTATTTTTAAGATTTAATGGAGATACAATTAGAAGATTTGACATTAAATTTATTTGGTGAAGAAGAGACAATTAAAGTCCCACATTATAATATGGGTGACTATGTAATTAGACCTTGGATTCAATCAGATTTTGAAGAAATTGCTTCATTTACAGATCCTTCTTTAGCTGAACAATTAGATGTTCATACCTTGGAAAGTTTATCTGAGGTGGGTTATACTTTTGAACCAGGAGCAAAAGGTGTTGTAGGATTTGTAGCTGTTGATTCACAAACAAACGAGATAATGGGATGATCATATATTAAAACTTGGCATGGTAATAATTTTACAAAACCAAAATATAAAGAAACTGAAAAAGGAGTTGTTGTTATTACGGCTCAAGAACTTATGCAAAATGCTACGAATATTGTAGAACTTGGAGGTTGGTTAGTAAAACCGGAATATAGAGGGAAAAAAATAGCTCAAGGATTAACCTATGCTTCAGTTGATTTTATTAGGCAAATGCAAGACGCAGGTTATGAGGCAGATGCAGCATTTATTACAAATGTTGGTCCATTAAGAGTTATTGATAATGATAATAGAACAGATTATGGTATGAGAATGGCTGATATGATTTCTAAAAACGGGTATGATCCATCAGATCTTACAGCACTAGCTAATCAAAGAGATGAAACAGGAGAACATCCAGTTGTTATAACAAATGAACAATTTGAAGATATATTTTCAGATCTAACAACTTCTTTGTTAGTATCTGGTAGAATGAGGTCAAGTAAATATGAATTTGGAGATCCAAGAAGCGCTACAGCTCCAGCTTATCATATTTCTGGAAAATTAATTGCAGGACATCCTTTAATGACCTATGATGAAGAAGATAGGAAAATTGGTTTAATCTCACCTATTCAATTTGAAGCTTCTAAAGAAATGCATCCAGAACATGGTGGAAATTATACCATTGCTCACTTAAGATCTACAAGCAATAGTAAATAAAATCTACCCAACCATCTTTATACTTTTTTTATGGCCTTGTCTGTTTTTCTTTTGAACTTCTTGGACAAGTTTTCTAATTAATTTTTTTGGGTCTTTTTCGTAAATAACTGTGGCATTTGTTTCTTTTTTTGCTATTTGGATGATTTCATCAATAAATCCCGAAATTCCACCCATGTTCTCTAAAATTCCCATTACTTTTCCTTCCTCAAAACCAATAGTAAATTCATTAAGTGTTCCTACAGATCCTCTTAAAAACACAACAGCATCAGAAGTTCTAATGTTTAAAATATCTCTAAACATAAATCCTTGTCCAGTATAAACAATTAGATCATATTCCTTATATGGGAGTTTCCATTTTTTAATATGTTCATCTAGATCCATAGCTGGACTAATTCCCATAACAAAACCATCTTCTTCTCTACATCCAATAGCAGCTTCGTTAGGCATTCCAGTTGTTGCACCATTAACTAAAATACAATTGTGACGAGCAATTTCTCTACCTACTTCTCTAGCTCTTTCTTTTAAAGTAATATCATTAACTTTTGCAGCACTTCCCATAACTCCAATTTTAAGTTTCATAATTCAACACCTCAATGAGATTTTTAATGAGCTGGGGGTTAATAAAAGTTGTGAAAAATGAATTTTATAAAATTAGAACACAAAGCAACTTTACCTAGTTTGGTTGAAAGAGCATATGAATCATCAAAATCAAGTGAATAGTAACTTTTATATATTAAATAGGTCTTATCTTTTCATCATGCCACAAACAGTATTTGGAGATATTGAAGAGTTTATTTTATTAATTCTAGATAATGATACGACGAACACGGCACCAACGACTTGTTAGGTGTTCATTGTTTAACTATTTTATAAAAACATTAGAAAATAAAATTTTCTAGGCTTTGAAAAACTTTGTTTTTCAAAAGATTTTTATTGTACTTAATTAAAAAATAATAATATTGAAGGTGATTATAAATGTCAAACACAAATCAATCAAAGATTAATAGTGCCAGAAAATCTAAAGATTTTCCAGGAATAAAAATTACATTACCAGATGGATCAAAAAAAGAATATAAAAAAGGTGTTAGTGGTTATGAAATCGCTAAATCGATTGGAGAAGGATTAGCAAGAGCATCATTAGCTGTTGTTGTTGATGGTGAAGTCTGGGACTTAGATAGGCCTATTGATAAAAACTGTAATTTTAAAATATTAACAGGGAAAGATCACGAAGGAAAAAAAGTAATTTGGCATACAGCTGAACATATTTTAACTCAAGCAATGTTGAATTTATATCCTGGAGTTTTAATGGCTATGGGTCCAGCAACAGACGAAGGATATTATTTTGATTTTGATTCAAATAAAAGATTTTCCAAAGAAGATTTTGAAAAAATTGAATCAGAAATGAAAAAAATTATCAAGGCAGATTTACCTATAGTTAGAAAAGAACTTTCAGTTAAAGAAGTTAGAAAACTTTTCAAGGGAAACAAGTATAAACAAGAATGGCTTGATGAAATTGAACAAAATAAAGAAAAAGCAACAATATATTACACAGGGGAAGAATTTGCAGATTTATGTGCAGGACCTCACGTTAGATCAACAAGTCAAGTTGGGTATGTTAAACTTCTAAGTATAGCTTCAGCTTATTGGAGAGGAAATTCAGAAAATGAACAACTTCAAAGGATATATGGAACAGCATTTCAAGATAAAAAAGAATTAAAAAAGCATTTGAACTTGCTTGAAGAAGCTAAAAAAAGAGATCATAGAAAAATTGGTAGAGAATTAGATATTTTTGAAATTGATGAAGATATTGGACCTGGACTTGTTATTTGGCTTCCTAAAGGAAATATAATTAAAGAAGAATTAGAAAATTGGGCTAAAGAAACTGAAGAAAAATGGGGTTATGTTAGAGTAACTACACCAATGATAACTAAAGAAGGATTGTTTCATACAAGTGAACATTTGCCTCACTATAAAGATTCAATGTTTGCACCAATGAATATTGATGGTGAAAAATATTATATTAAACCAATGAATTGCCCATTTCATCATAAAGTATTTTCAGCTAGACCTCGATCTTATAGGGATTTGCCACTTAGAGTTGCAGAGTATGGTACATGTCATAGATATGAACAAAGTGGAGCAATAACAGGCTTAATGAGGGTTAGAGGCATGCAAATGAATGATGCTCATATTTATTGTACAAAAGAGCAAGCAGTAAAAGAATTCATTGATGTTATTAGACTTCATGAATACTATTACAAAAAATTAGGTATTAAAGAGTATCAAATGGAACTAGCTTTAAGAGACCCGAGTGATGATAAATATCATGGAGAAGAAGAAATGTGGGTTGAAGCTGAAGATCTGATGAGAAAAGCAATGGAAAAATCAGGTGTAAAATATAAAGTTGAACAAGGTGGAGCAGCTTTTTATGGTCCTAAAATTGATTTTCAAATTAAATCAGTTATAGGTAGAGAATTTACAGCATCAACTAACCAAATTGATTTATTCATGCCTGGGAAATTCAATTTAAAATATGCTGGAAAAGATGGAAAAGATCATGTTCCAGTTGTAATTCATAGAGCTCCATTAGGAACTCACGAGAGATTTATTGGATTTTTAATTGAACATTTTGCTGGGAAATTCCCAATTTGGTTAAGTCCAGTTCAAGTAAGAATTATGACAATTTCTCAAAAACTAGAGAAAAAAGCTCAAAAAGTTGTTGATGAATTCAAAAAAGCAGGAATTAGAGTTGAATTAGATAATAGAGCAGAATCTATTCCAAAAAAAGTTAGAGAAGCTCAACTTCAAAAAATTCCTATAATGCTTACTATTGGAGATAAAGAAATTGAAAACAATACTGTTGCATTAAGAACTTTAGATGGACAAGTTAAGTTTGGAGTTAAAGTAGAAAAATTAATTAAGAAACTTAGAGAAAATATTGATGATAAAGAACTTAAGTTTAAATTCTAATTTTTTCTTTTTAATCTTTTTCTTATTTATTTATATATTACTTGTTTCTACTTAGGAGAATGATTGGATTTTGGCATGGACATGAAATGTATACTCATCTTGCAATTAAAGTAGATAGAAATATTGGATTACCTCAAAAATTTGAATATCAGAATAGATTTTATCTTGCTAGGGAACTTTCTGAAAAAAGATTAAGTGTTCTCATTCCTGTACATAGTCAATCAAAAGCACATGCTAGAAAGGGAATTGTGGATGTAAATGAATACAATTTAATCAAACTTTCAGATCTTGTTGAAGGAACAGAGTTTAATTTACCCACAACTAGTAATCCACCAGTATGGGCTACTGTGGATGATTTTTTAACAGATAATTTTGGATTAAAAGTAAAAGATTATGGAGCATACCATAATAATTTAGTTCCTATTTAAGATCAAGTCTTCATCTTGAACATAATCAAGTCCATGTTTTAGGGCTAAGTAAGCTTTTTGTAATTCTTTTCCTAAATATGCATAATGATCTGTTTTTGCTAAAAGATTTTTTTCACAGACAATTTTGTAAATATCTTGTGGAGTTTTTCCACTAATTACAATTTCAATTACATTATCTTTTTTACAAAAACCTAGTTCAATTAAGTTTAATTCTTTATTTGGTCTAATTAGAAGATAACCAAATTTATCTAAAACTAGATCTTTTATTGGATGATATTCACCTCTAATTTCAATACAATTAGGGCTTTTAGTTGCGTTTATTTTTTCCATTTTTTATCACCTTTGCTCGAAGGACATTAGGTATTCCGGCTTTATGTCACGCGACAGAACAGTAAAATTGCGTGACAACTATCAAGTTTTTATCAAACTTGATATTAACGGTTGCGGCACAGCCCAGGAATTACACCTGGATTCCCAATAAATAAAACTAATGTGGGATGTTTTTTAAACTTTGTGATAGTAAAAGCTAAACTACAAATTATAACAAATACTACAATTACTAAATTAAGGAAAATTATTTAAATATCAGTATACTACTATCTATACTATTAACAGTTTAAACTGTTTAAGCACTAAAAATATTTTGCATTTTTACGTGTTATTCGGGGGGATAAACATGGTAATCCTATATGATAGGTTTAATTTGCCAGAAGATGTATTTGAAGTCATTTTTGCTACTAAACAACAAAAGATTGTCGCTAAACTTCTAATTAGATATATGAAAGAAAATGGTAATCAAATCAGTAAAACTGAAATGTCACTGTTTGCAACTAGATTGCATGATGGAGAACTAATTGCTGAAATTGATGAACCCCCTTATCAAGGCAAAAAAGTAAAAATTTCTTATAATAAGAGACAATTCTATGATAGAATTCTAACTCCAATGAAAAGCATGGGTCTTGTTGATTATGATCTTTACGGAAAAGTGTATAAAATTTCTGAAAAATTCAATAAAGATATGATGAGAATTGGTTTAATGTGGCTTCAAGAAGTACAAAAACCTGTTGAAAAATTAAATTTAAAAAAATAAATAAAATTAACCTAAATAATTTAGTCTTTTTTGATCTACTTCGTTTTTAGCTAAAGAACTTTGTTTAAGAATAGATTTAAACTTACTTTCAAATTTTTCAGCTTGTTTAAGAAGTGGTTTATAATCAACTTTTAATCCTAAATAATTGTCAAGTGCTTTAATTATGTTTGAAGCTGCTTTGCTATCAGGCATATCTGATCTTGTTTCAGCAAATAAACATGTTAAAGGTGTTTTAGTTCTTAACATTAATGCTCCTGAAACTCCAACAATAATTGATTCTTTTAATGGAATTAATCCTTGCTTTTTTAGAAGTTCTTTTTTCTTTTCTTTATTTGAATAAAAAAAGACTTTTTCAGATTTAGTTACTTGAGGACTAGATACTCCTTCTAGACTAAGAATTTCTGTTGCTTGGAGATTTTTAGCCATTTTCATTATAGCTTGAGCAAGTTGCCATTCAAGTCCATTTGAATTAAGAATGGTGTGTAAAATTACTAAATTGTATTTTTTATTATAAAAAACACCCATAGGATCAACTAATTTTTCATTATGGATTGCAACAGTTGCTGGTAATTCTTCATAATGAAATGAACCAATTTTTTCAGCTTGTAAATGTTCAATTAAAAATTCAGTTGTTATAGTTCCAATTAACCCAAATCCAGGAAAACCGTCAATAATTTTCACTTTAGTAGGTTTTTTTGTAAGTTTAATATCCATTAAAACACCTCAAATAAAATTAGAATAAATACATTATATAAATTTTTGGTAAATAAAATAAAAAGAAAAAATTAAGCTGCGCCACCATATATTTGAACAAGACTACTAGCTGGAACATGATCTGCGCTATAATCTTGATTAAATCTTTCATGATAATCTACAACTTTTCCTAAATGCGGTCTTAAACCTTTCATTTTTTCAATTAGAGATTTAATGTCACTGCTATATCCTGGACTAGGATCTTGTCCTGTTTCTATCCAACCGTTAGCGTCTCTAATAGCAGATTTTCCAATTCTTTGTGGGATTCCAGGCAATATTTTTGAAACTGATCCCGGAATTATTCCATCAACTAATGTAGTTATTCCAGCAATATCTCCAACAGTTCTAACTTGTCGAATTAAATCATCTAATTGATATGTGAATTGACCTTTTAGATCTCTACTATAAAGACCTGACCATTGTCCCATCATGTCATCAACTACTTTATGAACAGCGTAAGTAGCTAAGTAAGCAGGAAGAAGTACAGTTCTGCCTGCAAATTTCATTGTTATTTTTCCTAGACCACCAGGTTTTTTATTTGCTATTCCTAAAATTACATGTTCAATTTGACCTAAAACATAATCTGCACCATATAATACTGAATATTTTTCATCAACAAGATGGTCAACATATGTTAAAAATTCGTCTCCTCTTCCAGCGTTAACGGCTTTTTCTTGTAAACTTACACCTTGTTTATCAGTGTATGATAAAATTTTTTGTCTAAGATCTTCTTTAAATGCGTCTAGAGGTACTTTATTAATAATATTTCTAATTTGAGGGACTGCTTTTAAAATTGCTTCTAAATCTGCTCGTTTTGGATCGATTTTTGGCTGCATTTTTTTGACCTCCTATATTGACTGAATTTAACAATTAATTACCTTTAATTGCTTCTTTAACATTATGTACTAATTCACCATATGTTAATACTGCATATAATTTAGTTTCTTTAGTAACTGGAACAAAAAATGATTTATGTTCAATCATTTTTTCATAAATGTCACCTAGATCATCATTACAGTCACATATAAGATATAATTCATTCATTATATCTTTAGCAGTTATTTTATTAGGATCATTGTTTTCTGCAACAATTTTATTATTAATGTCTGTAGTTGAAATTATTCCTACAGGAGACTTCTTCTCGTCTATAATTATGATTCTTCTTTGCTTATTTTCTTTAAGAGTTTTTGCTACATTAACTATTGTTTCATCTACATTACAATTAAGTGCTTTTAGGAGGGTACAATTTTCTACTTTCATATATTATAATAGTAGTTTTAGATTTATAAAGTTAATTAAAAAAATAGAAAATAAAAAGAAAAAATTATATTGTTGAATATGGTTTATTTCCTGCGCCTGTTGGATTGTAATCACCTTCGTCATAATGTTTAGTTATCTGAGCAATAAGGTTTTCAATTTTTCCAATATGTCCACGAATAACATCAAGTGCACTAACTAGATCAAGAATTAATTGCAATACTTTTTTAGTTAAGGCTGCAAATTTTGTTTCAAGAGTTTGAGTACCTTTACTTGGTGCATATAGTTTTTTTAATGCCTCAAGTCTTTCAGATGGTGCAGTATCTCGGTAAGCATTTCTTAACTTTTTTTCAACATCTTCACAATTTCCAACAAGTATGTTAATATTTTTTTGATAAACTTTAGCTAAACCAGCATAACCTGTTTGATATGAAAAAATTTGTTGAAATTCTCTTTTGAAATCTCTTAGCTGTTTTTCTAATTCCATGAATCCATCAAGTTGTAGATCCATGAATTCTGGGTCTAACATTAGCTTTTTAATTTCTTTTCTAACAGGTTTTCTCCAAGCTGGAATCAATTTGCTCCAGAGTAATTCAGATTTACCCCAATCTCCAAGCATTAATTTTTTTCTGACAGTTACACTTTTCTTTTTTTTATGTAACTTATCGAGTTTATCTCCAACTTCAATGTTAAATTTTTTCATATGTTTATGTGCAGCATCAATTTCTTTGAAAAGTTTACTTTCTTTTCTAACATTTCTTCTTATAAAGATTAATGTATAAGGAAGTGTTCCAGAAGCTTTTTGCAAAAAATTGTGTACTTCTTCAATTGAAGCTTCAGCGTTTCTTTCTTCAGCGGGATTCAATAAATGTTTTTGATTGATTGCATCTAATGCAGTTTCTAGTTTTTTTAATTGTTCTTCAGTTTCGCCTTCTTTAACTCCGGCTCTTTGAAGTGCTCTTTGTTGATCTGCAAAAATATATGTTAATTTTGCTAATCTATCTGCGACTTTTTTTAATTCGTCACCCATATGTTCTTCTAATACTTCAATATTTTTTTTGAATTCATCATCTGCTTGTGTCATTCTAGCCTCCGTTTGTAATAAATTTAAATCTTTATCAAGTACGTTTACATGTGTTTGAACAGCATCAGGATTTAAACCTGCAGCTTTAAGTTCATTTTTCCAATTTGGATTTGTTCTTAAAAGTTCTCTAAATGTCTCTACTACTTCTGGAGATCTAGGAGTATTTAAAATTAAATCCATCATCCCTTGTGGTGTTGCGTTAGCCATTTTTCTTTTGTGATTCTGCCCATTGATTAAACATTTGTATAAATTGTACTTTTCCTTCTGGTGTTAATGAATTAAAATAAGAAAAAATTTCATTTGCGTCTTTATTAGTGCTTTCTTTTTTATTTTCATCGTTTTCAGGTGTTCCATCTTTAGGATCTCCTTCTTTAGGTTTCATACCTTTGTCTTCACCAATTCCAAATAATCCACCTAAACCACTTTGTATAGCTCTACCTGCATCACCACTGTGAGACATTTCAGCTCTTCCTTGGTTGACTGCTTTCATGATGGCATGTATTCCACCCATGGTTAACAATATCCAAGAAACCATTCGGAGTATCGTTGAAATGGTAAGCATAAGATTTGTTTGGAACCATTGATGAAGTATTTCAAATAAATATGAGAGTACAAACATTAAAATTGCTAATCTAAATGGGTTAACAACATTTTTTAATTCTTCTTGACCACCTGAAATTGCATCGATTACCCAAATAACAAGTAAACCAATAACAACAGGGAAAAATTTAACAATTCTAAAACCTAAAGAATATTCTCCTGAAATCATAGCTATTGCAAGCATAAATCCTAAACCTTTACCCCATTTTTCAGCTCCATCTCCCCATTTATCTTTTAATTGATGGGGTACAAATTTAACAAATATCCAAATGTAAATTATTAAATCAATAACTAGAGACACAGTGTCATCCTTCATATAGGATTCAATAAGTCCGGCAATAGGTTCAGCAAACGTTGCAAAATCATCAGCATAGTTTTGGGCAAATGCTATACTTAATGTTAAAAGAAATACAATAGTAACTAAAACAATCCTGCTTTTATTCATTTCAATAGGTACAATTAATAAAAGAGATATATATAAATTTTTCCTCCACATATAGAGAAATCTTTATATAGTATATTATTCTAAGCAAAAACTATGGAACATACTAGAACTAAGCAAAAACACGGTTCACACGGATTTCATTTACCTTCCCAATTTTTATTAGGTTTAATTTTTTTTTTAACTGGTGGATTGTTATTACTAAAGAAAATTGGTTTGAACTATTTGCCTTATATTCCTGAATCAGTTTTAGTTTATATTTGTGCTTTAGGAAGTTTTTTAGGTGGAATGTATTTAGTTGTTCATAAAATCTGGAGACCAAGAATTTACGTATAAAATGGCTGAGATACCTGGACCAGTTTGGGTCGGTGTAGGATTATTTGTAGGAGGTTTTTCTCTTTATTTAGGCTTTATTAAACCAATACCTTCAGCTCCTTTTTTCCAATTAATGAGTGTTGTTGGACTAGGAATGATTGTTTATGGTTTTATTAAAATTAAATTTCCAACAAGATCTAAACAAGATCTTTTAGATGAAATGGGTCATAGAAGAGCAAAAAGAGGCGTTAGAGATGTAGAGATTGATATTGATGATTTTAGAAATAATCCTCAAAAAAGAAGAGAGGCTATGAATAATCAAAATTTTCAAAATAGAAATCAAATGCCTAATTCCGGAGCAGTTAATCAAACACATCAACAACATCTAGGACAACATCATCAGACTCATCATAATGCACAGCATAGACCTCAAAAGCCAATTCTTCCTCATGGTGATAATCAAAAAACTCAAGTTCCAACACATAATCAAATGAATCAGAAAAAAACAAGTTTTTTTAAGAGAGCAAAATCTGGTGGATTTTGTTCAGAGTGTGGTTCACCGCTTTTAGCAAAGCATAAGTTTTGTCCAGTTTGTGGCGGTAGGACTTAGAGTTATTATATTCCTGTAATTAGTCCACTTTTTGATAAATTTTTAGTATGACCCTTGATTTTTTTTGAGAGACTACTTAAATCTAGTGATAAGAGTTCATATTGAGCATCATATCCATGTTCTGTGGTTTTTAAGATTGGCATTCTATATACTACTTCGATTATGGTTTCAGGTCTTTGCTGAAATGCTGTAGTTGAATTTCTTAACCATCTAAGGATTGCAAATTCATTTTCTGTTAAATTAAATTCTTCTCCATCAGATTTTCTAAATCCTTGACCTGTATCATTGTAAACACAATGATCATCTTCAAAAACATGAGGTAAATGAGGTAAATAAAAATGAGTATCTGTTTCTTTTAATTCAGAGGGCTTTTCTTTTCCTCCATCTCCGTAGCGAATTCTAGGAATTAATCTATGTCTAATATTTCTTATACCTTTTAAATCATTATCCTCAAGTTCTGTTAATTCTTCTCTGCTAATATAGCCTTTAATTAGAATTCTTTTAATTTGTTCTCCTTCAGTTTGACTAATTTCATCTCCTGAATATGTGCCTGGGAGAAAATACGTACCATGACAACTTTGTCCTGAAGCAGTTCTATGAAGTTGTACTTTTTCAGGATCTAAAATGAATTTTTTAACTTTTGCTTTTGCTATTTTTACTCCATCACGTTTAAAATTGTCTAGAATTTGTCCAAGCCCAATTCTATTGATGGCAGATACATAGTTATTTACTTCATCAGGGTTTTTTTGGAGAAGATATTCTAAATCTGTTTTTGCAACATTTCTATGTCTTGCAACAAAATCCAAAAAAAGACCTGTGCTTTTATCTACTTCAAGGAATTTTTTACCCTTACGATCTTCAATAACATATCTTCCAGCTTCAAATAGATGTATTGTGATAGGATGGCCAGTTATTTTTGTTGATCTATTTTTCCAAAATTAACTCAAAAAGTTGAATTCTTCTTGGTTAATAACTGAAATTAAAGTTTCAAGATAAGAGAGTGATCCAGTATGATCTAATGCAAAATAATCTCCGACTTCTAATCCAGGAAGACTTAATTGTCCTTCTACGGGAACGGTTTCAATATGTCCAGTTGCTCTTGAAGATAATGACATTACTGTCCAGTGGCAAATACTAATATATAAAGGTTCGTAGAGTTTTAGCTATCCACTATTATAGTATAAAAAGCATAATTATTTATTACTCCTAAAATTCCAAACTTGGATGTTTGAGTTTATAAAGAAACCATCCACAGATAAACAAATTTATACTGTTTTACATCCATTTTTAAAAAATTGGTTTGAAACTAAATTTGGTAGTTTTTCTGCACCTCAAAAGTATGGTATTTTGCCTATTCATAATAAAGATAACACTTTAATTTTTGCTCCAACAGGAACAGGAAAAACCCTAACAGCATTTACTTCAGTTATTAATGAACTAACAATTCTTGCAGATAAAGGAGAGCTAGAAGATAGGGTTTATTGTGTTTATATTTCTCCTCTAAAAGCATTATCTAGGGACATTAAAGTTAATTTAACTGATCCACTTTCTAGCATAAAAGAAATAGCTAAGAAAAAGAATAAAAAGATTAATATTCGAGTTGCAACAAGAACTGGGGACACAACAACCTCTCAAAAATCTGGAATGTTAAAAAATCCACCTCATATTTTAATTACTACACCTGAATCATTAGGAATAGTTATTACATCAAAAAAATTTAGAGATCATTTAAAAAATATTGATTGGGTAATAATTGATGAAATTCATTCTCTTGCATCTTCAAAAAGAGGAGTTCATCTAACATTATCTTTAGAAAGATTACAAAATCTAACTAATTTTACAAGGATTGGACTTTCAGCAACTGTTTCACCACTTGAAGAAGTTGCCAAATTTTTAGTTGGGAAAAATAAAGGAGAATATAGACCTTGTAAAATAATTGATACACAATTTATTAAAAAAATGGATTTAAAAGTTTTAAGTCCTGTTCCTGATATTATTAATACAACGCATGATAAATTGTATGAAAAGATGTATTATTTGATTGATGATTTAATTCAAGCTCATAAAACAACACTAATTTTTACTAATACAAGAGCAGCTACAGAAAGAGTTGTTCATACACTTAAAAATAGATTTCCTAAAAATTACACAGAGAAAATTGGTGAAGAAGATTCTAAATCTTTAATTGGAGCACATCATGGATCACTTTCTGCTGGCCATCGAGTTAGAATAGAAAATATGCTTAAAGAAGGAAAACTTAAAGCAATTGTTTCCTCAACATCACTTGAATTAGGTATTGATATTGGAGACATAGATTTAGTTATTCTTCTAGGAAGTCCTAAATCAGTTGCTAGAGCTCTTCAAAGAATTGGAAGATCAGGTCACGGGTTACATGAAACAGCTAAAGGAAGAATAATTGTGTTAGATAGAGATGATTTAGTTGAATGTTCAGTTTTACTAAAATCTGCTATTGAAAAAAAAATAGATAAAGTATCAATTCCAAAAAATTGTTTAGATGTTTTAGCTCAGCAAATTTATGGTATAGCTATTGAGGATATTTATCATATTGATACGATTTATGAAACAATTAAAAGAAGTTATAATTATGAAAATTTAACTAGAGAAGATTTTGATTCTATAATTGATTATTTGAAAGGAGAACATGTGAGTTTAGAAGATAGACATGTTTATGCAAAAATATGGATAGATGAAGAAACAGGAAATGTGGGAAGACGAGGAAGACTTGCAAGAATGATTTATATGACTAATATAGGAACAATTCCTGATGAAGCATATGTCGTTGTAAAACTAGGAGAAGAGGTTGTAGGAAAAATTGATGAAGGATTTTTAGAGAAATTAAAACGAGGAGATGTTTTTGTTTTAGGAGGAGAAACTTATGAATTTTTATATAGTCGTGGAATGACGGCTTCAGTTAAAACAAGCGCAGGAAGACCACCAACAGTTCCTAGTTGGGTAAGTGAGATGCTTCCACTAAGTTTTGATTTGGCAGTAGATATTCAAAAATTTAGAAGACTTTTAGAAGAACAATTTATAGCAAATAAAAAAAAGGATCAAATTTTAAAATTTATTAACAATTATTTGCATGTTGATAAATATGGAGCTAATTCTATTTATGAATATTTTAGTGAACAGTATTTGTATACTCAAATTCCAAGTGATAAAAAGTTAGTTATTGAACATTTTAAGGAAGATAGAACAAAATATGTTGTTTTTCATTCATTATATGGACGAAGAGTTAATGACGTGTTATCTCGAGCAATGGCATATGCAATAGCTATGAAACAAAAACAAGATGTTGAAATAACAATTTCAGATAATGGGTTTATGCTTTCATATAGAGGATCACTTAACACAATTAAAGCCCTAAACACAATAAAAGGAACAGATCTAAGAAGATTAATGAAAGTTGCACTAGATAAAACAGAGGTTCTACGAAGAAGATTTAGACATTGTGCATTTAGAAGTTTAATGATTCTAAGAAATTATAAGGGTAGAAAAAAAACTGTAGGAAAACAACAAGTAAGTTCAATGATTTTATTAAAAGCAGTTGAAAGAATTTCTAAAGATTTTCCAATTTTACGAGAAGCTAGAAGAGAAGTATTAGAAGATCTTATGGATATAAAAAATGCAAAATTAATTTTAGATAATATTGAAAATAAAAAAATTAAAACTATTGAGACTTACAAAGATTTTCCTTCTCCTTTTGCTTTTCACTTAGTAATGCAAGGTTACTCTGATATTTTTAAAATTGAGGATAAAATGCAGTTTTTAAAGAGGATGCATGAAAAAGTAAAGAATAAAATTAAAGATCCTAAAGAAAAAGCTCAATTAAATTATCATGAACTTTGGATTGAAATGGAAGAAGGAAAATCTAAAGAAAAAGAAGCACTCATGCAAGAGATTAAAGATATTGCAGATAATTTAAACATTGAATCATATCTTAAATTAGCAATTAAAAATATGGTTGATGGTATTGAAGTAGAGCAAGAATTGATTGAAGAATTAGAGAAAAGAAAAAATGAGTTTCAATTAATTTTTCCTTCTAAACTTAAAAAATTTGTTTTTAAATATGTAGATGATCATTTTTTAACTAATATACTGAATAAACAATGGGAATCTGCATACAAAAAGGTTAAGTTTGACACAGATATATTTTATGAAGGAAAACAAATTATTGCAGGAAAAAGAAAATATGTTTCAAAGAAATTTAGAGACTGGTTATCTGTTTTACTCAGCGGAGCTGTTCCATATGCCTGGAAAAATGAGATTATTAAGTTTTTGATGCGCGCACAACTTGAAATATAGTTTTTTTGATCATAATTCTCAAGTAATTTTAAATATCACTCCTTCTTCCTTGACTTACATGCACATACTAAAAACAGATTATAATGGAAATCCTAATATTGGTTTATTTTGTTATGCTACAGATAAGTATTGTTTAGTACCTGTTAGTATGCAAGAAAAAGAAGTTGAAAAAATTAAAGAAGCACTTGATGTTCCTGCACATAGAATTAAAGTAGCAGGTACTGATTTATTAGGTGTTTTTTTTAGTGGAAATGAAGAAATCTTATTTGTTCCTAAAATTATGTTTGATAAAGAACTTAAAGTTTTAGATGAATTAAAAATAAAGTATCAAGTAATTGATTCAGATTTAACAGCACTAGGAAATAATATGGTTGTTGCTAATGATTCTTGTATTTTAAATCCTGATTTTGAAGATAATGTTATAAAAAAAATAAGTAAAATTTTTAAAACAAAAAAAGGTCAAATTTCAGGTCTTAATATTGTTGGATCCTTAGCAAAAGGAAATAAAACACATATGGTTGTAAGTTCAGAAATTGAAGAATCTGAATTGAAATTTTTAAAAGATAATTTGAAACTTGAAATTACAAAAGCAACTGTTAATTTTGGTTCACCTTATGTTAGTTCAGGAATAGTATGTAATTCAAATGGATTTTTGGTTGGTGATCTTTCAGGAGGTCCTGAAATTCATAATGTTGATATTGGACTTGGTTTTTTGGAGGAATAAGATATGCAACAGATATGTAATTTGGCAAATCAATTCCTCTCGCAAAGTAGCTTGGAGGAGTAAAAAATGATTAAAGTTTTTAGTGGGAGTGCACATCCAAAATTTGCAAAAAAGGTTTGTGAATATTTAAATTCAGAAGTTTCAGATATGACAATAAAAAAATTTAAAGATTCTGAAATCTATGTTAAAAGCAATGTTCCTGTAAGAGGAGATGATGTATTTTTAATTCAACCTACATGTAAACCAACAAATGAAAATCTAATGGAACTTTTAATTATGATTGATGCTATGAAAAGAAGTTCAGTTAAAAGAATTAATTGTGTTATTCCATATTATGGTTATTCTAGACAAGATAGAAGAATTTCAGCTAGAGAACCTATAACTGCTAAACTTGTTGCAAATTTGCTAACTAAAGCAGGAGCGAATAGAATTATTACTGTAGATTTGCATAGTCCTCAATTAGTTGGATTTTTTGATATTGACGTTGATCATTTTGAAGCATATCCACTATTTGCTAAATATTTTAAAGACAAAAATTTAAAAGATGTTGTAGCAGTTGCTTCTGATTCAGGGTTTGTAAAAAAAACTAGGAAATTTGCAAAATTATTAGAAGCACCTTTAGCAATAATTGATAAGAGAAGACCTAAACATAATGTAGCTGAAGTAGTTAATGTTATTGGAGACATTAAAGGAAAAACTTGTATTTTATTAGATGATATGATTGATACAGGTGGAACAATTGCTGCAGGAGCAAATGCTTTAATTCAAAATGGTGCAAAAGAAGTTTATATTGCAGCTACTCATGGTCTTTTAAATGGGGATGCAATATCAAAGTTAAATAATTGTAAAGCTAAAGAGATTGTTTTAACAGATACTGTACCAATTCCTGAAAACAAACGTATTGATAAATTAAAAATATTGTCTTTAGCAGAACTAATGGCTCAAGTAATAGAAAGAATACATGGCCACAAATCTTTAGGAGAACTATTCTCTTGGGAGGAATAATAAATGTCAAAGCAAAAAAATGAAGATAACCAAGAGTTGATGATAGAACTTAAAACACTTGATGAAGAATTAAAAAAATTAAATACACATTTGGAAAACATGGATAATCAAATGGGCGAATTAGAAATTTCTAAACAAATCATCAATAAATTTTCTGAATTAAATAAGGGAGATGAACTAAGAGTCCCATTAACTTCTGGAATTTATGTAAAAGCTCAAATTCTTGATACAAAAAATTTAATGATTAATGTAGGATCAAATATTACAGTAGAAAAAACTCCAAAACAAGTTACAAAAATATTAGATGGGCAATTAACTGAATTATCTAAATATAGGGACCAGTTAGTAGGTCAAATGAAGGTATTAATAAATAGAATTGAAGAGATTCAAAGCGGTTTTGAGGCATAAATTTTTTAAATATGATTTGATTAAGGTGTTAATATGAAACTAAAAAATGTATCGTCAAATTTGTGGAACATTAAAAAAAATGTTATGGTTAAAGATGTTATGTCAACTAAGGTTTATAGTTTAGAAAAAACATCACCCGTTCAAAAAGCAATTGATATGATGGGTAATGAATCAATTAGCGCGATTGTTATTAGTGATGATAAAAAGCCAATAGGAATAGTAACTGAAAGAGATTTAATAAAAAAAGTTATGCTTCCTAAAAAGGATCCAAAAAAAATGAAAATTGGATCAATTATGAGTGAAAATCCAAAAAAAATTAGCCCAAATGCAACAATGTTAATGGCGTCAAATTATATGAAAAGAACTAATGTAAGAAAACTTGTTGTTGTAGATGATTCTGGAAAATTAGTTGGTATGCTTTCTCAAACAGATATTATTCAAAGCATGAATGAAATATATGAATCATACAAGTCTTTGCTCTGGAACCCATGGTATCCACTGTGGATAGTTTTTGTAATATTAATATTATATTTATTTACATTTATACTTAGAATTTACATAAAATGAGTGCTGTAGTTAGAAAAAACAGAAAAAAGGAAGATACACCTATCCAAAAAATCTTAAAATCAAAGATTTTTCAAGGGATTGTAGGTTTAATTGTAATTATATTGATATTTAGATTTGCTAAAAAAACTGCACTGTTTGTAATTTTTGCAGTATTAACATATCAAATAGTTTATTATCAAAAATTATATCATTTACCTATTGATCTTAGTCCACTGTTCTTTTTGGAATGTGTTATTACAAAGTATTATGGACTTTCTTATACTCTATTGTTTGTTTTAATAGCTTATCTTGTGCCTAAAGCAATGGTAGGAGGTCTAGGGAATTGGATTTCTTATGTTTTTATTTCTATAGGTATAATGGGAACATTGCCATTTATTTTAATTCCAGGATTTGATTTAATGACAGGAGGATTACTTGGTTGTTTAATATTATATTTAGGAGCTGCAATTTTTCAATCAATAGGTTTAGGAAAAAATTTCATTATTTGTCTATCTGATGGTATAGGAAACATATTACCAAATATTGTTTGGTTTTTAATTTTTAGTGATGTAATTACTTGGGTTTTTTAAAATTAAAATTAAATTTTTTTAATATTTTTCTAGATTAATTCAAGTTTCTTTAGAATTTTATTTTTGTCAAATTCTTCCAAATCTTCGTATGTTTGTCCTACACCTAGGTAAAGAATGGGTTTGCCTGTAACGTAAGAAACAGAAATAGCTGCGCCTCCTTTTTCATCTGTGTCAGCTTTAGAAAGAATTATTCCATCTATTCCAATTTGTTCATTAAATAATTTTACTTGTTCAACAACATCATTTCCTGCTAGACTTTCTCCAATAAATATTTTTAAATGAGGTTTAGCAACTCTATTGATTTTTTCAAGTTCTTGCATAAGATTTTTGTTTGAGTGAAGTCTCCCTGCAGTGTCAATTAAAACAACATCAATATCTTTTGCTTTTGCATGAGAAATTGTATCAAATGCTACCGCAGCAGGATCTGCTCCATAATCATGTTTGATAATTTTTACTCCTAATTTATCTGTATGTTCTTGTAATTGTTGAATTGCAGCAGCTCTAAAAGTATCACATGCGCCTACAACACAAGTTTTGTTATTTTTTTTAAGTAAATGAATAAATTTTGCAAGAGTAGTTGTTTTTCCTGCTCCATTAATGCCTACAAACATTATGACATAAGGTTTATGTTTTTTTGATTCTTCTAAAATATTAATACTTGGAACATCAAATAACTCTAAAATTGAAATAGTTAAAGTTTGAATTATTCTATTTTCAATTTCTTTTCTAGAAACTTTATTTTCAACTAATTCTTTTTTTAAATCTTGTTTTATTTTTTCTATAACTTCAATGGCAACATTATTTTCAAGAAGAGTTACTTCTAAATCCCAAAAAATTTCTTCGAATTTTTTGTCAGATAAAGATACTTTAGTTACAGTTTCAGTTATTTTTTCAAAAAATGTTTTATCTAAAACTTTTTTAGGTTTTGAATCATCATCAGAAACGTTTGTTTCTGAGATTTTCTTTTCTTTTTCTTCTACAACTATTTTATTAATCTCAGGCTGAATTTCTATTTCTTCTTTAGGTTTTTTCTTGAAAATATCAAATATGCTTTTTTTTAATTTGTTAGACATAATGTATTCCCAACCAGGTTGCCATTTTTTTTCTTTTCTCCAGTCAGATTCAATAGCTTGTTCCCATGATTTGTTACTGAGTAAAACTTCAATAGCTAGTTGGGTATATTTATGAGCTATAATTGCAATATGTTTTCCTTTATATTTTTCATAGCATTCATTTAGAAAATCTTTAATTCTTTTTTCAACATCCTTATATGATTCTCCATTAGGATACTTATTTTTGATACCATCTAATTCAGGTTTTTGATCAAAGATATCTTTATGAGTTAGTCCAGTTAAATCTCCAAAATCACATTCTCTTAATCTTTCATCATAAATAATATTGGAGTTAGGAAAAATAATTTTAGTAGTTTCTTTTGCTCTATTTAAATCAGAACAAAAGATATAGTCAAAATTATATTCAATTTGATTTTTAAGTTCTTCAGCTTGTTTTTTGCCTAGATTAGATAATCCAACTTGATTTTGTCCAGAAAATTTATCTTGTTCATTATCATTAGTTGTTGAATGTACAAAATAAGTTATTAACAATTCTTCTTCATTGATTTCCTTTTTTCTAAGTTTTTTTTCTTTTGTATTTTTTTGAGAAATTGAAATTTTTTCTTTAGTTTGAGTAGGTTCTTTTTTGATTTCTTTTCTTTTTTCTTCTATTTTTTTTCCTTTGGTCTCTTCTTTTACTTCTTCCTTATCGGAAATAGGTTTAGGTTTAGGATCATCATTAGAAATTTTAGTTTTTGAGATTTTATTAGGTTTTTCTTTGATTTCTTTTTTAACAACAACTTCTTCTTTTATTTCTTCAACTACGTCTGCTTCTTCACCTGTTTTTTTTGTTATTTTTTCAACAGCTTCTTTTAATTTCTTTTTTAAAAACCCAAACATGGTTGTTTGAAGAGAATAAATGTTTATAAATTTTTGTAAACAGTGAGTTTATTAAAAAATTATTTAAACACAAAGGATTCAAGAATAATTAATGAAAAAAGGGGTATCTCAAATAGATTGGATTGTAAGCTTAGCTCTTTTTTTAATGTATATAACTTGGTTTTTTGTTTTTATTAGCCCACAAGTTAATTTTCAAGATAATCAAGATTCAACAATTACTTATCTTAAAGATGATTTTTTTAATGAATTTAAATGGCAGCTTAAAAAAACTCCAATTTTTGTTGAATCAAATCATACTGGAATGGTTCCAGTAATTATGGAAAATGTTTTTTTATCAGATAATTTAAGATTTGCAGATGATACTAATCATATTGTTTGGAAGGATGATTTAATTTTTTTAGCAAATTTATCTGGAGAAACTAAAATATACGAGATACTTGAGGGTGTAAGTTATACACAGACATATAATTATAAAGGAATCTCAACAGATTCAAATTCTGCTTCAGTAAAAAATGCTAGTTTTAATTTTGAAAATTCATTATTAAATTATGCTCAATATAATGGGGATGAAAGAATAAAAGATATTGACTATTTTATTAATGGAGATAGAATGAATCCAAATGCAAGTGATTATGACACTTATGGATTTGTTGTTTTTTATAATTCTCATTTAGGAAATATTAATCATACAACCTTTTTATTTGATGAAAATTCACAATCTTATGCGCGATTGTCAAGTCCGCCAGGATTTAATTATTCAATTATTCTTCAAATAGATCTTTATGATTATGATTCATATTATTCAGACAATAATAATTTTGGAGATTTTACTTATGGAAATGATTCAACTCAAATTAGCTATAGTCATAGTAAAATTACTTTTTTTGGAAGTGATTCATTAACATTATTTTTTGACGGAACTGCAAATTTTAATATTACTAATTTTAATTCAACTTTAACAGTTATTGTTGAATTTGATGTTTTTGATGACTATATGTATGAGTTTTTGTTTCATTCAGAGGGACAAGATAAACAAAGATTAAGTGCTGTTGCAAATATAGGATCTTCAAAAGAAATTGAAGGAATTTATTTAGATAATATTTCAACAAATTATCTTTATTTAAAAGATAAATGGGGAATTGAATCTAATTTTTACATAGGTATTTATGAAAATTCTTCTGAATTAATTACAGATCCGGAATATGAAATTGGGAATTTTGTACCAGACAGAAAAAGAGTTTACGCAGAAACTCAAAACACTTATGCTTTAGCAAACAATGGGGGGTTTACACCTATTAGTGTAAATTATAGAATATGGTAAAAGCTTATATGAAAACAATTGAAATGTTACTTGTAATTGTTGTCAGTACGATTTTTTTATTAAGTATTATGCCTAAGCAAGAATCTTTATTAAAAAATGATTTAAAAGATGTATTAATTAGTTTGGAAGATAATGATAATTTTAGAAATTTTTGTTTAGAAAATACTGGTTGTTTTAATTCAATAAATACGGTCATTGATTCTCAAATTCGATCGTACTTACCTGAGTCCTATGAATATAGGTTATGTGTTGGTGCAACTCCTACATCTATTCCTAATACTGAAGTATTTCTTGAAACTCTTTATTTTGTAGGTAATGGTACAGAATCTCAAGACAAGACAGTTTTTCTCTATTATTGGTTTGAAGGTTCTTATGCAACCACCAATATTGAAACCATATGTGATAATAATATTGATGATGATTATGATGGATTAATAGATTGTGCAGATTCAGATTGTTCATCATTGTCAATATGTTGTGAAGGGTGAATGAACTTGGGCCTGTGTGTAGAAATTGCCTCTCAATCAGATTTTACGTGTGGATCTAATGGTGATGATTGTGCGGCATGTGCAGTTGGTTGGGAATGTAGTTTAGGAGTATGTATTGAAATTTAATAATTTTATTTTTTAGCTGTTATATCTCAAAGTAAAATTTAAATACTACTCTAACAAAAGATTACTCATGATCTTTAATGAAAATCCTTTATTTCTTGATTTGTACAAATTTTTTTTAGCTGTTGCCCTAGGAGCTTTAATGGGGTTAGAGAGAGAAAGAACACATAAAGATCATTCAGGAAAAGATTTTGCAGGAATTAGAACTTATATGTTAATTACTTTTTTAGGAGCACTTTTAGCTTATTTGTCAAGCATTTATTTTGACTGGTTATTAGCGGTAGGTCTAGGAAGTTTTATTTTAGTGATTCTTTCAGCTTATGTTATGGGTTCAATTTTGAATAAACAAATTGGAATGACAACAGAAATATCTACAATAATTGCTTTTATTATTGGAATACTTTCATTTAAATCTTCACAAGAAATTGCAATCTTAGCTACAATATTAAACACTCTGATATTGTCATTTAAATCACCATTACATGAATTTGCTTATACAATCAAGCCTAAAGAATTTTTTGACACAATTAAATTTATTTTAATAGCATTTGTTATTTTACCTTTACTTAGACCAATACAAAGTTTTGGGCCTTTTAGTTCTATAAATTTGTATGAAATTTGGTTAATGGTTGTATTTGTTTCAAGCCTTAGTTATATTGCTTATATCTCAATTAAATTATTTGGATCAAATAAAGGAGTATATCTAATAGGTCTTTTTGGAGGAATATTATCAAGCACAGCTACAGTAACTAGTTTAGCAAATAAATCAAAAGAAAGTGTCCAAATTAAACCTCTTGTTGGAGCTGCAGCCTTAGCTTGTTCAACAATGTTTTTAAGAATGTTAATTGAAGTAGCTATCTTGAATTATGCGATTATTGAAATGTTAGCATTTCCATTAGTACTTTTAGCACTTATTGGTTTTATTTCAGTGTCAATTTTATGGAAAAGAACTAAATCCGGAGGATCTGCTAATATTGAGTATGATTCACCTTTAATGTTAAAACCTGCAATTAAGTTTGGTTTATTTTATGGATTTATTTTATTTCTTTCTGCAACATTAAATCATTATGTTGGATCACAAGGAATTTTAATAACTGCTTTAGTTGCAGGAATTGCAGATGTTGATGCTATCACAATTTATGTTGCGAGAAATTATGGTCAGGTAGGAAGTGTAGGGATTACTGCAGTGATTCTTGCTGCACTCGTAAATACAATTGTAAAAATATTTATTGCAAAAGCTTTTGGAAAAAAAGAATATGGAAATTTATTTGTTAAAATAATGGCACCAATTGTTGTAATTGGGATCATACTCTTATTTATATGATTGGAGGAAAAAATGGAGAGAATTAACTACGAATGTGGAAGTTGTGGATATAAATTCACAAGAAAAGCTGAAGCAAAAATTGTCAGATGTCCTTATTGTAGTAAAGAAGGAACTGTTGATTTAGTTAAAGGAAATTATGCTTCAAAAATCTTAGGCGAAGTAACAGGTGAATAATTTAATTATTACCTAAAAACAAGAGGTGAAAAAATGGGTGAATTACGTAAAGATTACATATTAAATAGATATGTGATAATTGCAACAGAACGAGGAAAAAGACCTCATCAGTTCAAAAATGAAGTAGATAACCCAATGCCAAAAAAAGATGTTTTTGGTCCAGGAAATGAAAATGAAACACCTCAAGAAGTTTACAGATATCCAAAAGATTCTGGAGATTGGAAAATTAGAGTTTTTCCTAATAAATATTCTGCAGTAAAACCAGAAGGAAATAATGAGATTAAAACGGATAATGAATTTTTCACTTTTTCAGATTCATATGGTCATCACGAAGTAATTGTTGAGACTCCGGACATAAATAAATCATTGGTTGATTTATCTGTTCAAGAAATTTCACAAGTGTTCAAAACATTTGTTCTAAGAATAAATGCAAATTTAAATGACCCTAAAATAAAATATGTGACCGTTTTTAAAAATAAAGGTCTTGGTGCAGGATGTTCAATTAAACATACACATTGTCAGTTAATTGCTTATAATTTGGTTCCTATAAACATAATTGACAAAGAAGAAGCTGTTGCTAAGTATGATTATGATGTATATCAAAAAATAATTAATATTGAAAAAAATTCAGATCGAAAATGTTTTGAAAATAAAACAATGGTTGGGTTTACTCCTTATGCTTCTAGGTTTCCTTTTGAAATTAGAATATTTCCTAAACGACATGTTTTAAAATTAGATGAATTGGATGAGAATGAATTAATGGATATGTCTGATATACTTAGAAGTATTTTATTAAAACTAAAGGAACTAAATGCAGATTATAATTTTTATTTACATTATGGAATTAAAAATATGAGATTACATTTAGTTGTTTGTCCTAGATTAGCTAAATGGGCAGGTTTTGAACTTGCAACAGGAACAATAATTAATTCAATGCCTCCTGAAACTGCAGCAGAATTTTATCGAGGTTAAATCATAATTCCAATTACAGGTCCAGTTAGATTTGCTATTTTTGTAGATATTACTGAAAGATGTGCTAAAACATAATCTTGTTTAGCTTTTGAGTTTGATTGAAGTTCCATTAAATCAACAATTAATTTTTTGGAGTTTTTTGTAAAACTCATTAATTTTTCTTTTGAGTAATTATAAAATAGCTCATAAAATTCTTTAAATAAATTGCTTGTTCTTTCAAAAACATTTAAAACATCCTTATCTAATTTTATGTCTGAATTATCTATTAAATATTTACACATATAATTATATTGGTCTGCGATTTTTTCAAGTTGCCAAACTAGAGTGTACATAAAGTGAGTTTTCACATACATTTTATACCCATTTTTATTTAGAACTCTTTGACAAAAATTAGTTAGTTTATCATTTGTTTCTTCTAAAACTGAAACATTTTTTAGAGATTTAAAATCACTCACTTTAATTCGATTTAAAATTTCATTTGATAGTTCCATTGTAACTAAAAAGGCTCTTCGTAGAATTGTTTCAAATTCATTGTCAAGGACTTTTGAAATACACTTTATAACAATTGATGAAGGATGTTGCTCAACTATTTCATATCCCATTAATACTTTACTGATATAATCTTGAAGTTCTGAAATTGTATTTTTACCATCATAATAAATCTTAATTTCATCATAACCCATTTTATATATTTCTCTAACATATCTTTTTAGATGTTTAGAATCAAGACCTTTAGCATTAAATTCAACCGATTGAATTTTGACCTCTTTATCTACTGAAATTATTAAATCTTTATTTATTTCTTCAATATCAAGAGAATCTCCTTTGATTACTCCAAATTTTTTTGTCCACTCTGCAGGTAATGATACCATTAAGGTACAAGGTCCTTGTTTGACAACTTTTCTTTTCATAATTATATGTAGGATTCTCTTATATTTAAATATATCTGATAAATTCGAATATCTAATCTAATATATATAATTCGATAAGTAACTTCTTATGAGTCTTTTTACATATTAATATTTGGTGATATAAGATGTCGGATAGAAGATCAGGGATAAGTTTTTTACCTTTTTTTATTGGGTACACAGCAGCTAGACTGGTGGGTTTAATTTTGGGTTCTGTGGCAGATGCTCAAGAAATTAAAACAATGTGTGAAGACACAAGTTATGTAGCAATATCAGGTGAAATAGATAGTTCATATAATCCTGGTGATAGTTTAGTTGATTTTAATGTTGGAGATTATGGTGTTCAAATTCAAGGAGATGTGTATAGGGATTTAAATCAAACATTTGCAGATTTTACTAATTCAGGTTTAGTAGATGCATTAAATGGTGAAGATGTTAGTTTTAGAGGATCTTCAATTGATTGCAAAATTAAAGGAGGGCCACTTGTTTTTCCTGAAAAAATGTATTTTCCTTCTACAGACATAGCAATGATGTGGGATGAAGCCGGCCAAGAATATATTATAGGAAATGGAAATTTCAATGAAGTTGATCAATTAAAAAATAGCACCAGTAGTAGTGAAACAAGTTTTAACATGCTTCCTTTAGAGCAAAAAATAAGTGCTAACGCTCGAGGATATGTTTCTCACTCAGCAAAAACTCAAAGATGGCAACAGCCAATTAGAAATAAGACATATACAACAAAAGGTTTTACTTAATTATTTATTTTTTGACATATATATGTATATATATGATTCGATAATAATATTGATATATAACTACTTCTTAGTAATTATTGTGAAAAAAATGAACATAAATAAACTAATTAGAAATTTAACAATTGCAACAGGACTTGTTGCAATAATTGGAACTGGATGTGCACCTGTAACATGCTCACCGGCACCAATTTTAGAAAATGGTAACCCGGCATATACATGTCAATATATTGATGAAACTAATCAAATTGCTGTTGCAAATCTTGAAGATGTTATTAACCAACCTGAATTATTCGAAGGAGAAACAATTCAATTGAGTGGATATGCTGATTATGTTGGAGAAAATACAGAAACATTAACTTATGTTTTACCTTATTATAATCCTGCTACAAAAACTGTGCAGTTAAATGTTAGTATAGCAGAGAAAAGAGTAGTAAGATATAGAATTTGGAATGAAGAGTTTGTTGATGGATTTTATTTAACAGCTGTAGCTGAAAAAAATAGTGTACCTCTTTTTTTACCTATCGCAGTATCTCCAAGGACATATGCACCTGAGGCAGACATATACCAAACCCAGTTGGATATTACAGGAAATGTTGTAAAAAATGAAGAAGGAGATTATCTTTTTGAGATTAGCCAGGTTCAAGAAGCACCTTAATTTTTTAATTTTTATAAGTAGTACAAAGTATGCTATTCTAAACACTTAAATATTAATTTTTTTTTGTCCATAGATAAATAGAGATATTTAGGTGATAAAAATTAAAGTGAACTCATTAGCATTCGAGACTTCAATTTTTATCAAAGGTGATAAAAATTAAAGCAATTATACCAGTCGCAGGAAAAGGAACAAGACTTAGACCACATACTTTTAGTACTCCTAAAGCACTTTTACACGTAGCAGGAAAGCCAATTTTAGGTCATATTTTGGATCAAGTTGAAGAATTAGGTATAACTGAAGTTGTTTTAATTTTAGGGTATTTAGGCAGTAAAATTAAGGAATATGTAGAAACAGAATATAGTCACATGAATTTTGCATTTGCTTATCAAGAAAAAAAACTAGGTCCTGGACATGCAATCTCTCTAGCAAAACCTTTTATTGAAGAAGGTGATGAAGTATTGATTATTTTTGGAGATACAATTTTTGTTGGAGATCTTTCTCAAGGGTTAAAACTAAAAAATGATGCAGCTTTAGCTGTAAAAAGAGTTGAAGATCCAAGAAGATTTGGTGTAGTAGAAATGGAAAACGATAGAGTAACTGATGTTGTTGAAAAACCAGACTATGTCAAACCTATGGACGCTATGATTGGTATTTATTTTATTAAAAATACAAAACTTTTATTTGAAGCAATAGATGAAATGATTGAAAATAAAAGAATGACTAAAGGGGAATTTTATTTAACAGATGCATTAAAAGTAATGATTGAAAAGGACGCATATATTACAACATTTCAAATGGAGGGATGGTTTGATTGTGGTAAACCTGAAACTTTACTTTCAACAAATAGATATTTACTTGAAAAAAAAGCAAATGGTGCTGTTAAAGTAATAAAGGAGAATACAATTATTATTCCACCAGTTTATATTGGAAAAAATGTTGAACTAAAAAATTCTATTATAGGTCCACACGTAACAATAGCAGATAATGCAAAAATTCATACAAGTATTATTCAAGACAGTATTGTAAACAAAAATGCATTGATCTCAAATGCACAATTAAAGGAATCTTTAATTGGGGAAAACGCTACTGTTGAAGATATTGTTGAAAAGCTAAATGTTGGAGATAATTCACAAATTAGTTTTAGTGGAGAATAAATATTAAATACTACTTCTTATAATTTAATTATTAATGATTAAAAAACATAAAAGAAAAGCTATAACTCTTAAAAGAGATTTAGGTTTATTTGAAGCAGTGATTGCAGGTGTAGGAATTATTGTAGGTGCTGGAATTTATGTTTTAATTGGTGCAGCAGCAGGACATGCTGGAAATATGGTTTGGGCATCATTTTTAATTGCAGGATTTGTGGCTTTTTTAACAGGTCTAAGTTATGCTGAGCTTTCTTCAATATATGATGAAGATTCAGGAGAATATAGTTATGTTGAACATGCTTTTGGAAGAATGCCTGCGTTTATTATTGGATATTTAGTTATGTTTGCTGGAGTTATTGGATCAGCAACAGTAGCTTTAGGATTTGCAGGATATTTAAGTTCGATAATTGGCCAAACTAATTTGATTGTAACAGCTTTAATAGCAATATTTTTTTTAACATTGCTGAATTTAAAAGGTATTAAACAATCAATGAAACTTAATGCATTTTTAACAATTGCAAGTGTGTTAGGTTTATTGTTAATTATTGGATTAGCATTACCTTATTTTGGAAAAAACAATTTTTTTGAATATACTTCTTTAAAGGGAATTTTTAAGGCTTCATCGTTAATTTTTTTTGCATATATAGGGTTTGACTCAATTGTCCAATTATCTGAAGAAACTAAAAATCCTAGAAAAAATATTCCTTTAGCACTTTTAATTTCAATTGCAATTAGTACAATTATTTATGGTCTTGCAGCATTTGCAAGTATTAGTGTTTTAGATATTTCTATTTTGTCAAGTTCAGTTTCTCCACTAGCTGATGTTGCTAAAGCATTACTTGGATCAAAAGCCGGTTTTTTACTTGCAGTAATTGCAATTTTTGCAACACTTAATACTATCCTTTTAGAAATTGTTGCAGTATCAAGAATGATTTATGGGATGAGTCGAAAATATAGGAAAATAAATTTTTTTTCAATAGTTAATAAAAAAACGCAAACTCCTAACTATGCAATTTTACTCGCTGCTGTTCTTATGGGATTATTTGTTATGACGGGGAATATAAATTTGATTGCAGAAACAACTAATTTTGCAGTTTTTATTATTTTTGCAACAATTAATTTAGCTTTAATTGAATTAAGATATTCAAAACATAGAAAAGAAAAATTTCATGAGCCTTTTAGCATAGGTAAATTTCCAGTTTTGGCATTACTAGGTTTAATAACATCATTATTAATGTTAATTAATCTTGAAATTAAAGTAATACTATATGGTATTTGTTTAATTATTTCTGGAGTAATTTTATATTTTATAATAGAAGAAAAATAAGAAAAAATGAGAATTATCTCAAATTATAGTAAGCAAAAAAAGCTTACTAACTATTATACGCTTTTAGCGCCTAATATATTCATATGCTGAATGCGCTGCTGTAACTCCTTCAGCTACTCCAGTTATTGCTTGTTTAAAATGGGTGTCTGCAATATCTCCTGCAGCGTAAAATCCAGGAACATTTGTTTCAGATTTTCTATTAATCATAATTTCTCCTTTTTTATTAAGTTTAATGCCCATTTCTTTTGCTAATTCTGATAAAGGCATGTGACCTATAGCAATAAACACTCCGTCTAGTTCTAATTCATCTTTTCCTTTGTACGGATTATCAAGTTTAACTTTAGTTACTCCTTTGACAGGATCTCCTAGTATTTCAATAATATTTGTGTCATGAATTAGTTCAATATTTTCTTTTTCCATAACTCTTTTTTTATTAACAGGTTCAGGCCTAATTTCAGAACCTCTATAAATCATATAAACTTTTTTTGCGTGTTCAGATAGTACTAATGCGTCTTTAGCAGCTGAATCTGCTCCACCAATAACTGCACCAATTTTTCCTCTATAAAAAAATCCATCACATAGAGCACAATAGTGAACACCTTTGTTTTTATATTCATCGTGTCCTGGAACTTTTAATTCTCTCCATTTTGAGCCTGTTGCATAAATAACAGTTTTAGCAAGATATTTTTCATCTTTAACATGAACAATAAATTTTTCATCTTTTCTTTCTAGTTTTGTTACTCTGCCTTCTTTTAAATTAACAAATTCTTTATAGTCAAGCGCATGATTTTTAATATTGTCAGCTAGTTCTTGTCCTGTTAATTTAATAAATCCAGGATAATTTTCTACAGTATCAGTTATAATAATCGTTCCACCTGGTGTTTCTCCTATAACAAGTGTTTTAAGTCCAAGTCTTCCAGCATACATAGCAGCAGCATATCCTGTGACACCTGCTCCAACAATAATAGTATCATAAGTTTCCATAATATTCACCTAATTTTACACAACTATTGTGATTATTTAAATATGTTGTTGAGATGTGAATTAGAGGGAGAGGAATATGCACTATTTGTGAAATGAAAAATAAAAAGTCATTTTTCAAGAATTTATAGTTGTATTAATTAAATGTGGAGAAAAATCACTAAGAGGGTTTTTTAAAATATTTAATACTACTTATTAGTTATGACTGATGACTTACCCGAGTGGTTAAATATGAATGAAAATACAGGAGGTAGTTATCATGATAATTCTATTAATGTAGGGTTTTTACCTGGAGAAAGAGTAGAACCTGATGATTCAAACGTTTTAGATACAATTCCAAAACTAGGTGATGAACCTGCATTTATGGAAGGAATAGATACTACTGTTAAAGAACCAGTTGTTAATGTTCAAACAGGAAATACTGTGAGTAATTCTTTTGGTTGGTTATTTGTTGGAGGAGCTACAGCAGTTTTGATAGGATTAGGATTTTGGGTAAATTATATATTTCGTGATCAATATCATGCAGAAGTACCTAATTTTCCTAAACCAACATACACACCTATTAGTGAACTTGTCGATCAAATTTCTGAAACACAGATTCCTGAACCTACTCAGCAAACACCTTTAGAACCTTTATCTACACCAGGAAGTGATGTAAGTCAAGGATATATAGTAGAGCCAACTACAACATTAGAATTATTAACAATACCTAATCAAGCAACAGATGCGTGTTTAGATTTTTATAATGCTCTCCCAAATGCTCAAGGTGAAAATTTAGGTTATAATTTTACAGCAAACATGACACCTGTTGAGGCAGTTCATCATGCTTATTCTATGTTAGATCCTTGGAATAAAGCAATTACCAATGAAATATTTGATAGGACTACAGAATTAAGAGGTATTATTGAATGTAGTCAAAATTTGATTGGAGGTTGTGATCCAATTTCACCATATAAAAACATTCAACTTAAAGGTGAAATGCCTCCACTTTTGGCTCATTTAGATGTAAATAATGTAACCATAGGGCAATTATTAGATGTTCCTGAAATTCGAAATATTTTTTGTAGGCCATTATCTTTAGAGCAAAGTAATTTATCAGATCAATTAGTTTTTTATGGTGGATCAAGTCAATCAATTGCACAAGTCGCAAACTCTGCTTTTGATATGGCAAAGGAATTATTTAAAAGAACAATGCCAGGATATCTTATGAGTCAAGCAAAGGAATTAGCACCTTTTGTTTATCATAATGCAAAAGCTTCTTTGATGAGTGTTTTTTAATAATTATTTTAAATCTACAAAAGATTTATAAACGTTTAATTACTACTCAGTAGTTATGAGTCCAAGTATTTCAGATATTGTTGTTCCGGAATATGAGAAAATTGACTCTGACGCAGAGTTTCTCCCTCATGAAGTCGAAGAGATATTAGGTATTAGTAAAAGTACTTTATATAATAATCACACAACAAGTTGGGAAGCTCAAATGAAAAAAATACCTACTTTAAAAGGTAGATTGCCTGTTAGAAAGATTCAGAGAGGTAGTCAGAGCAGAATTTATTCAGTAGATAATATTTATGCATTACTAGAATTTTCTTCTTTTTATGGATCAAATAGAAGAGATTTTATGACTTTTGAGCAAAATCTTGAAAGACATGAAATTAGAATGGGTGAAAAAGCTTTAGTTATTGCAGAACAAAGTTCAGATAGAGTTTTTGAAATGACTGATTTGGCTGTCAAAGTTTTTCATAAATACCAAGATTCAGGATATTCATCTCATCTTGATCGAGCTATGACAAAAGCAAGCCATCATAATGTAAAAACTATTCTTGATTGGTTGTCATATAAGTCTTAAAATCTCATCACTATGTTCCTTAACCTTAACTTTCTCAAAAACATGTTTTATAATTCCTTTCTTAATAACATAAGTCATTCTTTTAATTCCTTGAAATGATCTTCCCATAAATTTTTTCTCTCCAAAAGCTCCATATTTTTTAATTGTTGATTTTTCAGGATCACTTAATAAAATAAAAGGAAGACTATATTTTTCAGAAAATTTTTTATGTTTTTCAATAGAATCACCACTCATACCAAAAATAGTTACACCTTGTTTTTTGTATTTTGAAAAATCATCTCTAAAATTACATGCTTCTTTTGTACATCCAGGAGTATCATCTTTAGGATAAAAATATAAAATTACAGTTTTATTATAATTTGAAAGTTTATGCATAACTCCATTTTGATCAAGTAATTCAAAATCAGGAGCTTTTTTTCCAATTTTTAACATTTTATATCGCCACTATTATTAAGAAATTGCTTTTTTATATCTTTTCTCAACTTCTTCCCAGTTGATAACATTAAAAAAAGCTTCAACATAATCAGGTCGTCTATTTTGGTAATTTAAATAATATGCATGTTCCCAAACATCAAGCCCTAAAATTGGAGTTTTTCCTATACTTAATGGATTATCTTGGTTTAAGGTACTCATAATTTCAAGTTTTTTATCATTTGTTACAACTAACCAAGCCCAACCACTACCAAATCTAGTTTTAGCTGCATTAGAAAATTCTTTTTTGAAATTTTCAAATGAACCAAATGTTTTTTCAATTAAAATTGCAATTTCTCCAGTTGGAAGTCCTCCACCACTCGGAGACATAATTTTCCAAAATAATTTGTGATTAACATACCCACCACCATTATTTCTTATTGCAACTTTTACTTCACTAGGTAAATTATCTAAATCAGTAAGAATTTCTTCTGCAGTTTTATTTCCAACATCAATGTTTTCAAGAGCAGCATTAAAGTTTTTAGTGTAACCTGCGTGATGTTTTGTATGGTGTATTTCCATGGTTCTAGCATCTATATGAGGTTCAAGTTCATTGTATTCATAATCTAATTTTGGTAATTCAAATTTCATAATAATCCCTCCAGAATATTTTATAGTTATGAAATAGATGATTGTCTTTTTAAATATGATCTTTAATATAATAAAGAATTTTTTATTTTTCCGTGTGCTGTTTTCCGCATCTTTTTTTAATAAACTATAAGAACATAATTCATTTTTATTCTACTATGAAAATTTCATTAGTTAAAGATAAAATTCATCCTAATCTATTTAAAAAACTTGGATTTGAAACATTTCGACCTGCACAATCCAAAGCAATTAATTCAGGACTTTTAGAAGGAAAAAATCTACTTATTTGTACTCCAACAGCATCAGGAAAAACACTTGTAGCAGAAATTGCTATGCTTCAAAATATTTATAATAATAAAGGAAAAGGAGTGTATATTGTTCCTCTTAAAGCATTAGCTTCTGAAAAATACGAATATTTTAAAGAAAAATATCCTGATCTAAAAGTAGCGTTATCTATTGGGGACACAGATTCATCAGATTCATATTTAGATAAATTTGATATTATTATCACAGTTAGTGAAAAACTTGATTCTTTAATAAGGCATAAATCTGCATTTTTAAGATATGTTGCAACTGTAGTTGTTGATGAAGTTCATTTACTTAATGATCCTTATAGAGGACCTACAGTTGAAATAGTTATAACAATTTTAAGACAAGTTCTAAAAAAAGCTCAATTTATTGCTCTTTCAGCTACTATAGGAAATCCTAAAGAACTAGCAGAATGGTTAGACGCAAATTTAGTTATTGATGACTGGAGACCAGTTAAACTTCATCAAGGTATTTATCAAGAAGGCGAGATTGAATTCTATTAATTTAGTACTTATTAGTAGTTACAAAACCAAAAGATTTATATAGGGGTTCTAAATAATTAATATAATTTAATTAAAGAGGTAAAAATATGACTGGTTTTGCAGATGCACAAACATGGCAAAGATCACCATTAGATTCAATTGTTTTAACTCCTAATTTTGATAGAAATTTTGAATTAAATATTCCTGAGAATTTACAAAGAGCTGGTGAATATGTACTTGAAACACCTGGAAGATTTATAGAAGAAACAAGACATCTGATCCATAGTTTAGATATGATTGGAGCTGCTTTTAATAATGATGTTTATCAAAATCCAGTTAATGTTTTAACAAAAGCTTGGAATGCTTTTTCTTTTACTTTAGGTGAAATTTATCAACGAACAATGAGTTCAAGTTTGACAACAAAAGCATTGTGGTTTTTAGCTGGAACAACATTATTGGGATTAACCGGATGTGGTGCTGAAGAACCAGTTACATCAATACCTGAAGACCATGAATATAAACCTGGAGATATAATTAAAACTGATGCAAGTTATGCAGAATTTAATCCAGAAATGGGACATAATGAATTTGTTGGGGGAGGACTTGATGAGAAGTCAGGTACGTGGAGAACTATTCCAAGTCATGAAACTTGTGAGATTACAAGATCAGTTCCAAGTGTTGGAGATTATAAATGGGATGTTGGTGCTCAAGATGGAAAAAATATATGGTATCGTGTTAATTGTGGAGTAGAAGATAATACCGGAAAAGAGGTTTATGGTTGGATTCCTAAAAATAGTATTTATGAATTGGAAGTTGATGGAAATGATATTCTTGTAATTAGACCTACACCAGATATGAGTTGGTTACCTACAGCAACTCCAGTTCCAACAGTAACGCCTATTCCAACGCCTAGTTATATAACTGTTGAGTGGCCAGTTCCAAAAGGTGGGAATGTTTCTTTGATGTGGACAGGAGGAGGAGTAATTGATAATTATCAATGTATTCCTCAAGCAATTGAAAAAGCAGGTTTTCCTAGTTACGCTGCTTTTGAAAATACAATTTTTAGTGCAAGTGGTTTAATTGATGGAAATGGACATTATGATCCTGCTGGACTTTCAATAGGACAAATATTAAAAATTCCAAATATTCCAACAGATCAAGTATTTTGTTTTGACCTTAAACCAGAATAAAAATAAGGATGGAATTTTTTTAAAAATTGTTTTTTCATATTCTAATTTGATATATTAATTATTTGATGTACGTTTACAATATTGTGGACCTTAAGTAATAACTAGTCACTTGTAAGTGGTTACAAAACCAAAACATTTATATAGTGATTCGGATTTGTTTCATTAAAATGAAAAATTTATTTTATAGACCTAATCCAAAATCAATGGTAGTTCCAAAAGGATATGATGGTTACACTATTAAAAATTTAGCAATTGATTTTTTGATTGGTGGTGCAGGTGGATATGTTGGAGGTAGAGGACTGGCAGAAGGAGATGTTGGTGTTATAACTTTTATGAAAGATCATGTTGCTGTGGCTAGTCCAATGTTAGATGGATTGGCACTCTGTGGTGGTCTCGAATTATTGCGTGGTGCTATTTATCTTGCAAAAAATGGTTTTCCTGAGTATGTACCTCCTGCAAGCGATAAAATCGATGAAAAAGAAAAAAACCGTTCTTATTCTTTTCAAGCTAAAGCCTTTGGAGTAACTTCTTTAGGTTTTGCTGTTGGAGCTGGAATTGGTGCTGTTTCAGGTCTAGTAGAAAAATTAAATTAAAAATAAAGAAAAAAAATTAAAATAGTACGCAACAGAATAGTCAATTAGCGTACTAATTAGTAAATGCTAAGCATTTACTAAAATTTAAAATATTTTTTTGCGTATTTTCCTATCAACCAAAGTTCTTTTTCTTCATCTTTAATTGCAAAGATTAAACCTTGGATTAACCATACAACTGGGATAAAATATCCAATCCATCCAAATATTGCAAATATTCCAAAAGTTACTATACTAAGTAAGAAATATACAATACTAAACACAAATGACCAAATCATACTAACAATTAATGCCATTAGCCATTGTTTTAAATGGAATTTAACAAATGAATTTTTCTTCATTTTTTCGTCAACTAGATACCAAATTAAGCCTACCCATCCAGTTAACCATAAGAGTATTACACATATTTTTCCTTCTTGCGAGTTTTTAGACATATTAAATCACCCTATATTTGTTAGATATATTGAGTATAAAAATTTTTCCAACTAAAATTCAAATCTAATAACACTTCGATAAATGCTATTAATACATTCATGAATTTTGTCTGTTAAATCATAATCTTTTGACGCATTAGCGATTTGACGAAGCATATCAATCACTCTTCTAATTAATCTAATTAAATCTCCTTCATCTAAACTACATAGTTCAAGTAAATCTTTAAATTCAGCTCCATCTGAAAAATCACCAATAACTCTAGTCATTCTTTTTAAATGTAATTTATTTAGATTTTTGAAAATATATTTTTTATTTGAAATTGCTCTTATAATATGATCAACAGTTCTTCCGCTATTTTTTAATGTGAAATAGTCGTTTCTTCTTGGTTCATAAATAACTGCAGCAACTAAAATATTAATTTCTTTTGTACTAAATTCTTTATAAAGATTAGTTGAAAATAGTTCAGAGGTTAATAATTCATTTGAATAAATATGAGTTGCAAAAATTCCCTTTTCAGTTAATTTATCATCTTGAACATAGCCCATACTTTTTAAAATTTTAATTTTATTATTGTATGAGGCCATAATTCTAATTTGCTTATTACTTTGCATTTTTCTTTGGAAAAAGTCAAAATTCATTCTTAAAATTTCTTCTCTTTGTTTTGGATTATGATAATGAACAAGATTCAGAACAGTATTATAACTAAGTCTAAAACGACTCATTATTGGAATATCATCTCTTAGAGATATTTGTTTTAATTTTTGTAAATCAGTGTATCCTCTTTCAACCATTGAAATAGCGTATCCAACTTCATCAATTCCTCTACGACCTGCTCTTCCAGCTAATTGAAAATATTCTTTTGAATTTAAGTATCTAAATGATACACCATCAAACTTTTCAAGTGAGGCAAATGCAACAGTTTTTGCTGGCATATTTATTCCTACAGCAAAAGTTTCAGTAGCATATAGTACTTTTATTATACCCTCTGAAAATAACAATTCAACTAGTTCTTTTGCTTTAGGCAAAATTCCTGCATGATGAAATGCTATACCTTTTGAAAGAACTTGTTTTAATCTTTGAATACTATGAAGTGCTCTATATTCAGAACTGATTAATTTATTAGATAATTCTACAATTCTTTTTCTATCACTATTGGATGTGAAATTTATAGATTTAGAGAGTTCAATTGCTTTTTGTTCACAATTTTTTCTTGAAAAATTAAAAAAAATACAAGGTAGTTTATCTTGGATTTGTTTAATTAAAGCAACATGATTTACTTCAGGTAAATTTTGTCTTTTGTTTTTCTTTTTTCTTCTGTTTGATTTATATAAATCAGTTGTTGATTTGTCTTTAATAACAGCGTCAACATTTGTTATTCCTAAAGATACATCATAAACTAAATGATTTAATGGAACAGCTCTTTTATTGTATGTGATAGTATCAACAGTATGATTTTTTATGTTTTGAATCCAGCTTGCAAATTCTTTAGCATTCGGAACTGTTGCAGATAAACATAAAAATCGTATATGTTCAGGAGAGAAAATTACAGATTCTTCCCAAATTGTACCTCTTTCAATATCATTAATATAATGAATCTCATCAAAAACTACATAAGAAACATACTCTATTATTTTGTCTTTAGTAAGAAGCATGTTACGATAAATTTCAGTAGTCATAATTAAAATTGGAGCCTCAGGATTAATAACAACATCTCCAGTCATGATTCCAACATTTTCTTCTCCATAGTCTGCTTTAAAATCTCTATATTTTTGTCCAGAAAGAGCTTTTATAGGAGCTGTATATATTATTCTTCGATTTTTTTTAATATACTTATCGATTATATAATCTGCAATTAGTGTTTTACCAGTACCTGTTCCAGCAGTAACTACAACAGAATTTCCTTTGTCAATTGATTTTACAGAATCTTCTTGGAATTTATCTAGAGTAAAGTTTTTGAATTTCATCTAATTATTTCATAAATTTGTCTGTTAATATATTTTTCCTAATTATTATTCCAATAAAAAACTAGGAAAGAAGTTATTTTTGAATATTTTATGAGTTGGCAAATTTTGAATAGTTTGAATCATAGAACCAAAGTTTTCTCTAATTTCTCTTTCTGTTTTTCTAATTTGATTATAATCTTCAATTTCAATTCTAATTTCAATATCCCATTCACCTAGAGTTTTTATTACACTAATAACACTTGGATGAGCTTTAAGATAATTAATAAATTCTTTTTCAGTTTTTGCAGTAATATTATGATATTTGATTAATAATAAATTTGAATAATATCCAACATTTCTAATATTTATCAATGGTTTATAACCTAGAATAATTTCTTTTTCTTCAAGTTTTTTTAGTCTATTAATAATTGTTTTAGGTGTGACATCTAAAATACTCGCGATTTCAACAGAATTTATCCTAGCATTTGTTGAAATCATGTTTAAAATTTTAAGGTCAATATCTTCAACTTTTTGAGGAACTCGGTCACCACCAACAAATATTTCATCATAAGTAGCTTTTGGATTAAGATATTTTCTTCCAAAGTGTCTTTGAACAACTGTTGTTAAAACTGAAAAATTTTGCAAATGTTTTGGAAATTTTTCCATAACTTCTCTAATATGTTTATTAAAATGTGAAGCGTTTTTAGCATAGTAAGTTGTCACAAGATCATAATTTCCCCAACATTCTTCAATAAGTCCAGTATGGGGATCATTTTTTAAATATTCAATTAAGTTTTCATATGTTTGTTCTTTTGTATAAATGACTTTAAAATATACTCGGAATAAAATTAGGTTGTAATTTATTTTCGAATAGTCCATTAATGTGTAAAATCCTTTTAAAATTTCTTTATCTTTTAATGATTGTACAGTATAACTGACTTGTTGTTGGCTTTTTCTAATTTTTTTCCCAATTCTTGAAAAAGAAGTTCTTGAATCAATATCTAAGTAACTTAAAATGCCTTTTTCTACTTTTTTTAATGCAACAATCTTCATTGCTTTGTGAAAATGTAATTTCTATTTAAATATGTTTTGATTTGACAAAATATTTTCTAGTCAAAAATAAATTCATGTAATTTGATCCAGAAAAATATGTTACATTCTAAAATTTTAGAACTTAGACCGGCGAAAGTTAGTGATATGGATCAAATTATGGCAATTCATTCAGATCATCTAAAACCTAGAGATCAAAGAGATGCGAGTCAAGGTTTTTTAGTTGGGCAACTTAATGCATCAAGAGATTCTTACTATGTGCTTGGAAATGGTCACAAACAAATTAATGGGTATATATGTTTGTTAGATTATTTGCCTGAAGAATTTGTTGATGAATTAATATTAAATAATGGTGCTTTTTTAGAAGAAGAGATAATTAGAGAATTAAAAGGAGAATTACCATTAGTTAAAGTACATCAAGTTGCTATACATCAAGATTTTTTAGGTCAAGGTTTAGGAAAAAAAGCATATTCATTATTACAGAATCAATTTCCAAATTTACCAATATATGCTTTTGTTTGCACTTATCCAGTAATAAATGAAAGGTCATTAGAATTTCATCGAGCATGTGGATTTGAAGAAATTGGAGAACAAGAATATTTTAAACAAGAGGAATTGTATGCGCATAGATTATTACGTAGGGCACCAAAAAACAAAGAGATCTAATGTTTTTTCGTTCTTCTTAATTTTCTTAGATCAAGCATTTGGCTTACACCATTGAATTTACCTTTTTCTGTCATAAAAACTGCAATTGTACTAATCAAGATACTAAAGAAAATAACTGATAAAACAATTGTTGAAAATTGTTCTCCATTTGTTATTCCATATTGAGCTGGAAGCTGAGCTAAAACAGCTGCTGCGAGTCCTTTAGGAGTTAAAATTTCCATAAAGATTCTATCCTTATGTTCAAGACTACTATTATGTCTATTACTTATTTTTACTGCTAGAGGTCTAAATAAAAATAAAAGTATTGTTAGTAAAAAACCTATAAGCATTAAACTAATATTTTCAAAATTAATTAGCAAACCTAGATAAACAAAAAAGAATACTTTTACAAAAAAACTAATTTCTGAAAAAAAGAATTTAGCTGAAGGTGTAGCCATATTAAATTCATTTCCTTTTTCAATAAAAGAAAATATTTTTTTAGTGTTTCCTACAATTATTCCAAATGATAAACACGCAATAGCTCCATTAGAATCTAAATATTCAACAAAGCTATAAAGAAGCAAAAGAGCTCCAATTGTAGTCATATAAGATTTTGAAATTTTTTGCATATAACTTTGAATTTTTGACCAAATTAGACCGCTAATAACTCCTATAAAAATTGCAATAACAAATGAATATACGATTTCTTTGACAACATTTCCTAAACTAAACATGTTTAGATTAATAATATTAAGAATTGTGATAGCTCCAACAATACATAAAACATCACTAATTGCAGATTCAAAAGTTAATACTAGAGCAGTTTGAGGTTTAACGTCAATATTTTTAGCTATTGGAATAATAACTGCAGAACTGGCTCCACCAATAATTGCACCTAAAAGCATTCCTTCCAAAATTCCCCAACCAAAAAAACTCATTATTAATGGAACAATTATAATTGAAATTAAAAAACTTAAAACTGATAAACTTGATCCACCTATAACTCCTTTGACTAATTTTTTTATATCAATGTTTATTGCTCCTTCAAATAATATATAAATTAAAGCAAATGTAGTAAATATTGGTGCTATTTGATTAAACCCTGGTGCATTTGCAATATCAAAGAAATATCCTAAAAGCGCACCAATAATCATTAACCAGATAACGTCGGGAATGTTTGTTTTTTGAAAGATTAATTCTCCTAAAAATCCTACAAACAAGATAACTCCTGCAATAGCAAACATTCCTGCGATTTCCATTTATTCACCCTTTTAATTATTATTTTAGGACAAAAGATACTATATAAATTTTTGGGAATGCTTAAAAATAAGATAGTTCTTTTCGAAGGAATGCTACTTGATGAACTTGTTGCATATTTATCTTTGGATAAGATTTTTTTGCAAGCAACAAAAAAAGGAGAATTTTTAGAGCTTGTAGTTCAAGATGGAAATCTAGCTCTTGAGTATGATCCAGAGGACACAGATTATGAATTGCTTGTAGCAGAACAAGCACCTCAAATGAAAATGTATGAAGATTTAATTTCATTTGCTAGATCATATGTTCAAAAATCACTTTATCAAAATACTGAGATGCTAAAAGCAATGAAATTATCTAAAGAAATGAATGATTTTCAGTTTTTAGTTGAAAAAACATTTTATAATTTAGGGCAAAGAATTGTTGCATTTTTTACTATGGGTAAATCTTTGGAAAAAGCAATTCAAGAAGAGATAGTATTTGGAAGCCAATTTATAGATGATGTTGGGACAATTAAAGAATGTTTTTCATATGCAAGAGATTACATCCAAGAAATTCCCGAATCTGAGTTATCAAAAATTGGTGTTGAAAATAAGATATTGACAATCAGTGGCCTACGAAGAATTGAAGCACAATTTTTACACTTAGAAACTGCACTAGAAAATAATTATCAAGTTGGATTAGAAAGATATAGGATGCTTGGATTAATAGATTAAAATGATGCACACAAAATTTAAATAATTGCCTTTATTTATCAAGGGAGGGGTGCATAATATCGAATATATTTCAGATCTTCACATTCATTCAAAATATAGTAGAGCTTGTTCTAAAACACTTGACATTCCTCATCTTGAAGAATATGCAAAAATTAAAGGAGTTAATCTCATGGGAACTGGAGATTTCCAACATCTTAAGTGGCAAGAGGAATTAAAAGAACATTTAACAGAAGATGATACTGGAATTCTACGAACAAAAAACAATTTTCCATTTTTACTTTCTAGTGAAATTTCTTTAATCTATACACAAGATGGAAAAGGAAGAAAGGTTCATAATGTTATTTTTGCCAGAAGTCTAGAAATAGCAGCTCAAGTAAGTGAAGCATTGTTAAAAATAGGAAGAATAGATTATGATGGCCGACCAATATTTGGAATGTCTTGTCCTGAATTTGTTGATATTATGAAAGGAGTAGATAAAGATATTGAAATTGTTCCAGCACATATTTGGACTCCGCATTTTGGACTTCTTGGAAGTAAGGGAGGATTTAATTCTGTTAAAGAAGCATTTGCTGAAAGAACTAAAGACATTCATGCAGTTGAAACTGGTCTATCTAGTGATCCAGATATGAATTTTAGAATTCCAGAATTAGATGATTATACTCTATTAAGTTTCTCAGATCTTCATAGTTACTGGCCATGGAGACTTGGAAGAGAAGCAACAGTTTTTGATTTAAATGAATTAACATATGATAATGTGTTAAAAGCAATTAAAACAAAGGAAGGGTTAAAAGAAACAATTGAAGTAGATCCAGGATATGGTAAGTACCATTATGACGGTCATAGAAATTGTAATGTTAGTTTAAGTCCTAGTGAATCAAATAAATTAAATAAAATGTGTCCTAAATGTGGTAGGCCTTTAATTATAGGAGTAGAAAATAGAGTTGAAGAATTAGCAAAAAGACCTATCGGCTATAAACTTGAAGATGCTCCGAGTTATAAAAAATATATTCCTCTTTCAGACATGATTTCATTAGTTTTAGAAAAAGGTGTGGCAACTAAATCTGTTTGGACGCAGTATAATAAAGTTGTAGGAAAAATTGGAAATGAGTACGAAATTTTAAGGAGTACACCTAAAGAAAAGCTTGAAAAATATTTAGATAAAAAAATTGTTGATGCTATAATTAAAAATAGAAATCAACAAATTAAAGTTATTCCTGGATATGATGGAGTTTATGGAGTTCCTGTTTTAGGAGACACTATAATTCCAGAACCTGAAATTTTTGAACCTTCTAAAATTAAAAATAAGCAAATGGGATTGCAAGAGTATTTTTCTTAAAAAAATAATTTGGGTATTAGTGATATAAATGTTGGAATCCTGGCAATTAAAACAAAGACAAAGTCTACCTTTAAGTATTAAAATTGCATTGTCAAATATTAGAATTAGAAGATTTTATAATTATTTTGATGGGGAAGTAACTGTTTGTTTTAGTGGTGGAAAAAAATCAATAGTCTTACTTGATTTAGTTAGAAATATATTTCCAGACGTTGAAGCGATTTTTATTGATACAAAATCAGAAATCAAAGAACACGTAATGAAATGTTCTAACTTAACCATAATTAATTCAAATGACAAGAAAAATGAATTTAATATTAATAATCATGATACAATAAATAAATATTTAGAAAAATTCATGGTAACCTCAAATAAAAAATTAATTCTAGGAAATATTGCTTGGAAAAACAAAAAAATTGAGCAAGCGTATTTAAATTTAACTTGTAACTCATATAACAAAGGAATATCTCAACCAATTGGGTTTTGGAAGGATGAAGATATTTTGAATTACCTAAATAAATACAATTTAAACTTTTGTTTTCAAAAAAAAAAGATTATTTGAACTTGATTTTGAATGTTTTTTATGGTATTTAATCTGGATTTATTAGTTATGTTAAAATAGTTCTTTTTTATAACACAAGTCTTTATAAACTATGAAGAAAAACTCTACGTGTTTTTAAGAGGAAAAACATGAAAGAGAGTAAAGAATTAAAGGAACAAAAGAAAAAGAGTTTAAAATACTCAATATTTGATGGTAGTTTTTACGCTGCTTCCATTGGTCTTGGTGAATCTTTTTTCTTAGCTTTTGCTGTATTACTTAATAGTTCAGCACAAATGATTGGTTTAATTAGTTCTGTTCCAAATTTATTGTCTTCACTATTTCAATTAATGTCAAATGAATTATTGTTTTTGTTTAAATCTAGGAAAAAATTAATTTCTTTTTTTGCTATTTTTGAAGCTTTGATGTACATTCCTATAACACTAATATTTTTATTAGGAACATTTAAACCATTTTATTTGCTAATTTTTGTATCATTGTATTGGGTTTTTGGAAGAATAACCAATCCATCTTGGAATAGTTGGATGGGTGATTTAGTTGACTCTAAAAACAGAGGAAAATACTTTGGTATAAGATATAAGTTCACAGGAATGTCAACTTTTCTATCTTATATTGTCGCTGGGTTAATTTTGAATCAAGCTAATTTTTTTAACAACAAGTATTTAGGATTTGCAATTATTTTTTCCTTAGCATTTTTATCAAGAATTTTATCATTATATTTTCTATTAAAAAAATATGAACCTTCTTATGATGTAAAAAAGAATGTAAAATTGGGTTTTAAGGAATTTTTGTCTTATAATAAATATAGAGAATATAGAAAACTTGTTTTTTATTTAGGGTTTATAAGTTTTGCAGTTTACATTTCTAGTCCTTTTTTTGTTTCATACATGTTAAATGATTTGAAAATGAGTTACATAATTTTTACAATTGTTAATGCAACATCTATTATTGCGAAATATTTAACAATGTCACTCTGGGGATCAGCATGTGATAAGTACGGTTCAAAAAAAATCATTTCTTTTGCATCAATTTTTCTTCCAATTATTCCAGTTTTATGGATTATAAGCGGGAATTTATTTTATTTACTTGTGATTCAATTTTTTGCAGGTATTATTTGGGCTGCATATGAAATATCTGCCTTTAATTATTTATATAATTTAACTGATAGAAGGACTAGAACAAGGTTAATATCTTTTAATAATGTTATAAATGGGATAGGTCTATTTTTAGGACCAATGATTGGTGCAATAATTGTTAAATATAATACTTTTTTTTGGTCAAAACATTTGTTTGTATTTTTAATTAGTGGTATTGCTAGATCAGTAGTCGCTTTATGGTTTTTACCAAAATTGCAAGAGCCTAGAAAAGTTAAAACAATATCTTATCATAGGTTAGCATATAATGTTTTAAGTACTATGCCAACAATGGGTATAATTAATCGATTGATAACATTTAGACGAAAAGTAGTAAAAAAATAGATACAAATTTCTAATGAGCTTGCATCAATAATAAATTTTATATATTGAATGATTTAGATTTAATTTTATAAGATGACAAAATTTTTTAAATATTTAAAAAAAGTTTTTTTAAAAGGAAGACCATTTAAATATTTAGGAAAAGCTTTTGAAGAATTATTTGATGAAGCTGAAGATTTTTTTGAAGATTTTGTTGATGTTTTTAAAAAGAAAAAAATACCTAGGCCACTTAAGGAAGTAGACTGGTTTGGTTCAACTGTTTTAGTCAAACCAGCATATATTTTTGCAGAAAAAATTGAGAGTTTGTTAAAAATAATTTTTGGAACATCTATTTTTGTTTCAGCAATTTTAGCTTCATTATATGGGTTTGCAAGTACTTCTCAATTATTAAAATCATTGATAACTTCAGGATTTGGTAGAATAGTTCTTGTTTTTGTTGGTTTTAGTTATTTTACTATTGGTCTATGGAAATTGTTGAAATTGCCTAAGTAAAAATGAAAAAAAAGATTTGAAATCAACATATCTTCTTGAATATTATACTCTGTTATCCAAATCATAAGGAACAAACTCAGCTTTTTGGAGTTGTTTCATAACGTTATCAGGATGAGTCATCCAACCATGCATTGCAACATATACTCCTGGATCAACATGTGGTGTTTTTCCCAATGCAAAACCTAAATTAAAATACCCATCATTGAATATAACATCATCAGGTAACATTGCTCCAACATAAGTTACTGTACTGTTTTGCATCTCACCACTTTGCATCATTTTATCTGAACTACTGGCTAGGTCTGGCAAAGCATAAGTTCCTGCAGTAGCAATTTGGTTTTTATGGCTATTATTTTTGATTTGATCCATAAGTTCTCTTATCTCTGTTTCTGTAAGTTCTCTACTGTCCTTCATAGTAATTTCATTGAAGGTCAACTCAGGTTCTGGTAATTTAACACCTAAAGTTTCAGCAAAGTATTCGGCGATCCTTGAATGTTCATATGGTCTTGCTGTGTCAGCGCTTTCACTATAAGAAGAGTCAATTGTTCCCCCAGTTATATGGATGACCATATCTGGAAGCAAGTTTTCCAAAGATTCTCTTGTAGATTCGGGGTGAAACGAAAATATTCCAGGTTCTGAGTTTTGAATATTTCCTATTGAGTATCCTAAATGAAATCCTGCATCTGATCTATATTCAGATAAGGGTAGTCTAGACCCAACAAGTCCAACTACTTTACCGTCAAGCACTTCTGCATTTGCACTTAAAAATTCTTTAAATGTGTCCATTTCAACAATTCCAGTTGTAATTAGAATTTTTTCATATGGACTTTTCGCAGCCATATCTAAAACTTTTTGATAATCTTCTTCATTCATATTCCTACTATCTTTTAAAGAAACACGATCAAATAAAATTTCATCACCTCTCATCTTGACTTTATTTTTAAGAAACATTGGAACGACGGATTGTTTTCTTGGAACTAATGAATCAACAGTACCTTGTTCGATCTCAAAGTTTGGATTAAACTGAAAATCCATTGTTCCGCCGGTTATTATTGTATGTATTCCTAAATTATTATTTTTCATTTCATATCACCTTTTGTTTAATCACATATTTTATGTGTTGTTACTAGAAAGGAGTTATAAATATAATAAATGTTTTAGCTTTTTTTTTGACAAAAAATAATTTTTATGCTAATTTTTACGTTTTTGTCAAAGGAAATAGAAAGATTGTTAAAGTCGACAAAAGTGTTTGGTGTTAATTATTCACCTAAATAATCTATAATTTATGCTTAATTTTTTTGACAAATGGTAAACTTTATATATAGAATTACACTACCTGTAAAATTATGACTATTGATATTAAAGTTTCCCTAAAAGACAAAAGAATTTTAAGAGAACTTTTTGTCGACGGTAGAATGCATTATTCAAAGATTGCTAAAAAGGTTGGTTTAAGTAAACAAGTTGTTCATTATAGAATCAAAAGAATGCATGATTTAGGTCTCTTAATAGGATTTAACTCAGTATATAATGTTCAAAGAATAGGGTGGCAATCTTATATGGTTTTTTTGAAATTAAAGAGTATAAATAATAACAAAAAAACAGAAATAATTGAATTTTTAACAAAACATCCAAACACTGCGTGGGTGATAAAATGTATTGGAAACTATGATTTAGTTCTAAAATTCTTTGTAAAAAATGTTTTAGAGTTAAATAAAATTTTAAAAAATATTGAATCAAAATATGACCAGTTTTTTGATAATTATGAATCAGATCATATTGAAACAGAACACTTGGTTCCAGTTCCATTTTTGTATGCTCCTTTAAAACATAAATTTATACCTGAACAAAAACAAGAAGGAGTTGTAAAAGTATCTAATTTAGATATTCAAGTTCTTGAGTCATTAGCAAAAGAGTCAAGAATCCAATTATCAGATTTAGCAATTAAACTAAATGTTTCAAGAGATTTAGTTAAGTATCATTTAAAAAAACTTGAAGATAAAAAAATAATTGTGAAATATAGACCTAGTGCATGGTCTGGTAGTAAATCTGTGGGTTATAGTTGGTATTTAATTACATTAAAATTTAAACAATTAACAAAACAAAAATTAAAATCTTTAAACACATATCTTCAGACAAATCCTAATGTTACTTATATTTATGAATTGATAGGTCAACATGATTTTGGTTTTGAAATTAGACTTAAAACAGGGGATGAATTAAACGAAGTCTTGATGGAAATTAGATCATTATTAGGTGAAGATTTAAAACAACATGATTTGAATTTAATATTAAAAGAATACAAATACACATACTTTCCTAAATGTTTAAGAGAAACTAACTCATAATTTTTTTTCACATTCGAACATATATATGCATATTGACTACCTTATACTATATCTACGTTAGCTTCAAAATAAGCTTTTGCCTATTTTTAATTGAGATAAAATGAAAGAAAACAAATTAAGTCACGGTATGATAATAGCTCAAAACTTTTTTTTAGCTAGACAGTTAAGAGATTATGTTGTTGAGCATGGGGAAGGAAAAGAAAATACTACACCTGATTTTAGAGGTGGCTATCAATTTTGTAATTATCACCTTGAAGGTATGATGTCTGATGATTCACCATTTAAGGTTTCATATTATGGACAACTTAGAGATTCTTTTTTTAATGTTATGCCTAATTCAAGACTTGAAATAATTGTAGACATGCCTCCTAATCCTTCAATGACTTCAATAGGTATGTCACTTACAGACACGGGAATTAATGGAAAATTAGATACTTTTAGAGAATACTATAAACCTAGGTCAGAAGCAAAATCAGGTGACTGGTTTCATTATCAACGTGGATCAGATATTGCTGGAAGTGCAGATGCTAGAGTTTCGCCTATGTCTGGATTTAAATTAGATAAACAATATAATTTAGTATTAAAAGAAGTAAAAAAGGCATTAAATGCCTAATTTTATTTTTTTGTTCCAATTACCTTAATCCCATTCATGTAAGGCATAAGTGCTTTAGGAACATTAAAACTTCCGTCTTTATTTTGTAAATTTTCCATTATTGCTACAATTACTCTACTTGTAGCAATTGCAGTACTATTTAATGTATGAACAAGTTGTCTTTTTCCATGTTCTTCATATTTAGTATTAAGCCTTCTTGCTTGATAATCCGTGCAATTACTTGATGAAACAACTTCTCTATATTTTTGTTGGCCTGGCATCCACACTTCAATATCGTATTTTTTAGATGCAATTCCACCCATGTCACCAGTACAAACATTTACAATGTGGTAAGGCAGTTCAAGTTTTTGAAATATTTCTTCAGCGTTAGCAGTTATTTCTTCATGGATTTTCCAAGAATTTTCTGGTCGACAAAATACAAATTGTTCAATTTTGTTAAAATTATGAACTCTAAATATTCCTTTAGTGTCTTTTCCATGACTTCCTACTTCTTTTCTAAAACAAGGAGAAATTCCAGCATATTTTAATGGGAGTTTTTTTGCGTCTACTGTTTCATTTAAATGATAAACTCCAAGTGGATGTTCTGATGTAGCAATTAAATAAAGATCTTCATCATCTATTTTATACATAACTTCTTCAAAATCTCCCATTGAAACCATTGTATCGTATGAAGATTTCCTTAACATTAAAGGTGGTTGAACTAAAATAAAACCTTTTTTATAGAGTATGTCTAAAGCAAATTTTTGTAAAGCAAAATCTAACATAACAAGTTCATTTTTTAGATAATAAAATCTTTTTCCTGCTACTTCACTTGCTTTTTTTGTGTCAGCTAAATCAAATTCTTCAAGTAAATCTACATGACTTTTAATTTCAAAATCTGGACTTGGTTTTTTACCCCAAACTTTTTCTTCTTTATTTTGTGTATCATCTATTCCAACAGGAACAGATTCATGTAATATATTAGGTATATCAAATCTAATAATGTCTATTTTTTCTTTTATTGTAAGAGTTTTTTCTTCTTCTTGTTTGATTTTAATTGGGATCTCTTTAACTAAAGATAATTTTTCAGAAGCATCCTTATCTTGTTTTTTTAATTCAGCTATTTCTTTACTTAAAACATTTCTTTGACGTTTAAAGTCTTCAGTTTTTTGAAGAGATTCTCTCCATAAAACATCAAGTTCTCTAACTTCATCTAACTTTTTAATCAAGTCAGGTCTATCTCTTTTTTGTAAATCTTTTTTTATTATATCTGGATTTTCTCTTATTAGTTTCATATCAAGCATGTAATATCACCTTTATTTGTTTAATTAATATTAGTATTAATATTTTATCAAAATTTTCAAACAGTATTATGTTAAGATTAAAGTCAATGTAGAGCAGTTAGCTTATAGAACTCGATGTTGATCTCATAATAATATATAGATTCGGATAATATTTAAAGCTTTCTGATATTAGTATAGGTATTCATGTTCATGGTTTATAAAGTTTATTGAAAAGAAAAAAAAAGACTGATTTTTTACTTTTTTTCACTAAAAAGTTACTACTTTCTAAAGCCTCTGAAATCAAGGGTTTTAGAGTTTCTGTTTTTGAAAACAATACTTATTTTAGGTATGTTTGCGAAAACTTTATAAAGTGAAATTGGTCTCATTGGGGTATATAGTCACGTTTACAGAGATGACAGAGTTTACTTTTAAGAGATGAGAGAGAATACGTTTATGTTAATAATATTAACACGGAGGTGTTAAATAAATGGAAAAGAAAAATTGGGCAAAAAGAATAGTGGCCCTTGGAACCGGAGCGTTAATGCTTGGAGCAACCATTTTGGGTGCAACTGCAGCAACGTGGGACCTAATGGATTACCCAGCACCATTCGTTGCGGATGGTCAGCTAGACGACACAGTACTTGTCGTGGGTGCAGCAGCACAGACAGCAGATGTCTTAGGTGCAATTGACATTGCAGCAGCTCTTCAAGCAGCAGCAGTATCACAAACAGCAGTTGAAGTTTCAACAGCAGTAGCACCAACAACTGAAGATGGTTTGAAAATTGAAAAAAATGGAGCCCCATTTAACATCAATGATCAAATGACAGATGTTCAAACAACAGATTTAGATGATAGTGATCTAGATTTGTTATCAGATGGAACTTTTGATGATAATGAAGGTGATAATACTGGTGAAACAGATTTTACACAAACATTAGCATTTGGAACCACATCAGATGATACATTTGAATTAATGATGGAACAACCAGACGACAGTGATGTTTATGAAGATGGAAGACCATTTGGAACATATTTGCATTTAGCAAAAAATGCTGATGTATACACATACACCTTATTATTAGATTCAGGTGTTGATGTAGATAATGCAGCAGATATGGAAGGAAACACTTTGGATATCCAAGGAAACACCTATACCATTACAGATGCAAGAGCAGATACATCAGGAACAGGTGTAGATAAATTGACAGTAGTTGCAGGCGATAGTACATTATGGCTTGTACAAGATCAACCTTACACAATTGGATCACACACAGTCACAGTCGTAGACGTTGACTCAGGTGAAACAAAATGTGGTGTTAATGTTGATGGAGTCACAATCTGGATTGATGACGGAACAACAGAAGAATTTGGAGACATGTCAGTAGGTGTCTTAGATGTTGTAGCAGTCTACACAAAAGATTATGACGCAGATACCTGTGAATTAAGTCTAGGATCATATGAAATTGTTCTTGAAGACGGTGAAAAAGTATCTATTAATGATGTAGATCTAGATGGTTCAACTGTAACCTTTACAGGTTCAAGTGGAGACTGGACAGGATTTACTGTTAATTATGATGCAGGTAAAGAAGATACAGGAATAAATCAAGATGATTTATATCTTGCAGCAGGAGAAGCATGGACAGACCCAGTCTTTGGAAACTGGAAAGTTGAATTTGCAGGTACCACTGGAATGTACGAAGAATTATACTTTGATGCAAGCGGTGACGATGCAGAATTAGTTTTCCTGAACAATGATGATGAAGAAGTAACATTAATGTGGGCTTATGATGACTCAACAGCACATTTTGGTGAAGCAACAGAAAAACCAATGCTACAAGTTGGAGAATCAACAACACAAGGTCCAGAAGATGTTTACTTGTTGTACTCAACAGATACAGACGAAATACACGTTCTTCAAATTGAAGAAATTGATTGTACAGATGGTATCACAATTAATGATGTCACTTACGACAATGACGCAATTGCAGACGAGTATACCTATGCATGTGATGGAGCTAACAACTCAGTAGATCTAGGATCATTAGGAAGTGTTAGAGTAGGATATGATAACACAACTTTGGTCTTTGGTGACTATCCAGGATTTGGTGACGGAGAATTCCAAACAAAGTATGAAGCAGTATTAAGTGGTTTAGATAATGAAACCTTTGTATTGACTGAATATGATGATAGTGGAGAAACACCAGATGTCGGAACATTTGCAATTGTTTATGATGCAGATGATGGATTCCAAGCAAGTCAACCAACAGGAATTTTGGGTGGTGGAGTAGATGTAGACAATGATGACGACAGTAGTTCATTCTGGCACACTCTAAGAGGATCTACAGTAGAAAGAGAAGAAGATGGATATTGGTTAAGAGTTATGCACCCAGGCGAAGATGTCTTTGGTAATGTATTTGTCTTACCAATGGATTCAGATGTCACATCAGGTGGATCAGACAGTGTTATGGCGGATAAAGTTAATCCATTCTCAGTAGGATTAGCAGTTCTAGACAGTGAAGCAGGTTCAATGTCAAAGAACATGATCGTTGTCGGTGGTCCATGTGCTAACACAGTTGCAGCAGAATTAATGGGCAATCCAGAAAACTGTGCAGAAGGTTTCGAAGCTGGTAAAGCTATGTTGAAATACTTCGACAGAAGTGGAATGGCAGCATTATTAGTTGCAGGTGACCAAGCAGATGACACAGTAGGCGCAGCATATGTCCTAGCAGATTACGACTCATACGACTTGTCAGGAGACGAAGTCGAAGTTGTTGTAACAAGCTTAGACGAAATAACTGTTAGCTAAACATAAAGAATTTTTTCTTTATTTTTTTTTATTTTTTAACCTTTTAATTCTAAACAAAAAATCTATTAAGGATCTTTTTTTGTATACTTGTTATGGATATATATATTATTAGACATGGACAAACAACCGGTGATCTTGAAGATAGATATGGCGGAGAATATGATGATGCCTTAACAGAATTAGGACAATCTCAAAGTTTTGAATTAGCAAAAAAACTTTTATCAAAAGATATAATAAAAATATATCACAGTCCTAAAATTAGAGCAAAACAAACCGCTCAAATCATTTCAAAAACACTAGAATCACCTTTAGAAGAAATTCAAGATATTAAAGAGAGAAATAGTTATGGAATTTTATCAGGTCTGACTCGAACCAAAGCAGAAGAAAAATATCCAAAAGAAGTAGCAAAATTAACTACATATTTTGAGCATGGTGTGTCAGGATCTGAAACATATGAAGATTTTAAATATAGAATATTAAAAGCACTTCTTAGTATAATTGAAAAAAATCACGAGAATATAGCAATAGTGACGCATGGAGGACCAGTAAGTTGTTTTGCTAGAGAATATTTAGGTCTAGGTGAAGCAAAAATACTTGGAGACTGTTGTTATTTAAGACTTCAAAAAGTAAATGTTAAACTAGTTGTAAAAGAACTTGATAATTGTAAATTTACGCAGGAACAGCAGTGAAAATATTATCTTTATCTCTAATCAATTTTACCTTAATCTTACCTTGATTTTTTAGACTATTAATTACATTAATTGATCTATCTTTAGCCACAGCAATCATTGAATTTTTAAGCCTAGAAGGAGCTTTTAATTCTACTTCAATAATTTCTCCCTTTCTAAAGGGTTTAGGAAGCTTTGTATCAAGTTTAAATTCTAAATCAGAATCAAGAGTTGTTAGATTAATATCATATTTTTGTTCCCAGTCCTTAAGTTTTTTATAAAAAAGTTTCATTGAAATTGGATTAACTGGTTTTTTTCCTAATTTATATTCTAAAAAGTTTTGAATTCCCATTTTGGCTCCAATTTCTTTAGCAAATAATATTATTTCTTCAATATCTTTATCATTAATTGTTGGAACATATACAGGAACTAGGATTAAATTAGCATTTTTTGCTATAAATTTGCATGTTTTCATTACTTTTTTAACTGGATACTTTGCATTAGCCAGTAAATCTGCCTTTTTTTGATCAAGAGAATGAAGTGAAATTGAAAAGTGAGAGATACCAGCATCAATTAATTTTTTAGCAAAAGTAGGAGTAATAATAATTCCATTTGTGACAATTGCTATTGAAGCTACTTTTTTTATTTTTTTTATTTTTCTGACTAGAGGAATCAAGTCACCATAAATACTTGTGTCACCCTGGCTTCCAATATGAATATTAACTCTATTTTCTTTAATTTTCACTAATTTGTTTAATTCTTCGACAAGGTAATCAGCTTCAACAACAATATCTCTAGGTCTTTTTGTATGATCTACTGAACAAAAAATACAATCAATATTACAAGTACTTAGAGGTTTAACTTCAATCATATTAGTACCTCTATCAACAATTCCAAACTCATTACTACCTAAAAGCGGAATACCACTATTTTTGTGAATATATAAAACAGGTTTACCATTTAAACTACATTTAAGATTTTCAAATCCTTTTCCTAGAAGAAAATTAAATTTTTGTTCAACATTTTCATTTTTTTTAGAACTTTTAATTGTAATTGAATCAAAGTCAATTTTAAATTTCCCAATTTTCTCTAGATCTTTATTATTTATGTAAAAATAATAGATGTTTTGAAAAATTACTTTAATTTTAGTCTCTTGTTTAGAGAACTTTAAGGATTTGAATTTGAGCTTCATAAATTATTAGAGTTGAATATATGTATATAAAATTGTTGTAATATTGAAGTGAGAGGTAGAAATTAATATATTAAAAATCATAAAAAATTATTTTTAAAAATTTATTTATTTAAACTTGCATGGTTTTGTATCAATATGACACAAATAGACAATTAATTAAAAAAATAAATACATTTAAAAAATCAGCTAAATTCATGATCTATGAAATGAAACACAAAACACAAAGTGCAATCATAGGAAGAGCTGGAAAAAGAGATGAGTTTGGTAATGGTCCTGTATTTATTCACTTATTTAGCAAGAATGATCCGCATAAATCTGATGCTGTTCCAGATAAATTTATTGACTTTGAAGGAATTCATAAGATAGTTTTTGAAAATTTAACATTAAGTTATCTTTTAGCAGGTTCAGATATTTTAGTTAATGATTTAGAGTATCTTGAAGTTAAAGAAGATTTGGTAAGCAAAGGTAATTTAATTATTTCAGGTAAACATTGTTAATCTCTTTTTTATATTCCAGTAGGAATTGCACATTTACAGTATACTTTTGAATCTTGAATTACAACTTCGATTCCTGCATTATTAATACAATAGTGATTACAGTTGCTAATTCCATTTAGAATCTCATTATAATCAGGATAATCTTCTTTAATTTCAACAAACATGTAATTTACATCCTCAGTATCAAGTTCAACTTCAGATTTGTTTTGCAATTTACAGCTAGATAGAAAAATTAAAACAATAATTAACAATAATTTTTGTTTAATCATAAAAGTAAAATCTCTAACATAGTTTATTAATTTTTCTATATTATATTTTTCTAAAAATCCTTCTAATTGTAAATTGTAAATATTTTCTAAAGTATAAGATCTTGTAATAATCTCCTCCTTTTGCGCTAACAAAAACTCTGCTTAACATTCTAGCAATATCTGTTTTAATTATTGGAATTTTTAGATAATACTTTTTTTTTACAAACATAATTCTATGTTTTTTAGGTATCAAATGAAGTAAATAAATTGCAGTTTGAATTTTTCTTGAAAATTTTGTTGAAGTTTGTCCTCCTTGCGTTAGTCCTAAAGTATGTTCTCCTTCATCAATTTTTTTAATGTCTTGAGTAGTCAAATATCCTTTATTTTTTGCATAATCTACAATTCCAGTTTTAGGGTAATATCTTAAAAAAAATACATTTATTCTGCTTGGAAAGTTTTGTGCAAAAAATAATAACAAGTCGTGCATTTCTTTATTAGTTTGTCCAGGAATATTGAGTATAGCGTCTACAGACAAAAACACATTATATTTTCTACAAAGTCTAACAGCATCACTAAGTTTTTTATTGGAAGTATGTCTATTTAAAACAACAGATCTGGTTTTAGGATAAACTGTTTGAAAACCTACTTCCATTTCACTACATCCAGACCAAGAAAGAATTTTTATTGTTTCTTCATCAACAGTATTTGGATGAATAAAACAAAAATAAGGGATACCAATATATTTTTTATATAACGGTGCAAATTTTTTTAACCAGTTTTTATCAATTGCAAATAAATCATCTTGAATTCGAATAATTTTTGGATTATATTTTTTTTTTGCTCTTTTTAGTTCTTCAATGACACTTTCTACACTTCGTCTTCTATATTTTTTTGCACCATATAATTTGTCCCAAATAACATTATTAGAACAATATGAACAGTTGTAAGGACAACCTCTTGCTGTAAATAAATCATATCCAAATCTAAAAGCATTACCTAATTTATAGAAAGCATCAAAATTTGGAAAAGGTAATGAATCTAAATTATGTACTGGGGGCTCAATTTTATTTTTGATTATTTTCCCATTTTTTTTAAACCAGATATTTTTGATATTTGTTTTTTTTAGATTTGAATTTGCTAATTTTAAAATTGAAATATCACCTTCACCAACACAAATCATATCCACATATTCATTTTGAATTACAATATCAGGAACACTTGTTGGATGAATTCCTCCAAAAAGGATTGGGGTATTGGATTTTTTTTTTATTTCTTTACAAATTTCAACTGCATAAGTGTAAAAATCTGTTGAAACACTTAGAGCAATTAAATCAGGGTTTATATTTAATATTTTTTTAACAACCAATTTTTTAAAAGAAAAAAGTTTGCTTAAAAAAGGTATATCTAAATCAGCATCAGAAAATAGCATAGGGTCATAAATAATATCTACGTCATGTCCTTTTTTTTTAAGAATTGTGTAAAGAGAAGTTATTGAATGTGAAGGAGAACCTAAAGCTATAAATGTAATTTTCATTAGACTATAATAAAGAAATTAACAATATATAAAATTATTCTCTAATAAAAACTCAATAAATTTTTATACTATAAAAGAATTTTTTTAAAAAGAATGCATAAAAGTGAGAAAATTACTCTGTATAGTGTTCTAATTAATATTTTCTTATTTGTTGCTAAATTAATTGTAGGGATCTATAGTCAAAGTTTGGCTTTATTATCCGATGCAGTAAATTCATTTTTAGATATTTTGTCTTATTCAGGAATTCATTTTGCTGTAAAAATATCAAATCAAAAAGCAGATGCAGAGCATCCTTTTGGACATAAAAGAGCTGAACCTATAGCAGGATTATTTATTGCTATATTTGCTGGAATTCTAGGATTTGAAATTTCTAAAAATGCAATTAAAAGTTTGATTAATCCTTCAACTTTAGGATATGGAAACGCAGCAGTAATTGTTTTAGTAATTTCAATGATTGTAAAAATAATCATGTATAAATATATGATTAAAAAAGGAGAAGAAATGAATAGACCAGCAATTAAAGCTGCAGGTATTGATTCAAGAAATGATGTTTTAGCTAGTGGTGTTGCATTAATTGGAGTTATAGGTAATTGGTATGGATTATATATTTTGGATAGTGTTGCAGCTATAATTATTAGTATTATTATCTTTTATTCAGGTTATGAAATTGCAATAGAGAACATTAATTATTTAATGGGCCATGCACCTCCAAAAAAAAATCTTGACAAAATAAAAAAAACTGTTGTAAAAATAAAAGGTGTAAAAGGATGTCATGATGTAAAAGCACATTATGTAGGTCCATATGTTCAAGTTGAAATTCATATTGAAGTAGATAACAAATTAAATACTAAAGAGTCTCATAAAATTAGTAATCTTGTTCAAGAAGCTGTTGAAAACTTAGATAGAATTGATAAAGCATTTATTCATGTTGATCCAGTCTAGTTATAGTAAAATATTAATACCTGTAATGATAAAAATTTTACATGAACATTGAATTTCTTTTTTTTACATTTGTAGAAAAATTCTTGCAATTACTTTATGCACCTTTAAATCATCCAGAAATGTTTTGGATTTTGCTTCCTTTAGTTATAACTGTTATTTTAATGGAATTATATTTTGGAAGATATCCTAGAGAAGATCCAGGGTATCATACTGCTCTTGAAAATTCTGTTTTCTTATTATTCGTGGCTGTTGATTTAGTTAGATTTTTAATTTCAAATGAAAGCACAGTGGACGCTATAAAAATTTATTTAGTCGGTGTTATAATTGCATATGCAATATGTTTAAGTCTCTTAGATTTTTTCCATAAATTACCTAGGAATTTAGCATTTAAAACATCATCAAAATTTTTAATTAGTTATACAGCATACATTGGAATTGTTTTAGTTTATAGTGATATTCTTTCTGACTTAAGTCATTTGTCTATTATTGCTTTAGTTTTTTCAATAATTATTCTTTTTTTTATGTTTAAATTTATCATAGGTTTTATTAAAGCAATGGAACCTCAAGCACATGATGATGTAGAAGAATTTTTAGAAAAAGTTGAAAAAGAAATTGAAGAAGCAGCAAAAGTTTCTACGAAAGAAGATTAATTGCTTCTTTTATTATTTGTTTTGAAGTTAATCCATATTTTTCTAATAACTCTGGTCCACTTCCAGATTCACCAAATGTGTCTTTAACACCAATAATTTTCATTGGAATAGGATGGTTTTCTACAACTACTTCTGCTACTGCACTACCTAAACCACCATGAATTTGATGTTCTTCAACTGTAATAATTCCTTTAGTTTCTTTTGCAGCATTAATTATTATTTCTTTGTCTATAGGTTTAATTGTATGCATGTTAATTACTCTAGCAGAAATTCCTTGTTTTTTTAATTCATTAGCAGCTTTTAATGATTCTTGAACCATAATTCCACAAGCAATAATTGTTATATCTGATCCTTTTTGAAGAATATTAGCTTTACCAATAACAAAATCAGATTCAGGTAATTGTTCTACTTTAGGTCTACCAGATCTAATATAAACAGGACCTTTATGTTTTGCAGAAGCAATTGTTGCTTTATACATTTCATTATAGTCACTAGGTACAATTACTGTTAAATTGGGTAAGGATCGTGTTATAGCAATATCTTCTAAAGCTTGATGAGTAGCTCCATCTTCTCCAACAGTTATTCCTGCATGTGCACCAATAATTTTAACATTCATATTTGAATAACAAACACTAGCTCTTAGTTGATCTAGGTTTCTTCCTGGATTAAAGACTGCAAAACTTCCCACAAATGGAATTTTTCCACAAGCAGCGAGTCCTGAAGCTACACCCATCATATTTTGTTCAGATATACCTACTTCAAAATGTCTATCTGGAAATTCTTTAGCAAACCAATTTGTTCTAACACTACCTGCTAAATCTGCTGAAAATGCTACTATGTTTTTGTTTTGTTTTCCTAATTCAACTAATGCTTTTCCAAAAGCATCTCTTACAGATTTCTTAGAATGCAAAGCATTCTGGGATTCAAAAATCCCTTTGGATTGGATTTTTGTATTATTCTCCATTTTGAATTTCCTCAATTGCTTTTTTTGTTTGTTCATCATCCGGAGCTATTCCATGCCATTTATAAGAACCTTCCATAAATGATACACCTTTTCCCATTATTGTATTAAAAATAATTATTGTAGGTTTATTAGAATTTTTTGCTGATTCAAATGCAGTTATAATTTCATCAAAATCATGTCCAGAAGCTTCTATTACATTTAAATTAAAACTAGCTAATTTATCTGCTAAAGGTTCTAGAGGCATAATATCAATACTATCTCCTGATAGCTGCACTTTATTTCTATCTATAAAACAAATTAAATTATTTAATTTAAATTTATTAATTGAAAAAAATGCTTCCCAGACTTGACCTTCATTTAATTCTCCGTCACCTAAACTACAATAAGTTATATAATCTTTATTATCTAATTTTGCAGCTAAGGCGTGACCTACAGCTACACTAATTCCTTGACCTAAAGGTCCAGCAGTATTTTCAATTCCTGGTGCGGAATTCATATGAGGATGACCTTGTAATCTTGAATTTAATTTTCGTAGTGTCATTAATTCATCAACAGGAAAATATCCAGAATGAGCTAAACTTGCATACATAACTGGTGCTACATGACCATTTGAAAGAATTAATCTATCTCTACTAGGATCATTAGGATTTTTTGGATCAATGTTCATGATTTGAAAATATAAAGCAGTAAATATGTCAGCTGTACTTAATGATCCTCCTGTATGCCCATTTCCTGCATTATTGAGCATTTTAAGAATACTAATTTTAATGTCTTTAGATTTTTGTTTTAATTCCATAAATGTTTCAATAGAAAAAGAATTTAAAAAAGTTGTGAAAGTGGGATTTAGATCTTACCAAAGAATTTGTATAGGATATTCTCTGATTTGGGTTTTTCAAAATTAGAGTTTTTTAATTTAGGTATTATTAAATCAGGATTTTGAGAAACTGCTATACTAATATCGTCTACAATTTTTCTATCTTTCGAAAAATATTCGTCAAGGTGTTGTCTGATGTAAGACTCTGGAGATGCTATATTTATTCCTTCCTTATAATCATTTGCAAGAACACCTGTTAATCCTTTAGCTAAATTTTCTAAAAATAGTGGGCCTTCTTCTTCATTATAAGAACCATAACTTAATGTTGAAACTAAACCACTTTTATGGCCACTATAAAAAACATCAGATCCAAGCATTCCATAACCTCCATCTGATATTAATGCAAAATAGATATAATCTTGTAAACCAACTTCAGATTCAATATGCGGATGTTTTGACATAGGGGGAGGCATTGATAATATATCTAATTCTAAATCTCCTTTTTCTGACTCTTTCCAACCTAAAACTATTGTATCTCTTGCTGCAAAACTTAAATATCCTTGTTCCCATTCTGCAACTGCAAAATTATTTCTATCTGGATCAAAGTGATCTGAACCAAAATAAGGATGTGATCCATAGTGAATTGGATTCCTTGAAAGATGTAATGCATCAAGCATTGAATTTTCCAATTCTTCTGTATCCACTCCATTTCCAATACCATCACTTAATGCAATCCTGTTTACAAAAGGATTTGACATTACAACATCAAGTCCTCTTGACTTTGAAACACCCATACTATAAGTGATAAAATTATCTCCTTGTTCTTTTGTTATCATGAATATCACCAAAAAAAAGTTATGTTCTCCTATCTTCAAGCTCAATTTTAAAAGTCTCTAGGGCTGCTTCAGCTTCGCGCATGTAATTCCAATTTTGGTGCATTGCTTCTCTTGTTTCTAGGTATTTACCATCTACATTAGCTGCTATGTAAGTTTCATCTCTAACAGCATGACCTAGTTTTATTTCACCAAATCTTTTTTCAACATATTCTGGAATTGCTTCTTGGAAAAGTAAAGGTCTTTCATCTAGTACATCATCATCAGGTAAAGGAATATAGTGACCTACACCACCTGAAAATACAAGTTGGTCTAGTGGTCTTAAACTTACATCATATCTTTCATCTTCTGTTTTTTCTCCAACATCATGCCATCCTTTTTTTGATAAATAATTGGCAAATGTGTCTAACAAAGTCCCTGCTTCTAGAATTGTTGTATCTTCCCATTTTTCATCTTGAAAAATCTCGGGTAATACCTTTCCTAAACTAATTGTTTCTAGTGAATGTGTTGTATATATTGAGTTTAAAGCTCTTTCAAAAGCATAATGTCCTCCTGGACTATCTTCTCCTGAGCTTATTTGCCAATGTTCATTATGTTCTGGATGTATAAATCCAAGATGAACATGAATTAAATCACCTAATCTGTACATATCTACTTTTAGCGGTTCTTGTGTTATTGTTGCATTATCATTCATTTTTTATTACACCTCAATTATTTGTAATCATTTAACAGTAGTAATCAGAATTCATTATATATACTTTTAGTATAAACTATATATACTTCTTTAAATAAATAGTAAAAAATATAAATAAAATACACTTTCTTTTAAATATGAAAAGAAAATTATTAGAATTGGGCGGATCTGTTTTTGTTAGTCTTCCTAGCATTTATGTTAAATCAAATAATTTAAAAAAAGGTCAAGAAATAGAATTAGAAATAATTGACAATTCAGTGATAATATCTAGTACTCCTATAATAAAAGAATCTAAACGAAATATCGATATCTCAAACAATCATAAAATAGGAAAAAGATATGTTACTGCTTTATATAGAAAAGGTATTGATGATATTAGTTTAAATTTTGAAGGAATGAAATCCTTATTAGCTGTAAAAAAACTTATAGAAACAGATACAATAGGTTATGAAATAATTAAACAAGATAAAGACAATATTAATATAAAAGATTTTTCTGTAAAATCAACAGAAGAATATAATAATATCATTAGAAGAATATGGTTAATTTTACTTGAGAATTCTAAAGAACTACTTAATGCAGCAAAAACAAATGATTTTGTAGCAATGCAATTAGTTAGGTTAAGAGATAAAGACATAAATAAATTTTCAAATTTTTGTTGTAGACTTGTTTTCAAAGGCAGCTTATCTAGTTTCTCTCAATCTGTTATAAGTTATAATTTTTTAAGGAATTTAGAAGCTATGTCTGATTCTTATAAAGAATTAAGTATATATCTTAGAGAAGAAGAAATTAATTTGAGTGAACAAAGTTATAGATATTTTGAAGAAACGATAAATATATTGGAAGAGTATTATAATATATTTTACAAATTTAATTTGTCAAAATTAAATGATTGTGTACTTAAAATTAGGGTTATAGAGAAAAAAATAAAATTAAACATAAATAAAAATAAAAGTGTTAGAGAAAGTCTTTACATAATGAGTATTTTAAAAAAATTAGATGAAATTGCTTCTAACCTTGTTGAGCTGAACTAATTGAATCTGAACTTAACCGCTTATTTAAATAAGCCATAACCCTATTTTGAACAACTTGATATGTTTTTTCAATTTCAGGATTATGTTCTAAGCGTTCACAATTATAAGTTCCTTCAAAAGAAGTAATTCCTTCAATTAATTTCATCAAGTCTAACCTATTTCTATTTTCTGGAATATTTTGTAATGAAATTAAAGGTTTTTCACCCTTTGATGAAGCATAGTAATCTATTAATGAAGTAAAAGATCGTTCTAAATGTCCAAATGTTTGATTAAATACTAATTCACGTCTACTTGAATTATCTGTATCATATCCCCAATAAGTTTTATGTCTAGAGGTTTTAACTTGATCAGAAAGAACCTCTAACGCTAGACCATATAATTCATTATCAAATTTTCTAATTAAAGGAAGGTCATATTCTGATAATTTTGATCTACCTGCAACTCTAATATGGCCACTTGAGTTTCTTGCTGATTTATTTGCTCCAACAAGACGCCTATATTCTTTTTTTAATTCATTCACGTTGGGTAAAAATAGTCCTGGTTTCATATGACCAACAAGATCTCCAAGGCCTCTTTTTTCATATAGATTAACTAAGTCATTTACTATATCTCTTGATGCTCTTTGCATAGCTAACAATGAATATGTTAATGCACCATTAATTTCATGACTTTCAACTTCTTTTCTTGTCGAACTAAGTGAAATTTCTTCGACTAAAGCTGGTTGATAAAATGAAAATAAACGTTTAACAGTATGACTAAAACTATTAACTAATCTTGCAAAACTTTCTGGATCTTTAGCTATCAAATCTTCTGCACCTATTCCTAAATTTGCATATTTGACTAGATGGTATATTTTTCCAAGTTCTCTAGATAATGTTGAAAATTCAGATTCATCAGGTGATAAAACTGGACTTGGATCTATACCAAATTGATCAAAAATATCAATTCTATGAACTGATCTTCCAGTTCTATCCCATTGAGAAATTGCATTTAACAAAGGAACATCCAAATCAGATAAATCATCAATTTTGCCTTTGTACAACAAATTAGTTAATTGATGTAATGCAAAAAAATCATGTCTTCTTTCATGTCTGCTTGCTAAACTAGTTGCTGAAATTTTTGCTAAAGCATCACTTTCTGTTCTTAATTTTATTTTATTTTCATATCCTAATGCATCAAAGTCTGAAGACCCAAATCCTCTCCTTATTGCAGAAATAACTCTTTCAGGACTTTCCATTAAAATACTACCTAATTTTTTGTATTTGATAATTTCATTGCTTCCATTTGCCAAATCCCAAAATATAGAATCAGAAATAAAACAATTAGTATTATCTATATCAATATTCCATGTGTATGATTCTTCTAGAGCTGAATTAATTTGTGACAAGCTTTGGCTTAAGATTTCTTGATTAAAAGGAATTGCTTCACCAAATAAACTATACAATTTTGCTAATCTTTCAGCTGTTTTTCCTGATTCATCACTATTTACGAAACTAAATTTTTTGAATTCATTTTTTCTTCTAGATAACTCAACATCTGCAATTGCTGCATTTCTCAACCTTAAATGATCAATTGTTCTTAGCAATTCTTGAGCTTGTTCACTTTGTTTATGTAATCTAGGATTATAATCAAATAATTTTTGAACAAATTCATCTACTCTAGTTCCTTTAATTCTTTCTAAAAATAATGTGTTTTCAAAAAAACCGTAACTTCTGTTGGCTAATTTAAATTTGCCTTGTTTAGCAGATTCTTCAAACGTTATATATCCCACTTCATGTTCAATTTCTGCTCCTGGACCTTGCTTTGCAAATATTGCATATTGAGATTGTTCTCCTAGATCTTCAATAATTGGAATTAATTCAATAATTTGGGATCCATCTCTTTTTTGTTGATGTTTTTTTATTCTATATGAAACTTCATCAGTTGATTCTAAACTAAAAACAGTAGCGACACCTCTATTATAATTCCATAAATCAGAAAGCTCAAAATCTGCATATTCTTCTCTAATAAATTCAGGAGAAATTCCAGTTATTTTTGCAACAGTATCTTCCAATGTGTTTGGATTTCTTCTCATAGAATCATCTACAAAAGGAAATGCAACAACTGCTTCAGGCATTGTGGTTTGTGGGGAAACATCTACTAATTGACCAACCATGGTTCCAGTTATCCTCTTAGACTTTATAAATGTTTCGCTTTTTACCACTAACTAGTAACAAAAAAGAAAATGTTTATATAGAAGTTATGCATTGTAATCAATAAATGGGATCAAATAGTATAGTAAAAAATCAATTTTTTGATAATTTTGGTAAAATTAAGACTTATTATTTCTTAATTCCTTTTGCAATGCTTACAATGTATTTTATTGAAAAAAAAGTTTTTTTTGTTGGCTTATTTATCTTTTTAGATGTAATGAATTCAATGCTTGAAAAGTACTTTAATTTTAATAGTTCAATTATTCATGTTATGGAATTTGGAATTTACATTGTTAGTTATTATTCAGGATTTGTTTTTGGAATAATTCTAATATCAAGTTATGTATTAACTAGAATATTAACTTTTGATTTTAGCATGAACAAATTAAAGAAAATATTATTTTTAATACCAATTACATTAGTACTTTCAACGTTTAATTCAGTTAATTTTGTGATATTAGCTATTCCACTATATTTAACAAGATATATTTTAGAATTAATAATTTTTGGAATAAATGATTTAAATCAAAATTTAAAAAGAATAATTAGAATATTGGTTATGATATTTTTGTTTGTTTTTATTAGTCCAATATTCTTTTAGTTTAGATTTTACTAAACATGGTATATGCAGCGAGTATCACAATCATTATACTTCCTACGACCATAAAAGCAATTCCTTCTGAAGCAAAGACAAATATTTCAGCTAAATATTTTATTAGTCCTAGAAGAATAAACAAAAGTGAGACTGTAAAAATACCATATATAACTACATAGTGTACAGTTTTTCTTTTAATTTCCTCAATTTTTGCGTCAGAATGCTCAACAATTTTATCAACAATCACATTAAAAAAATTTAATACATCATCAACCCATGAAAGCTTTTTTTTTGCCATATTAATTGTTTGATATTTTTCATATATAAATGTTACCAAAACGAAAGATTTAAATAGTATTTGTTACTTACTAATGGTAAAATGAGTTTAGGGAATACAATTGATGAAATAGCTCAGGGTGCTCCTGATTTTATAGTTGATCAAGTAGAATTAAGTAAAACTGCAAGATTAAGTCCATTAGTTCATCTTGCAATGATGGGAGCTATGGGTGTTTTACCACCTTGGTTATCAGGTTTAACTACTATGGCAGTTAATATGTACGCAGATTTTGAAGCAGAAGGATTAGATCCTGCTCTTGTTATTGGTGGAAAATACAGTAAACTTGGCCAAGATAGTGATAATATTGACGAAAGTGGAAACAGAAGACGAAGATCATTTGATGGAGCAAGTGCAGCTGATTTGTTGACAGGTTATGCTACTGATAGATTTCTAGGTAAAGGAAAATTATGGGAGGAAGTTAAAGAAGCTGGATGGATGGGCTTAGGCACTTATGCTGCAACCACTGCTTTAATGCATCTTGATAAAATTCCATATATAGGAGATTTAGCAGCACAATTTGGTGTAAATCCAATGCAACCAGGAACTTCTTTGTTTGAATTAAATGGACATGAAGTTTTAACGTACATGGCTGTTGTTGGAGCTGCTGCATATACAGTAGGTCAAATTGGTAAGTTCAAAAAAACAATTGGTGTTTATATAGCTGAAGAAAGAGCTAAAAAAAATGCAAAGAAAGCAAGAGAATCTAGAAATCAAGCATCAGGATATACTATAACAGTTGACAAAAAATAAAAAAGCTTAATCAACAAACTCTATTCCTAATTCAGATTCGATATGTTCTCTCTTTTTTTCTACAAATTTATTTTCTTTACCAAAAAGCTGAATACTTTTTCTGTAATAATTAGAATTGTTCTAGTTGATTATTGTAGATCTTCTATAACGACTTACAAAAAATCATGTTGCATTTATTGCAACATTAAATGTCAATTGCAGCTTAGCACCAAAGAATACAAATGCATATAGATAGTATAATACACTAAGTATAATGATATGCATCAAGATTCGAACTATTTTATTGCTGTTTATCCTTACCAACCAAGCCAGTATTTTTTTAGTCAATGGCTCAATAATACTGAATGCAGCAGTAAACAAAATTCCGACTGAAAGCATAATTAAAATTACGTGAAATAAGATATTCAAGTTTATACTTAGTATTAAATTTTCTATAAATTCATCTAATACACCAACAAAAAGAAATGTTTCAAAAATAAATAACCATTTATTGTATTTGTTGATATTGAGTGCCTTTTTGGTATTATTGACAGTTTCATCAATCTTTTTTGTTACTTTTTTCTTGAATTTTTTCATAATTTAGATAAGAAGAAATTTGTTATTTAAATAATTTGGGTCTTTTTTACTATTATGCAATGATAAAATAAAAGAAAATTAATTTTAATCAACAAACTCAATTCCAAGTTCAGATTCCATATCGTCTCTCTTTTTTTCGACAAGACGTTTTTCTCTACCAAAGATTTGAGTACTTTTAACTCCAGTAATAATTAGAATTGTTCTAATACTACCTTGTAGATCTTCCATTATAGAAGCTCCCCAAATAACTCTAGCATCTTCATCTAATTTAGAAGAAACTGTTTCAACAACTCGCCTTGCTTCATCTAGAGTCATATCAGGTCCACCTGAAACATTGATTAATGCTCCTGATGCTCCAGTAATATCAACGTCTAAAAGAGGATTTTCAATAGCTTTTTCAACGGCTTCAGTTGCTCTATTATCAGTATCTGATTCTCCTACACCAATAAGTGCAACTCCTCCACTTCCCATAATGGCTTTAATATCAGCAAAATCTAAATTAACAAGACCTGCCTTAGTAATAAGTTCAGCAATACCTTTAACTGCATTGGTTAAAATTTCATCAGCTACTTTAAATGCTGTGTGAAGTGGTAAATCTGGTGCCAATTCTAATAATTTATCATTAGGAATAACAATTAGTGTGTCAACAGTTTGTTCTAATTTTTCTAGTCCCAAAAGTGCATTTTCGTACCTTCTTGCCCCTTCCATTGAAAATGGTAAAGTAACTATTCCTACAACTAATGCTCCAGCTTTTTTAGCAATTTCTGCTACAACTGGTGCACTTCCTGTTCCTGTTCCTCCACCAAGACCACAAGTGATGAAAACCATATCAGATCCTTGAATAGAGTTTCTAATTTCAGCTTCATTTTCTCTAGCTGCTTCTTCACCTACTTTAGGGATAGAGCCAGCACCTAGACCCTTTGTTAAATCTTTACCAATTAGAATTTTTTTATCAGCACTTGTATAAAGTAAATCTTGAGCATCTGTGTTTATTGCAACAGTTTCAGCTCCTGCAACACCTACCTCAGTAATTCTATTAATTGTATTATTACCTGCTCCACCAGCACCAATAACTTTAATGGCTGCTTTTTGTCTGTTTAAAATTTCTTGTAATTCTTTATCAATTTCATGTGGTTTACTTATAGAAATTCCCTTAGGGGATGATTGAAAATCTTCGCTAATATTAATGTCCAAAACTAACACCTCCACCCGTTAAGTTTTATATTAACTCCAATGTAGTACTAGTATTTAAATATGACGGTGAGATAGAAATAACATTATAATTTTTGAGCAGTTACTGAACTATATTGTTGATGGTTATTTTTTGTTGTACCCCATGTAAGAGAAATAAGATAATCTCCTGGTTGTTTAATTTCTAAAGGAACAGTTTGAGAAACTCTTAAATAATCAATATCTCTAAAATAATTTATTGGTTTTCCATTTGGACCTATTACATTTCCTTGAATTCGAATCTGTTTTGTAGGTGTATTAAACCTAACATGGGATTGAAGTGAAAACATATCACCATAAGGTCTATTAAATCTTATTTTACCTAGTTCTACAGGACCAATAAATTCTTTTTTTATTGGATTTATAAAAAAATCGATACCTAACGGAACATATTTTGTTTTTTCATGTGTATATTGTTGGAAATGATTTGCTGCTGGTAATTGTAATTCTTTTTCATCTTGTAAAAGATGACTTAAATGTTCTAATATTAAAACATCTGCTTTTACTTCAGATAAGTCTTGGTCAAACATATCGCCTTCAATAATTTCTATTTTAGAAGATAAACCATATTCTTCAACCATTTTGTTAGCAAATTTTAATGAATTTTGACTTTTTTCAATTCCTATTGCTCTAATTGGTACTCGATCTTTAGCAGCTAAAACCGCAGCAACAAGATTTATTCCTGTTCCCATGCCAGGTTCTAATATTGTTATTTGTTCACATCCTTCTTCAATTAATTCTTCAATTGCTTGAGTTGTCATTGAAGTTGTAACATAATTGCGATCATAATGTGCAGCAGAACGAATTCCCATATCTGCTTCTAATGACCTTGTTTCACCTGCAACTATAGAAAAATGTAAAGAAATATCTTCTGGAGTTTCACCAAGTTGAGTCATAGGTCTAGTTAAAAAATCTAACATACAAAAAAGTTAAAAAAACTAAAATAAAAAACTATTTTTTTTCAGGTGCTTTTTTTTCAGATTTTATCTCTGCAGTTTTTTTTGCAGCAGGGTTAAAATCTTTTTTTAACATAACTTTACTAATTTCTGGAATTAATTCTTTAATTCTTGTTTCAATTCTTCCTAAAACATCAACAGGAAATTTTTCCTCATCAATTAAAAGAGTTTTTCCACTCATTTCAAGCTTCATATCAGGAACATTAAGTTCATTTTTAAAAACTGATTTTGATTTTATTAGTAAATCTGTAATCTCTTTATTTACTTTAAAATCATATTTAACATTTCTTCCAGATAATGGGTGATTAAAGTCTACTATAACTCTTCCGCCAGACACACTTCTAACAATTCCATACATATTGTCTATATTTACTTCTAGACCTGGAACTGGATGAACTTGTTCTTTTTTAAATAGTTTCATGGGCATAAGTTTTAACATTTTAGGATTTTTTTTCCCAAAAGCGTCTTCTGCATTTAATTCAATTTTAAATGATCCAGGTTTTTTCCCAATAATTTGTTTTTCAATTCCAGGAAGAACATGATTTTCACCTAGACAAATTATTGCAGGACCAAATTTAGTATTTTCATTTTTAAGACCATTTTTTATTGCAATGTCTTCACTTGTTGTATCAAAAACAGTACCATCTTCAAGATAACCAGTATATTCTACTTCAATAAAATCGTGCTTTTTCATTTTATTTTCAAAGATAAGTGGGACGTTTATAAAATTTACTGAATAGAAACATAAATAAAAAATAAAGATTTTTAACGACATATGATAAAAACTGTAATCTTTGATTTAGACGGAATGTTGCATCTTTCAAAAGGACTCTTTAGCATCAACATAGCTAAAAAATATGGAATTACTGAAGAACAAATTACTGCATTTTTTAAAAATGAGTATGTTCAATGTAGGATTGGAAAATCAAATTCTCGAAAAGAACTTGAACCATATATAAAAAAGTGGAATTTTCCAGGCACTGTTGATGATTTTATGAAAATTTGGTTTGAATTTGGAGAATTTGACCAAGAATTGCTTAAACTTATTCCTGCTTTTAAAAGTAAGAGTGTAAAATGTATTTTAGTAACAAATAATGAAAAAGAGAGAGTTGAGTATTATAAAGAATTAGAAGTATTTGATGAAATTCTTGGATCATATGAATATGGTTTTTGTAAAATGGAAGAACAAATGATGAATCTAATGTTTGAAAAATCTGGTTGTGCTAAGGAAGAAATCTTGTTTTGTGATGACAAAGAAAAATTTATTTTAAAAGGTCAAGAGTTTGGATTTAAAACACATTTATATTCAAACATAGAAAATTTCAAAAAAACACTTAGAGAACTAGATGTATTATGAATTTTGAAAACGAGAAAAAACAAGCACTTGAAAAATTAATTAAGTTTGATAATTCTAAAAAAGGTTTTATTGATAAAGAAATTCTTCCTCTTATTCAAAAAATAAACAAGCATAAGGATTACTACACAACTAGTTCTTGTGCAGGAAGAATAATGATTATTAAACCTTCAAAAATAAAACATGAAGCTAAATGGTTATTTTCTAGTCATGAATATGCAAAAACTAAAGATATTAAAGACTCATTAACCAGTATTCCAAGTGGGATTCTTTGGCTTAGGATGGAGCCACCTATTATTCATATAGCGTGCAGAGATCTAGATTCAGCAGATAAGCTTCTAAAAAAGGCTAATGAAGCAGGATTTAGAAGACCAAGTATTTTAAGTTTTAAAAAAAGAGTTATAGTTGAAATTATGATTCCTAGTAAAATGGATGTTCCTATTTCTCAAGACAAAGAAATCTTAGTTGATGATAATTATTTAGAAATTTTAATTGAACAAGCTAATAATAAATTAAAACAAAGTAGAGAAAAGATTGATAAATTAAATAATATCATTTAAGGATATACAATATTCTGCTTCTAATTCATCTAACATTATAATTTGAAGTTCTCGTACGTAATGCTCTGCTTGAATATTTTGTTTCCATCTAGGAAGTTTAGAACCTCCATAATCAGGATTATTAATTGTATCAACCAAAGTTTTTGCGGCCATATATAGTGAAAAAACTAAAGTATCGTATCTTTGTTGTATTTCTTGAAAATTTGTATTTTCACCGACAAGATAGTGATATACTTCTTGAGGGGCTTCAGCCTCTAATAACATAGACACTAGATCTACATTTAAACCATCTAATTCTACTCTTGGGATGATTAAATTATCATGTGGAAACAATGGAATTTGCCCATATGCTATCCTTTCTTTATCAGAATGAAATCTATAATCTTGAGAATCAAATTCTTCTGCTCGGTCTTTTGCGTTTTTCTCTGTTAAAACCATTTTTATCACTGTATAATTCTAATAAGGTCAAATAAAAAATGTAAAAAAAATAAAGAAATTAATTGATTTATTTCTTTAATATAACTACTAATAGTACAAAAAACATTAATAGTGTTATTAAAAATAATCCGCCTAATAACAAAGTGTATGATCCTGATTCAAAGAAACTTGCTTCTTTTTCTTCTCCGACAATAACACCTGTTGATGGTGGAACTTCAATAATGTTGACTTCTGTGTTGTCTTCTTCTTCTTCTTCCCAGTCAATGTCATCGTCAACAACTGGTTCTTCGTAACATTCTTCAACAATTAATTGAACTGAATCAACATCTGATTCTTTATTGTTATCATAAAATGATGAAACAGTTATAAAGTATGTTCCTGGATCAACATCATCTGGCAAACTAATGTCAAATGTTTTTGTATCTGAATCTCCTTCATCAATATCAATGTTATAGATTGAATCTTGTAGATCTAATCTAGGACTATCGATTTCAATTGCAGCTTTTCTTTGGTCATCTGTTCCTGAGTTTTCGATTTCAACTTTTAAAGTTACATGTTTAACATCACAATCGATTCTACTTGGGTTTACATAAGCATCTGTGATTGTAATTTCATCATCTGGAACTTCAACTTCTAATGTGAAAGTCCAAAATTCACCATGTCTAGCACCGTTCTCGTCGTCTCCAGTAACATATATATCAAAGTCATAATCATCTTCTTTAACATCGTCTGGAACATCAAAACTTAATGATTCAACATCTTCTGATTCACTATTCATGTCATTAAAATCAACATTTTCGTCGTCAAAATCTGAATCATCAGCTTCTAATTCAACTTCAATATCTTGGATTTCACAATCGCCATAATCATCTGGATCATCACAATCTCCATTGTTATCGAATTTGTTCTCAAGTGTAATATCTAAGACAATTTTGTCGTCTCTATTGACATCATCATAAGATTTATCATTTCTGAATTTTGAATCTCCTTCATCTCCAATAGTAATTCTACTATCTGAGTGGAATTCAAGTAAATTTTCTGCTTCCATACTTAATGGAACTGAAATATCGTCTGTTGTATCATCTGTATAGGTAACTGTTAAAGTTGCAGCACCAATTGAAAATGAGGTTTTTTTACCTTTTGCATCAACAGCATCAAAATCAAGTGGGACATATGCTGAAATACTTACAGAGGTAACATTTTCTGCAGTTTCAGTGACATCTTCACTTATATCAGTAACTACATATTTTGCATTTCCTGTAAATGAAGTTACATCAATGTGTTTAACATCTAATGTATTGTAGTTAGTTACATAAACTATTGTGCTAACTGTTTGCCCTCTTTCTTGATCTTCTCCACCAAGTAAAACACTTGATGCAACAGGATCAACTGCAAGAGCACTAGCTAGTGTTAATAAAAACACAACCATAATCATTGCAATTTTTTTCATGTTCTTTCACCTTATTAATTTCGTAGTGGAAATTTATATTTAGTTCTCCAGAGTAGTGTAAAAAACTCTGAATATATAATAATTATGCAAAAAGAACAAGTAGTTATATATAAATCTTTCCTATTTGTTACTATTATGGAGTGATAATAAAATAAAAAATTATCCGAATTTAAAGTGATCCATGAGATTAACCTTAGGAATAGGATTTTTAAACTCTTTTTTGTCTGAAATTTCCTGTTGTTCAGGTTGAGCTGGAACTTCTTCTATTACAGGCTCTGACTGTGTTATTGTAGATTCAGGAGACGAATCATCATTTGATACTGGTAAAATGAAGTCATCAGATTGATTTTCTATTTTTTCTTCAACAAGTGGTTGAGTTGCTTCTGGTTCACTTTGAACTGGTTCAACTGGAGAATCGTTTGTCATAGGTTTGTCGGAAACCCTTTTAGGTTTCTGAGCATCATCAGAAACTTTTGTTTCTGAGATTTCTTCTGATTCAATATTAAAAACAGTATATTCTGGAACATCTTCTGTAGATTCATTTTGAACTTCATTTACTGGCGAACTTACTTCAGGTTGTATTGGAGCAGCAACGGGTTCAGATACAGAAGGTTCAGAATTTTTGTATACTTCATTAGCTTGTTCATCCATTATATCTTTAAGTAATCTATCATCTTCAAGAATGGGGTTAGATGTATAAACAGGTTGAGCTTCTTTTATAGCATTTGCAATTGCTTGATTTTGCATAACTGGCTCAGGTGAAGATTCTAAAACTGGTTCTTCTTGAACTTTTACTTCTTCAATATTTGAAGATTCTAATTTAGGTTCTTTAGATTTTTCTTCAAGTATTGGCTGAACAACGTGTTCAGGAGCTGGAAGAGGAATTTGTGTAGGTGAAACAGATTCAACTATTGTTTCAGGTTCTTTTTTAACATCTGCAAGAATCTCTGAGACGTCTGGTTCTTCTAAAACTGGTGCTTGCTCTTTAACTGGAGATTTTAAAGATTCTTCTTTTTCTTCTAGTTCATTAAATATTTGTGGTTTAGTTTCTTCTTCTTTAACAACAGCTCTTTTATATCCACTTACCATATAATGAAAATCCTTTTTTTCTGGACTTGTTTTTTGAATTAATTCATCAATTTCTTCTTGATAAGTTTTTTTTTCAGTTAGATCACGATTAATTTGAGTTGCTTTGCCGTCAAAGTCTTTACTTACTTTTTTTTCAGTTCCCATAATATTTTTTGCCATTAACATTGCTTGGGATGCACTTGATGCTAATCCTGATTTTGTTAATGTTTCAGCTAAATTATTTAATTTTGAATCCATCATTTTATTAACCACTCCTCATAATCAAAAACACTGGTATACTTAAATGTATATTGATATATAAAGTTTATTGTTATGTGGTGTGTATTTTTAGAAGATGATTTCAAAAATTTTATATATAATCTAAGAATATCTTTATGCTATGACTAAAAAAGTCAATAATATCATTTCTATCATTATTATCTAGATTTGGCTAGTTTCTTATTAGCTAGCGGAAAAATAACTGATAGAGAATAAAATATTTATAGTTCAATAAAATAAAACATTCAAAGGTGACATAATGAAAAAATATAATCCAACTACTGAAGAAGAAAAAATCCTAAATATGTGGGGAAAAAAGAAGATATTTCAAAAACAAAAAGAAAAAGGAAAAAAAGGTCCTAAATTTTACTGGACTTGTGGTCCACCTTATACTTCTGGTAAGTTTCATGTAGGTCATTTTTGGAATTATGCAACATTAAAAGATCCTCTATTTAGATACAAAAGAATGCAAGGTTTTGATGTCTGGGCTAGAGGTGGATGGGATATGCATGGTCTTCCTACATCAAAAAAAGTGATGGCTAAACTGGGAATTGAAAGTAAAGAAGAAATTGAAAAAATGGGTGTAGATAAATTTGTTACTGAATGTGAAAAATTTTCAGTGGAAACTATGAAAAGCATGACACAAGATTATCATAAGTGGGGAGTTTGGTTTGACCATGATGATGCTTATCAACCTATATCTAATGATTTTATGGAAGGAGTATGGTGGGCATTAAAACGAGCTCATAAAAATGGACATTTATATGAAGGAGATAGAGTTATGGCTTGGTGCCCTGAAACTGAAACTGTTGCAGCAAAACACGAGCTTGAATATAAAGAATGTGAAGATGAATCTATTTTTTTAAAATTTGAACTAAAAAACAGTAAAAATGAGTTTTTAATTATTTGGACAACAACACCTTGGACAATACCTCATAATTTAGGTGTTATGGCAAACCCAGAACTTGATTATGTGAAAGTTCAAGTAGGAAAAGAAGTTTGGATATTAGCTAAAGAAAGAGTTGAATATCTTGAAAAAGTTTCAGATCAAAAATTAAAAATTATTGAAAAATTCAAAGGTAAAAAACTAGAAAAAATTGAGTACATGCCTGTACTGTTTGAAGAAGTTCCACCTCTTAAAGAAATGACACAAGACTGGGTATTTAAAGTTATGATGTCTAAAGAATTTGTTAATACTGAAGAAGGTACAGGTCTTGTTCATATGGCACCAGGTTGTGGTCCTGAAGATCAAGAAGTAGGAAAAGCTCACGGACTTCCAGCATTTAATGAAGTTGATACAAGAGGATATTTTAAAAAATCAATGGGTAAATTTTCAGGTTGGAGAGCTCGTCAAGAAGATAAAAAATTCACAGATTATTTTGAAAATAAAGGTATTCTAGTTGCACGATTAAAATACATGCACGAGTATCCACATCATGAAAGAAGTAAAGCTGCTGTTATATTTAGAACAACAAGACAATGGTTTTTGGGTGTTGAAAAACTACGTGAAAAAATGAGGCAATGGAACCGAGAAATTAAATGGAATCCTGAGTGGGCAGGATCAAATACTTTTGATTCATGGTTAGCTAATTTAAGAGATATTGGATTAACTCGACAAAGATATTGGGGAACTCCTGTACCAATTTGGAAATGTGAAAAATGCGATAATTATGAAGTTATTGGTTCTCTTAAAGAACTTGAAGAATTATCAGGCAAAAAAGTTGAAAAAATGCATAAACCTTGGATTGATGAAGTTGATTTCAAATGTGCTGATTGTAAAGCTAAAATGATAAGAATTCCAGATATCTGTGATGTTTGGGTGGACGCAGGATGTGCATCTTGGAATTCTTTATATTTTCCTAAAACAGATGAGTATTTTAAAAAATATTGGCCAGCAGATTTTATTTTGGAAGCTAAAGATCAAATAAGAGGTTGGTTTAATTTATTATTTGATACTGCAGTAGTTGCTGACATGGGAAAACCATTTAATGCTTGTTATATGACTGGATGGATTAATGATTCAGGTGGAAGAAAGATGTCAAAGTCACTTGGAAATGTTATTGATCCATATGAAGTTACGGGAAAATATGGTGTAGACGCTGTAAGGTATTATATGATGGGTGGAGCTCAACCAGGATATGATTTAAACTATAAACAAGAAGATGTTGAAGTTAAACTTCGAAATCTAAACATTTTGTGGAATTTACATAATTTTGTTATGGATATGTCTAAAAATTTAAAGATTAATCCAGAAAAATTAGATGATTCTGTTCTAAAAAATGCTTGTAAAGAAGAATTATATATCTTATCAAAGATGAATTCAGTTATTAAAAAAACAACTAAGCTCTTTGATGAATTTAGATTAAATGAAATACCTAGTTGTGTTGAAGAATTGTTTTTAGAACTATCTAGAACATATATTCAAATGATTAGAGAAAAAGTTAATTTAGGAACTGATGAAGAAAAGAAACTTGTATTATACACTACTTATCAAGTAATGAAGAACACTTTAATATTAATGGCACCTATTACTCCTTTTATTACTGATATGATGCATCTAAATTTCAAAGAAGAATTTGGATTAAAACAAGAATCTGTTCAACTTGTAAATTGGCCTAAAGCTGATGAGAAATCTATTAATTTAAAATTAGAAAAAAGTATGGGTTTAGTTAAAGGAATAATTCAAGGTCTTTTAGGCGCTAGAGAAAAAGCTCAGACCGGAATTAGATGGCCATTAAAAACTGCATATATTGAAACAGAGGATGAGGATACAAGAAAAGCAGTAAAAAATCTTTCTGATTTAATTGTAACACAAACAAATATCAGGGAATTAGAAGTTGTTAAGAAATTTGATCAAGCAGATTTAGTAGTTAAACCTAACTACAAAGCTTTAGGACCTGATTTTGGAAAAGATTCTCAAATAATTGCTAAGGAATTAAATGAAAATAACTATGCAGACAAAATCAAGAGCAAAAAACTAACTGTTAAAGGATTTGAATTATCTGAAAAACATTATGTTATAGAAAAAACACTTCCAAAAGATTTTTTCCTAGGAGAATTTCCAAAAGGAAATGTTTTCTTGAACACAGTTGTTGATGAAAAATTAATTAATGAAGGATTTTATAGGGAGATTGTAAGGAGAATTCAAAGTTTGAGAAAAGACGCAGGACTTAGTAAAAATGATGAAATTGATCTTTACTTAAAACTTGATTCTGAGTTGCTTCAAAAATTAAGTTCTTTTGAAAAAAGACTTAAGAAAAGAGTTGGTGCAAAGAGTTTGGAGCTTTCAAACAAAGGATCTGTTACAAAATTCAAAAATATAGTTTCTGGAGAAATTAAGGACTTGAAATTCCAAATTATGTTTTAATTTTTTTATTTTTCTCCTTTTAATAATTTTTTTATTTGTTCAATTGAAGTCTCTGTAGGTACAGATTGGTAATCAAATAATGGATCAAAATACATTTTATTTGGAAGTTGCCAGTTTACTATTGGAGATTCATATTTTTTTTGTTCTCTTAAATATTGTGCACAAAGATCAGGAGCCATTTTATCTAATCCCATAATTACAGCTATATATTCACTTATAGGTTTATTTAAACCAATAAGCGCCTTAACAACATCATTACCTTGTAAAGTATCAACTTCAAATCCAACACTTTCTAACTGGTCTATTCGTTCTGCTTGGTATTCATCACCAATATATAATATTAAATCTGATATAATTACAAGGGGTTTAGAATCTATTTAAGAAAGTATTCTTTAACTCAATAATCAAACAATCTTTTTTGAGTTTTTTTAATTTTCATATTTTTCCAAGATTGCCATTCTTTTCTAAAAAAATGAATTTTTGTATTGTTCCAATGTTTTTCTAAGAATTTTGTTGTTTTTTCATCAGTCATATAACCTGAACCAAAATCTTCACCAAATTGTTCTTTTAAAAAATTTAAATATCTGTCTCTAGTAACTTTTGCTAAAATTGAAGCTGCAGCAACAACTGGATAATTATAATCTGCTTTATGTTCTGTTATTAATTCAACATCCACTGTTAAATCTTTTTTAATATAATTTTGATATCTATCTTGATTTTTATCAGGCAAATCAATTATTGCTTTTTTAGGTTTTAAATAATTAAGAATTTGTGTTGTAGTTTCAGCTTCTAGTTTATTGAGATTAGAATTTGTAGATAAAAGTGTTTTGTCAATAATGTCAGGAGTTAAACTAATAATTTTGTAATCTTTAACAATTGATAGAATTTGCTTAAACAAAAGTTCTCTTTTGTCTTTAGGAACTAATTTTGAATCTTTAACACCAATTTCTTTTAATTTTGTTTCATCTTTTTCATTAATTGTTACTCCAGCCATAACAAGTGGGCCAATGACGGGGCCTTAAGGCGAATTAGCATCAGCTTGAATTCTCTACCTGCCTCGTCAATTCCACAAATAATACTCATAGTACAATCACTTCCTTATTATTATCGATTTTAAACCACCTTTTTGATTCGTCTCTTCTAACAAGACCAAGTTTTTCAAGTTCTCTAAGACGTCTATAAGATGATTTATTATCCACATTAAAAAATTTTGCTATTTGATATGTTCTTTTTTTCTCATTGTTTAAGAATTCTAAATATCTACTTTTAACCTTAGAAACAATAATTTTATTTTGATCATTTCTGATCCAATAGCTATTCGAATACACTCTATAATTTGAAACTTTTTTTTCTCTTTTAAATTGAGAACATATTTCACTAATTCTATCTTTTGATCTGTTATATTTTTTTGACATCCATTTTGTTGTGTGTGGTTGCCACAATAAATCATATATACTATTCTTAAGAAAATTAGATTTATAATGAGTTTGTTTGTAAGAATTATATGTTTCCCAAAATAATTTTCTTTTGACTGGGTGCAAATCCGCAAGTTTATTTTCTGCGAAAATGTCCCAATTCCATTTGCCAGAGATTACATATGATCTATTAGATTTTTTATATGAATATTCCAAATTCAAATAATTCAGTATTTTTTCAACAAATAAATCTTGTAATTGAGCTATTCTTAAGATTCTACAATTGTGAGCTCCTGTTTTGATATTTCCTTCTCCTCCAAAGATTCCTTTGAGAATTTCAACATAGCGCTCTTTTTCTGATTTTATTTTTTTGACTATTAATTTCCATCTTTTTGATAAATCAGTTGACGCTAATCTCCAAATGTAATAAGGTTTATTTGCTCTCTTATCAATATAATTTTTTACAACATCTACATTTATTTTAATTTTATTTGCCATACCTTTTTTAGAATAGGTATAAATTCTTGTTCTAAATGATTCAAAACAAAATAATTTTATTATTGTCTGATGAAATAATTCAATTAATTCCATTTCATTATTTGTAAATGTTATTTCTCTAATAGATTTAGAATCTCCTTCAGCAATCCATAAACCTACACAGATGGCTAAATTTTTTTTGAAGGAATTTTTATTTTTTGAAGTTTTCAAACAAGTCACCTTTACTTATCTATTTTGGGTGATTTTGTTTATATACTTCACAGAAAAATGTCTAGTGAAAAAATTTACTAGAAAGATAAAAAAATGGGCCACCCAGGATATGTGACCTCATAATAGCGAGGAAAGGATTCCCTGAGAAACTTCGAAGGGTACAGGAACGAATAGTGACTGTATGTTCAAATTCTTAACGAGTTAAAAAAAGAGTAGCGAGGAAAGGATTTGAACCTCCGACCTTTGGGTTATGAGCCCAACGAGCACTCCTGACTGCTCTACCTCGCTATGGTATTTCTGGAAATTTGTAGATCTTATAAATCTATCCCAAGGTTTATAAATAGTGCGGGATTTCAGAAATGTACATGGGTAAGAAAGAAAAAGAAGAACAAGCAAGAAGAGAAGCATTGCAAGAAGAACTTCGAAGAATCAAAATGCCTAGAGGAATTCAATCAATAGGAGTTCTTGATCAAAGAGTAGGAGGTTCACGATCACTTGTTCGATGTTTGGACGGAAAAACTAGAAATTGTAGAATACCTGGAAGACTTAAAAGAAGACTTTGGGTAAGACCTGGTGATATTGTTCTAGTTGAACCATGGGAATTAAATCAAGATGATAGGGGAGATATCATTTACAAATATTCTAAAGCACAAGTTAATTTACTTAGAAGAAAAGGTATGTTAGCTAGTCTTGATGAATTTGGCGGATTCTAAAATAAATCTTCATTATTTTTTATTAAAATTATTAATAACCAGATCATTCCTATTGATATTGCACTATCTGCAATATTAAAGACTGGCCAATAATGAAAATCAATAAAATCAACTACATATCCTAAAAAAAATCTATCAATTAAATTTCCTAAAGTTCCTGCAAATATTAATCCAAATTGGATTGGATACTTTTTTCTTTTAAGATAAATGTACATAAAAAAACCAAATATCAATATTGAAATTATTAAAAATAAAGTATTAGCTCCTTTTAATAATCCAAAACTAATTCCTGTGTTTCTTAAATATGTTAAAGAAAAAAAACTTAGAATTTTTTTTGAAGCATATGGTTCAAAATTTGTTCTAATTAGGAATTTTGTTATTTGATCAATGATCAAAACAACAAAAATAATTGCACTAACCACGAAGTGCTTCGAGATAATTTTTTGCTTCTTGCTCATCATTAAACACCTTTAACACTTTATGATTATCAAAATTTAAACAACATTCGTCATTAATATCCATAACTGTAACTTTATACATAACAAAATAATTACATTTTTGACATTTTACAATGTAGAATTTTTCATTTTTTAGGTTTGCTATTTTTTTTCACCTTTGTAAATTTTGTAAGCATATTCAACATCTTTTTTATCTAAAACTATAGCTGAAATAGCGTTACACATTCTTATTGCTTCAGTTAACTCTTTTTGATGAATATTTCTTCCTGTTGCGTTTCCTCTTGCTCCACTAATATGGATTTGATCATGTGTATCTTTTAAAAATTTTTTAACAGATTTAGGTGATCCGCCTGATGCTATTACACCTGTTCTTCCTGCTGCAGTTGTAGCTTCTTTAAATGCAACAGCAGGATTTTTTGCTTCAGGGTAGGTTACTTTAACAAAATCTGCACCAAGTGATACAGCTACACCACATGCACCAGCTATTAATTTAGGATGTTTAGGTTTTTTTACAGATCTTCCCCTTGGATAAATCCATAATACTGCAATCATTCCATTTTGATGTGCCCATGTAATTAGCCTTCCTGCCTCACTAAGCATTGCTTGTTCAAATTCACTTCCTAAATAAAGAGTGTACCCAATTCCAACAATATTAAGTCCATTTTCTTTTAACACTAAAACATCTTCAAAGTCAACTAATGATTGTGAAAGTGGTTCACCTGGAACTAATTTAGATCTTGAATTAATTTTAACTAAATATGGTACTTTTTTGTAGTCATTTCCATATCTAGAAATTAAACCATGTTGAGCTGCAAAAACTCCAATTTTTGCTTTACTTGCTATTTTAAAAAAATGTTCGGGATCTGCATCTTCTGTGCTAATTCCTTTTCCAACAAAATCTTCATTTAAATGTTCTAATCGTTGATCTCCTGCAAAAAGCATTAAATTACCAGTATATTTAGTTGCAGTTAAAAAGCTTTTAACATAATGTTTTTTCATTGACTTAGGTACATCTGCAGGAACTTTGACGTTTTTTGAATGTAATTTAATATTAACCACCTCACAAAATAATATTTATTATTCATGTATATAAAGATTTCTTAGAACAAAAAATATTTATAGTCCAGTTTAGCTAAAAAATACTATGAAATCAAAAAAAGGTTCAGTAATCATAGGGATTGTAATTATTGTATTAGTTGTATTATTATCTGTGACTAGCTATTATTTATTTTTTGCAAAAACTACTTGCACAGATTCAGACAAAGGAAAAGATTATATGGTTAAAGGAACAGCTTATGGACTTCTTCCTAGATCAGATGAGGAATTTGAAATTTATGTAGATGAATGTTTAACAAAAAACGCAGATGGTGATAATTTAAAAGAAACTTTTTGTAATGAAGACAAAAGGGTTGAGTTTGAATTTTATAAATGTCCAAGAGGTTGCACAGATGGTGCATGTAGATTAAATGAAAAAGTTTCTTGTGTAGATAGCGATGGTGGAAAAAATTATGAAATGCAAGGATCAATAATTGATGATATTCATGAAATGTATCCAAGTGATTATTGTATTAGTGCAAAAACTATTGAAGAAGCAAAACTAGTTGGAGGACATGATGTTGAAGAATCTCCAATTTTAGCTGAAAGATATTGTAGAAACGATATTAATTATGATCCTAATGGAAATGGAAATCATAAAACTGAATTTTATGAATGTCCTGGAATTTGTAGACACGGTGAATGTGTTCCTTCTTAATTTTTAATTATCATACGTTATCATACTTTCGCAAAATTTTTAAAGTAGTTATCTCTTTGAAAACTTAAAATGAAAGAGAGAATAACTATAACACTTGATTCTGATACATTAAACCTATTGGACAATAAAATTGATGGTAAAAAAATTAAAAATAGAAGTCATGCAATTGAAGTATTACTTCATAGAGTTTTAGGGAAAAATCATCCAAAAAAAGCAATATTATTACTTGGTGGAAAAGGAACTAGACTTAGACCTATTACTTATGAAATGCCTAAGGCTCTTCTTCCAGTTCAAGGAAAAACAGTTCCTGAACATTTGATTGAATTATTTAAAAAATATGATATTACTGAATTTATATTTTCAATTGGATATAAAGCTCAAAAAATTATGGATTATTATGGAGATGGTTCCAAATATGGAGTTAAAATTACATATGTAAAAGAAGATGAACCACTAGGAAGTGCAGGAGCAATAAAACTTGCTGCAAAACACTTAAATGAAACTTTTTTAGTTACAAATGGAGATGAACTTAAAGATATAGATCTAGAAGAAATGTTTTTATTTCATAAAAAGCATAAAGCACTTGTTACTGCAGCATTAACAACAGTTACAGATCCATCAGCTTACGGAGTAGCAAAATTAGAAGGAAGCAAAATTTTAGAATTTGTTGAAAAACCTAAGCTTGAAGAAGCACCTTCAAAATTAATTAATTCAGGGCTTTCAATTTGGGAACCTGAGGCTATCGATTTAATTCCTAATGGTTTTTCAATGTATGAAAAAGATATTTTTCCTCAGTTAGCAGGAAAAAAGAAGTTATATGGGTATATTTTTTCAGGTCAATGGTTTGATACAGGAACTCATGAAAGATATGAAACAGCAATAAAAGAATGGAGAGGAATTTAATTTAAAATGGGAGGAATATTCAAAGCTTACGATATTAGAGGAATTTATGGTGAAACAATTAATGAAGATATTGTTTATAGAATTGGAAGAGCATATGTATTAAAATTTAAAACTAAAAAAATAACAATTGGAAGAGATTGTAGAATATCTTCACCTAAATTATTCGAAGCTTTAGTTAGAGGAGTCACTGATCAAGGATGTGATGTTTTAGATATTGGTTTAGTATCAACTCCTATGATGTATTTTTCTGTTTGGAAGTTTAAACATGATGGAGGAATAGTAATTACAGCTAGTCATAATCCACCTAAATATAATGGATTAAAAATGGTCAGGGAAGATTCTATTCCTATTGGTGGAGAAACAGGGATTTATGAAATTGAAGAGATGATTAAAGATCTTCCTAGTGAATTACCTGAAAAAAAAGGAATTGTTGCAGATTTTAATGTTTTTGATCCTTATTTAGAACATATAACTAATTATATGGATTTAACTAAATTAAAAAAATTCAATATTGCAATTGATACTGCGAACGGAATGGCAGGACCTATAGCAGCAGTATTTTTTGATAAACTTGATTGTGATTTGATTCACATGTATCCAGTTTTAGATGGGAATTTTCCTAATCATGAAGCTAATCCATTAAAAGAAGAAAATGTTGAAGATCTAAAAAAAATAGTTATTGAGAAAAAATGTGATATTGGAATAGCTTTTGATGGTGATTCTGATAGATGTAGTTTTGTTGATGAAAAAGGACAAATAGTACCTTCAGATTATGTTATTGCATTAGTAGCTAAAGAAATGTTAAAAGAACATAAAGGCAAAACAATTCTTTATGATGTTAGATGTTCACGAATTGTGGGGAAAGTTATTAAGGATAATGGCGGAAAAACAGGTAGATGTCCAGTAGGTCATTCATTAGTTAAAAAACAAATGAGAGAACAAGATATTTATTTTGCAGGTGAACTTTCTTCACATTTTTACTATCAAGAAGAACATTATGCTGAAGCACCATTTTTTGTTATTTTAAAAATTCTTCAAATAATGACAGAAGAAAATAAACCACTTTCAGAACTAGTAGAACCATTAAAAGTGTATTCACATACTGGAGAGATTAATTCTAAAGTTGAAGATAAATCTGGCAAGATGAAAGAACTAGCAGAAAAATTTAGTGATGGAAATGTAAGTTATTTAGATGGTGTTACTGTTGAATATACTGATTGGTGGTTTAATGTTAGACCTAGTAATACTGAGCCTTATTTAAGGCTTAATTTAGAAGCAGATACTAAGGAGTTAATGGATGAAAAAAGAGATTTGGTGTTAGGAATAATTAGAAACAACTAAACAGTAGTAACATTTAAATAATGAATTAAAAATCTTTTACTAATGTCATTAATTTATTTTGAGGATAAATTAGGTAAACTTGGTTATAGTAACATTTCTAGATTAGATCCTGCCTCAAATGAAATATACAAAGCAACTATGGGCGATAATATTTCTGTAGTTTTAAGACTTGGGATGAAAAATAGGTTTACACATGGTACTGATCCATGGACTCTAGCTACTTCTCAAGTAATAACAGAAAAAATGGTTTCTGATAAAGTTGAACATGATGCATTAGCAAGAGTTTTAGCATATCATGAAATTCCTATAGAATCATCAGATTTATTTGGTGCTGTTCATCAAGTTTCTGAGGATAACTTGCTTAAATTAATTGCAAGACAGTATATTCCTGGAAGATCTTTAAAAAGAGGAGAATTAATCACAGATCAAATAAATCAAGATAGACTTTCGAGTCTTGTGAATTTATTTCATAAAAATGGAATTGCAAGAATAGATTTAGATCATGCTGAAAATATTATTTTAGGGAATGATGGTTTAGTTTATGTAGGAGATGTTGGTCATTGTATTTTTGAGGATAGTCGTTTTATAAGATCGGAATATTTTAAAGAAATGAAAGACAAAGATCAAGAAGATTTAAAGTATAGATTTGGAGAAAAAGATATAAAAAAAAATTAAGCACTAGCTTCCATTTCAGCAATCATGGTTTTTAAGTGTTCAATTGTCCTTTTATTATCTTGTGGATTTAGTATTCTTCCACATTCAGGACATTTATAATTAATTTCCATTGCTGATTCAAAGTTCATTCTAGTACATAAGCTTGGACAAATATAAAGACCATCTCTATATTCTTGTTCATTTTTTAACTTTTCTTTTAATGTAACAAGTCTTTCAACTTGTAATTTTTCACTTAGTTCTACAAATCTTTTAGGATTTAAAGTCCAGTAACTAATATACCATCCTTTAATTCTATCTTTTTTTCTCATATAAGTTGCTAAATGTAAATTATTTAATCTATAAAGGACATTTCTTACAAAGTGAATATCAACTTTTAAGTCTTGAGCGACAGTGAATTCAGAAATATTTTCTTTGCCTTTTAGATACATAACTATTTCGATTGCATCTTCTCCTACTGCTTCTATTGTTGTTTTGGATAATAATTCTTTATTGACTTTCATCTTTACATACCTCTTTTTATACACTTAGTATTCTTTTGTCTTTGACAAATGAACACTGGTGTGATCAGGAACCATCATTACATGTGGTTCTTGACATGTGATTTAGATGGTGCAACCAAGTTACACCCCCGAATGATTACATTTACGGAATTTACTATTTATAAACTTTTCTATGCTTAATCACAATAATTAGATTTTGTCGTCGACAAAACAAGAAATAATTATCGAATATTTTTTGTCATTATAGCGTAACACCGTCGAGAAATTAAAAATCAGTATTTGGACGAAAATTAGAAAAACAACCAGAAAGTTTAAAAATCATTTATTTATAACTTTTTTTATGTTACCTATTTTTAGCGAAGAAAGCTCAACAACAAGGGACAAAATAATAAATATACTAGCGTCTAATCCAAGTATTAATACCAAGAAAATTAATTCTATTTTAAAAAAACATTATGCTCTAAATGTCACTTATCAAGCAATTCATAAAACTTTGAAGCAAATGGTAGATCAAGAAATTTTGGAAGTTAGAACAGATAAAACTTATATGATTTCTCAAAAATGGGTGGAATCTTTAAAGAGATTTGTTTCAAGGTTTGAAATATCAAGTAAACCTATAACTGAAGAATTAAATTATGAAGAAATATTTGATGAAAAAAATAAAGAATCAGTTAAATTAACTCTAAGAACAAGAAAAGAATTTGATGATTTATATTTTAATATGAGAAAAATTCTTACTGAAAGAATGAAGAACCTTCCATTAAAGGAAAGGAATATTTATCATCATTTTGGTCATTCATATTACGGTTTGGCTCATCCTACTAGAGAGCATGATTATATTAATGATCTTAATAATATTAATGCTAAAGCGTATTATTTTTGTTTAGGTACGACTGCGGTTGATATTTGGGCAACTAAAATTTATGAAAATTCTCCAATAAGAATAATTATGGGAAAGATTTGGGATTCATCAAGATTACTTTTCATATATCCTTCTGCAGTTGTTGAAATATACTATGGGTTAAGAACAGTTGAATTGTTCAATAAACTATATGGAAAAACTAAAGATATGAGAAAAATTAGATTCTCTGAATTTCTAAATGATTTATATTTAGTAGATGATACAATTAAAATAATTGTAAATAAGGATGAACATATAATTCAAAATTTAATAAATTTATCAAAAAATATTTTTAAAAAAGAGAAAGAAAAAGAGAAAAAAACTTATTTTGATGCTGCAGACAAAAAATTGAATCAGAAATTTCAAAGAGCTTATGATATTTTGACTAGGAGGGATATTAAAAGAGCAGGAGCAGGAGCTATTATTAATGATGTTAAATTAAGAGAAATTCTCGGAAATTCTTTGAAATATAATAAAAGATTTCAAATAACTTATTATTGGGGAGCAGAAAAAGATTCTAAAAAACAAATAGCAGATGAAGTTGAAAAACTAGCTTTAGATAAATTAAAAGAAACAAAAGATTTGTTAGTTAAAGAGAAAATTAAAACAAGAGTTAATTTGTTATTTTGTGATATTCATGGAAAGTATTTTAATGGAATTACAGATCAAGAAATTAATAAATATTATAATAGTATTAAAAAATTAACAGATGCTAGAGGAATCAGAATAATTAAACTTTCTGATCTTTATAAAAAATGGAATATCAAATTTAATTTAGATTATGAGGATAAAAAAAATTCTAATTTTATTAAAGCAAAAAAACAAACAGAGACAATCTGGAATAAAAATAAACATTTAAAAAAATTATTAATTGGTATGTGTAAGAAACACTCACGATTATTGCATAAACATTCTGCTGAAGATATTGCAAAAAGATATGCACTTATTCATTTGTTTGAAGATTCTTATTTAGCTAATGAATTTTCAAATTCGGTGTTTTATGGATATTGTAGAAGGGAAACTCAAACACCTCTATCAAATTTACCAACTATTTTTACTTATTCAGTAAAAAGAGGTATCAGTGTTTGTCCTTGGTATTGGGACTGTCACGAAACACTTAATAATTATAAAATCAAATAAAATTACAGCAAATTTTATAAACACTGTCTAAATCCTAGACATATATCGCCCCTGTGGTGTAGTCCGGCCAATCATGCAGCCCTTTCGAGGCTGCGACCCGGGTTCGAATCCCGGCGGGGGCATATTTTTTTATATTTATTAATAAAATAATTTGAAGAATTAATTTCTAAATTGAATATTATTCCATTCCATTAATTTAAGGATAGAATAAATTCCACCAATTAAATAGAATTTGTTTAAATTTCCATTTCCTATTAAACTTGAATGAGCAAGTGCAGCAAATAAAACAGGATATGCTAAATATTGAATTTTTTTCCAGTTTTTACTGAATAATTTCATAGAAAGGTTATTTGATGTAATTCCTAAAATTATCATGCCTATACCACTTATACTTCCCCAAAACAAATAAGGTGTTTTAAACATCTCTAAAATTGTCAGACTTTTAGTAATAAAAAGACCTGCTGAGTGAATTAAAAAAAACCAAAAACTAGCAACACCTAATTCTCTTCTATATCCAACAACTCTAGTAAATAATGGATTTGAAAAAATTTTTGAAATTGGTTTAGATAAAAGTAAAAAAACTAATAGCCTTTCTGCCCATTCACCTAATTCTTTGAAATATGAATTTTCTGGAAAAATAATTCCTAGAGTTATTAAAATCAGTGGTAGGATATAATAAATAAGATTTCTGGCAATTGATTTTATTTTATTTTTTCTTTTAAAAAAACTAGATATGATCAAAAATAGAGCTAAAGAACTTGAAATAATACTATATATTTTTGGTAGATAAAACCAATTGACTTTTGTTTTTTTTGTATTTGCATTTTTTACAAATTCTTGTTTTTCTTCAAAGTTTAATTGTTCCCAATTTTTTGGTTTTTCTACACCTAAATAATCAAAAAAGCCAGATATATCTGCGTCTCCTTTGTATTTTCTTCCATCTTTTGGGTAAATTCCTTTATTTTGTAAAAACGTATGTTTTTGTTGTTCATTCCATGAGTTCCATTCACTAGGTTTTTCTAATCCAACTGATTCTAATATTGAATCAACACCAGTCCCAGACCCTGCTATTACAAAAGTAGTTAGAATAACAATTAATATTGTAAAAATCAATAGTTTTCTCATTTTTAGTTAAGTTAGAGAATTATATTCTTATTTATTATTTATGTTTGATATTAATAATAAATTATTTATAATACTCACGCTATTAAACTCTCATGACTGAAATGCTTAAAGATGTATATGAAATGTTGAAAATTGATAGAAAAAATTCTGCTTGGTCTGCTAAAAATACTATGGAATTTAGATTTGCAGAATTAAAAAGTGAGATTAATGAGCTTAATGAAGCTTTAAAAAATCAGGATGTTGAAAATCTAAAAGAAGAAATTGGAGATTCAATTGGAGATTTATTATTTTTAATAGTAATTGCTGAAGAAT
>Ga0233441_1000113_pt1 | contig 110077 bp, 142 predicted proteins | sample SI_123_September_4_FD_182781 | JGI IMG/M metagenome (GOLD analysis project Ga0233441, IMG submission 182781) | Seawater microbial communities from Saanich Inlet, British Columbia, Canada - SI_123_September2016_135_MG | ecosystem: Environmental > Aquatic > Marine > Inlet | place: Canada...
TGGTTTACCGGTTGTCTGATAAGGCAGGCCGGGCAGCTAAGCCGTTTAGGCTAAGTGCTGAAAGCATCTAAGCACGAATCCTATCCCGAGACAAGTTATTCTTTCGTAAGATGAAGGTCGGCAGCATAAGACTGCGTTGATAGGAAGGTGGTGTAGATCACAAGCTTCGGCGAGTGGTGAGCCAGCCTTTACTAATAGACCAACATAACGGTTCAGCCACTTACATAGAGACTATGCGCGATGATTCATTTATCATCTAAGTGGAATATACACGACTTGTACGATGATTATATTTTTAATCATGTTTAGCGTTAGCTAGACATTTTTAATTTTAAAATCCACCTAGCGTAAGCTATACACGACTATTTACTAAATTATTGAAATTAATTTTCCACCCTCAATATTATAACTGAGATAAAATATCATTTTATATGAAAACAATATCTGCATTAAAAAAATTAAATCTAAATATTTCTGAATTTGAAGAATTACTTTTTGATCATTCTATAGTTGGGATTACTGATGAAGAAGGAACTATAATTTATGCAAACAAGAATTTCTGTAAAATTTCAAAATACACTGCTGATGAATTACTTGGAAATAATCATCGAATGATAAAATCTGATCATCATGATAATGAATTTTTCAGTAAGATGTGGACAACCATATCTGCTGGTAAAGTGTGGGAAGGTGAAGTAAAAAATAAAGCAAAAGATGGAACCTTTTACTGGGTTAAGACTGTAATTATTCCAATCACCGATGATGATGGCATTAAAAATTATGTTGCAATTAGAACTGATGTTACTAAAGAAAAAGAAATTCAGCAAAAATTATTGAAAATAGAGGATGATTTACAAAAACAAAATGTAACTTTGCTTTCAGAAGTTGAAAAGAAAAGTATTGATTTAGTGAAATCTGAAAGACTGGCAACAATTGGTACTATGGCTAGTAGAATTGCACATGATTTAAAAAACCCGTTAACTATAATTCAAACTTATGCTGAAATGTTAAGTCCTGAAATTTTATCCAAACTTGAATCAGTAGATAAAGAAAAATGGTTTAGGTTGCAGAATTCTGTTTTTGATATGAAAAGAATCATTGAGGATGTTTTAGATTTTGCAAGAACAACTGAGATCAAAAAGAAAAAAACTTCTTTTATGAGTATTTTACGTTTAGCAATGAACCATGTAAAATCAACATATGGGATTCAAATCAATTTACCTGAAAATGATGTTTCTCTCAAATGCGATTCCAGAAAAATTGAAGGTGTATTGTCTAATTTGATAAATAATGCAGTACAGGCAATTGATGGTCATGGTGAAATTGACGTTGAGGTTTCATCTGATTCTGAAAATTTGACTATTCTAGTCAAAGATTCTGGGTCTGGAATTCCTGATGGTGATTTAGAAAAAGTCTTTGAGCCTATGTTTACTACAAAAAAGACTGGAACTGGATTGGGATTGGTAATTTGTAAGAGTATTGTTGAACAACATGGTGGAAACATTTCTGCTAGTAACAAACCTACAACATTTACTGTTGTACTTCCCATCAAATAATTTCTGGTGGCTTATTCTTCTACTTCTATGTCTTTTTGAAGTTCTTTTACTAATCCTGTCCACCACTGTTTTTGATTCTCAGACACTACGACAAAAAGATCAAAAGTTACTAATAGATCTGTTGGTTAATTCTTCAAAGTAACTATTCAAGAAAATCTGACAAGATTAATCTTTTATGAATTTCACATCAGAACTTTCTGTATTTTTAATTTTGATAACTACTGTATCGCCCAATCTATTGAACACCCTTTGACGATTTTCATTAGTTAGAATCCATCCAAATAAAACATCAAATGGTAACAAAAACGCTTTACCAAAACTACTGATCAAAACCCCTTTCAAATTGGGCTTTTTACCCTCTATACTGATTATTTTGATGTTGAGAATTTTTTTTCCAATTGTTTGACCTGTTTTGTATTCTAAAATTGTCCAATATACAAAAAACAAAACACTTGTTGGTATGTATTGCGTGCTTTCAGCCCAAACACTATCTCCTTCAAACCCTACTGTTCCAAATATTACAAAAATCAAAGATGTGGAAACACTTGAAATTATTATAAAATCAATCAACCATGCAAGAAATCTATCTGTCCATTTGGCAATAATGTGGTTATTTGACTCACTCATTATATGATCCATTTTTTTTGAATTTATAAAATATGTTAATCTTTAGTTAACACCGTTTGCATCAAAGATAATTTAACTTTCCATATGAATAATCATTCATGAAAGCAAAATTTGCTACATCTTGTGTCTCTTGTGGTGATAAAATTCAACCAGGAAAGGAGATTTCAAAAAACAACTCTGAACAGTGGGTTCACAAACATTGTGCAGAAGATTCAGAAGGATTACCCTAGAAATTAATACTACTCAATTCCACAAATCTTTGAATTATTTTTGGTATCGATTAATCCTCTTGATCTCTTTTTTTGGACATTTAGGAGAAATGAAAAAGATACTGTAAATCTCTACAACACTCTATCTCCTGTAATGCAATTGGCCACTGGAGGTAATATGCTGAATTTTGGATATTGGGATGATGATCACCGTGATCCAATTTCTGCTCAAAATAATCTATGTATGCTTTTTGCAGAATTGGCAGAATTGTCTTCTGCAAAAAATGTTCTTGATGTGGGTAGTGGATTGTCTGCTCCATCCATTTTATGGCAAAACCACTTTCAAAATCTTAGTTTGGTTGACATTAATATTAATTTCAAACAGTTGTTATTTTCAGGATCTCAAAAAAATATCGAATTTCTAAATTCCACTTCTACGTGTCTTCCACTTTCTGATTCTTCTGTGGATAGAGTTTTGGCATTGGAATCTGCACAACATTTCAAACCTCTATCTGAATTTATTTCTGAATCAAAAAGAGTTTTAACCGATTCTGGATTATTTGTTTTGGCCATTCCTGTAACTACTGAAAAACTATCTTTAAAGAAATTAGGCCTTTTGAAATTTACGTGGTCATCAGAACATTATGAATTAGATATTATTAAACAACAAATAATTTCATCTGGTTTTGAGATAATTCAAGAACAATTAATTGGAAAATTAGTTTATCCTCCTTTGGCTGATTATTATGTTCAAAATAGAGATGAATTGAAAAAAAATATCCTAAAAAACTACTCTGATTATGTTGAAAAAATCCTTTACAAATCAATTTTAAAAATGAAAAAAACATCCGAACAAAAAATTATTGATTATGTTTTGTTAAAATGTAAATTAAACAATTAGAAATTTTTCCTCAACAAGATATTCAATTGATTGAGTATATTCTGATTCAGAAATTAATCCATCCAAAAACCACATAGTAGTTGTTTTAACCCATTTTGGTATCTTCATATCATATAGTTGAATTCCCACCGTTTTTTCAAAAATATTAGTTTCAATCAATTCTGATTTTTCCCACTCTGTTACTAGTTCTGTTATCTCAAAATCTTCTGAAATTAAAATCCCTATTTCTTTATCAATAACTAGTATTCTTCCCCCATCATTTTGGGCAAAAACTCCAGTTCTTGTCACACCACCTATGCTATAATTTGTTGTACCAAAAATTTGTAAATCATCTTCTATTGTTTGTCCTATTTCTAATGGTATTTTGAAGAGAAATTTTGTACTCTTACAACACTTTTCCTCAGATGGGATTCTATTATTTTCATCAAGATAAAATTGATTTATGGTAACACTTTCTTCTGAAATTATTTTACTATCAATTAAAATTCCATCTAAATCTATTTTATTAATTTCGAATTTCTCTGTACTTGTATTTTCAAATTTACTTGTATGTGAATAAACCGCATAATCTGTTTCTTTGATACATAATCCTTCTATGCACACTCTATCATTGGTATTGTCTATAATTTCAGGAGATATTATTTTATTTTCAATTAGTGCTCTTAATCCATATGCAAATTGATTATCTTTAATTTGACCATCAACCCACATTCTTGCATCTTTTTTAACCCATTCTGGATATGTTGTAAATTCTTGAAGATGCCTATCAAATGCAAAATCTGAACTTCCCAAATATTTCTCAATTTCTGAAATCAATACTGTATCTCTTAGTTGATGTTGACTATTCCATGCAACATGCTCATACAAAATTACACATGCTCTAAGATTTGGAAAACGAGGATGTTGAATTAGAAGATTATCGATTCCCAAATTAGTATATTCATCATAAAAAAATTCACAGAAATCTAAAATATCTTCAACTGTTTTTACTTCGAAATCTGGTTGATGCCCAAAACTGTTTTGGACATTAAAACCCCCAATCAAAATGATTGCAATAACACCAATTAATAAAAATCTCAACAATTATCACTTCAAAGTTTTGACTTATTAATTTCGTGTAGGATTTTTTTAACTTTAGACTCAACCTATTACCAGTTTTAACGATATTGACTAGGTTTTTATTTTTGATATTATAACTGAATTTAACGTGTCTAATTCTGATAGTACTTTGAAATTATATGATAAAAAATGTGATCAATTACTTGGTGAATCTGAGATCCGTTTTGCTGGAATTGTTGATAAAGATGGTCAACTCGTTGCAGGGGGATTCAAAAAGAGTATTACTCCTCATGAGGGTGATGAGACAAAATTAAACTCCTTTTTAGAATTTGTTTCAAAAGCATCTATCAGAAAAGAATATGATGAAAGTCTTGGACCAATCAATTACCTTGCAGCAAGACGTGATAAGGCAGTTTTAGTAAGTTTCCCATTCCCTATAACTCAAATCCTTTTACTGATTTCTGCAGAACCTTCTGCAAATATTGAAAGTTTGGCAAAAAAAGTTGTTGAAATATTCACTGATGTCAAATAGTTGAGTTGTAATCTGGAACATTATTTAATAATCGTTAAAGTTTGTATTTAGATAATGTACTCAAAATTTATTTTTTTAATTTTTCCGATGATTTTTTCTTTTAGTTTTTTACCTGTTTTTGGAACTGTAAGTGATTTCACCACTGACAAATCTGTTTATTTTGAAGGAGAAATGATTAATATTTCTGGAACTATTTCACATGACTTTGATTCTCCTGATGTAACTGTTGTAATTTTTAATCCTGACAAATCAAATTTTGTAACTCTCGCTTCAACTATTGCAAATTCTGATGGTTTTTTTACAACTGATATTCGTGTTGGTGGGCCTACTTGGTCTACTTTTGGAATTTATCCCATACAAATAACATCTGAAGGTGATAGTTTAGAAAAAACAATAGAATTCCAAGAATCTTTTGATGTTTTTGAAGAACCAACACCTGAACCTGAACCAACACCTGAACCTGAACCAACACCTGAACCTGAACCAACACCTGAACCAACATCAAAACAGAAAGTCGACTCTTCTTTTTTTACTTTGAAATTATCTATTCCAAATTTCCCTTCTTTTGATAAATCTCCACAATATTACATAGACCGTTACAACAATGAATCTAATTACAAATCTTGGTTTGATTCACAGTTTCCTAATAATTTTATTGTAGATGTAGTTGGATACAAACAAACATCTAATGGGTTCCCTTCTTTTGATAAATCTCCACAATATTACATAGACCGTTACAACAATGAATCTAATTACAAATCTTGGTTTGATTCACAGTTTCCTAATTCTTCTATTTACAATATTTTAGGGTATGCTGATCCTGTATCTGTGCCTGAATGGATTAAAGATTATGCTGAATGGTGGGCAATTGGAGATGTTGATGATTCTGAATTTGTGTCTGGAATTGAATTTCTATTAGAAAACAAAATCATTATGGTTTCTAGTGTTTCTTCTTCTAGTTCTTCAACTGAAGAAATTCCTGGCTGGGTTCGTAATAGTGCTCATTGGTGGTCTCAAAATTTAATTTCTGAGAATGAGTTTATAGATTCTTTAGAATATCTTATTCAAGAGGGAATAATCACAATTAATTAAATTTTTTTCTTAACACATAGTTTTAATTTGATAATAATTATTAGAATTTAATTTGAAAGCAACATTTGGTGCAGGATGTTTTTGGCATGTTGAAGATTTACTTGGTAAAACCAAAGGTATCACATCCACTCAAGTAGGTTACATTGGAGGCAATGTAAAAAATCCTACATACGAACAAGTATGCACTGATAAAACTGGACATGCAGAAGCTGTTCAGGTTGAATATGATCCAAATGAAATCTCTTTTGAAGAATTACTTGATATTTTTTGGAATAATCACAACCCTACAACTTTGAATCGTCAAGGACCTGATGTTGGAATCCAATATCGCTCTGCAATCTTTTACCATGATGACTCTCAAAAAGAAATTGCTGAAAAATCAAAACGATCTTTGAATGATTCAGGAAAACATGCCAATCCTGTTGTAACTGAAATTGTCCCTGCACCTACATTTTACAAAGCAGAAGAATACCATCAAAAATATTTCAAAAAATGTGGAATGTGATTTATTTCACAATCAGAACAGGAATTTTGGATGTATGTGTGACATAATTTGATACACTTCCAAAGAACATTTCTTTTGTAGAACTTCTTCCACGAGAACCAATCACTATCATGCTAAAGTTTCCTTTTCCTTGAGCAAGCTTGATGATGTTGTATCCTGATTCACCTCTCATTATTTTTTCATTAAATACAATTCCATTTTTTGCAGATAGAGTTTTTGCTTCTTCCATGAATTTTTTCACTTCTTTATTGTGTGAATCTCTAACCGAGGCTGTACTTTTGAATTCTGAGCGTGGAGATACGTTGATTGAATAAACTCCTGTAATTGTTGATCCACATTGTCTTGCTAATGTGATTGCCATTTCAAGTCCTCTGAATGAATTTTTAGATCCATCTAATGGAACTAGAATTTTTGTTATTTTCTTTTTAATCACAGAATTCAATAATTCATCATACTAAAAAACATAATTATGTAAATCCCTGTCTGGGAATTACTGATCGCATAATTCACTAAAGCTTATCTATTGTCAAAATTGACGCTAAAATAATGAAAGAAAAATTTCTTCAAGTAAATGAAAATAAAATTCGTTATTTGGAATCTGGTAGTTCTGAAAATACTCTTGTATTAATTCATGGTTTGGGTGCATCTGCAGAAAGGTGGGATCATGTGATGCCTCTTTTTGAGAAACATTTTCGTGTTGTAATTCCTGATCTAATTGGATTTGGTTATAGTGACAAACCCCTAGCTGATTACACTTTAGAATTTTTTTCTAATTTTTTGGATGATTTTTTAACATCTGCAAAAATTCAACGCCCTGTAATTATTGGTTCTTCTTTAGGCGGACAAATCTCTGCTGAATATACTGCTGAACACCCTCAAAATGTTAAAAAACTAATTCTTGTTTCCCCTTCTGGTATGATGAAACAATCTACTCCTGCACTTGATGCATACATTATGGCTGCATTATATCCAAATGAACAAAATGCAAAAAATGCTTTTGAATTGATGGAAGGTTCTGGAAAAGAAGTTGATGAAAAAATAGTTAATGGGTTTATTGAAAGGATGCGTTTACCAAACGCAAAACTTGCTTTCATGTCTACTGTTTTAGGACTAAAAAACGCAGAACTTATCACAAGAAAACTTCAATCAATTATTACCCCTACAATGATAGTTTGGGGTGCAGCTGATCCTGTAATTCCCATCCAACATGCTGATGAGTTTGTCGCATCTATCAAAGACTGTAGATTTTTCAGAATGGATGGTTGTGGCCATACCCCTTATGTTCAGGATCCTTCTACCTTTACCACTAAAGTTTTAGAATTCATCAATTCTGTTTAGGTGTACTTAAATACCATTGAATTCCTACCATTACCAATGAGTGGTAATAGTAACCTATACAATCCAACAGAAATGTTCAAGGATTGGATTCAAAAGAGTGGTAATGCTCAATCAGAATTTATGAAGAGTTTTGGTTCTCTTATGACTAATCAAACTAGTCAAACATTCAATCCATTAGATGCACTAAAGGCAGTATCTGATAGTACCAAACAAGCCCAATCAAATGTGATGGAAAACGTATCTTCTATGCAAAACAAAAGCATGGATACTATGTTCAGTATTGGACAAATGCTTCCATCTTTTATGAATTGGGGTGCATACAAAACTACTGTTGGTAGTAATGGTAGAATCTCAATTCCAGAGGCAGAACGTAATGCCCTCGAATTAGGCGAAGGTGATTTAGTTCAAGTCATTATTCTTCCGATAGCAAAAAATTCATCAAAAGCTAGGGGGGTGAAACAATGAGTAAGAACGAACAAACACATTCAAGTACAAAAGATATATTTTCTGTATATCAGCAAAACGTAGATAAATTCTTCAACGGTATTAGAACATCAGTACCACAGTATCATCAAGCAATTACAAACGTACAACAAGAATTCATTCAAGCATATGAGAATATTGCAGATTCAGCAGTATCACTACAAAAAGAATATGCAAAGAAAGCAGGTATTGCAGCAAGCATTCCTGAAGCTTCAATCAAAGTAATTCAAGATACAACTGAAGAAGTCGTAAAGGCAACATCAATTCAAAATCAAGTTACACTTGCAACAATTGATGCAACACAACAAAATATCAAAACCTTTAACGATAATGCAAAATCCTTTGCTGACTTAAACAGAAACATTCTACAGTCTTGGATTTCAGCATTTACCACAAAAACTAACTAGTGGAAATCTATTTTTTTAACCTTTTTTCCTTTTTTTATGATCTTTCTTGTAACCATTTTCCTAGCTCAGGTAATACTTTCTTTTGAGATAAAGAACTTGCAATCATTCCAACATGCCCTGTTGGATACATTCTCAAAGTTTTATCTTCACTTCCAACTGCATAATGCAATGGCATGCTACATTCAGGTGATACTAAGTGATCACCTACTGCAACTTGTGTAAAAATTGGCATGTCTATTTTTTTTAAATCTATTAGTTCACCTTCAATATGCATTTTGTTTTGGATGAGCAAATTCTTTTGATAAATATCTCGAATCCATTGTTTGAATAATTCTCCTGGAATTGCAGGTGTATCTCCTAACCATTTTTCTACTCTGAGAAAACTATCTACAAATTTCTTGTTTTCAATGTTTTTGAAAAAATTAACATATTTTTCAATTCCCTGCTCAAATGGTTTTAACACTGAAAAGCAATAATACATGAATTCTGGAGGCATATTACCTACAGTATCTACCATTTTATCGACATCCATGTGCTTAGCAAGATTACTTATCACTGTGGTATCTCGCCATCCATCAATTACTGGTGCTGTTGCAATGTAATTTTTCACATTTTCAGGATGTAGTGAAGTATATGCTGTTGCAATTGTGGCTCCTGTGCAATATCCTTGAAGAGAAATTTTTTCAGTTGATGATTCATTTTTGATATATTCTACATACGAATCCAAATACCCATTTACATAATCATCAAAATCAAGATATTTGTCCATGCTAGTTGGTGAACCCCAATCTAACATATACACATCAAATCCTTGCTCTAGTAAATTTCGAACCCAACTTTTTTCTGGATGAATATCTAAAATGTGATATCTGTTAATCAATGCATATGAAATTAGTAAAGGTGTTTTGTGTTGTTTATCTGTAAGTGATTTGTAATGTAATAATCTTGTCTTATCCATTTCTTGAACTACGTCGTGTGATGTAACCTCTAAACTAATTTCATCAGGTGCAGAAACTAATTTTGGTGCTTCAATAACATTTTTACTGAATTTCAACATCTCCTCTATAATTTTAGGATCTATTGTTGGTTCACTATGCATTTTTTTTCATATCCATTTTTTTCAGTTCCAATTCTAATTTGCCTACTCTTTTTTTCAATGAATGAATTTCTTTGTATACTTCATCAATTTCTTCTTTACTTGGAAGATTGACTGATTGTAAAATCACATTTGTGATGTTGTTCCAGTGTTTTGTTAATTCTAATTCTTTTGAAACTAACTTTCCATAATTTTTTCCAAATTTTCCAGAATCAAATAATTCTGTAAAATCATTATCAAAAATATCTATCCAAATTCTTTTGAACGCATCAATTTGTTCAATGTCTTGAGGAATTTCTGGCGCTTTTAGATTAACTTTCTTTTGAGCAACTCCCCATGTGTCTGAAAGTTGTTTGTAGTATTCTGTATAATATTTGTTGAATTCCATCAACAACTCATTAATCTCAATTAATTCTACGGATATTTTTTTTGAATTTGAGGCAAATGCTCTCATTGGCCCAATTGAATTTAATGCCTGTGGTTTACTTGACATCAAATGCATAATATCTGTCCAAAAAAGTGACAAATGCTTGTAATAATCTGTCATCTCTTTAGGCGAATCTGTTTTCACAAAGTTCAGTAAATAGAGATCGCAATAAATAGTTCGATTATAAAATTAGACTCATGGATAATGTTGAAGAGTTAGAAAAATTATGTCAAAAAATCATTAAACTTGGCCCTCATATGCGCTCAGCACGATTCATCAATAGCCGGGGTCATCTTATGGCAGGTGGTATGAAGAAGGGATTACTTTCCCTTGAAGCCCAAAAACAAGATGAAATGATGTTCATGGAATTAGCTTTACGTGTACGAATGCGACATGAATTTGATAATGAATTTGGTGAAGTTCATTTTTCAATGTCTTATAGAGACAAAGTAATTGTGATGAGTTTTCCGTTATCTAATGATGATGTTTTGTTATTGTCATGTGAAAAAAAAATGGATTTTGGAAAATTACCATTCAAAGTTTTAAAAATAATTGAACCATTAAAAAAATCCCCTATGAAGACGTTTTAACCATAACAACTTAATGTCTTAAAATTTTTAATTTTATAATGTTATTAGAACAAAATGTTTCTTGGGATGAAATTGAATTATTGGTTGATTTACTTTCTAAAAAAATCTCAAAATTAAATAGAAATTTTTCTAGTATCACTACATTAAGTAGAGGTGGCCTTGTTCCTTCTCGACTTGTTGCTGATAATTTGGGAATTGAAACTATTTTAATTGATAAAAAGAAAATCTCTTCGAATTCATTATTTATAGATGATATTTTTGATTCAGGAGATGCTTTTCATAAAGTTTTATCTAAAGTAGATGTACCATCAAAATTTGTTTTTGCAACTTTGTTTGCACGCCGTGGGAAAACTTATCCAAAAAATTTGATTTATGCTAAAAAAACAGACAATGATGCATATGTTGTTTTTCCTTGGGATAAATTAGAATTTAAAAGATCAAAAATATAATTTAAACATCTAAAACTTGTCTTAATCCTGTACATCTGTTTCTTATTGTAACTTCTGTTACTCCTGATGCAAGAGAAATCTGTTTTTGTGATTTTACTTCCCCTGTACTAATACATGAAAGGTATAATGCCGCAGCAGCTATTCCCATTGGATCTTTTCCTGCAACTGCTCCTAATTTTTTTGCTATATTGAGCATATCGATTGCTTTTCGTTTTGTTTTTTCACTTAATTCTGCAATGCTGGCAATTCTTGAAACTCCTTTTACTGGATCTACTACTGGCATTTTTAATTCCAATTCTCTAAAAATCAATCTATAACATCTGGCAACATCTTTTCTTCTAATGTTTATTCCTTGAGAAATATCATCTAACGTTCTTGGTGTTTCTGTATTCCTACATGCTGCATACAAACATGCTGCAACAAGACCTTGAATTGATCTACCTCTAACTAATTTTTTCTCCATTGCTTTTCTATAAATGTAAGCTGCTTTTTCAATAACTGCATCAGTTAATGCAAGTTTATCTTTTAATTTGTCCATTTCATTTAGTGCTTGTCTAAGGTTTCTATCTGCTGATGTGTTTGCTTGACTTCTACTGTCCCATGTTCTTAATCTTTCAATTGAACTTTTTACACTTGCAGAAAGTGGTTTTCCTGTGGCATCTTTGTTTACTGCGCCAATTACTGTTGATAATCCCATATCGTGCATCGTAAGTGATGTGGCAGCACCTGTTCTTGCTTTGTTGCCTTCGGTGTTTGAAAATGAACGCCATTCTGCACCTGTATCTGCAATTTTATCATTTAACACCAGTCCACATTTTCCACAAAATACCTCTCCTGTGTTCTCATCATTTACGATTTTCTTACTCAAACATGATGGACATTTTGGAATTGAAGTTAGTATATTTTTAACCATATGATAAATAAATCGGTAATTTTCTTTATAATGATTCTACAATCTTTTTGAAGGTTAATTGTGTGTAGGTTAAGCTAATATTTTTTCTAATTTTAACTTAATAGACAATATGCGTAATTAGGTGAAAATGACGGATACATTATACTATCATTTTCACTTACATGTTTTAATCCAATAGAATGACCTAGTTCATGAGTCATGATAGTTTCTACACTTTTTACATCATACAATTGAAAACTCCCATCACAATTGTAATCTCCTAGAGTGACTTCTACAACTCCTTTTCCTAAGTGGGCATGACCTAAAACACCTTCACCTATATTTCGTACTACCCATGTTATCCATACATTTGCTTCATGTTTTTGAGTGGTTACTTCAAATACCATTTTTGCTTTTTGATTATTTGTAGTTAATTCTTGGGATTCCCAAAACACAAATGAATTCTTTAACGTACTAACATGATCTAATGGTAATCCTGTGGGTTGATCATTTATGAACACTTTGTAATGGATAATGTATGTCTCATCTATTTTTTCATATGTTGGATCTGGGAACTTCTCTGATGCTTGTTTCACCTCACTTTCAAAATTCCATTTTACATAATCTCTTAGGAATTTTTTGATAACATCTTGACTGGGATTTGGAAATTCAATGTATCTTTTTTCTTTTACAATATTATTAGAGATGTTTTTAAGATACCTTCCAAACAGATATGATTCATGTTCTAACTCTTCTTCTGATTTTTGAATCTCCTCATTGATTTTTACTGTAATTATGCCTGTTCCTACCATATATTGAATTCCTGATACAAATGCATTATCATCAATTTGATCATCTGCCCACCAACCAGCATTATTTTTTACCCATTGTGGGATTCTTTCTTCTGAAGCATTCTGATGTTCTGTTGATGGAATTTTAATTATTTTATTATTAATTAAAAATAATAATGCTGATGTAAATTCTTCATCTTTAACATTTCCTTCTGACCACCATTTTGCTATTGGTTTAACCCATTGAGGTATTGATGTGATTTCTTGTTTTTCCAATCCGTCTGGTTTTACTGTGGGTGTGTAGGGGTATTTTGAAATCACTTTTTCTACAAATTCTTTATAATTTTTAATTACTGTACTGTTTGGTTTTTCTTGAATTGCTTTTTCAAAGTATTTACTGGCTTCTTGATATTCGCCCAAATTCCCAAATCCTACACCCATCCCTGTAAGCGCAATAACGTCATTAGGATTGTATTGTAATATTTTGAAAAACTGTGTTAATGATTTTTCATGGTAATCCAAATTACTTTGTGCAATTCCTTTCATTTTTAGAGTTGAAATATTGTTTGGTGCAATTTCTAAAATTTGATCATAAATTGTAATTGCCTCTTTATACTCCCCATTTCCAAAATGCATCATTGCTAAATTGAACATTCCTTCTGCATTTTCTGTTTGTGCAAAAGCATTTTCAGAAATAATACTTGATGAAAATAAAATAATGCCTATGAAAAAAAATATAATGTATTTTTGCATTTTAATTATTTCTATTTGAATGGGGTTTATTTCTATTTTATACTGGTTTGATACTGTTTTTGCCTTTTCTATGAAAAAACGAGGATCAGAAAATCTTTAATCTATTCATTTGATGTATTTTTGTATTGAAAGACATTGGCGCAGGAGAAATTATTTATGATTTACAAAAAAAAATACAACAAATCCAAATTGATTTGAAAAAATTAGACAACCCTATTTCTGATATACCTGAATTGATATTATCTGCAAATTTAATTCGGGAAAATGAATATCTTTTGAAAATAAATCTAAAAAAATCAGAATTATTATCTCTTTATGAGCAATATTCTGGAAATTTGGAGGAATTATTTTCATCTGTTTTTGAAATACAATTTGAATTAAAAGAAATACTCAAAGAACAATCTTCGTTGATTTCTTCATCTTCTAAACCAAAAACTAAACCAAAAACTAAACCAAAAACTAAACCAAAAATTAAACCAAAAATTAAACCAAAAACTAAACGTAAAAAATAACTTATTTGGAGAGATACGTGATATCTCCTGCAATTACTCTATTTGTTTTACCGTCTTTTAAAATAACTAATGCCCCATCATCATCTATTTTGATTGCATTTCCTTTGATTTTTCCATTAACTGTGTCTATTTCTACTGTTTTTCCAATTGTTGATGATCTTTTTGTCCACTCTAAAACTATTTTTTTAATTTCTTTTTTATTGAGTGACTCGTAAATTTTTTCCAATTCTGAAAAAAATATTTGTGTCAACTGTGTTTGTTTGATGTTACTTTTTTGATCTCCTAGTGATGCTACTCCGTAAAAATTAGGATTTTTTTTAAGTATTTTTTCGATTTGTTTTGTATCTACATCAAAATTTATCCCAACACCTAACACTAATTTTTCTATTTTGTTTGATTCTATTGATACATCAACTAACATTCCTGCCAATTTTTTACCTTTTATCGTTAAATCATTAGGCCATTTCAATTCTGGAAAAATTTTATATGTTTTTTCTATTGCTTTTGATAGTGCTAATGCTGATGCGATTGGAAATAATGTTGTAATTGTAATATCAAATTTTGGATACAAAATAAGTGATAACCAAATTCCTCCTTTTGGTGAAACCCATTTCCTTCCTGATCTTCCCTTACCCCCTGTTTGTTTTTCTGCAATAATCACTGTTCCATTATTTTTTACATCTTCAGCCATTTTTAACGCCTGATTTTGTGTAGAATCAACTGAATCAAAATAATACACTTGTTGCCCAATCACTTTTGTTTTCAATCCTGATGTAACTTCCCATGGGAGCAACAAGTCTGAATTTGATATCAACTTGTATCCTAGCTTTTGTTTTGATTCTACCGTATATCCTAATTCTTGAATTTTTTTAATATGCTTCCAAATTGCGACCCTGCTAATCCTTAATACATCACTCAAATCTTGTCCTGACAAATATTCTGTATCGTGTGTTTGTAAAAATTTTAAAACCTTGACTAACCCTGGCTCCTCAAAAGAATTAAAAATCAACTATCATGTGTATTTTATTCAAGTATAAAATACACACTAGAACCCAATATCAAAATCAAATCCCCCGTCATCCATTCCACCACTATCATCCATACCTGGATCTCCCCCTTCTGGCATACTTTCTGCTGGAACATAATCTGTCATTGCCATACCCATCATGCTAAACATCATACTAAACATCATCATATCCATAACTCCAAAAAACATCATCATTGGAAAAAATGATTTGTTTTCTTCTAATTGTTGTTTTAATTTTTCTTTATCTCCTGTTTTGTAAATTACAGACATTTGATTCCATTTGTTTTGTAATTCGTTAACTCTTTCATCTACTTCTTTAGATCCTTTATCTGTAGTTTTGATTTCAATTTTCTTACCAAGAAATCCTTTTTTTTCTTCAACTTGAATGAACCCTTTATTTTCAAGTTTCTCTAAAATTATGTTTAATTCTTCAGGTTTTATTTGAGTTAATTTTTGAATTTTATCAAATTTTTTAAATCCGTGCTTTATTGCACCTAAAACAATGATATCTTTTGGCTCATCAGTCATATTTTTCAATTTGAATCTCATCTAAAATACTCTTTGTTTATTTCAAAAATTATATTCTGCATACTTCTACATTGTTTGTGGAAACCGATAAATTTAATGACGAACAAATTCGTGAAATTCTTTCTTTAAACAAAGTTGTAGTAATTGGGATGTCTAAAAATCCTTCAAAAGCCGCTCATTATGTGCCTAAATATCTGTCTGAAAATGGATATGATGTTATTCCAGTAAATCCATCATCTGATGAAATTTTAGAGAAAAAATGTTACGACTCTGTTTCTGATATTGATGAGCAAATTGACATTGTTGATGTTTTTAGACCTTCAGAACAAGTACTACCTTTTGTAAAAGATGCAATAAAGAAAAAACCCAAAGTAATTTGGTTACAAGAAGGAATTCATAATTTGGAAGCTGAAGAATTAGCAAAAAGTCATGGAATTAAAGTTATTTTTAATAGGTGCATGTTGGCTGAACATCAAAGGTTGAATTAACATGACAAATTTTGAAAACTTTTACCATGATTTATTAGATTTAGCAAAAAAACATGAAAAACAAAATACTGCTTTAAAAATTGAAAAAGATCTTGATAATGATATTGTGAAAATATTTGGTGAGAAAATTACATCTCTATCAAGAGCAAAAAATGGATTAAATGATATGACTGAATTGGCATACACTACTGCTGAACATCATCCTTATTGGAATTTACTTTACAATTGCTCTGAACTTGCAAACACTGTTTTAGAAAAATGGAAATCCTCTTTGTCACAAGAGGATTTTTCTGATATTGATTGGGCTCTTAAAGAATTACATCAAACACTTGAAAAGATTAAAACAAACAATCATACTCATTCCTAGGCAGAGATAAATATTCTGAGTTGTTTGTATTTTTATGCCAATCAAACTAGGATTAATCGGCAAAACAAATACTGGGAAAACAACTTTTTTTAATTCTGCTACTTTATCTTCTGAAGAAATTTCATCATATCCTTTTACTACAAAATCCCCTATTATTGGTACAGCACATGCTATTTCCCTTTGCGTGCATCCTGAATTTAAAATTCAAGATAATCCAAATAATTCAAAATGTGTTGAAGGTTGGAGATATATTCCAATTGAATTAATTGATTTACCTGGATTGATCAAAGATGCTTGGAAAGGCAAAGGACTTGGAAATCAATTTTTGTCCATTGCTGCTCAATCTGATGCCTTGTTACACGTAGTTGATGCCTCTGGCGGTATTGATTCTACAGGAAAAATTACTGAAACTGGATCTGGTGACCCTGTATCTGATTTTGCAGATATCGAAGAAGAGTTGATAATGTGGTATCTTAAAATTTTAGAAGGTAATAGGGACAAAGTCTCAAAACTTATTCAAAGCGGAACTGATATTGTAGATGTAATAACTGATCTTTATCGTGGAATTGGTGTAAACAAAACTCATGTTAAAGAAACTCTTTTGATGACTGGATTGGAAGAAAAAAACTTTGATGATTATGATATGGTTGACAGTAAAAAATTTGCATCATATTTGAGAAAAATATCAAAACCTACTTTGATTGTTGCAAACAAAGTAGATGTGGAAGGTGCAGATAAAAATTTTGCAAGACTACGGGAGCGATACAATGACTCTATTGTCATTCCTGTTAGTGGTGATAGTGAATTCAGTCTTAGACGTGCAGAACAAAAGGGATTGATAAAATATTCTCCTGGTTCTGAGGAATTTGAAATTTTAAAATCAGATGAACTAAATGATAAACAAATCAACGCATTAAATTTTATCAAAAAAGGCATCATGGGGGAATATATGAGAACTGGTGTTCAGTTTGCAATTAATGTGGCTGTTTTTAAATTATTAAAAATGAATTCTGTTTATCCTGTAGCTGATGATCAAAACCTTGCTGATAAAAAAGGAAGAATTCTTCCTGATCTTATTTTATTAAAAGATGGTGCAACAATTAATGACTTGGCAAAAGAAATCCATACAGATTTAGTCAAGGGTTTGTTATATGGAAAAGATTTGAGATATAATTTACGATTACCTATTGATTACCAGCTTAGAGATAGAGATGTGGTCTCTTTAGTTAGTGCTGCAAAAAAGTAATTTGATATCCTAGTTTTTTCTGTGAACTCGGTGTCAATTTCTGTAACCAGGCAAGTTAATAGGCACAATTTAGGCACAAATTCTAATGCCTTCTAGTTCTCAAGATATTCGAAATTCTATTTTAGCAAAATGGCATGACTCTCTTTCAAAATATGGTAATTTGTTTTCATCTGATTCTATCAGTGGTACTAGTCCACCATCTGTCTTTGTTGGTTCTTATAATTATCCCCAAGTCTTTGTTGGTCCAATGGTTCCCCCAATTCATGGTGATACTAGTTTACTTGATAGTCCTGAAAAATGGAAGGGAAAAACTTTGGAGGAAATTGTAAATTTTAGATTAAATCTAGTTCGTGGAATACAAAAAATTTCCATTGATGAGACTGAAGGAAAATACATTGAAAATCTTCAAGAAGTTACAATGTCTTCAAAACCAACTGATTCTGATTTAATTTTTAAAAAATCTACCTCTTCAAATATTTCCCTTGATGGTGAAAGTGCACCCTTTGGTCCTATTGGAGAAATAAAATCTGCAAAATTTTCTGGAACTTCTTCTGTAAAGTCTATTGAAAAAACATTCTATGATAAAGATTTGAAAGCACAAGATGCTGTTTTAAATTTGTATAATTCTGGAATTGAAATTTCAAAAATTCAGAAATGTTTTAGCATTGGAATGCTTGGACAAAAAAGAAAACTAGTCCCTACTAAATGGAGTATTACTGCAACTGATGATATAATTTCAAAATCTTTGGCTACTGAAATTCTTGATTATTCATTAATTGATTCATGTAAAATTTTCACATATTCCCATTTGGGGAATGTTTTCTCAGTTGTATTATTTCCTCATAGGTGGATTTATGAAATGATTGAAGCTTGGTATTCAAATGGAGTTTTAGGGTTTGGTTCTGATTATGAAGATGCACGTGGAATAGATCACCCTCCTGCAATTGCTGGTGCATATTTTGCAGCGAAATTGGGTGTTTTAGAATATTTGAGTGAGCACAAAATTCAAGCAGGTGTTGTAATTTTAAGGGAAATTAGACCCGAATATGCAATTCCTGTAGGTGTGTGGCAAGTTCGTGAAGGAATTCGTGAGGCCATGAGGCAAGAAGCTGAAATTTCTGATAATTTCGATAATGCCTTGAATATTGCGTCTCAAAAAATGAGTATCAGTAAAACTGAATGGCTATCCCATGGAAACACATTGATGATGATGAGGCAAAAAACAATGTCTGACTTTTTTTAGATTTTTGACATTTGTACTTTGATCTCATCAAATAAGAGGGCATAAATTCTAGATTTCAAGTAAAAAAATTGAAACGATGAGTACTGATTCTGAAATATCTTTTTCAAACTTTGGGATATATGATGTGGAGGATAATTTAGAATTAACTTTTCCTGATTCTGAAATAAAATTTGAAAAAATCGGTGAAAATGCATTTTCTTATTTTAGAAAAAATTCTGAAGGAAAAATTATTGAAAAAATGATTCCTGTGAAATCTAATTCAATTAAAATTGAAGTTGCCCCAATTAGGCCATTAAACCATCCTGCAAGACGAACAGGGTACGTTTTTCTAAAATTTGATAAAGATATCTATCTTAGTGAAAATTCAGCTGCAAGTATTTTTGTTCATTGTCCTATAGAAATAGGACTTTTTTTAATTCATGATTCTAATCGCGAATCATTAGATTGGATTACTTGTAACCCTCTAAATTCTAGATTTGGATTGTATGGTTCTCCAGATACTGGAACCTTATGCAAATACGCTGAAGTCTCTTTAGCTACTGATTATAGTGATTCAATTCCATACATTGAAGGTGTCATGAAGATAGTCATTGAAAATACTTTATCTACTGGACAAACTGTTAGTAAGGTAATTTTCCCCATAACTGATAATTCCCTATACTATGATGATTCTAAAGCAATTATTGATGGAATTAAAATCACTCTAAAAAAAAGAGCTGTTGTTAGTGTTGCTGATGTAAAAACAACTCTTGTTGAAACTGATTGGATAAAATCTCCAACTTGGGAAGACACAACTGTTGGTAGTAGTATGGAGATGGGATTAGAATAATGCCTGTAGAGTTTCTTCAAAGTTTATCTGAAATGCAAATTATTGGTGGATTAACTGTTCTTTCATTATTAATTGGTGGATTAATTATGGCCGGTGGTTTTGTTATTGCAAAAATTGTTAAATTACTTTTTTACAAGTATTATGCACCAACACTACCAAAAGACACTGCTCAAAATATCAGTAAATTAATCTATTATGGAATTATAGTGATTTCTTTTCTGGGTTTTACGTCCAGTCAAGGAATTGATCTCTCTGGTATTATGGTTGCCGGTGGAATATTTGCAGTGGTTATTGGATTTGCAACACAATCTGTTGTATCTAATTTAATTTCTGGAGTTTTTCTAATTATTGAAAAACCTGCAAAACATGGTGATACTATTCAACTCCCTGATATGGATATTTCTGGGTCATTACTTGATATTGGAACTTTTTCTAGCAGAATAAGAAAGTTTGATGGAACTGTAATCCGAATACCTAATGAGAAATTCTTTACATCCAATATTAGATCATTAACTGAATCCACTGTTAGACGTGCAGAAGCCATAGTTGGAATTTCATATAATGATGATATTGAAACTGCCATTACAGTGATAAAAAAAGAAATTTTGTTAAACATGCCGTTTGTTTTACGTGTTCCTGAGCCTGAATTTCGTGTAGAAGAATTAGGTGATTCTAGTGTAAATATTCAAGTTTTAGTTTGGCACCCCCGTGATGATTGGAGTCAAGCTCAACCGATTTTACTGACTAACATTAAACGTGCTTTAGATAAAACTGGAATTGAAATTCCTTTTCCACAACGTGTTATTTGGGATGCAAAAAAATAGTTTACACAACTTCTTTTCTACTTTTCTTTTCCATGCGTCTTTTTTTAACAAGACTAAACATTATCATTCCCACATTAATTATTGAAATAATTTCAATCAGGTCTACTCCATACAAAAACCAATCAATAACTGGATGAACTCTCGAAACGATACCTGCCTCTAACATAATATCTGCATTCCATATCATGTGTGGAACTTGAATAAATTGAATAATTGCAATTAGTATTATGCTTCCTAGAATTTTATTTTCATACCAATTCCAAAACTTATTCCATACATTCATGATGTATGTTTCATTTTCATTCTATTAAACACCGTGAAAATTAGATGCAACTAATTAGACTGAACTAATCTTTTTGTACGTAAGTTTTTTAAAATTAGCTTAATCTTTTTGTTTTTCAGCTTTGATATTTTCTTTTTTGACCCAAATTGTTCTACTATCATGATCAATGATTTCTACATTGTGAATATCTCGTAATACTTCTCTTATTTGATCTGCATGTTCCCATTTTTTTTCATCTCTCAACATTTCTCTCTTGGAGATCATTTCCTCAATTTGTTGATGCTCAATCCCGTCTACAATTGTTGGTTGTAATCCTAACACATTCATCATATATCCAAATTGTTTGTATGCGTAATCATCAACAATATGATTATCCAGTTTATCTCTTGCAGCTAACCCATTAATTTCATCTACAAAATCAAAAAATGCTGTTTTGGCTTCATGTGTATTTAAATTTGATTCTAATGCCTTGTTGAATCTATCAATGCATTTGTTTGTTTGAATTTGAACGTAATACAATTTCTCTAAGTCTTTTTCAGCAACTTTTTTTGCAAAAGTCATCTCATAATAACACATTTCTGCTTGTCTCCACTTAACTAAATTTTCTGCTAACAGACTTTCAGAGTAATCGATTACTTTGGAATAATGTCCTGATAAACAAAATAATCTTATTACATTTGGTCCCCAATTTTCTAAAACATATTTTATTGATTTTGTATTTCCTAACGATTTTGACATTTTCTCTCCTTCAATTGTTACCATTCCTACATGCATCCAAATTTTAGCAAATGGTGATTCTGTACAAGCTTCTGACTGTGCAATTTCATTTTCATGATGAGGAAATATCAAATCTCGCCCTCCTCCATGAATATCAAAATTTTCCCCCAAATACTTTACACTCATTGCAGAACATTCAATATGCCATCCTGGTCTACCTTCTCCCCATGGGCTCTCCCACACTGGTTTAATATCTGAGAACTTCCACACTGCAAAATCTAGTGGATTATTCTTTGCCTCATCAACCTGAATTCTTGCACCTGATTGTAATTCATCTATCTTCTTTTTTGATAATTTCCCGTATTCTGGGAATTTTGTTACTGCAAAGTATACCCCATTTTTTGATACATACGCAATATTTTTTTCAATTAATTTTTCAATGAATTTAATTATATCGTCAATGTGTTCTGTAGCTTTTGGATAGTTTGTTGCACGTTTTACATTTAACCCATCAAAATCTTTGAAATAATTTTCAATGTATCTTGTGCTTATTTTCTCAGCAGTTGTATTTTCTGTATTTGCACGATTAATTATTTTATCATCAATATCCGTAAAATTTTGAATAAATTCAATTTCTCTCCCCTTTGATTCCAAGTATTTTCTTAACACGTCAAAAACTATGATGGTTCGTGCATGTCCTATGTGGGATTCATCATAAACTGTTACTCCACAAAGGTAAATTTTCAGTTTTTTTGATTCTTCTAACTCTTGCTCTGAATTTTTTAATGTATCTTGTAATTTCATGACTCTTCTATTCCTGGCTTTTGTGCTAACAATCTTTTATGTTCACTGTTTGTGTTTAATTCTAATATTTTTTCAATTTTTGATTTTTCAATTAATGTGATTTTTTGTATTTCCTCAATTGATAGTTTTTTCTCAAACATACAATATAGAATTGAATCAATTTCTTCATATGTAATTCCTATTTCATCTTCTGCTTCATGATCTTTCCATAAATGAGGGCTGCTCTTTTTTGAAATCACATTTTCAGGTACTTGCAAATATTTTGCAATCTCTCTAACTTGGAGTTTGTATAGTGATATGATTGGCGTAATATCTGATGCGCCATCTCCGTATTTTGTGAAATACCCTATATTGTATTCACTTTTGTCACTAGATCCTAAAACTAGGTAATTTTTGAGATTTGCATAATAATACAAAATATTTGTTCTAACTCTTGCACGTAAATTCCCTTTTGATTTTTCATCAGGTTCTAAATACATTGAATATTCTTTTACAATTGGATTAATGTCAACTAATTTGTAATCTACCCCTGTTAATGAAATCATCTTTAATGCATCTTCTGTTTCTGATTTTGGTGTAATTTCTGTATCTGGCATAATTATTGCAAGAGTATTTTCTTTTAGTTTTCTTTTACAAATGTATGCTAATACTGCTGAATCAATCCCTCCACTTAATCCTAAAATCACTCCTTTAGATTTGGTTTTTTTTATCTCATCTGACAGAAAGGTTTCAATTTTTTCTGTGATTTTTTCATAATCCTTATTTTTGATCTCATTGATTATATCTTGATTCAATAATTAACTGAGAAAATTTTAAAGCATAAAAATTGTGCCTAATTTTGATTAAAAATTATTTTTAATTTCTAAATATCTATGTAGATACCGTCGTCTCTTGATTGAACTGAATAAGTTTCTAGTTTTACATCTTTGAGATAGTCTGTTAGTTCACCTGTTTTGATGTTATAATGCCAAAAATGTAGTGGACATTCTACAATATCTCCCTCTAATTTTCCTGGAGCGATTGAACCATCTTGGTGTACACACAAATCGTCCATGGCATGAAATCCATCTTGATTAAAAATTGCGATTTGCTTATCTTCAATTTTGAATGCTTTGCCTTTACCTTTCTCAATTTCGCCTTTTTCTGCAATTTTCTTCCAGGTCATAAAATTAGTGATTCTCTTGTCATTTATTTAGATTCGCATAGCTTGTTTTTTATAGTGTTTTTTGATTTTATTTTTTATGAGTAAAGTAAAGTCCAGTCCTAAATTAATCAAAGAAGGCAAATTATCTTACGAATGGGCTAGATCTCACATGCAAATTTTAGATAATACAATTAATCGATTAAAAAAATCAAAACCTCTCAAGGGAATTACTCTTGGTTTTTGTCTTCATGTTACAAAAGAGACGTCTGTTTTACTAATGGGTGCAAAAGAACTTGGTGCAAAGGTTGCAGTCTGTGGCGGTAATCCTTTAACCACTCAGGATAATATTGCAGCCTTTTTGGCATCACAAGGAATCAATGTTTATGCATGGCATGGACAATCTGTCAAAGACTATGATTGGTCAATTGATCAAGTACTCAAACACAAACCAACTATTCTTACTGACGATGGTGCAGATATGAATATCAAAGCACATTTTGATAAACGATTCAAAGACATGCAAGTTTTAGGAGCTACTGAAGAAACCACTGCCGGTGTTACAAGAATTAGGGCAGTTGAAAACCAAGGAAAACTTCGTTACCCTGTAATTTTGGTCAATGAAGCTTACACTAAACATATGTTTGATAATCGATATGGTACTGGACAAAGTACCATCGATGGTTACTTACGAGCTATGAATTTACTAATGGCATCAAAACGTGTTGTAGTAGTTGGATATGGTTGGGTTGGACGTGGTGTTGCATCAAGATGTAATGGGATGGGTTCAAAAGTAATTGTAACTGAAGTTGATCCTGTTAAAGCATTAGAGGCACATATGGATGGATTTGAAGTAATGCCAATGTCCCAAGCAGCAAAAATTGGTGACATGTTTATCACATGTACTGGAATGACTAGTGTAATTCGAAAAGAACACATTTTGAAAATGAAAGATGGTGCAATAATGGGTAATGTTGGACACTTTGATGTTGAAATCGACGCTGACTTTTTATTAAAAAAATCTAAATCTGTTAAAGAAGTTAGACCAACACTTGATGAATGTACTTTGAAAAATGGCCGAAAAGTTTACTTGATTGGACAAGGACGTCTTGCAAACTTGGTGGCAGCTGAAGGACACCCTCCTGAAGTTATGGCTCAATCATTTTCAAATCAACTTTTGTCTGTATTGTATATTCTTAAAAATCACAAAAAAATGGAAAATAAAATCATTGATGTTCCTAAAGAGATTGATATTCAAATTGCATTTGATGCACTAAAGGCAATGGATGTAAAAATCGATAAACTTACTCCTGAGCAAGTAAAATACGCAAACAACTGGTAAACTTCTTAACCCAAACCACTTGAGCATTATCTGATGAACAAGAAAGCTATCATTACTAGTGCATTACCTTATGCCAATGGTGAAATACATTTGGGTCATGTGGCATCAACATATCTTCCTGCAGATGTTACAACTCGATTCTTAAAACAAAATGGCGTTGAGGCATACTATGTTTGTGCATCTGATGATTTTGGAACTCCTATTTTGATTCAATCTGAAAAAGAAGGGAAAACTCCTGCAGAATATGTTGCTCATTGGAATAAACGCGATTATGATGATTTTACTGCATTTAACATTGGATTTGATTATTTTTACAAAACCAGTTCTTCTGAAAATATTGCATTTGTTCAAGATGTTTTTAACAAATTAAACGATGCTGGTCATATTTATCAAAAAGAAATAATTCAATTTTATTGTAATAATGATAAAAAATTCTTACCTGATAGATATGTAAAGGGAATTTGTCCTCACTGTAAGGCTGAAGACCAATATTCTGATCTATGTGAGAGTTGTGGTCGTGTGCCTGAGGAAATCACTGACCCAAAATGTGCTCTTTGTGGACAACCTCCAACAAAAGAAAAAACAACACATTATTTTTTCAAACTCAAAAACTTTGCAGACTCTTTGGCAAAATGGTTAGATGAAAATATCCATCTACAAAAAGATGTAAAAAAATATGTTCAAAATTGGATAAAATCTGGATTAATTGATTGGGACATAACTCGAGATATTCCTTGGGGAGTTCCAATTCCTGAAGATGGTGCTGATGGTAAGGTATTCTATGGTTGGTTTGATAACCACTTGGCATACATTTCAACTGCAATTAAATTTCTAAACGACAAAGGAATTGATGGAAAAGAATTTTGGAATTCAGCTGACATTTATCATTTTATTGGAAAAGATATCGTATATCATCATTATTTGTTTTTACCTGCAATGCGATTGGGAATTAATCAAGAATACAAATTACCTGATTACATTCCAACTCGAGGACATCTTACATTACAATCAAAGAAAATCTCCAAGAGTAGAAATTGGTATATTGGATTAAAACAATTTTTAGAATACTATCCTGCAGATTACCTTCGATTTTATCTAGTATCCATTAATCCCTATTCTCAAGATGATCTAAATTTTGATTGGGATGATTTTACAACTAGAATAAATTCAGAATTAATTGGAAATCTTGGAAACTTTGTAAATCGCGCATTGGGATTTACTAAAAAAGCATTTGATGGTAAAATTCCTGAAATCACTTCTTTTGATGATAAAGATTCAGAAGCTGAACAAAAAATAAAATCACTTTCATCTGATGTTGGGTCATTAATGGAACAGAATCATCTTGATAGAGCATTGAAAAAAATCTTAGAATTTTCATCATTTTTTAATCAATATTTTCAACATCAGGAACCTTGGAAAAAAGGACCTGGCACTGAAAATTGTGTGTTCTTGTCTGTAAATGCTGTAAGATGTTTAGCTATTGCAATTTTTTCATTTATGCCTGAATCTGCACAAAAAATTTGGACTCAACTTGGGTTGAATGGTAATGTTTCAGAAATCACTTGGGATGATGTCTCATTATTAGATATGAAATCTGGTCACACCCTTGGTGATGCGTCCCCTTTGTTTGCTAGAGTTGAAGAATCTGAAATTAAAGAATACAAAAAACAATTAGGTCCTTCATAACTAATCTATCTCATAAACTCACAATAGAAGATAAATTTGAATACTGGTAGATTTTATCTTACACATGGAAGATATTGGACTGGATATTTGGGCACAAATTGCAACTGCTGTAGCTACTAGTGTATTGGTAATTTTGTTGTATTTTACAATAAAACAATTTGAATCTCAAGTTGAAGTTAGTAGAATTCAAACTGAATTTAGATTCAGACCTTGGATTGGACCTACTGGACCAATTAAAAAAATGGAGAAATCCATTAATGATGATTGTCAATTTGATATTGCAATTAAAAATTATGGTGAATTACCTGCAAATGGTGTAACTGCAAAATTTGTACAAAGTAATAAACCTCTAACCCGTGAATCTTTAAAATCTGACTCTGTTGTCACATATGAAATTGGACCTATGTTGCCTACTATGGAAAAACATTATTGGTTTTTCATTGATTCTCAATTATGGGAAAAAGCTGATTCTGGTTCTGAATCGCTTCATACTGCATTATATTTTGAATATGGTCATGCTGGAAAAAATAGTGGTTATGGGATGTTAAGTGAATATAATGCTAGTGCAAAAAATTTCATCCACAAAGACATGTGGATTGATCAATAATTCTACCAATCTATTCTGTAAGTCTTACCTTTGGGAATTTCTGCTATTTCCCATTTGATACTTTCTAATTTCCCTTCTTTGGTAATTTTAGGCTCAATATTTGATGGTGTACTCTCTTCTGTTTCTTGATTGATTTCTAAAAGTTTTGGACGTTTAATTTTATTTTCTGTTGGATATTGAAATGACATGTTGAATTTTTGACAATCAATTAAAAATGCATTTTCAAAATATCTTTCAGGTTCTTCTACCTCATATTGTAACGTATATTTTTTTCCTGTATCTGTTTTTGTTATTGGTTCGCTAAACTCTGTTGTGAATTCCTTAGTATCTGGTTTGTCTACATTAATACTGGTAATTTTACAATCTCTGTGTTTTTCATCATACACTTTGATGTTAAGATCATTGATATCTGGAACGTCCACATCCATTGCAATTCCATGTAGTACGTTTTTTATCGGCTCATTTGATGTGTTTACAACTTCGTATGTTCTTTTGTGTTGAACTAACATTTTTTCTGCATCTAAAACTGTCAATACCAAATCAATTGATGGGTATAGTGTTGTTTTTTGTAATCTAAGAATTTCTTCACCATACTTGCTTCTAATTGATGCTCCTTTTTCAGGATGTTTACTGTTTCCAAAACCTTCTCCATATGCTGAATACAACAACATTGTTGTTCCATGTTTTAGTACTACATCATGTACTGGTTTGATTACTGCATGATACTCATCAGATAGTGAACGTAAATCTTCAGCCAAACTTGGTGATAGTAAAATATGCCCATCATCTCCAAAGTCCATTACTCTTCGACAATAAATTATTCCAGGTCCCCAGGTGTTTCTCTGTCCTAGTAAATCATCTACCAAAAAACAATTCCCACTGTGTAAGCCAATTCTCACTCTAACTGTTTCACTTGGAATTTTTGCCTTGTTGTACACTGCTAATTTTTGATGTAATTCTACTGCCACTAGGAATGGTAATTCTGGTCCTTGCATAAATCCGATACAACAACCATCACCTGTTGGTAATAGAATTAATGATTCAATTGGAACTGATTTGAATGACTGGCATTCAGAAATACATTTGTTTAATGTTTCAATTTTTTTAATCTGAGTTTTAGTAGACATTGAAGTATCTGATAATCCTACAATATCTACAAAGAAGAAATTTGCATGAATTAATTTTAATGATGCTGTAAAGTCCATTATTACAGATAAAATTTTTTTAATAAATAACGTTTTTGATATTTCTTAAAATCTTAAATTATGATTTTCAACAAATTTGTATATTTAGGCACAAAATATTTTTTCTAAATTTTTATTCAACCCAAAGTTTGTAAAACAGAAAAATTCATCAAAATACAGATAAATTGAAAACTATCACCCCTAGAATTTCAACACGTGGATATTATGATCTATTAACTGGAAAAACAATTAAAACAAATTCATATTATTTGTATCCCAAAAAATCTTTTGAGAGTTTGAGTACATCAAAAGAAATTACTATCATGATTCATGGATTACGAAATGATAATGCAGGCGCTATTGCTAAAGTTCATCTAGCAAAAACCCGTTTAAGAAAATTAGGTTACTCCCATCCTGTAATTGGATTTAGTTATGATTCAAACACAACTGGTGCACATTTGATTAAACATGCAAAACGTTCTCTTAGAGTGGGGCAAATTATTGCAAAGAAAAATGGAAAAAATTTGGGAAAATTTATTGAAGATTTTAAAAAAATAAATCCTGATATTAAAATTCGACTAATGGGGCACTCCCTTGGATCTCAAGTAATACTTAGCACTATGGAATACCTTTCAAAAAAGAAAACTAATGACTGTATAATTGAAAGTGTGTATCTTTTTGGGGCATCTATAACTGAAGATGTACCGTCTTCAAAAAAATACAAAAAAATCCTTGATAACATAATTAATAAAAAAATGGTTAATCATTTTGCTCCTTCTGATGATGTTTTAAAATGGGCCGATGACAAAAAATTCGTTAAAGGACCATTGGGTTTGCATGGGGTTACTGGTAATCCTGGAAAAAAATATCAACAAAAACTTGTAAAACCAAAAAATCATAGATTTGCAAGCTATTCTGTAGTGTTGAATTCATTTCCATAATTTTTACATGTCAAACTAATGATATTTAGTATCTAATTTTTAATTACTACTATTGGTAAAATCTGTAAATTTTGTTGTATTGGGAAAACAAGACCTTGCATCAGAATTTGGAAAAAAGGGAACAGAAACTGATCTTACTCTTTATGATAGAAAAGAATCTGATGTGATAAAAACATGGGTTGCCCCTAGTGGATTTCCTGATAAAATTCAACCCTTATTTCAGGCAATTAATCTTGCAGAGTATGTCATATTTCATGTTGATAAACTAGACAAATTTACAGGTGAGCAAATCATTGCACTTGATTCTTTAAAAAAAGAGAAAGGTATTCTATCTCATACTTTTGATGTTGATGAATCAAAATTAGATTTAATGATTAAAGGAACTGTTGTTGAAAATTACATCAAAGTTGAACAAGATAAAATTAAAGAAGAGATGGATAAACTTGAACCGTTTTCAAATGAAGGTCAATCTGAAATGGTAGTTGATCATTGTTTTGATGTTAAAGGTGTTGGAACGGTAATTTTAGGTAAGGTAACTAATGGGACAATAAAACAATATGATAATCTAAAATTATATCCTGCAGGAATTGATGTATTAATAAAATCAATTCAAATGCATGATGACCCAGTTACTGAATCTATTTGTCCTGCACGTGTTGGATTGGCAGTAAAGGGTGCAAAACCTGATGAAGTTGGTCGCGGTGATGTTATTTCAGAAGAAGGCGCAGTTGAGATAAAGACAGAACTTGAACTTGATTTTAAAAAAAACCCATTTTATAAAAATGATATTGCAGAAAATCAAGGTTGTCTGGTGAATGTTGGATTGCAGATAAAATCTGCAAAGTTTACATCCATTTCCCCTTTGAAACTATCTTTTGAAAAACCAATTATATGTAAAAAAGATCAAATTGCAGTGATTTTAAAACCTGAATCCACTACGATTAGAATTCTTGGTAGTGGTAAAATACTAAGTTAATTTCATAGTACCTTTTTCATTATTTTTCTGTAATATGATATTTTGTTCCTATTTTATGGTGATTTTTTCATAAACACATATGATCATAATTATATATCTTGATGTATTCCCATAATTGGGAATGATGGGTCCAGGGGCGCATGTAGCGACATTTTTAGTATTACTTGTAGTGTTAACTCTATTTGGATTTTCAATATTGATGACTCAAAATGGAATTCTATCTGAAATTGATTCTAAATTATTTTTCATTCCTGCAATCTTTATCTCATTTTATCTAATCTTGAAATTTGAAATTCCAAAATTAAACACCAAAATCACTTCAAAAATTCTAACTGTCTTTTTATGTTTTATTTTACTAAGTTCTGTTTTTACAGGATTTGCAAATTTTTCATCCCCTCAAGAAGTATTTGCAGAAGAAGAAGCTTCTTTTGAAGGAATCATTGAGGATTCAAATAATTTAGTTACTTCTAACTCTACATCAACTGAAACTGTTGATGCTTCTGATATCCCGACAAACTCTACAGATTCGTCCCTAGACCCACTAGTTGATTCTGTAGATTCTATTACTTCTAACTCTACATCAACTGAAACTGTTGATGCTTCTGATATCCCGACAAACTCTACAGATTCGTCCCTAGACCCACTAGTTGATTCTGTAGATTCTATTACTTCTAACTCTACATCAACTGAACCTATGGATGCATCTAACATGTATTTTGTAGCATGGAATGAAGATAGACACCCAACTTACAAAACATATGGTGATGCTTTGACCATTAAACCTCTTTCTGTAGAATATGGTGGTGTTGAAAGTGTTGAAGAATATTTACAGCCTTCCTTTGATGTTGATGTTGAAGAATTATTGATGATTGATGATTCTATTCCTTATTGGGTAAAACCTTATGCTGGTAGTTGGATAAACAATGAAATTTCTGATTATGAGTTTTTCAATTCATTGGAACCCTTCATTGATAATGATGCTTATTTACAATCTACTGATCTTGTAGATGCTGTACACTCTGATAATATTCCTGATTGGGTTAAACAATATGTTAGATTATGGGTAGATGATAAAATATCTAATTCTGATTTCATCTATGTAGTTGGTCATTTGGTAAAAACGGGTGTACTTTCCAATCCTGATGTGTATTCAAAACATGTATCTGAAATAACTAAAAATTATGAAATTGAAAAATATGAATCAAAGTCAATTTCAGATTTAACCTCATATGTAACACAATGGAAAGATGGAATTTTGACTGATGATGAATTCTTTAACATGATCTACCTTGCAATTTTTAATTCTCCTTCTGAACCTCTTTCTATTACTGATACCTTCAGTTCTGATCAAATTCCAAATTGGTTAAAACAACATGCTACAAAATTAAAGGATTCAGCCGTTCCTGATCATGAAATAGTTTCTATTATTTACAATTTGTTAAAAAGTAATTTGATGGAAAATTAATTTTTCAAATTAGGTGGATGATATGATAAAAACTAGGTTAATCACATTTTTAATATTTGTAGGATTATTTTCACTTTCTTTACAGTTGGGCTCTTTATATCCAATTGATGAATTAGATGCGCGAGAAATTTTATTTGACTTTCTAGACACTGTTGAAGAAATTGATTCATTTGGATTATTTGTAAACAATGCATCATTATCGTTACCTATGTTTATTCCAGGAGCTGGATTGATTTGGGGATTATACTCTGGTACATCAACTGGATTTACATATGGTGCACTCGCATCTTTAACTCCAGAATTATCTAACGTTCCTGCGATTTCTATTCTTTACACTACTGTTTTTGGATTTTTAGAATTGATTGCATATTCTATTGCAATGTCTAGAAGTTATCTACTATTTTATGGACTCATTAAAAGATCAAATCTCAAAACCCAATTGATTCCTTTAGGTATTGAAATTGGAATTGTTGTTGTTTTGTTATTTATTGGTGGTACATTGGAATCTAGTATGCTTGAAGAAGTACAACAAGATATTCTTAGTATTGATGATTTATAGTATATTTGAAAAACAAAATCTAAATTTGATAATCATTTTTAGTAATTATTGGAACCAGTACGTTCATGTCCTATTTGTCCCAAATGTGGTTCTAAAAAATTTACTAGAATAAAGAGTAACTCTGTAACTGTAAAATGTAGAAATTGTGATAAAATTATCTCAATTTAGTATTTAATAGTTAATATTTGCAATATCTTTCATCACAATTATGGCAAAAACATGGAAAGATGCTGATATCAGTCTTGACCCAATAAAGAGTCAAACAGTTGCAGTAATCGGTTATGGAATCCAAGGTGATGCACAAGCAAATAACATGAAAGACTCTGGTCTTAATGTGATAATTGGTCTTAAAGAAGGCGGTAACAGCTGGAAAAAGGCACAAGCTGATGGTCACAAAGTAATGTCAGTAGCAGATGCAACAAAACAAGCAGACATTATTCACATATTGATTCCTGACATGATTCAAGGTCAAGTATACAAAGATGAAATCGGACCAAATCTTTCAGACGGAAAAGCATTGTCATTTTCTCATGCAGCTGCAATCTATTTCAAATGGATTGAAGCACCAAACAATGTTGATTTAATCATGATTGCACCAAAAGGACCTGGTTCTAAAGTAAGAGAAACATATCTTGATAATTTTGGAACACCAGCTATTGTTGCAGTTGAGCAAGACTTTACAGGAAATGCTTGGGATAGAACATTGGGAATTGCAAAAGCAATCGGAAGTGCAAGAGCTGGATTAATCAAAACTGAATTCAAAGAAGAAGTTGAAACTGATTGGTTTGGTGAGCAAGCAGACCTTTGTGGTGGTGCAGCTTCTATGGTAACAAACGCATTTGAAACTCTAGTTGAAGCAGGTTATCAACCAGAAATTGCATACTTTGAGGTTTTACATGAACTCAAACTCATTGTAGATATGATTCAAAGATATGGAATTAATGGAATGTGGAGACGAGTAAGTGAAACCGCAAGATATGGTGGGCTAACTCGTGGACCAATGGTCATGGATAAACAAAGTAAAGAGAACATGAAAAAAGTTCTAACCATGATTCAAGATGGAACATTCAATGATGAGTGGATTTCTGAATACCAAAAACATGGTAAAGATGCGTTTGATAAATACATGAAACAAAATGATGAACACCAAATTGAAAAAGTTGGTAAAGCAATGCGTAAAATGATGTGGCCTGATTCCACAGAATAATTTTATTTTTTATATTTTTCTTAATTTTGATACACCAGTATTGATGTGATCAATTATTGTAGGTAATGTTGTACCTGGACCATAAACATGATTGACTCCAGCTTTTAGCAAATCTTTGTGATCGATTTCAGGAATTACCCCTCCACCAACAATTAACACATCATTGATTTTTTTCTTTTTGAGTGCTTTTACAACTCTTGGAAACAATGTTCCATGTGCTCCATTAAGTAAAGACATGGCAACTGCATCTACATCTTCATCTTCTGCAATTTGTGCTACTCTTTCTGGTGTTGCAAATAACCCTGAATAGATTACCTCCATTCCTGCATCTCTAAATGCTCTACACAAAACAAGAGCACCTCTATCATGTCCATCAAGACCCAATTTTGCAACTAGTATCTTGATGTTTCTTGATGTGGCTTTTTGTTTCATGATGTGATCTATTTTTTGTTATTTTAAAGGGTTTATTTGATTTTCTGATGGGAATTTTAATAGAAAATCTACTTAAAGCCTATCCAAATCATCAAAATTGTGGATACGTTCCCAATAAATTATAATTTAACATTTGAACCTGATTTAAAAAAATTCACGTTTGAAGGTTCTGAAGTAATTACTGTTTCATGTAAAAAATCTACTAATACAATAACAATGCATTGTGCTGAAATTAAGATAAAATCATGTGTGGTATCATCTGGAAAAGATATCATAAAATCTGCTCCAAAACTAGATGCAAAAAAAGAATCATTATCCATTAAACTGGGACAAAAAATTAAAGGTAAAATCACAATTGAATTAAAATTCCAAGGAATTCTTAATGATAGGCTATTGGGATTTTATCGTAGTCAATACAAACAAAATGGAAAAACAAAGTATCTGGCAACTACTCAGTTTGAGGCAGCTGATGCTAGACGTGCATTTCCTTGCTGGGATGAGCCTAAAGCAAAAGCCACTTTTGATATTTCAATTATTGCTGATAACAAATTTACTGCAATTTCAAACATGCCAATAATTTCAAAGAAAAAAATTAAAAACAAAACACTATACAAATTTGGAAAAACACCTGTTGTTTCAACATATTTGATTTATCTTGGAGTTGGAGAATTTGAGTATCTCACTGGAAAAACAGGTAAAGTGACAATTAGAGTAGTAACTACAAAAGGAAATAAATCAAAAGGAAAATACTCGCTAGATTTAGGAAAAAAACTCTTAACATCTTATGAAAAATATTTTGGAATAAAATACCCATTACCCAAATTAGATTTAATTGCAATTCCTGACTTTGCAGCAGGTGCCATGGAGAATTGGGGTGCCATAACATTTAGAGAAACAATTCTACTATATGATCCAAAAACATCATCAACTCGAACTAAACAGTTTATCGCAGAAGTTATTTCTCATGAAATTGCTCATCAATGGTTTGGTAATTTGGTTACCATGGAATGGTGGAATGACTTGTGGCTCAATGAAAGTTTTGCAACATTTATGGCAACAAAATTTGTTGACAAGTTTTACCCTGAATGGAACTTGTGGGACCAATTCATTGAAGATGCAATGAACAATGCAATGGGATTAGATGCTCTAAAAACAACACACCCAATTGATGTTACAGTAAACTCTCCTTCAGAAATTAGAGAAATCTTTGATGTAATATCCTATGATAAAGGCGGATGTGTTTTGAGAATGCTTGAAAGTTATGTTGGAGAATCTAATTTTAGAACAGGACTAAAAAAATATCTTTCAGCATTCAAGTATGGAAATGCCAAAGGACAAGATTTGTGGGATGCAATAGGCAAAGCATCAAAGATGCCAGTTAGTTCCATGGTAAATTCGTGGCTAAAACAACCTGGATTCCCTCAAATTGAAATCACTCAAAATGACAAATCACTCACTCTAAAACAAAGTCGATTCCTAATGGAGCCAACTCCTAAAACTCAGAAAGGACTCTGGCAAGTACCAATTACATATGGATTGGGAAAAGAAACCAAAACAACTCTGCTGACAAAAAAATCCTCTACTGTGAAAACTACTGATGGTCCTGGATTTGTTGCAAATATTGGTAGAACTGGATTTTATCGTGTAAAGTATGATGATGGAATTTTACTTGATCTAAAAATGTTAGTTGACCAAAAACAAATTCCTCCTGTTGATAGATGGGCAATTCAAAATGATCTATTTGCTTTGTGTGTTGCAGGAAAAGAAGACATTACAAATTATTTAGATTTCACTGATGCATACTTTGATGAAGATTCCTATTTACCTCAAACAAATGTCGCAAACAATCTAAACTTTTTATCATTATTGACATTCTTTGAGGATTTCACTGAAGAAATTAGAGCATATGCAATTAATTATTTCAGAAAAATATTATCAAACCTTGGATGGGTTCCACAAAAAACAGATAAACATACTGATGCATTTCTTAGAGGATTTTCTATTTTTGCTTTAGGAAAATTAGGTGATGAATCCGTATTGGAGCAAGCACAAATAAAGTTCAAAGCATTTTTGAAAAACCCTTCAACTTTACCTCCTGATATTCGAGAACCTGTATTTGCACTAGTTGCATGGACTGGAAATGCAAAAACACATGCCCAATTCATCACACTATACAAAAAAGCAAAAACAATGGAGGAAAAATTACGATTCTTGGGTGCCCTGTGTAGTTTCACTGACAAAAAATTACTAATCAAAACATTACAATTTTCTCAAACCTCTGAGGTACGTTCTCAAAATATGCAACTACCAATTATGAAAATTGCAGCAAACCCGTATGGTAGAGCCATTCTATGGCCATGGCTCAAGAAAAATTGGGGCAAAATCAGTAAAAAAGTAGGACACGGTAATCCTCTATTCAATAGAATTGTTGCAAGCATTGCACTAATTGCCGATGACTCTATGGAATCAGACATTAAGGCATTTTTCAAGAAAAACCCTACTCCTGGAACAGAAAGAACTCAAACACAAACACTTGAAAAAATTAGAGTTCATTCAAAATTTTTGAGAAAAATGAAAAAAGATTTCAAAGAAAATGGCTAGAAAAATTCTTCCAGCAATATCTCTTGGTGTGATTACTGTATTTGCAATACTGTTTCTTAGTGGTTCTGGAAATGACAATAATGAAATTTTGTCTAAAACATTTGAAATTGATGCCATTTATCAAAACGGTAATGTTGTAATTTCATTCATTGATAAATCTGGAAATACTGATTCTATAACTATGGAAATATTGGGAATGGATGAAACTTTTCAAAAATCTTATGTTGGCTCACAATTTACAGAATTAGTTCCATTTAATGATGTTCCAAAGTATGGTTGGGCAATTCATCCCATAGTTTTAGAAATTGAGCATTCTGAATTTGGTCACATTCAATTAAAAACTGAAATTCATGAATCCGACCAACCTTTACCTCCTGTGATTTACTCTCGTTCATAGATCGGGTACAAGATTTTATTCTACTAGTTTTGAGTTTTAGTATATTGGATTTATCTGATTTAAAAAAAGGCAAACGTGGTACAATTGCTAAAGCAATTACTTTGATAGAAAATAATCCTAAAGAATCAAAAAAACTATTAAAAAAAATTTTCAAAGACACTGGAAATTCAATAATTATTGGAATTACAGGACCTGCTGGTGCTGGAAAAAGTTCTTTGATAAATAAAACAGCAGTTGCATTAAAAAAATTAGGTACAAAACCTGCAGTACTTGCAATTGATCCTAGTAGTCATGTAACTGGAGGTGCAATTTTAGGCGATAGAGTTCGAATGAATGAATCAACTGATTCGGGAACTTATATTCGCAGTATTGCATCTCGTGGCGCAACCGGTGCCATATCTAATTCATTAAGAAACAGTATTCGTGTATTGGAGTATGCTGGATTTAATCCAATTATTATTGAAAGTGTAGGGGCAGGACAAACTGAAGTTGAAATCTCAAATATTGCAGATATTACAGTAGTTGTGTTTAATCCAAATACTGGTGATAGCATTCAAACAATTAAAGCTGGATTGACTGAAATTGGAGATATTTACCTTGTTAACAAAAGTGACCTTAGTGGAACAAATCAACTCTTTGATGCTGTAAGGGACTTTATTGGTGATACTGAACGAAACCCAATAATTTTGAAAACTTCTGTTAAAAAAAATACTGGAATTTCAGAGTTTGCAAAGACTCTAAAAAAATTAATGATTGATAAAAAGAAGATAAAAAAAGACAAGGATTCAGAACGATTAAAGTCTGAATTAAAAGATATTGTTTTAAATAACATCAAAGAAAAGATTGATGATATGTCTGATTCTGATAAAACATTTTCAAGTTATATTAAAAAATTAACCACAAAAAAAATAAACCCCTATGATGCTGGAGACAAGATTACAAAATCTTTGTTAAAATAAAATGGCTACAAAAAAATCATCTCCTGCAAAGAAAATATTTACTGATTCAAACTTTGAAGTAAAAAGAATTTATCAAAAATCAGCAAAAAAGAGAACTACTGAAGATTCTGGAAAATATCCTTACACTAGAGGTATCCACCCTGGAATGTACCGTGAAAGATTTTGGACCATGCGTCAGTATTCTGGATTTGGTGATGCAAAACTAACCAATGAGCGATTCAAATTCATGCTTGAAAAAGGTCAAACTGGTCTCAGTATGGCATTTGACTTGCCAACTCAAATTGGATATGATTCAGATTCTCCTCAAGCAGAAGGTGAAGTTGGTAAAGTCGGTGTTTCTATTACATCAATTAAAGATATGATGACAGCCTTTGATGGAATTCCTTTAGGTAAAGTAAGTTCTTCAATGACCATTAATTCTTCAGCATCAACATTACTTGCATATTATATTGCAGTTGGTGAATCTCAAGGATTCAAAAGTCATGACCTTCGTGGAACAACTCAAAATGATATCCTCAAAGAATACATTGCAAGAAACACCTACATCTACCCTCCACAACCATCTATGCGATTAATTGGTGATATGATTGGGTATTGTGCAGAAAAAGTTCCATCATGGTATCCTGTATCTATTTCTGGATATCATATGAGAGAAGCTGGATGTACTGCAACACAAGAAGTTGCATTTACCTTGGCTAATGCCATTGCATATATTCAAACTTGTATTGATGCAGGATTAAAAATTGATGACTTTGCTCCTCGTTTGTCTTTCTTCTTTTGTTGTACCATAGAGTTCTTTGAAGAAGTTGCAAAGTTTAGAGTTGCAAGAAAAGTATATGCAAAAATTATGAAAGAAATGTTTCATGCAAAAAACCCTCGTTCTATTCAACTAAAATTCCACACACAAACCAGTGGTGAATCACTAACTGCACAACAACCTGATAACAACATCATTCGTGTCGCAATTCAGACAATGGCAGCCGTTATGGGTGGTACTCAATCACTTCATACTAATTCTAGAGATGAAGCTCTTGCTTTACCTACTCAGGAATCAGCAAAAATTGCTTTACGAACTCAACAGATAGTTGCAAATGAAAGCGGTGTTACTAAAACTGCAGACCCTATGGGTGGCTCTCATTATTTAGAAGATCTTTGTGATAAAATTGAGGCTGATGTTTGGAAGTATTTGAAAAAAATTCAAAAAATGGGCGGTTCTGTTAAAGCAATTGAGAAGGGATTCTTCCAATCTGAAATTAGAGCAAATGCATATCGTCTCAAAAAAGAGGCAGATTCTGGTGAACGAGTAATTGTTGGTGTAAACAAGTATGAAGAACAAGAGGAACAACCAGAATTATTGCGAGTTGATGGCAGAATTGAGATTCAACAAAACAAAGCAATCAAAAAATTACGAGCATCAAGGGATAATAAAAAATTAGAAAAAGCACTTTCTGCAATGAAGAGTGCAGCTGACACTGATGAAAATTTAATGCCTTACATTATTACATCAGCTAAAGCATTTGCTACAACTGGTGAAATCAGCAATACGTTTAGAGAAGTATTTGGTGAGTATCGTCCAAAAGAGGTCTTTTAATTGAAAATTGATCATATCGCAATTGCAGTAAATGATGTAGAAGAATCAGCCAAAGTATACCAACAAGCATTGGGTGTGGATTCTGTAGAATTTGAAACAGTAGAATCTGAAGGTGTCAAAGTTGCAATTATTCATTTAGAAAATGGAAGAATTGAATTAATGCAACCAACAAATGATTCCAGTCCGATAAAAAAATTCTTGGATAAAAAAGGTCAAGGACTACATCACATGGCATTAGATACAGACAACATTGAAGGCGAAGTAGAACGAATGGAAGGTTGTGGTATTCAATTTTTAGGAAAAATTAGACCTGGCTCTGCTGGAACTAAAGTTACTTTTATTCATCCAAAATCATTACATGGGGTTTTGGCAGAATTGTGCTCTCATCCAAATTAATTAGACCTTAATTTTTTGTAGAATAACTGATAAATGTCTTAAATTCATATATGATGGTATGAATATTCGAGAACAACTAATTTTCTTTTTCTCTCTTGTGATTATTTTTTCTGTAGGGTTATCTGCTTTTTTTGCTATTTCATATACTGAATCAGGTGTTATTACTGCTGAATTTGCTAAAATGGAGACCCATAATAGTGAAATCATGCATGATATTGAGACTTTGCATCAACGAGCCTCTGAAGATTTGGTATTCACTTTGAAAAATCCTTTATTCGTAGAATACTTTGAACTTCCTGAAACTAAAGCCGGAAATAATTATGATGAAAATGGTGTTTTACAATTTACTCCAAAACAACAAGAAATTAAAAAAGATTTGGAGCAATGGGTTTATCATTTTCAAAATAAATTCCAAGTTGATGAAACATGTGTTATTGATTTTACAGGACAAGAACATGCACGACTTGTCTTAAGTAAAATAGAAACCAATGAAAATCTTTCACCTGATGAAGAAACATCTCCTTTCTTTGAACCATCATTTATGAAACAAAAAGATGAGGTACATGTACAATATCCTTATGTTTCCCCTGATACTAACAGATGGGTATTTGCGTATACTTCACCTGTGGAATTAGGAAGTGGTCAAAAACCTGCAATATACCACTTTGAGATACCAATGACTACATTTTCAGATTTACTTGACGTTCATGTTGATGATGGACGAGTTTATGTTTTAGATCCTCAAGGGTTTGTTGTAGCTGATTCAGCCAATCCTATATCTGATACTGTTTTATCTATTGATCCTGTATCTCACTTTCCTCCATTCCAATCTGTTTTTGCAGATGGTAATTCTGAAATTTTAAACAAAATGAATTCAAATGATGTGGGTTCTGGAACATATGTTGTAAATGGAGTAGAACATGTATTTGTTTATGAACACTTGTCTACTTTTGATTGGATTCTTGTACATGACAAATCTGTCTCTTCAATTTTAGTTGGAAATACAACTGTGGAAAATTTGATTTTTACTATTGGTATTGTTGCAACAACTGTTTCAATTATTGGTGTTTTTAGTGTAATTATAATCTCTTCAAGAATCACACGTCCAATTATACAATTAGCAAATGAAATTTCCTCTGAAAATCCTGAACGACTAGAATCTATCTCTACTACTAACCATGAAACTGCACAAATTACCCATTCTGTCAATGATTTGATTAAAAAAATGAATGATTATCAAGAAGAAATCCATGTCAAAAATCAAGAACTAACAATTCAAAAATCTCAACTAGAAAAATTAGCCAAAGTTGGAGAATTAGCCTCAAAACTTACTCATAACCTACGAACTCCATTAACTGTAATCAAAGTTGCAGCAGATCTGTTACAATTACAAAATAAAGATACTCTTGATAAAAGATCTATTGAAAAATTAGAACGAATACAATCAGCTTCTACAAATTTAGAAAAACAAATTGAAAGTGTTTTGACTTATGTCCGAGAAAAACCCCTTGAATTAGTTGAAACTAAAATTACTGATTTAATTGCTGATACATTACAAAATATGGATTTACCTAACACTCTCTCAATAAATTCTAAAAACACTGAAAATTATATTCAATGTGATGCCGACAAACTACAAGTTGTATTAATGAATATTATTTCAAATGCCTCTGATGCACTAAAAGAAAATGGCGTAATTACTATTGATTCTGATACTTCTAACCATGATGTTCAAATTCATGTTAGTGATGATGGTCCTGGAATTCCTTCTGAAAATCTATCAAAGATTTTTGATTCTTTATTCACTACAAAATCAACTGGAACTGGGTTGGGGTTACCATATTGTAAATCTGTAATCGAACAACATGGTGGATCTCTTTCTGTATCTCAAAACCCTACCACTTTTACAATATCCTTACCTAAAAAAACGATTTCCAAAAAAACTGAATAACTTATTCCATCATTTTCAAAGTATCAGAAGCCGTAATGATTCCTACAATTTTTGATTTTTTTGAAACTAAAATACACATGGAATATTTGATTAATGGTACCAATACATTTGCTGGAGTGTCTGACCCTACAATTGGTGGAACTGATTCCATTGTATCTGCTAACTTTGCTTTTTTTAATTCTGCTTCACCTAAATCTGCTAAATGCTTTATAATTCCATTTTCTGAAATTACACCAACCACATTTGAATTATCAAATACTGGAATCTGACTAATTGATAACTCGTGCATTTTTTTTACTGCGTCATGTAGTGTGTTTGTTGGTTTTAATTTTACAATATCTTTACTACAAAAATCACCTGCAGTATGTGATGATGATTCTCCTTCTAACCTTGTAAGATTTTCAAAAATCTTTTTTGCAGTATCATAACTTGGTTGACTTTTTCTTGATTCAATCTGATTAATCATTGAGGTGCTAACACCTGTTAGCCCTGCTAGTTTTTTCTGAGTAATCCCTAGTTTTTGTCGTTGTTGTTTTATTGTCTCAATTCTAGGTAACATGATAAATTCAGTGACACTTAATGCCTATTAAATTATACTTGATTATTTTCTTTTTGGATTCTCAATTGCTGCCTGTGCTGCTGCAACAATTGCAATTGGAATTCTATGTGGTGATGCACTGACATAACTTAGACCTGTTTTATGACAGAATTTGATTGAACTTGGGTCTCCTCCATGCTCTCCACAAATCCCTACTTCCATATTTTTTCTAATCTTTCGACCAGCTGTTAGTCCAATATTGATTAGATTGCCTACACCGTTAACATCAATTGATTGGAATGGATTTCTTTCTAGTAATTCTTTTTCCATGTATTCTGGAAGGAATTTACCTTCTACATCTTCTCTACTAAAACTAAATGTTCCTTGAGTCAAATCATTTGTTCCAAAACTAAAGAACTCTGCAGTTGTTGCAAGTTCGTTTGCAGTTAGTGCTGCTCTTACAACTTCTATCATTGTTCCAAAGTTTATTTTTAATTTCATCTTGTTTTTAGTTTCAACCTCTTTTTTGATTCTATCATAAATTTCCTTGATGTGGTTTAATTCTGCAATACTACTAATTTGTGGAATCATAATTTGTGGATGTGCTTTTACTTTTTTCTTTGTTAATTCAACTAGTGCTTCAAAGACTGCACGAATTTGCATCTCATAAATTTCAGGATATGTAATTCCAACTCTTACTCCTCTATGTCCCATCATTGGGTTTACCTCTGCAAGCTCTCTTGCTCTTTTTAAAACAATTTTTGCATCTTTGATTTCATTTGTTTTTCCTGCTGATTCTAATTTTTGAATTTTTTCAACTAGTTCTTCAGGGTTTGGCAAGAATTCGTGTAGTGGTGGATCTAATAGTCTTATTGTTACCTCGTATCCTTCCATTGCTTTTAGAATTTCAATGAAATCACTTTTTTGTAATTGACCTAATTTTTTCAATATTTTTCCTCGGCCTTCAATATTTTCTGCCATTATCATTTCTACAAATAAATTAATTCTATCACTTCCATTGAACATTCTTTCTGTTCTGCATAATCCAATTCCTTTACCTCCGAATTTTCTTGCTAATTTTGCACCTTCTGGTGTATCTGCATTTGCTCTAATTCCCAATGTCTTTGTTTTTTGTGCCCATTCTAAAATCGTCTCAAAGTCTTTAGTCATTTTTGGCTCTACTGTTGGAACTTCCCCAATGAATACTGTGCCTTCACTACCGTTAATTGAGATTGTATCACCTTCTTTGATAGTTATTCCATTTGCAGTACATGTGTTATTATCATAATCAATTTTTAATTCTGGACATCCTACGATACATGGTTTGCCCATTCCTCGTGAAACAATTGCAGCATGAGATGATTTTCCTCCTAAACTAGTCAGAATTCCTTCTGCTGAGAAAAATGCTGGAACATCTTCAGGTTTTGTTTCTTTTCTTACTAGAATTATTTTTTTACCTTGATCCCCTAATTCAATTGTCTTTTTTACATCAAACACTACAATTCCGCTTGCAGCTCCTGGGGATGCTGCAATTCCTTTTGCTAGTTGTTTGTGTTCTTTGACTTTTGATTCATCCATAGTTCTATGTAGTAATGCTTCTAATTGTTGGGCTGGAATTCTTGTAAGTGCTTTATTTTTATTAATTAATTTCTCTTTTACCATGTCTACTGATGTTTTTACTAGTGCCATTGCACTCATTTTTGCAGTTCTTGTTTGTAGCAAATAGAATTTTCCTTGTTCTATGGTAAATTCGATATCTTGTGGTTCTCTGAAATGTCTTTCTAATTTTGTACATGCATCACTTAGTTCTTTGTGAGATTTTGGCATGTCTTTTTTTAATAAATCGATATTTTTTCCAGTTCTAACTCCTGCAACAACATCTTCACCTTGTGCATTAATTAGATACTCTCCCTCGATTTCTTTTTTACCGTTATGTCCATTTCTTGTAAAAACTACCCCTGTCGCACTATCATCTCCCATATTTCCAAACACCATTGTTACAACATTAACTGCAGTTCCATTTGCAATGTCTTTTGTAATGTTATTTTTTTCACGATAAACTATTGCTCTTTCTCCCATCCAACTTTTGAAAACAGCTTCTATGGATAATTCCAATTGTTCTTTTGGCGAATCTGGGAATTTTCTTTTGGTGTGTGTTTCACAGATTTTTTTATATTCTGAAACAATTGATTTTAGTGATTCTACGTTTAGTTTACTATCATCTGAAACCCCCTGTTTGGTTTTTGCTGAATCCAATACATGATCAAATTTTTCATCATTTACACCAAAAACAACTTTGCCAAATAATTGAATAAATCGTCTGTATGAATCCCATGAAAATCTTGGATTTCTTGTTTGCTCTGCAAACCCTTCAACTGTTTTTTCATTTAATCCTAAATTCAAAATAGTATCCATCATACCTGGCATAGATATTGCAGCCCCAGATCTTACTGAAACTAAAAGTGGATTTTTAGTTGAATTCCACTTTTTACCTGTCTTTTTTTCCATTTTCATGATGTTTTTCATAACTGCTGGCATCACATCTTTTGGGAGTTTTTTGTTATTATCATAATATTTGTTACAAACTTCAGTTGTAATGGTAAATCCTGGTGGTACTGGAAGTTTTAGTCGGGTCATTTCACTAAGACCAGCTCCTTTACCGCCTAGAAGCATTCTTTTCTTACTGTCTGCTTCTTCAAATGCATAGACTGGTTTTGCCATACGAAAGTTTCTAAATTTTTTTGGCTTTTTAAACCAATGCCTTGGCAAATTCTGAAATTATTTTGTTCCAATCTTTTGCCTTGATAATTCCACTGGCAACCAAAATTCCTTTTGATCCTAATTCTGCGGCTTTTGACACATCATCTCCTGAAACAATTCCTGCACCACAAAGAAGTTTTGTTTTATTTTTTGAATCCTTTACAGCTTTTGCAGCTTTTGTAATTAACTCTGGTTTTTCATTTGAAACAGCTTTTCCTGAACCAATTAACTCTGGTGGTTCTATTGCGATATAATCTGGATTAAGTTTTGCATATTTTCTAGCTTCTGCAACATCTTTTACACATACAATTGAGATCATTTTCAATTCTTTTAACTTTAAAACTAATTTCTGAATTTCTTTTGATGTAATTCTATGTTCACTATGATTGATTAGAGAACCACTCACTTTGGATTTTTTTAATAATTCTGGAATCATAAATCCTGTGGTACTACCAATTTTTGAATCATCAATATGTTGAGCCAATATTGGAATTGAACTATTTGATACAACTCCAAGCAAGTGTTGTGGTGGTGCAATTGCAATTTTTACTTTGAATTTTTTTGCAACTTTTTCTGCAGTTTTTACAAATTTGATAATTTTCTCTCCTGAGATTTCTTCATAGTTTTTACAATTAATTATAAACATCTTTTTTGATTCTCACTATATTGTATTTAATTCTTAGATTTTAATTGCATGTCATATTTTTTCTTCATAATTGAAACTATGATCATCAATGACAATCCTGCAGTGTTTGTTCCTATGATAAACACATCTGATACAATAACTCCATAAATTAACCATAAAATTGAACCTGCAGCAATGAATATCATCAAAAATTTTGAGATATCTGTCATTCTCTTTGTTTTGTATCCTTTGTAGACCTGTTCAATCCATCCAGCAAGAATTAAAATTCCTGCAGATACTCCTAGAATAGTTAGTAATGTTCCGTCTACTTCCATTTTAACTCCAGAAAAATTCGTCCAACCCTGTTTGTTTAGGCTTTCCTAAAATCACATCAAAATCTAAATCCATCGATGATGTGATTTGCTCAAGTGTTGATTCTAAAAACTCCATGTATTTTTTTGAATCAATTTCTTCTTTTTTTGCCAATTCTGCAGGTTTTACTCCTGGCTTGTTTAGAATTTTGATAAATGATATTCTATCCCCTTTTTTTATTTCTCTAATACCCTCTAATTGTTTTGCAGCTCTAATATGTTGAGGAATTGTCTTTGTATATTCTGATGGTGCTTTACTAAGCATTACATTAAATGTTAAATCCTCTATTGGGATTTCTTTTGCTTCTACTTTTTTACCAACTATTGCAATTTTTTCAGAAATTTCTTTTTTTGCAAAATTAAATTCTTCCATTGTTTTTACTTTGGATAAAACTTCTACTAATTCATAAAATAAATTTTTGATAAATGCTGGTGTGTGAGATTTTTTCCCAGTTAGTCCTTTAACATCTACTTTGCCATCTTTAGTTACTCCTAGATAGTTTTTCTTTCTATTACTAAGAACACAATATCTGTAAGTTTTATCAATCTCTAAATCAACACCATGATCTTTTTTTGCCTGCTCAATTACTGCATTGATTTGCTCAGTTGTTGGATTCTTGATAAACAACGAATCTGTATCTCCATACAACACTTCAATCCCTGTACCTTCACATTTTTTAATCGTCTCAAGAATCGTATATCTGCCAATTGCTGTAGTTGATTCAGCAGCTGGAAGAAAGTATAGTGGAAAAATTTCTGCACCCATTACCCCATAACTGGCATTTAGAATTACCTTGAGTGCTTGACTGACTACGGTATACTGTTGTCTTTGTTCTTCTGTAAGTGTCTCTTTTTTTGATAAACTTTTGTAGTAATTTACTCTCAAATCTCGCAGAGATCCAATGATTAATGCTGTCATTCCGTTTTTCTTTGTACATGCCCAGTGATTTGTTCCTGGAATTGTATTTCTTTTACATTCTTCATGAGCACATCTAACTGTCTCATATGATAGATTTCTAACTTTGATGATACTTGGATATAGACTAGCAAAATCCATTACTACTACATCAAAATGAACTCCTTCTTTTGGTTCAACAACTAGACCTCCTCGATATTTTTTATCTTTGATTACTGCATCAGACATTACTCCTTCTGAACGTATTTCTAATTCTGCTCTTTTTGGAATGAGTGAATTTGTTTTTCTGTGTTCATAGTATAGTAAACTTCGAATCCATTGGGACACACCCATCCTTGCAATATCGTCAATTGGCATTCTCCCAATTCTTGCAATAATTACAAGCAAGTTCATCAATATTTCGTTGTTAAAACTAGTTAGTTCGTATGTTAACAATGCATCATTGTAACAATAGTTTGCAGTCTGGTATAGTGATAGTTCATCAAATTCTAATCCATAATCAATTTTTTCTTTACCTAGTAATGCTTTTGACACTGCATTTAATGAAAAACTAGTATACTTTTGACTAAATGCATAGATTTGAAAAGATCTGTTTGATAATGTTCTGTACAAATCAATATGGACTCCTTCTTTTAGGGTGGCAGAGTCCCTCATCATGTAAAATGGATTCTCTGAATTTGGAACTCCTAATCTTTCTGCTCTGTTGTAAAGATATGGTAAATCAAACTCATCTCCATTGTATGTGAGAACAAATGGAAATTCTTTGATAATCTTAAATGCATCTTGTATCATTTTTTTCTCGTCTTCTAAATTATAAAATTCAACTTTGATGTTTGATTCTAATTCATTTGTTCCTTGCTCAGTTCCTTCTGTTCTAAGCACAAATATTTGATCAAACCCATCTGTACCTTTGAACCCTATGGCTGTAACTTTTTTTTCTGCAATTTTTGGGTCTGGAATTCTACCAATTTCGGCCTCTACTTCAATATCTACGCTCAGTCTTTTTATTTTTGGAATTGGTTGATTGAGTAATTCTGCCCACTCTGAAATGAATTCTTTGAATTGTTCAGAATCTACCATACTTGTACTATCTACTTTATCCCAAAGCAAACTTTTTAGCGAAATTCTTACTTCGTCAGGAATTTCTAAATCATCTGGAATTATTTTTCCATTGTCAATTTTATAATATTTCCCAATGATGAGTCTTTGATCATAAAGATAGTTTTCATAATATTTGATATCTGATTCCCATGTATCCATTGTATTTCTGATACTGTTTCCACCCATTGTTCCTCCAATTGCAAGAGGATTTTGAGCAATGATTTGTGACATTTCAATTTCTTTATCTTTGATTAAATCATATTTTTTTACAGTTTTAATTTCCCGAACATCTTCCCTATCTTGCACAAATCCTAATTCATCTGGTGCTAATTTTGAATAACAATATGGATAATGATTAGTCTCATCAATCCATAACTTTAGTTCTTGTGTTTTTGGATTATAAAATTTTAAAACAACTGCATTTTTTTTACCATCATATGTTGCAGAAACTAACATTGATGTCTCTAAATTTCTAAAAGAGTTTTTTTCTCTTTGATTAGTTAATTTTCCTTTATTGGCAATATTTGTATCACCTGTTGTTACATTACTCATTTTTATCAATTAGTTTTTTTGCCCATGAACTAACTTTTTCTTTATCTAGATGAACTACCTCAACACCAGCTTCTTTTAGTAAATCATAATCTGTTTCAGGATATGTGTCAAGACAAACAAATTTTTTGATTCCTATGGTGATTGCCATTTTTGTACACTCCAAACATGGGACAAATGTTGTGTATAGTACTGCTCCTGCAACACCAGCTTCAATTCCCAATATTGCACAATGCATTATTGCATTAGCTTCTGCATGGTTACAGAGACATCTATCAAGTGATGCACCTGACTTTATCTTACCGTCCATTCTGTCTTGACATCGCTGACATCCGCCTTCAAAACAGTTCTTTATGCCTGGAGGTGTCCCATTATACCCTGTAGCTAACTGTCTGTGATTTCTTACTATTACTGCTCCCACTTGTCTTGTAACACAATTTGAACGCAGTTTTGCAAGTTCTGCTTGAAGCATAAAATATTCATCCCAGTTTGGTCTATCAAAAGAACTCATATCGTTTGTGTCTATGGTGGTCAATATATGGATCACGTTGTTGAGATTTTAATTGCGATCAAAAAACCTATTTTTTAATTGAATGTTATGATTAACAACAAGCTTAAGTTTGTAATTTATAAAAAAAATCATTGAGTAATAATCCAAATTACAAAGCAACATTTCTAATTTTAAATGATATTGAAAAACATGATTTAATTCAATTTACTAAAGAACACTTTGATGAATCCTATTTTAGGAATTTTTTGGATTTTCAAAAAGCATTCACTTTTTCATTTGCTGAAATCATAAAAAAACTCGACCCACTTGATAAAAAATATGAATATCTTTCAATGTTTGTAATTTATTCTGAATCTTCATACATAATATCTCACTTGAATATGATGAAAATATTTCTAAAAGTTATAATAAATACTTCAAAAATAAAGGGTGAATTTAATGACTGTTCTTTACTATCTGCTTTGATTAAAAAAATTTGTAACAAAATGCAATATTCTGAAAAACTCAAAAACTCTGTTTTAGGCTTATTTTTAGAACAATTTCAAACTGCAATTATTTCTGGACAATACATAATTTCAAAAAATGGATATTTGATTATTTATCCTAATGACAAACAATTGATGCAGCATATATCTATTGAAACCCTTTGTGACTATTCTTTACAGGTAATGGCAATATTTGATGCCATGACTGATTGGTCAAATGGAAAGAAAAAATCAGTTAAAAAAAAGACTAGTTCTTTTGATGAGTTAATTCATGATTTTAAAAAACAAGTAGAAATTTTAGATGAAAAACTAAACAATCTCACTTGATTTGTTTTAGTTATTTTAGGCTCGAAATTTGAATAATTATGCCGAATTTGTCATACAGAAGTGATTATGATGGTGTTTTACTACGTAAAAGTTCATGAAAACTAGTATTTTTGGAAAGTATGCTATCTAGGGTTTTGGTAAATTCCCTGTTTTATCTAAATTTGATTTACAAACTTTGCAATAGAGTCTAACTTCAGTTGATGGAAACTCTGCACCACAATTTTTACATATGTAAAATTTTGTTTCATTCACATATTTTTTAGAATGATTTTGAACTTAAGGGTATTGTAAAAATAGTAATCAAATATCTAATAATTTTTGTTCTAATTGCCCCATTTGTTCATCATTACATTGCTCTGAAATATTATCGACACAAAATTCCCTCACCTCATCAAATGCACTAAGACAGGATTGTAATTCATCAGGGTTTAGGTTATCTTTACTACATGCAGTCATCATTGCCTTGTAGTTTATTGCAAATTGCTCCAATACCCATTCATTTTGATCAAACATTTTCAGTATATCAAAATCGCTTACACTAGTTCCAAAATAAATAATTCCTAAAAGTATAGGGATAATTAGAAGAAATTTTAATTTAGATTTTATTATCATTGACATAATTTTTTGATTTATTATCCCTTTTTGAGAGTTTGCTAATTCTTCTAAAAAACTCATCTTTTGTTGTTTTTCAACGATGTAACTCATACAACTAGGCATGATTTTTGGTTAATACGAAACTGAAAAGTATACGTTAGCTAATACTTGACTACACGAAAACATAAAATCCATAAATTCTGATTCATTTTTGTATAATGACTCAATTTCTAGAGAAAAAATATGTTCAAAAAGACTCTATTGAAAAAAGAGATTATCAGGTAAATCTTGCAGAGCAGGCAATTAGAGAAAACTGTATTGTGGTATTGCCTACGGGTTTGGGAAAAACTGCAATAGCACTACATGTGATTGCTGAATATCTCTCAAAGGGAACTGGTGGGGTCTTGTTTGTAGCACCAACTAGAGTTTTAGTCAATCAGCATTATGAATTTTTAAAAAATAACCTTACACTTGATGATGTTTCTTTGATTACTGGTGAGGATACAATTTCAAAACGTACCAAACTTTGGAATAACAGTGTAATTTGTGCAACTCCTGAAATCACTAAAAATGATTTTGACAGGGGTATTGTATCTCCTGATCAATTCAATTTAGTGATTTTTGATGAGGTACATCGCACTGTTGGGGATTATGCTTACTCTGGAATTGCACAACGTTTTGAGGACTCTGATATCAGAATTGTTGGAATGACTGCTACTTTACCTAGTGAAAAACAAAAAGCAACAGAGATTCTCACTCGATTAAAAATTACTAGTGTTGCAGAAAGAACAGAAGATAGTCCTGATGTAAAACCCTACACTCAAGAAACAAACACTGAATGGATTAACGTAGAACTTCCTGATGAACTTAAAGAAATTCAGAAATTAATCAAAACAGCCCTTGATCAACGATATGATACACTTCGTGATAATGGAATTAAATTAGCATCACAACAATCTCTTTCCGCATTATTGCGAATTAGACAATTTGTTTTAAATCAAAATAGACGTTCTGCAAAACCTCTGTTTACTGCAATTCGAATTCATTATGCTCTAAACATGCTTGAAGTCCATGGAATAACACCATTTTTGAAATTTTGTGAACGTGCACAGGCAAAAAAAGGAATAGGTGTCAAGGATCTTTTTGAAATGGATCCTAATTTTACCCAAGCTCTAATCCTTGCAAAACAAGCACAATCAAAAGGAATAGAACATCCAAAAATTCCAAAACTAAAAGAAATTTTAGATTCTGTTCCTGGTAAAGCATTAATTTTTACTAGTTATCGTGATTCAGTTGATTTGATTTTCAATAAACTAAATGAGATGGGTGTTTCTGCTGGAATTTTAATTGGAAAAGCAGGGGAGCACGGATTAAAACAAAAAAAGCAAATTGAAACTGTTCAAAAGTTTAGAGATGGAATATTTCAGGTACTAGTTGCAACTAGAGTTGGAGAAGAGGGATTAGACATTGCAGAAGTTAATCAGGTTATTTTTTATGACAACGTCCCAAGCTCAATTAGATTTATTCAAAGACGTGGAAGAACTGGTAGAAAAGATACGGGAAAACTTGTAGTATTAATTGCAAAAAACACTATTGATGAGACCTACTATTGGATTGGAAAAAGAAAAATTACTGCATCAAAAGGGATGGGTGAAAAGATGACAAAAATTTTAAAACAAAATTCTGAAAAAACAGGGCTTGATGCTTTTCTTTAATAATGATTAATTTTTTATCCTAATCTTTTGATGATATGATATCCAAATTCTGATTTTACTGGTTCTGATGTTTCACCGATATTTAGCTTAAACGCTGCATCTTCAAATGGTTTTACCATCATTCCTTTTGTAAAATAACCTAAACTCCCATCTTTCTTACCGCTACCTTTGTCAGTTGAGAGTTCTCTTGCTAATTTTCCAAATTTTTCACCATTTTTTATTTTCTCTAGGATTTCAATTGCTTCACTTTGTTTTTCAACTAAAATATGTGAACATTTTACTTTGACTGACATTGTTATTTTACCATTATTCTACATCTTAATTGTTTTGGAGTCTTGAACCAAAATGTATGGTCTGTTTAACGACTGAAATTAAGATAATTTTTAATTCCTAGTTTGTTTTGAATATATCATGGCTTTTACTCGATGTGGCAAATGTGGGGAACTTAGATTTGATACAAAAATTAATCTTTGTGCAAATTGTGGTCATCGAATTACAAAAATTGTCAAGTCATTTGAGTAACATTGGCATATTTGTTAGGGTGATTAATTGATGAATTTTTCACCTTATTCCTAACGACAATATTTTTTAGAACTTAATTTAATGAATATTGTGCACTGTAACGGTTCATGTAAAAATTACAAGGCAAAAAGTGGTCTTGATGGTGGAAGATACGAACAGGGGCAAAAACGATGCCCTGAATGCGAAGTATTTGTGGAATGGGAGGGATTATTCTGTCCTTGCTGTGGGCGACTATTAAGAACAAAACCTCGTGCAAGAAAATTAAAACGTAAATTGGCATTAAGTAGAACTCGATAAATCAAATACTGATATCATTGCCTGATGATTGGGGTCTTTTTGGAACTTCTGAAATTTCTAATGATTCTAAATATGCCAGATTTTTTGAAATTGATTTTTCTCCTCCAAACGAGATCATTATCCTATCATCATGTTTAATTTCATATTGTGATATATCTGGATAGTATTTTTCACCATTAAGAAAAAACAACAAGTGTTGATCATTTTCTGAACAAAATTCTTTTGATTTTTCATAGTTTAAAATTATACAATCTTGTGTGATTTCTAAATTAAATGATGTAAACAACATCTCTAATGGTACTCCCACTGCATGTTTGTGAATCATGTATGGATTGTGATTCTCAAAATGAATGTATTTACTTGAAAGCTGAAATTGATTTAAACCGAAATTTAGTTGTTCACCATCTATGGTGATTAAAATTGCAGCATGAGCATGATCACTACCATACTCTCCAATATTGTATTTCTCTATCATTTGTTTTTCAGGATCAAAATTTAGTGTATTGTCAATTAGTTGTGAATCAATTTCTGGTTGATTAATAAAATAAAATGTAAAAGCTCCTGCTGAAATTAATAGAAAAGATATTGCAACAATTATGATTATTTTATTTTGAGGTTTTGGGGGTATGTTGTCAATTTCAAAATATTCTGCATTACTTTCCTCAATTCGCCCAGGTAAACTATAGTCTGAATCTGTATCTTTTGGAAGTACTTTATCTTCAGTCAATTTTTTTATTTTATTTTTATTCTATAAATTCCCTTTAATTGGATTATGTCTTTTCACTTTATTCCCCAACTTACTTTATTTTTTGGAATTATTCTTAAAAATGGAGCCTCATTTTCTTTCCATGGGTCTTTTCTTACCCATTCAAACTTTTTATAAAAAATATTATAATATTTTTCAAATTTTTCACCTTTTTCAATAATTTCTGATTTCCCTTGAATACAAATTGCTTTATGACTGCCTGATTTGTAAATATCCATAACAATACCTGTGTTTGAATTGATTTTGATATTTGTAAATGTCCTAGTATCATAATCTGTGGCAACTAAAATCACTCCATCATCATACACAAATGATACTGGTTTGACATGTGGAACATCATTATGACTAGTTGCAATTCTAGCTTCTTCAATTGAATTTAGAAATTCAATTTCTTTATCATTAAATTCTATCAACTGAAAATACGTTCTCTTATTTCAGGAATGTGTTTGTATACAATATCTCTGACCTTGATTTGATCTTCTGCAGTTGGCATCTCTTTTTGTGCACTAAGAATAGCCCCGCTCATTCCAAGTGCCATACCCATTACAATTCCGTATACGAATTCCTTAGGATCTTCCACTTTGAGAACTTCTTTGTTTTCTTTGATTTCTTCAAGATAATTTGGAATTGTTGCAATTGCACCATTGATAGTTTGAACTATTATTGTTTCTAATTGATCCTCACTCATGACTAATCTCTAGTTGATTTCTTAATAAATCTGCACCTAGAAAATAACATCTAGTTTTTTCTAAACATCAGTACGCTTAAGTTCAAACGCAATTTAGAAAATTATGGTTGAGGATAATATCTGTAGAGAATGTGATAGTGAACTAGATCCTAAGCTAAAGTATTGTCCAAATTGTAAATGTAACACAGAAATAGAAAAAATAGAAAAAATAGATGACACACCACAAAAAATGAGGCCTAAAAATTCATTTCAAAAATTAACTGAAAGTGTACTCTGGGGAATTATGATGGTTATCATCGGCGGTTATCAACTTCTATCATTTGGTGAATGGTATTTTCAAATTATTGGGGTAATGGTAATGGGGTTAGGTGTTCGTAATTTATACAGAAATTACCAAAAGAAACGTCAAGGTAATTCATTCTAATAAAATTTGTAATTTATAGAAAATTGTCAACTTTTGCACCTAAGATTTTTAATTGATAGAAATTGCCCATGTACATGTTCTCATTTTTTACGACAACTGAGGCAAATGATGCTTTGCCTGATGTAATAAAAAAATTTGAATATTCCTTATCTAAAAAAAATGAAGTCAACAAATTAGAGCAGGAATTACAACTAAGTTTGTCTACTACAAATTCTTTTGAACAATATGTTACCCTTAAACAAAATCTAAACTCTGCAGTAACTAAATTCTATGAATCTGTAGAACTTCTTGAAAGTACTGGCGTTGTTGTAAAAAGTATTGAGCAGGGATTACTTGATTTTCCTTCAAAAAGATTTGATGAGGAAGTTTGGTTATGTTGGAAATATGGTGAGACAGAAATCAAATTTTGGCACGAAAAAGATGTTGGATTTATGGGTAGAAAACCTATTGATGTTAGTGATGAATCCCTTGTTTAGTTTTATCTTGATTGTCTAACAAAATTTTTGACATCAATTGTTTTGAGTGGACTTGATCTCTCCCAAAGAAATGAACATAATGTAAAAATATTATCCACCATCTCCATTGAATTTGTACATAGCGAATAATCTGAATCAGAACTTGAATGTTGAAATGATGCTGCAGAATCTGACATTATCATTTTTTTACTTTTTTGAACAATGAGTCTACCTTTTGATGGTAGTTTTCCTATTTTGGTTTCAGTTGCATTGAATCGTTTTACAAATGGAGCTAATTTTGTGTCATTCATATCTACTAGTAATCTAACTGTCCCTCCATTTTTTTCACATATTGTAATTTTTTCAGGAATTGTACTGTGATACATTCTTGAGACATCATCTAATGTTGTTACAATGTAGATTTCATCTTTAGTAGTTTCAATCATTTGTGCAATATCTGCATAGATATTTTGACGTCCTTGAACTACTCTGAATGTTGGAACCGAATTAATTTGATTTGTAGTAATTTCGTTATTGATTTTTTCAATAATTGCTTCTCCTGATTTTTTGATTTTATGTACTTCATCTTCTTTTTTACCTAGGGCAATTTTTAATGCATCATGAGGATCTGCTGCAATACACAATTTTGGACTAGACAAAGTAGTTGATAAAATATTTCTACTAACTAGTTTTTCTACTGTTCTGTATGTTCTTGCTCTGTCCATGTCTAGTTCTTTAGCTAGTGCACTTGCTGTAATTGGACCTGATGTATCCTTTGATATTATAGCTACAGCTGAAGGATATTCTGAAGGCAAAAATAGTTTTACTGTAAATGTTGATGCTCCTGAAAGATCATTTGATGCAATTGATTTGGAATTACCTGAATGGATAATCTATGTTGTAATTGGAGGTGTATTGATGGTAGTTGTAGTGGTTGTAATGTTTTTGAGAAAATCAAAAGTTACTTTAGAAGAAGACTGGGAAGAGGATGAAGAAATCTAGTTTTCTTGTCTTTTTTTATCTCTACAAATACCACAAAGATATGATTTTTTAAAATTCTCTAATTCTTTTTTGAATTGCTCTGTTTGATAATATGATTCCCCTGTTTGTAATCCCCCTGGAACTTGTTTACTGCAATTTGTGCAGATTATTTTCTCTGTAAATTTCACTTTTTTTTCATTTTTTGATATTTTTCCAATTATCATAGGCGTGATTAATCCTCATATGATATAAAAAATTCTTTGAATCTAAAACTCATGAATATTATATTGAAAAATTTGTATGATTTTTGATGTTATCTGTTTGGTTTAGGGTAATTCGTGTTCGATTTTTACTAGCTTCTGTAATTGCAGTTTCAGTTGCATTATCCTTAAACTGGTGGCAAAACTCTTCTATTGATATTTTTGATGCAGTTTTGACATTTGCTGGAGTTATGGCATTACATGCTAGTGTTGATTTACTAAATGATTTTTGGGATTTTAAACGTGGAATTGACACTAAAACTAAAAGAACAAAGATGAGTGGGGGCACAGGTGTTTTACCTGAAGGTTTACTCAAACCTTCAACTGTCTATCGTGCAGGAATTGCATTTTTAATTCTTGGAACTATTGTTGGTGGATATTTTGTTTTTACTGATGGAATTATTATTGCGATAATTTTGGGCTTTGCAATACTATCTATCTATTTTTACTCTACAAAAATTGTCGATTCAGGGTTAGGTGAATTTTTTGTTGCAGTAAAAGGCTCTATGATTGTTATTGGAACTTTATTTATTCAATCAGGCCAAATAACTTTTGAATCTATTTTAGCTGGAATAATAGTAGGTTCCCTATCATCGTTAGTTTTGTTTATCGCGTCATTTCCTGATCATGATGCAGATAAATCAAAAGGACGAAAAACCTTAGTAATTGTAATTGGAAAGAAAAATGCAGCAAACGCATTTTGGATTTTTCCTATAATATCATACGTTAGCATATTAGTTGGGGTGTATTTTGAATTATTTCCTATTTTTTCATTGATTAGTTTGTTTAGTATTCCATTAATGATAAAATCTGGATTGGGTTTAAAACGAAATTTTGATTCTGTTGATGATCTAGTCCCATTCATGTCTTCTACATTGATGTTTAGTAGAATTACAGGTGTCTTATTTGTGGCTAGTTTCTTGATTCCTTTAACACTCTAAACATAAATTTAGTAACAAATGGCTAGTTTTATGATTTCAGGACATGCTACTTTAGATGGGACAAAAAAATTTGTAGATAATTCTACAATTCTTAAAACAAATTTCAACGAATTTGAGAATCTCTTTTTGTCTAATGTTGGTATTGGAACTTATCTTGGGGATGCTGATTCTAAAACAGATGAATTAGTTACTAGTGCTGTAAAACAATCCATTCTTTCTGGTGTAAACGTTATTGATACTGCAATTAATTATAGATCTCAAAAAGCAGAACGTTCAGTAGGAAAAGCCATTTCTGAATTAATTTCTGATAAAAAAATATCTCGTGATCAAATTTTCATTAGTAGTAAAAATGGCTATGTTACAAATGATGCTGATGTCCAATTGGGATTTTGGGAATATGTGAAACAAGAATATTCTGAAAAAGGAGTTGTCAAAGAAGGCGATGTAACATCTGGATATCATTGTATGACTGTTCCTTATCTTTCAGATCAATTAGATCGTAGTTTAAAAAATTTAGATTTGGAATGTATTGATTTAATGTATTTGCATAATGCCGTGGAAGGTCAAATCAAAGATGTTTCTAAAGAACAATTTATGAAAAATCTCGAATCTGTTTTTGAGTTATATGAACAAAAACGAAAAGAAGGTAAAATCAAATTTTATGGAATGGCTACATGGGAATGTTTCAGAGTATCAAAAGACAACCCACAATATTTGTCTCTTGAAGATACTGTTAATCTTGCCAAAAAAGTTGGTGGAGAAAATCATGGCTTTCGATTTATTCAATTACCATACAACATGAATTATGATCAAGCATTACTTTCAAAAAATCAATCAGTCAATGAAAAACCCGTTTCTATTTTAGAGTCTGCTGTAACTTTGGGAATTGGAGTTTTTACTAGCGTTCCTTTCATGCAGGGTAGATTGTTACAACCAGGTGTAATGCCTGAATTTAATGACCTAAAGACCTCTTTACGTGCTTTACAATTTATCCGTTCATCTCCTGGTGTTTTAGCCCCCTTAGTTGGACAAAAATCACACGAACATGTTTCAGAGAATTTAGAAATCATGAATATTTCCCCAATGGTTGAAATTGATTTTCTAAGTCTTGTCAAAAAATTAACAACATAAAATTTCTATTCTTATCTTTTGGATTCTGTGGAACGATTAAATGAGAGTTTCATATTGTAGCATTCGTTGTCTGGTAAAATCTACGATTATGCACAAGTGTGTACATCTGTAATGGCCATAGATTCTAAAATCAGATTTGCTGGAGTAATCAATGAACGTGGCAGATTGGTTGCAGGTGGCATGAAAGAAAATGTCGAACCTCTAGAGAGTGAAAAAGATGACGAAATGATTTTCATGGAACTTGCATTACGTGTTAAAATGAGAAAAGAATTTGATAAGCAATTAGGCTGTGTGAATTTTGCTATGGCTTCCCGTGAACGAGCTCTTGCAATGAGTATTCCTCTTGGTGAGGATATTTTGTATGTGGTATCTGAACCTGATGTAGATTATGGTGTATTACCAAAAAAAATCCTTGAAATAATTAATTCCTAGATTTTCTCTCAATCTATAAATAGAATCCAACTAAGAAAAATTCGTGCCAGTAGATCCTGTATGTGGAATTGAACTTGATGAAGATTTAGCATTACTTCATGACTATAATGGAAAAAATTTCTATTTTTGTTGTAATGGCTGCAGAAAAATTTTTATCAAAAAACCAAAAAAATACAAAAATAATTCCTAGATTGGAAACGCACCACACATTCTACAAAATTTTGAATTCTCAACTTTGTGCTTACAGTATGGGCATGTATTTTTTGATTCTTTATCACATGGACTACCAAATAATTTTTTATAAATTTCATAATAATGCATTGATTCTCTACTTCTTATCACAACATCATCATCTTTTTTGACAGTTAATTTCTTCTCAACAAATGTTTCTTCTCCAATTACTGATTCAAATAAATTTGTCAACCCTGATGTTCCTGATCCCTCTTGCATTGGTGATTTCATTCTCCATGCAATTTGTTGAGGGATATATTTCTCAAATGTTTTTCTGAGAATCCATTTTCCATGTCTTTTATTATTCTCATTTTTAACTTTGAGATTTGCGGGAATTTCTTTTGCAATTTTAATTACATTATCATCTAAAAACGGTGATTCGATTTTAATTCCTAATGCTTTCCCAATTTTTTGTGTGGGAAAGTGCATTATTGAGCAAACTCTCTTTATTTCCTCTTCTAACTCATTTTCTGGTTTGTTTATCAGAAAATTGTACCCTGCAAACAATTCATCAGCTCCATCCCCTGTAATGATTGACTTTTCTCCATTTTCTTTTGCCCATTTTATTGCCAAATACATAACTACGTTATTTCGAATTTCTATATCGTTAAAGTTTTTTAAAATTTTAATTGTTTCTTCAATTGCTTCAAGAATTATCGCTGTTTTTACATTGTAAATTGATAGTGGTAATTGCATTTGTTTTGAAACCATTTGACAATATGTGAGATCAGTTGAAACAAAATCTTCAGCAATAATTGCAATTGTTTTTGGATTTTTTTCTTTCAAAAAATAAGCAATAATTGTACTATCTAATCCTCCTGATAATGAAATTAAATTTGATGTACATGAATTACAAGATTTTTCTAAAGCATCGTAAAGATTCTTGGAAATATCCTCCAACATATTACGCATGAAATTGAAATTAAAATAGGTATGCCTAAGTTTTGAAAAATTTGTTTGGTTATTGCAAACTTTAAATTCATTATGCCTTACTTGAGAATCTATGTTACTACCTGCTGAAATTGAATCAAAAACATTGATTCCTGCATTAAGGGCAATTCTTGCAAAAAAACTTGCAGAGGAACATAATGTTAGAGAAGATGAAATTTCAAAAATGCTTGGTGTAACGCAAGCTGCAATCAGTAATTATATTCGTGGAACTCGTGGTGATCCAGCTTTAATTGCAAAACTTTTGGCAGAAGAACAAGTTTCAATTATGATTAATGAATTATGTGATCATCTATCTTCTGATTTAGCATACACTCCATCTAGTCTTTCAAAATTTATTGGATTATGTAATTACATCAAATCTAGTTTATTGATTTGTGAAATCCATCATAACCTTGAATCAAACATTGATGAACAAGTTTGTAAGGAATGTGAAAATATGCTCTTAAAGGGCCCTGGAAGTATTTACTAAATTTTACTTAAAATAATTTCTATAGTTGATGTCATACTACCAATACCTGCAGCAGACTCTGTATCTAGAACGATATTTTGAATTTTAGAATTACCATTCATCATTTTTTCAGTAATGATATTTGCAACAGCTACTGCGTTTGGAATTGAATTTCCTCTTGCTTTGAGAACTACTTTGCCTTTATCTCCAAGTGTTGATAGTACATCTAATGCTGATTGCATTACAGGTTCATTTCCAATTCTTATGATGGCATTTTCAGACTTTTCGGTCTGCTCTTGACCATACGGTTCAATTACATCGTTCATGAGCATTAATTAATAATCAACAATTTTTTGTTCTTTTAAGTTTTATCGACCATTGATTCATTTTTCAAAATAATCAATTGGTATATTTTGGTAATCCCCGTTTGGAAGTACTCTTCTAATTGTAATTGGAATTACTCTTTGTTCTAGTTCTTCCATTGAAATATCAAGTGAAATTCTTGCAGTTTTTGGAATTGGGATAAATGGTGGTGCTCCAAGAGATAATTGTAATGCTCTTGCACCCATGATTCTTGCTTTTTCAAATCTAGTTAATGTTGGTGGTCCAATTGTAATTTTATTTTTCTCACATGGGATTTCAACTGGGTCATGTTCTTCAATTTTTTCTACAACTTCTCTTTCTTCAATTTCTCTAATTTTTTTCTCAAGATTTTCTTGTTGTTTTTCAGTTAATGGTTCTACGAGATCTTTTCTATCAATTAATTTTCGATAAGTATCAAGTGCTTTAGTTAATCCGAGATTTGTATCAATTTCCTCTTCAACTTCTGCCTCTGCTGGGACTTCTACTACGGTTTCTTTAGCATCAGACAAGTAACCAAATTTTCTTAAAACGTTATATAATCTAATCATTTTAAATTACAACTTGAGCACATCTTCTGTATCTAGAAAATCACTAATTTTGGAAATTCGTGGAAAAGCAAAAATCACATGTGATCTTAAACGTCATCTTTCCCCTCGAACTGTTGGAACCATTATGAGATCCATTCCATTGGAAGGGCATGCACATTTGTTGGGAAAAAGTATTGTTTACTTTGAAACAAGTGTGGACTCTGGAACTGAAAGAGCTAGAACTGAATTTAAGAAAGGTGATGTGGCATTTTTACCATCATCTGGAAGTATCTGTTTTTTTACAAACGATGCAGTTTTTGGAAAAGCAATGACTCCAATTGGTAAACTCGGTGACAATGTTGATGCATTAAATGATGTAAAATCTGGAGATGTATTGTATATTTATGAAGAAGATAATTGATACAAGTGATGACCTGCATATCCGCCAACTCTTTTTACAGTTCCTTTTTTTGTAGCATCTATTAGAAATTTGTTTGCTGCAGAAATTTTAATTCCTGTTTGTCTTGCCATATCTTGAACTGTGACAACTTTGGAGCTTTCTAAAATTTTCATGGCTTGTTTTTCATTTACCATTACTGTGATCTCTGCTTTTCTTGGACCGCCTTCTCCTTTGTCCTTTTTACTTTTTTTGGAATCTTTAGGAGATTTATCCTTGTTTGCTGTAGTTGGTTTCTTTGCTCCACCCATAAGTTGGGAGAAAAATATTCCTCTTATAAACGATAGATATCCTCAATCTGATTTTATTTTAGATGATCGAAATATTTTCAAATATAAATAACATCTTGGCTTACACTAAGTATGGGAGTTGTATCAAAAGGTGCAAAATGTAATGTTGAAGGATGTGACCAAGATGGTGCACGTTCACTAAATACATCCAAAGTCGAAAATGCAGGTCTCCGAGTAAGTTCAGTAGGCAAAAAATCTGTTTTATGCAAAGAACACTACAAAGAATACAAAAAGGAATCTAAAGATGATAGAGACCTTGAACGTGCTCGATTTGACAAGTTTTAATTTTTCTTTTTTGTTTTTTTCTGCTTATTTCCTGGATTTTTAAAATAATCATCGCTTAGTTTATCGTAAAGTTTTCCTAATTTCTTGTATAGTCTTTTTGGTTTTCTAGTTTTTTGATTACTTAGAACATACAGTGCAAGAATTGGAAATGCGATAGTTGCATCTGCATAAACTGTGACTACCCCTTCATGTGCATTTTGGACTTTGCCCCAACTTTTCCCTTCTTGTAGGGTAGCCCCTGATAAACCACCTGTGTCTGGTCTGGCATCTGTAATTTGAATAATGTAATCTTGTCCTCCATCATTTCTTCGAAGAATTTGATCTAATAATGGTCCTGTCTGTTGCGCTGCATTTTTTGGAACTCCGCCACCTAACTCTAAAATTCCTGATTTTTTTGAATCATAAAGAATAGCTGCTTGTTCTATTATTTCTCGTACAAAATCCAAATTATATTTTTTATCTCGTAATCTATGAACTGCCAAGTTTAGTGCTAATGATGAATCTTTAATTGTTGAAATGTAAACTGGAACATCATAATCATATGCAGTAGTAATGAAACTTTTTTCAGGATGTTTTGAATTTTCTTTACTCATCTTTCCCATCAAATTACAAAACTCTGCTGTGGTAAATGATTTATCTGGAAAATCTTCTCCAAACATTTTTTGAATTACTTGGTCTTGAGCTTCTAGTGTTTCATAAAATTTAATGTAGATATCTCTAATCCTTACAATTTCATTTTCATATAATTTCATATCATCCACATTGAAACTTCCTTGTTTGATTGGTAATCCCCATGCAAAATGATCTTCATGATACACATTTGCCCCTGTCGTAATAATCCAATCAACAAATCCTCTTTGAATCAATGTCTTGATGATTCCTCCAAATCCTACTGGTGTTAATGCCCCTGATACTGTAAGGCAAATTGTTGCATTTTCTTTAATCATTTTAGCATACAGTTTTGCTGCATCGCCTAATTGCCTTCCATTAAATCCAGTACTTGCAAAAACATTGACCAAGTCCTCTATGGTCATTTTTTCATTTAGTTCTATATGGGGAATATCTTTACCATGAAATTTGTGTGGATCCACTTTAAAAAAATAAATTTCTACTATACATAATACTTGCGCAAGATTATTGATTTCTTTTTAATAATTTACAAGAAAATATTACTTAATTAGGAAAGTGTCAAAATGATGTTATATGGAAATTATTGATTTACATGATCCTACAAGAGTAAGTAAAACTCCTGATGGGGTGGAGGTTTTATTTTCTTCAGGGAATTTTATCCAAGATGAGTTTAAAATTTCCAAAGTTGAATTACGGCTATACAAAGAACAAACAGATGAAAAATTAGGAGTTTTTTCTTTGATTACTTCTTTTGTTCAAACCGATAAAGGGAGTGTGGAGATGGTTTACGATGAAGGCTATCGTGGAAATGACGTTTTAATGCGAACAAAAGAATTTTTGACTTCTAATCTTGGAATTTCTGGCTTGATTTTACGCTCAGTGATCACTCTTCGTGGAAACAATATCTGATAGGAATTCAGCAAACACTTATTTCAATTATGTTTTCTGTTTGAAATTATGCGAATATTGCAACTACACTGTGATAGTATAGAGTACACTCCAACAAAAAAAGAAATAAGATCTGCTGAAGATATTGATGATCCTAAAACTATTCTTTTAGAGGAATTAGTAGTTGTATTTGTTGCAATAGAAGATGGTGATGATTCATCAGTTGCTCAAAATGCCATCACTCAGATAAAAAATTCTATGGAAAAAATTGGTTGTAAAAAATTACTGTTATACCCTTATGCTCATCTTAGTTCAAACTTGGCAAAACCTTCAGTTGCAATTTCATTACTATCTGAAATGGAAAAAGGTGCTTCTGATCTTGATGAAGTATCTCATTCTCCATTTGGTTGGACAAAATCTTACAAATTACAAGTAAAGGGACACCCGTTAGCTGAGAGTTCTAAAGTTGTTACAAAAGATTCTGTTGATTCTGCTGAAACTGAGATTACATCTGATGCACTAAAAGGAGAATCAAAAATTCGTTCATATTGGAAAATTATGTCTCCTGATGGCTCTCTTGTTAACATTGGTGATTTTGATTTTAAAGACCACAAAAAATTAGAAATTTTAGCAAAGTATGAATCTGCAAAACAACGTAATGCTGATGTTCCTCCACCTCATGTTGCACTAATGAAAAAAATGGCAATTTCAGATTACGAACCAGCTTCTGATTCTGGAAACATGCGCTTTTTTCCAAATGGTCGATTAATCAAATCTCTAATTGAGAGATTTGTTACTGACAAAGTAAAAGAGTATGGTGGGTATGAAGTTGAAACTCCAATTATGTATGATTCAGAACATCCTAGTATGGTTAGTTACTTTAATCGATTTCCTGCACGACAATACAATATTGATTCAGATGGAAAAAAACTATTTTTGAGATTTGCTGCATGCTTTGGACAATTTTTAATGGCAAACCAATTTCAAATGTCTTACAAAAATTTACCCTACAAACTCTATGAATTAACACGGTATAGTTTCAGACGAGAACAATCTGGAGAACTAGTTGGCTTGAGACGATTAAGGGCATTTACTATGCCTGATTGTCATGCATTTTGCAAAGATATGCCACAAGCAATAGATGAGATTAAGGTGCGTTTTGAATTATCTCAAAATGTTCTTCGAGAATTAGGCATTGATGATTCAGATTATGATATGGCAATAAGATTCACTGAAGATTTTTACAATGAAAATAAATCCTCTGTTGAAGAACTAGTCAAAAAACATGGTAGGCCTGTACTAGTTGAAATGTGGAAAGAAAAATTCTTTTATTTTGTATTAAAATGGGAATTTAATTTCATAGATAATTTAGGAAAGGCATCTGCATTATCTACTGATCAAATTGATGTTGAAAATGGTGATAGATATGGAATTGAATTTGTTGATGAAGAAAATAAAAAACAACACCCTATAATTTTACACAACTCTCCTAGCGGTGCAATTGAGAGAATTATCTATGCGTTATTAGAAAAAGCTGCAAAAGATTCCAAAGAAGGCAGAAAACCACAATTCCCATTATGGCTTGCCCCTACTCAGGTGAGAATTATACCTCTCAAAGATGAATTTTATGATTTTAGTGAAAATTTGGCTGATAAAATTTCAGGAAATGATGTTCGAGTGGACATTGATGATAGAAATGAGAGTATTGGGAAAAGAATTCGTGAAGCAGAAAAAGAGTGGATTCGTTACATTTTGGTAATTGGTGAAAAAGAAAAAAATTCTGAAAATCTAAGTATTCGAGATAGACAAACAGGTGATGTTCGAGAAATATCTTTTGATGATTTCATTAATGAAATCAAAAAACAAACAACAGGAAAACCTTTCACTGGATTAAATTTGCCAAAATATCTCTCAAAGAGACCTCAATTGATGGTGTAGATTATGAGTTTCCTTGATTTATACATGAACAAAAATCCCCTAATCACTTCATCTGATGATGATTCAGAACCTGTGGCAACTGTTTTTGGAATTCCATTCGATGCAACACACTCGTACAAACCTGGATGTAGATTTGGTCCTGATGTTATTCGTGATTCTTTTAACAACATTGAAGTTTTTCATCCTGAACTTGGTGTCGATTTAGAAACTGCAAATATTGAGGATTTGGGAAATACTCGACATACTGTGGTGGCTTCTGAAATGGTCGATATGGTAAAAAAAATTACAACAGAACTTGTTGCAAAACAAAGACAACTTTTCATTTTAGGTGGAGAACACTCTATCACATATGGAACATATCCCAGTTTTCCAAAAGAAACTGGTTATGTTGTATTTGATGCACATTATGATTTACGTGATGAATTTGCAGATACTAAACTAAGCCATGCATCTTATCTTAGACGTATAGTTGAGGATAGAGGTGCAGATAATATTTTACATGTTGGTGCAAGAGCATTTGTTGCTGAAGAATTAGAATTTCTAAAAGAACATAACATCAAAACAATTTCTGATAGAGAAATCAGGGAAGGAAAAGGGCCTCAGTTGTTACGTGATCATGTATCGTCATTTGATTCAATTTATTCTAGTTTTGATCTGGATGTGTTAGATCCTGCATTTGCCCCTGGTGTTGGAAATCCTGAGGCAGTTGGAATCACATCTAGAGAACTTTTTGATTTGATTTCATCATTTAATGAGACAAAAGTTACAGGCGTTGATATTGTGGAATTAAACCCATACCATGATAATGGGGCAACAGCATCTCTTGCAGCAAAAATAATGTCTACATTAATTGCTATGAATTTATCTCAAAAATAAAATACTAATGAATTATCATTACTGGACATTTTGACAACTCTGAAACTTTTCTACTAGTACTTCCTATTGCTTTGAGTTTCTCAATTCCTTTGAGTCCTTGACTTCCAATAATTATTAGATCTATTTTTTTTGCTTTGGCATATTCTAAAATTGCCTCAATTGGGTTCCCTTTAATCACATGATGATTAATTTTGATGATTTTAGTTTCATTTGCATGTGTAATTTTTTCTAATTTCTTTTTTTCATTAATTACTTCGGATTTGATAAATTTATGCAGTGTATCTTTAATTGTATAATCTCCTTCCATTTCTGCTAATAACACTCCATGAAGATATTCATGCTCATCAACTATTCTAAGTAAGAAAATTTTTGTATTTCCTTTCTTGGCAATATCTATAGCATATTCTAATGCTTTTTTTGCATATTTTGAATCATCATGTGGAACTAGAATATTTTTTATTAAATTTTTACTAACCAATTTTCCTTTTCCCCTGATAACCCCATAAATTTTTTAACATAATAATTGACTTAAACATGCTGATGATTATTATCTAAAAAATTCTGATTTGTATCTATTTTGTTCTGGTGACTTTATTAGATGGTGTTTTGGGGGTATCTCGTGTTAAACAATCTTCGAGATACTCTAAAACCTGCTTTGGAAAAAATGGGTAAAGGATTTGCAGCAACAGGGTTATCTCCTAATTTTTGGACATCAGTTGGATTAGGGTTTGCATTACTTTCTGCAGTTGTATATGGATTGGGAATGGAATTTGGATTAATTATCGGTGGTGTTTTGTTACTAGTTTCAGGATTCTTTGATATGGTTGATGGGCAAGTCGCCCGAGTTACTGGGAAAACTTCCCAAAAAGGTGAATACATTGATTCAATGTTTGACAAGATTGCCGAAGTTGCAATATTTTTAGGAATTTTAGTTGGTGGATACGCTGAACCTTATTTGGTATTTCTTGCAATCACTTTATCATTACTAGTAAGTTACGCCCGTGCAAAATCTGATATCATTAAAGTAAAACTCCAAGGCATCGGAATTGGTGAAAGAGCAGAACGATTACTGGTCATTGCATTTATTGGAATAATTGGTTTTATGGAATATGCTGTAATTATTGTAGTGATAATTGCAGCAATAACACTAGTTCAAAGAATGATTGTAACTACAAAAAATATTAAAGAATAATTTAAGTTTGTAATCTAAATCATCTATACATGGATTACCTTTGTAAAAGATGTGGATGTAGTTGTAGAAGTTCAAGAGGTGTTGGTAAAAACTTTAATCTTTGTGAACGATGTAACAGAATAAGACAGAAAGAGAGCTTCAAGTAATTCTAAATTTTATTCCACAATAACCATTTGTCTTTAATCTCATTCACATAGGATATTGATGCAGCCTGTAAACATCCTACCTGTAAAAGATAGTGGGAATATGGAACTAGAAACAATGCAACTACACATTGAGGATTTGATATTCAGATGGGTACAAGCTGGAGCTCCCATTATTCCATCAATGAAAGATTCCATAGAGAGAATAACTAAAGACGATAATCTACAAGCGTATTTTTGGGAAAGACTACGGCCTAAATTTTATACATAAATTCAATACGCTTAAGTTAAAAAAATAAAAAGAAGAAAAGAGTAATTATGAAAAAATGTACCTGTAAATGTAATTGTGAAGAAAAAGTAGACTACCTTACATTCAGAGCACATCACCATTCAGTTTCGCTTGCAAAATTAAACAAGGAGCCTATACCTCAACTTATTTGCAAAAAATGTAAGGCATCACATTAAAAACAAAAAAGGATGATTTCATCTTAATTTCAAAACTCTCATGTCCCTTGGAAGAAACATTATGGGCTAAATTTTACACATAAATTCAATACGCTTAAGTTAACACAGAATTTAGAAATACATGAACTGCCATCAAAAAAGTGAACCACATCTTTGGAGATATTCTAAGAACAATAAAACACGTAGATGTCTAAAATGCAAATCTTTAATCAAACTTACCAAAGAAGAATTTGCCCTTAAGTGGGGCACGGAAAAAAGAAAATAGTCTAGTTGGCTATACTTTTTTCTAAGTTATACTAATTGATATGTCGTATTCTAAACTTTATTCTACACTAATCCGTAGTTAGCATACTTTCCACAACCACTACAACGAAATATCTTCATAGAACTTGCATACTGATGCCAAAAGGTTGGTAATTTTTTATTTTTCTATGTAAAATTAGGCTAGTTTAATGTCGAAAGTTTGAGCTTATGGAATAACTAACGAAGTTTTCCACGTTTTCTTCTATTATCAGCTGATCTGATTTTTAGAATTTTGAAATGAATTGCACATGAAATACAATAGTGTTTTAGAACTGTTGGTGATGCAATGTATGCACCTTGTGCTCGTAATTCTTTTGCCAATGTATGTTCAACTAGATTTAGTTTGGATGTTACTTTTTTTGCCTTGTCTTTAGGAACTGTTTGTCCGCAGTTTGTACATTGTACAACACCTGAAGATCCTTTTCCTCCCTTGGTTCGTCCTCTACTTGCACGCTTAAGTGGCATGTACGTAAACTGATTTGCCTACTTATATTCTTGCGGATAATTAATAAAAAAACCTGAATTTATGCCTAAAAAACATCCAAAAATGCTTTATCTTTTAATTCTAGATCGTACTAATGTAATCTGTAATGCGTGGTCTATGTCATCATTGTTTTAGATCCGGTGTGGATATTTTTCTTTCAAAAGGTGAATCCTTGTGTAAAGATTGCTATGATGATATACCTAATGCAAAAAACTAAATCTGTAATATTTCAAATCAATAGAAATGAAATTAGCAGTATTTGCCCATTGTGCCGTTGATACAATAACTATTGATGATACAAATTATGAACAAATTGGTGGTTCTGCTTGTTATTGTGGGATAACTGCTAGGCAATTCAAATTTGACGTTGATGTATTTACCAAATTTGGTCCTAATTTTCCAAAACAATACTTTGATGAACACAAAATTAATTGTATAAATTCTGAATCTCAAAAAGATACCACAAAATTTGCAATATCTATTACAGGTTCTGATAGAACCTTAAAACTTGAAAATCAATGTGATCCAATTGAATACTCCAATGTGAATGCTGATGGTCATCTTGTAAGTCCAATTTTTCATGAAATTAATGATGATGTTTTGGGACAAATCAAAAAAGATTCTAATTTTATTTTTGTTGATCCTCAAGGATTTTTGAGACAAAAAGATTCTCAAAATAACGTCTATTTAGAAAAAAATGATCTTGACTTATCTGGCATTAATGCAATTAAGGTAAATCCTGAAGAAGCACAATGTATTGTTAATGGAACTCATGATGAAATGATGGTTGCACTACAGAAAAAAGGAGTAGAACATGTATTATTGACAAACAAATCTGAAGTATCTTTACTGGTAAAAGACAAAGTTTACTCTATTACTTTACCCAATAAACAAATTCATGATACTACTGGAATTGGCGATATCTTTTGTTCTGCATTTTGTTGTACTATGCTTAAGGAAAAAGATTTTTTGTGGGCATTGTGTTTTGCAGGTGGTGCAGCACAAGCTGCACTTGATTCAAAAAATATAGGTTTGCAGAAAATCCCTAAAAAAGGAACAATTCAAAATAATGCCTCATATTTTTACAATTTAGTAAAATTCCGAGATTTATAATACACAGGAACTGTCATTATTCTTTTATTACACTTGATGAATTATTTGATCTGTGCAAATAGGAATTTACAGTTCACAATCAAATGACACTGCTGCAAAGGCATTAAAAAAAATTTTAGATGACTCTGATATTACGTCATTTTCTATGAAACAATCAAAGGGAAAACAAGCTGATTGTGTCATTGTAGTTGGTGGCGATAAGGGCGTCAGAAATTATTTTCATAGAACTTTTGATTCTACTTTGCCTATTTTAGGGATTAGTGAGGGTGAAGCAAGTGGTTTTTTGGCTCAAATTGATATCAAAGAATTTTCAAGTTATGTTGGTGTATTAAAAAAACAAAAGTACACTGTAGAGGAAGTTCCAAGATTAGGAGTAAAAATTGATGGACGTAATGTATATCCTGTACTAAATGATGTTGCAGTGTTTTCATCAAAAAGTGCAATTCTCATGGAACATACTTTGCGAGTTAATGGAGAAGAAGTATGGCACGATAACAGTGATGGAATTATTGTATCTACACCAATTGGTTCATCAGCTTATTCAATGTCTGCTGGTGGTCCTGTATTGTTTCAGGATTCTGCAGTCTTTGAAATTATTTCTGTAAACTCTTTGGATGTTACAAGACGACCAATCATTGTATCTAATGATAGTTCTATAGAAATTGATGATATCTCTGCACGATTGCATTGTGAAGTTGTATTGGATGGATTGGATAGATACAAGGTAAACAAAACCGTAGAATGTACGCAATTTTTTCCTCCAGCAAAAATTATTCGACTCAAAAAAGATTCTACTGCAATTTCTGCATTGGCAAAAAAAGTTCATTTGGCTGAAGAATTACTTAGCATGCCTCCAAGTTCAAAATTATTATTAAAAACTTTAGAATATGAAGGATCTTTAACTCAAAAAGATTTGGCAAACAAAACATTACTTCCTGATAGAACTGTTAGACTCGCTTTGAGTCATTTACTAAAGAAAGGTTATGTCAAAAAGAAAGTTTCCATTAGAGATGCAAGACAGAAAATTTATGAAATCTCAAAAATAGAATAGTGTTTTTACTTATTGGGGGTTTGAAATTCTTGATGTGTGTGATGGGTCGTTTTTTGTAGCTTCATTGACTCTTTTTTGAATATTTTTTTTAAAACAATCATCTGAACAAAATGCATTCACACCTACTTTGTACTCTACTGAACATTCAACACATTTTGCCAATTTCTTAATTTACTACCTTCATCTTGACTAATAACCCCACATCGAAAAACCCATGATTGGGAATTTGTTTTATGACTAGAATTATTCGGATGCAGCTTTGATAAATGCTGAAAATGATTCTTCAGGAAATCCTGGTCTACTGTTAAACTCTGGATGAAATTGTACACCTAGATAGAATTTATGTGATGGAATTTCTAACATTTCCATTCTTTTCCCATGATCACTATCTGCTGAAAATACCAATCCATTTTTTTCAAATTCTGGAATGTATTGTTTGTTAATTTCATATCTATGTCTGTGTCTTTTGCTAATTGTTTGTGTACTGTAAATTTTTTGTGCATTTGTATTTTCTTTGATTAATACTTGATTTGCTCCTAACCTTAATGATCCTCCCATATCTGAAACATCTTTTTGTTCTGGAAGTAAATCTATGATTGGATTTTTTGCATCTGGTTTAATTTCAGTTGAATTACTATCTTCTAGCTTCATAACATTTCTACCAAATGCAATTGCTGCTAATTGGAATCCAAAACATATTCCAAGATATGGGATATTATTTTCTCGTGCATAATTTGCAGTTTCAATAATTCCTTCAGAACCACGTGTTCCAAATCCTCCTGGAACTAGAATTCCATCATACTTTGATAATGTAGAATAATCTGTAATTGTTTCTGAATCAATCCAATCAATATCAATTGATTTTCCAATTTCTGCCCCTGCATGTTTTAATGCATGATTCACACTAACATAACTATCCGTTAATGTAACATATTTTCCAACCATTGCGATTTTGACTTTGTTGTCTTCATGGTTTACCATATTTTGTGCAATAGTATTCCATTTATCCCAATTAGATGATGCGTTAAGCATTCCAACTTTACCAAACTTTGTAAATATTGAATCCATTATCCCTTGGTCATACAACATTTGTGGTACTTCAAAAATTGATTTTGCATCATGACATGATAGTACATCACTTGCTGTGACATTTGTAAACATTGCAATTTTCTTTTTTGTTTTTTCTTCTAATGGTAATGAACACCTTACTGCCAAAAAGTCTGGCTGAATACCTATTCTTCTTAATTCTTGGGCACTATGCTGAGTTGGTTTTGTTTTCTGCTCTCCTACAACATCAAGTGATGGTGCCAATGTGACATGAACAAAAATTACTCCCTGTGGGCCTTCTTCGACTTTCATTTGTCTTAATGCTTCAAGAAATGGTAATGATTCAATATCTCCAACTGTTCCTCCACATTCTACAATCAGAAAATCTAATTTTTCATCTTCAGCAATTTTCCTGATTCTGTTTTTTATCTCATCTGTAATGTGTGGAATTATCTGAACACATGCTCCCAAATAATCTCCTTTTCTTTCTGCTTCAATTACAGATGAATAAACTTGAGCCGTTGTAATGTTGTGACTTTTTGGAATATCTTGATTTAGAAATCTCTCATAATTTCCTATGTCCATATCACATTCGCCTCCATCATCGGTGACAAAGACTTCTCCATGAGCTACTGGATTCATTGTTCCTGCATCATAATTCAGATATGGATCTATTTTGATACATGATACTTTTTGATCTGCTAATTGTAATAATTTTGCAATAGAGGAAGTTGTTACGCCTTTACCAAGGCCAGACATCACACCACCTGTGACAAAAATAAACTTCGTCTGCACATTAATGAAACGCACATCTAGTTTTTGTATGTTTTGATGTATGGGAACAGTTGAAATACCTGTTTGATTACATTTGATTTATGAAATTGCTTTTTATTTTACCTGTATTACTTGTCATGTTTGGTGCTACTAACACTGTATTTGCTGAAGTTACATCTGAGATCAAAATACCTTCTGGTGCATCTGACCCTAATGCTGCTTATTTTTGGACAGAACAATCTACAGGAATAACTACTGGTGAGGTAACTGTATTTCCTGGAAATTCAATTACTTGGCATAATGCTGATTCTGCATTTCACACCATAACATCTGTTTCTCGTTCAGGTGAAACCACTAGTCTAACAATGGATGATGAAAACGGTGTTTTTGATAGTGGTTTTTTTACCGCTGGTGAGTCATACACTCAACAATTTGATAATTTAGGTGACTTCTATTATTATTGTAACCTTCATCCTTGGATGAATGGTGTAGTACATGTAATAAAAAATCCTGGAAGTGTTCAGGCAATTGATAAAATTGCATCCGGATACTCTGATGATGGATTAGGTTTTGAGGTAAAATACATCTTGGATACTAATTTACAAAATGCTGTTTATGTTAATCCTGATGAAAAAACATTGACATTTACAATTTCAGGTGATACTGAAAATGAACAAATCACATTCATTTTACCTTCAGAATTAATTAAAAATCCAAACACTGTTTGGGTTGATGGACAAATGACTGACTTTGATTCTGAAGAAACCTCTACTGGAATTAAATTAATTATTCCAATAGCCCCTCATTCAAAAGAAATCAAAATTATGGGTGCATATGTAATTCCTGAATTTGGATTTTTAGCAATGGGTATTTTGAGTGCTGGGTTGTTTTCTGTTTTGTTTTTGATTCGAAGTAAACCTTTGAATCTTTTTAGATTTTAATTATTGAGCCTAGATTCTTCATTCGTTACTCGAAAAAATATTTTACCTATTGCTCAACATAAAATACTACCATAAGATTATATTTAAAAATGAAAGTATGAGTATATGACAAGTATGAGAATTTGTTGCAATAAAGGCACAAAAACCATGAATATGGAACTAAATTCATCTAATCGGTTTGTTCAGGATAAAACTACACAATCCCGAATCTCTCAAGACAGAAATGGTCCTAGAATCACTTCATCAAGAGGTACTAGATCTTTGTGGATAACAAAATTGCCTAAACTTGAATCATTTCAATCGTCTAAGGTAATTATTTACAATAGGGGAACAAAACGTTCTGAGCAAATTTTTTAATAGTTTAGAATTTTTTAATTATTTTTATTTTATTGATCTGTACATTTGTAAATTAATTTAATTTATTTCAAAAAAGTTTTAGAGAATTTTTTTGAGTATTTTTTTGTACATTATACTTAGGTGGCTCTAGTTTGTTTTTTTAGTGATTTTGTAAATGCTGTAATTTTTGCCTCAAGTTGATTTTGAGATGTTTTTTCAATTAATTTTAGATATGCACTTCCAACAATTACTGCATCAGCTCCTGCCTTGATGTATTTTTTTACATCTTCTGGTGTTGATACGCCAAATCCTACTCCTATTGGAATTTTTCCTTTGGTTTGTTTTTTGACGTTTTTAATTGCATTAATTGTATATGATTTTACTCCTGTTTTGACTCCTGTTGTTCCATAAACTGCTACAAGATACAAAAACCCTGATGAAACTTTTGATATTTTTTCAATTCTCTTTTTACTTGTATTTGGAGATATCAGAAATATTGTATCTGCTTTATTTTTTGCAGATTTTAGATATTCTTTTGATTCTTCAACTGACATATCAGGTAAGATAAATCCGTCAATACCTGCTTTTTTAGCCTCAAAAATGAATTTGTCATATCCTTTGTGGTATAGAATATTGGTATATGTCATAAGTATAATTGGAATATCTGTTTCTTTTCTGATTTTTTTGACTAGTGCAAAAAACTTTGCAATTTTAGTTCCTTTTTGTAATGAGATAGTACTTGCATTTTGAATAACTGGACCATCAGCTAATGGGTCTGAAAATGGGAAACCTAATTCAATAATATCTGCACCTCCTTTAACTAACCCTCTTACTGTTGTTATGGTTGCTTTTTCATTTGGGAATCCTGCCATGATATATGCAATTAGAGCTTTTTCATTTTGTGATTCAAGTGCTGAAAATTTTTCTTTAATTCTTGTCATGTTTATTCAAATAATTTTGCACTTCTTCAACGTCTTTATCTCCTCTTCCTGATAATGTAACCACAATTGATTCAGATGGTTTTGATTTTCTTGCAACTTTTACAGCTTCTGCAATTGCATGAGCTGATTCTAATGCTGGGATAATTCCTTCAGTTCTTGTTAATAACAAAAATGCATCAATGACTTCAACGTCTGTTGCTGAATGATATTTTACTCGTTTTGTATCTTTATAGTATGCATGTTCAGGTCCTACTCCTGGATAATCTAACCCTGCTGAAATACTATGAGTTTCTGTAACTTGTCCTTCTTTGTCTTGTAACAGATATGTCATCATTCCATGGATTACGCCCTTGGAACCAGCTGACAATGTTGCTGAATGTTTTGATGACTTTAGTCCATGACCTGCAGCTTCGACTCCAATAATTTCAGAATTTGTATCAGCTAGAGGATAAAAAGTTCCAATGGCATTTGATCCTCCACCAACACATGCAATGACGCTGTCTGGTGTTTTATTGTTAATTTTTTTCATTTGTGATTTTATCTCATTTCCGATTACACTTTGAAAATCCCTAACCATTACTGGATATGGGTGGGGGCCAACTGCTGAGCCTAACAAATAGTATGTATTTTCAACATTTGTAATCCAGTCTCTGATTGCCTCATTGATTGCATCCTTGAGGGTTTTAGAACCTGATTTCACTGGATGTACTTTACAACCTAGTAAATTCATTCGAAATACGTTGAGTTTTTGACGAATTGTATCCTTGTATCCCATGTATACCTCTGCTTTTAATCCTAAAGCAGCACATGCCATTGCTGTTGCAACACCATGTTGTCCTGCACCAGTTTCAGCAATGATTCTTTTTTTATTCATTTTTTTTGCAAGTAATGCTTGACCTAGTGTATTGTTTATTTTGTGAGCTCCCCCATGTAGCAAATCCTCTCTTTTGAGATAGATTTTTCCACCACCAATTTTTTCTGACAAATTTTTTGCATAGTATAGTGGAGTTGGTCTTCCAGCATATACTGTAAGATAGTAATCTAACTCTTTTTTGAATTTTTTGTCATTTTTGAATTTGAGATAATTTTCTTCCAACTCTTCAATTGCTGGAACTAGTGTTTCTGGGATGTATTTCCCACCAAATTCTCCGAATTTACCATCTTTTGGATATTTCAATATGCATTCACCAATTTTTTTACTTGTTCTTCAATGTTATCACTTTTCATAATGCTTGAACCTATCAGAAATGCATCAGCTCCGCATTTTTTTAGATATTGAATGTCTTCAGGTGTTTCAATCCCACTTTCTGATAAGATTATTCTTGATTTTTCAAATCCTGAAAGAACCGTTTCTGTTGTTTTAAGATCTATATCCAAAGTATCTAGATTTCTATTATTAATCCCAATAATGTCTGCTTCTGTTTTTTGTGCATTTTCAAATTCTTGTTTTGTGTGTACTTCAAGTAAAATTTCTAATCCTTGTTTGTGTCCATATGCGATAAACTCATCAATATCTGATAGGAAATTTTGGTCAAAAAGTGACTGAATTACCAACATGTAATCTGCGCCAATTTTTTTTGCAGCATCAATTTGGATTTTATCAATCATGATGTCTTTCATTAGTAATGGCACATCTACTGCACTCCTGACTTTCATGAAATATTCTGGTGAGCCGTGAAACAGGTGTGGTTGAGTCAATACTGACAGTGCTTTTGAGCCTCCTGAAATCATCTTTTTTGCGATACTTGCAGGATCACTTTGAGTTCTAATTTTACCTAGAGACGGGGATGCAAATTTTATCTCAGTTAGCAGTGTTGCATGTGTATTTGATTTTATGATTTGTTTGAAATCTTTTGTAGATTTTTCTAAATCTGCCTCAACATCATACACTCCATCATCAATTGCCATTTGTGAATTGTTTACTAGTTTTCTCAAAATATTTTCAGCCATTATTAATCTCCTTTAGTTTTGTACTATCTCCAGTGTCTGCAACAAACTTCTCCAGTAGTGCGATGGCTTTGCCATCTTTAATTGTCTTTAGTGCTAATTCCACACCTTCTTCAAAATTATCTACAATATTTCCAACAATTAACCCTCCTGCTGCATTAAGTACTGTAGTTTCAATCATTGCTTGATTTGCAGTATTATTTAGTACTCCAACAAATGATTCTATTGCATCTTGTTTGGTACTAATTTGAATATCTGATAATTTTGATTTATGCAATCCTACAACTTCGGGGTCAATTGCATTCATCAACACTTTATCATTACGCAGTATACATACACGGTTTGTTGCAGATGTTGAGAATTCATCCATTCCATCATCAGAACGAACTGTCATGACATTTTTTGCGCCTTTTCTTTTTAGAAGTAATGGTAATCTATCAAGATATTCTATTGAAAAAACTCCTACTAGTTGATTTTTTACATTTGCAGGATTTGATAATGGTCCAAGTAAATTAAATGCAGTTCTTGTTTTTAGCTGTTTTCTTGCAGCAGACACATACTTCATTGCTGGATGAAATTTTTGTGCAAACATAAAACAGATGTTATGTTTTTGCAAAATTGTTGCAATTTGATCAGGATTTGTGCCTAAATCATACCCAAAATACTCAAAAATATCTGCACTACCTGATATTCCTGAACTTGAACGGTTACCATGCTTTGCAACAATTCCTCCAGCTGCTGCAACTACAAATGATGCTGTAGTTGAAACGTTGAATGTCTGTAATGCATCTCCTCCAGTACCGCACATATCAATTACAGTTCCTGAATTTTTTGTATCAACTTTGAGGGAAAACTCTTGCATCTTGTCTAGCATTCCCAATAACTCATCATCTGTTTCTCCCTTTACTGCAAGTTTTGATAGAAAATCTATATTTTCAATATCGGTAGTTTTTCCTGATAATATATCTGTCATGATGTTATTTACTTCATCGTATGCCAGATCTGTTTTTTCTTGTAATTTTAAAATCAAATCTGAAATCATTTTCTTTCCTCAACTTGTTTTACAAAATTTCCTAGGATTTTTTTTCCATCTTCAGTCATTATTGATTCTGGATGAAATTGTACACCTTGAATTAGATAATCTTTGTGCTGAATAGCCATTATTTCCCCATCATCTCCAGCTGTTGCAGTTACCTCTAACACATCTGGAATTACTGTTTTGTCTCCAACCAAACTATGATATCTAGTTGCTCTAAATGGGTTTTTTACATTAGAAAATAATTTTGAATCTGTATGATTTACAGGGCTTGTCTTTCCATGTCTGACACATCCTGCATTTGTCACTTTGCCTCCAAACGCTGCAATGATTCCCTGATGTCCCAAACACACTCCCAAAATTGGAGTACTACTTCCCATATCTGCAATAACTTCTGAACAGACTCCAAAATATTTTTTCTCTTCAGGAGTTCCAGGACCTGGTGAAATTATTATCGCATCATAATTTTTCTCTTTTATTTGTGATATTGTAATTTTGTCATTTCTAATAACATCGCAATTAACTCCTAATTCTCCCAAATACTGTGCAATGTTGTACACAAATGAATCATAATTATCAATAATTAGGAATTTCAATTTGCCTCCTTTAATGCCTGAAGCATTGCTCCTGCTTTGTGTTCTGTTTCTTTGAATTCATTTTCTGCAATAGAATCTGATACAATTCCTGCTCCTGATTGTACAAATCCCTTGTTGTTTTCAATGAATATACTTCTAATTGCAATTGCAAAGTCACAACATCCATTATTTGAAAAATATCCTACAGCTCCTGCATATGGTCCGCGAGACTCTGTTTCTAATTCATCAATAATTTGCATGGCTCTAACCTTTGGTGCCCCTGAAACTGTTCCTGCAGGAAATACTGCTTGAAACGCATCAAACATGTCATTTTTCGTATCTAAATTACCTACTACATGACTAACTATGTGTTGAACATGACTGAATCGTTTTATTTGCATTAAAGATTCTGGATGAACTGTCCCATATCTGCACACTCTACCAATATCATTTCTACCCAAATCTACAAGCATGGTGTGTTCTGCTAATTCTTTTTCATCATTAATTAATTCCTCAGAAAGTTGTTTGTTTTTTTCTTCATTATCTGTAACCTTTCTAGTTCCTGCAATTGGAAATGTCTCTACTTTATCTCCTGTAATTCTAACTAGCATTTCAGGGGATGCCCCAATGATTGTTTTTGTATCTTGTTTTAGATGATACATGTAAGGTGATGGATTTAGTTTTCGTAATGTTTTGTATAGTGTTAAATTATCTCCTGTAACATCAAATGCAAATTTACGAGACAATACAACTTGAAAAATATCTCCATCATGGATGTATTTTTTTGCCTTGTTGACAATCTCTGAAAACTTTGACTTATCCATGTTTGGCGTTACTTCACTTGATTGAAATTCACCAAATGTATCATCATTCATAATAATTTTATCAAATCTATTTTCCTCATGATAAAAATAAAATAGTTTTTTGTGTAGATTATCATAAATTATCCCATCATCATAAATTCCAAATTCCATTAATGGTTGAGATGAATTATGCTTATCAGTAATATCTTCTACCAATCTTATTGCATCATAGTTTACAACACCTACTGCCCCTCCAAGATACCTGTAACTTTGATCATCTGATTTTCCAAGTAGTTTTTTTAATTCAGCAAATGGGTCTGATGTTTGGATAGTTTGAGTTTTCCCGTTTTGAATAATTTCTACTCTATCTGTATACCCTTTGAGGATTATTTTTGGATCAAAACCCATCACTGATGTTTCAGCTAGAACTTCTGGACCTGTTAATGATTCAAAGAGAAATGAATGTGAATAATTACGAGAAATTTTATTGTAAATTTGAAATTGATTTTCAGATAAATCTAGGGGTATTACTTTTGCTGATGTCTTTCCAAAGGTGTCCACCCATGAAAGAAATTTTGTAGGTTTATTATTTAAATTGGTAAGAAGATTTGATCCTCTCTTTATTACTTCAAAATAGTTGATTTATCAGGCGTGAGTTGGTTACCGTATAGTACGGTACCTTTATAGTCAAGTTGATCGATATTACTCTATGATGCAGCGAATAACTCAACCAATATTTCAGAATTTACAAATTCTTGAATCAAAGAGTACTGTATCTAAAGTAGAATGCTATGTCTGTGGCAAGGGTCTAGAAGATGGTCACAGCATAACTGCAAAAACTCTTCCTCATGGAACTGCCTTGTTTTGTGATGTTCATTATCCATTACAGTAGCCTATTTTTTTCTTTTTTCATTTTTTTTGAATTTGCAAAAAATTATTTTGTACCATTTAATCCCATTTAATTTTGGAAATACTGTTGACTATTACTTACCATCATTCAAAACAAATGATTCTTTAGAAATTCATTACTAATTACAATAATCACAAATGAACGAAACGACACAAACTCAAATCAACTTGGGTGATTACAACAAACCACAAGAACAATCCAAAGCCGTAGGTATTGGAAAAATACTGGGCAAAATAGTCAACATCAAAGATTTTAAAACAAACAGAGGAAAACCATCTCCGTATACTCCAAAAGAGTCAATTGGAGAAGATGGCATGACTGATTACAATGTCATAGATACTGTGGAATCTTTTGATGTAAATGGACAAATGGTGAGTTCTTTTTTTGTAACACCAGCAATAGTCAAACAGATTCAAAGAGTACCAAACTATCAGTCAGAGTTGGCTGCAGGAAAGGTATTTGGTCCATGTAAAATTGGACAAAAAATATCTGCAAAAACTAGTGCAAATTATTGGTGTCTTCTTTTCCCTGGAGAAGAAGGCTACTAGACTTTTTTTGAAAATTTTTCAATATTGAATGAAATTTCTTGTAATATCCACATCGATTTTTTTCTGATTTGATCATACTTTTATCATATAATACTATCCTCATAATATGGTCAATATCAGATGTGAGGATTATGGCTTTGATTGCGATTATTCTCTAGATGGGGATGTGGATTCAGTAGTTTATGGCTACCAATCGCATATGACTGATGAACATGGGATTGATTATTCATCTGAGACTCTTTGTAAAACTGTGATGAAAAAACTTCCAAAACAAGTTCACACTAATATTTGAGCCATATGGCTCCCGTCTCTTATTTTAAAATTTGAATGCTATTGGATTTGTTATAAAATAATTTACAACCTATTTTAGTAGAAACCTACCCTTATTTTCTATGGATGAATCATTTCCACTTGAAGACACTAAAGTAAAGATTCAAGACATTTTGGTAGAACCTGAAATTAGATTTTGTGGATTAATTGATTCAGAAGGGGAATTACTTGCAGGAGATATGAAACCTGGTGTCATCCCGCTTGAAACTGATAAAGATAGACGAAAAATATATTCCCAATTAGCTCACAGAGCTGCAAACAGATCTGGCTTTGATGCAAATTTTGGAAGAGTAAAGTATTCTTCATCAAGACGAGAAAAAGTTGTAATGATTAGTTTTCCAATTGGAAGATACATTTTACTAGTTATTGCAGAACCTTCTGTGAATATTGATAGACTGGCATGGAAAATTATTTACAAACTAGATCATCAATGGTCTGAATATTATGGTTTTTGATTTATCTTGCTTTTCGTTTCCAGCCTTGCTCAATTTTACAATTTGTTATATCTGAATGTTGATGCTTTTTCCCTGTAGTTTTATTTGATTGCACATTTTCATTTTCTTCTACTATGAATAATTTTTCAACTTGTTTTGTTTCTGTTTCTGTATAAATAATATTTGTAGCAGTTGTATTTTCTTTCTTTTTCTTTTTTACCCTCTGAGACTCTGTATTTTTAAATGACCATTTGATATTATTTAGATCATTTGATGACGATAATTTCTTGTTGAAATCACCTAGTGATTTAACCATGCATTGTTGATTTTGATTCTAAACTTAAGACTATCTATAGCAGAAATTAGATACTAGATAATTTCCCAATAATTTATGAAGCCTGATGACGTATTTCGAAAACGAAACCTCACCAAAGTAAATTTTGAGTATGAAGACTTGATTGGAAGGGATTTGTCTGATTCTAATCTGAGTGGAGTTGATCTTTCAAATCGGGATATTCATGATGCAGACCTGAGTTGCTGTGATTTGAGTAATGCCAATCTGAGTCATACAATTTTGTTTTATGTAAAATTGAGAGGTTCTGATTTGAGACACATCAATTTGTCTAATGCAAAATTATGGGATGCCGAACTATATGGTGCAATGCTTCAAGATGCTGATTTACAATCATCTGATTTGTTTTATTCTGATTTAAGAAATACAGATTTGAGTAATGCCAATTTGGGGGGTGTTAATCTCAGGCATGCTAATTTTGATGGTGCACTTTTAGATTCAGTTAACTTTCAAGGTGCGAATTATGATTCTCAAACTTTTGAGACTGTATCCAAAAAATATCAGTCCCTTTTGGAGCAACAAGGCAATCTTTGGTAGGTTAGTTGAATCTTTTTAAGAGTATTATTGTTGAGTTAATTTATGAATTTGAAATCTGAAAAATCCATTAAAGAATATCTCAAAACATTACCTGATGATACTGTTATCAAATACTATTCTGATGTTGAATTTACTCCATTTCCTGTATTAATTATTGAAGAGTACACTAGACGATTCAAACAAAAATCAAAAAATGAACTAGTAAAAGATCTCAAAATTCAGGCAAATCTTGCAAAAAAGAAAACAAGTGAGCTTGGTAAAATGGCAAAAAACCACAAATTAGTTGATGATGTTACTCGAGAAAAATCAGAAGAAATTATTCGCCATGCAAAAAAGAAAGGATTTGAGATTTCTCAAAGAATCGTAAAAAAAAGTACCAGACTAAAATCAAAGTTAAATAAAAAATCAAGTGCCAAAATCGCACAAAATTTGGAATTACTTGAAAAATTAGGCCAACTAAAAAAAGCAGGCATTCTTACTACTCAAGAATTCCAAGAAAAGAAAAAGAAAATCTTATCTAAAATCTAATTTTAGAGTTCTTACTTGTTTTGATCAATACTTTTATGTTAAAATCTGATCTTGCAAATTTGTGGATATATCTCAAAAAAGATTACCTATAATTTTGATAATTATCCTTGTTGTTGTATTGATAGTACAATTTATGGGAAATCAACAATCAACTACTCTGATAGACACTCAAACATGTGAATTATACATCAAAGATGCACAAATTGGCGGTAAACAATACCTTGGTGAATACGATTCAAAATGTTTAGATTTGAGAAATCTAAACCCGTGATATTTCTGTGCCTGCATTTTCTGTTCTTATCTTTTCATTGAAAATTGATATCTTAGTTAGTTGTGTATAGGCAATTTATTTTAATTAGATAAATCCAACTTTATACTATGAGTGAAAATACTGAAAAAAATAATAATTTTCAATTAATTGATAAAATTACATCTCAACATTTCTCAGAAATTGAACATAATATTCACCATTTTCAACAAATTTTGTTTGATTTACAAAATGAATACTATAAAATTTGGAAAAATTCCTTCAACTCGAATCTTTCATTGTTCAAAGAATTTACATCAAAATCAAAATATGATTATTCTGCATCTGCTCCTTTGAATTCTATAATATCTAATCTTCATGAAGAAGCTACAAAATACAGAGATGTATGCAACAAAATTGTTGTATCTACAATAGAGGCAAGCAAGAAAAATGCAAAAACTTGGAATGATCATGCAAAATCTTTTGAAGAATCAAATAAAAAAATAATACAATTCTGGATGTCTGCATTTACTATGAAATAATATTTTGATGTAGAGTTGTTTTTAACTCCGTTTTAATAAAATTATATTCATGGGTGAAAAAACTGATTGCCAATGCACAGTTTGTAATTGTAATGATAATTTTAAAATAATTCAATCTGATGATTTGTTAAATTTAGTACAACATGGACGATTAACTGAAGAACAAATAAAATTTATTAAAACAAGGCTTGGTAGCAGAATCTGTAAAAATTGTTTTACTGGAAAACACGCTTGATTGTTTCCTGTAATAATCAGGATCATTGTTAAATATCATATTGTTGTAGTAGTAATAACAAGAAGCCAGATGTTCTGCGTCGTAGAATAATTGGTTTGGAAAACACAATCATGTTATGCTACGTCTGTGTAAGCGTGTTTTCCTTGTACTCTTGTTATTTTAGTATAATAAAAATAACATTAGTTTCTAGATGGTTTATGAGTAATCTTGATGATTCTATTGGAAAAATCCTCTTAGACTTGCAAAAAGATGATCCTGATACTTTTAAAAAATTAATGAAAAAAGCACAAGATGAAAATCCTGAATTATTTGACTCAACTGATGCTGAAAATATCGAAATTGATGAGTATAATCAGAAAATAGATGATTATAATAAAAAAATCGATGAACAATGATTCTAAAATTTTATGCCTAAATAATTTCTGAGAAGAACTTTTTTGCTTTATCTTTTGAGAGTTGGCGATTTTTTGTCTGGCAATAGTTTGTAGTAAATGTACATTTTGGACATCCTCCCCATTCTTCATCTTTATCTTTGGAACAATCACAATCATTTATGAGAGAAAAACATGCCTTTAGAATTTCTGTGAATTTATCATAAATTATTTTACTACATCCATTATATCCATCAGATGAATTGTCATACAGATAGATTACTCCTTTTTCATAATATGCATCAATGTCATTTGATTCTGATTTTGTTAAAATTTTACTTGCATTAAGTAAAACATGTGTAATGGTATGAACTCTAGAGTCTGATGTAATTGGACTTTTTCCATCAGCAGATACTTTTGATGTGATTTCTGGTGGTAATTCAATACTAACTGATGAATGCTTTGATTTCCAATGAAAATTTCTCCAACCAGATACTGTATTTCCATTATGTGTTTCAAATTTATCTGTAGATTCATTATAGTTTCCTTTGAGATAACCTGAAATTGTTCTATCTAAATCTATAACTCCATATCTTAATGAAATTTTTTTATTTTTTAAAATAACTTTTTTGTTTATTTCATTTCTTTTTGATGTTTGGATAATTGTTGTACGAACAATTGGTATTGTCCTTTTTTGTTTTTCTGTAGTTCTAGTAAGATATGCTCTAGCACCATTTTGTGATTTAATCAGTGAAGTTACTTCATAATTATTTTTGTTAAAATGATAAATTGCCTTTTGATGTAGTTGATAATATCCGATGGGTACACTGCGGGTACCAATTTTTCTTGAATTATAATAAATTGTAATTTCTCCTGATGTTCCTCGAAGATTTACACTTTCTGCAAAATCAAAATACTGTGATTTATCTGATTCATTAGCTGATTCTTTTTCAACTTCAATTGATTCAATATGTTTGTCTGAAATTATTGCATTTTCTTTGTTAATTGGAATTATGTGATTTTGTGATAGATACTCATCAATGTGCCTGGCAAAGTAATGACATGTTGCATCTTCTGGGTCAAATACGCATATGGCATAGGATTTTTGTCCTTTTCTTCCAGCACGTCCTATTCTTTGAACAAATGAATCAAATTCACTTTTGAATGCTGAAATTACCACATCCACATGTCCAATATCTATTCCAAGTTCTAATGTTGGAGTACATGAAAGTGCATCTAACTCACCACTTTTCATTTGTGTCTCATAGAGTTTTCTATCATTTTGATCAAGACCTCCACGATGTATCTGAATCCTAATATCTTGATTTGATTCCTCTACATTTGATGCAAGAAATTCTGCATCATTATGTGAATTACTAAAGATTAGTTGTGTTGACTTATTTTTGTAACAAATTGATGATAATAACTCCATTGTAGTTCTTTGCCCATACTTTCTTGGCATGATAAAAAACATGTGCATGTTTTGTTTTCGTCTGTATTTGCTTTTGATATATGAAAATGAATCTTGAGGTAAATCAAACATATTTGAAAAAAACTCTTTAGAATTATCCAAAGTTGCAGAAGATCCTATGAATTGAATTTTTTTCATATATCTTTTCATTCTTTTTAAAACATAGTAGACGTTTGAACCATGAAAACTGGTGTATGAATGAGCTTCATCCATTACAATGATTTTTGCATTTTTGAATAATTCATTCCATTTTTTATCTTGTAAAATTAAATGGTAATTGATAAAATCAAAATTTGTAGCAATAATTACTGCTTTTTTGGTAGCCTCTTCTAGTATCATGTTTTTGTATTCTGTACTTTGACCTCCATGAATTGAATATACTGCAATTTTGTCGTGTAATCCACATTTGTAAACTAAATCTGAAATTTTTGATACTTGATCATCAATTAATGCATTAAGTGGATATACAAATAATGCAAAAACACCTACTTCATGATTTTTTGAAATCATTTCTAAAATTGGAATACTAAACGCTTCTGTTTTTCCTGAACCCGTAGGTGCTGAAATTATTGTATTTTTGCCTTCAAGAATAGAGTATACTGACTCATTTTGAAATGGTAATAACCCTGTAAACCCGTATTTTTTTAATCCTGAAATAATTTTCTCTGATAACACATCATGTAATTCCTCTACTGGGATTTTCTCAGGTTCTGGTGCAACCCGCCTTTCATAATGAATAATCCCTAACGTCTCTTCTTTGTGTCCTTGAATGATTTGCTCAAAAATTTTATCGTTTTCAATTAATGATTTTGGGATTTTATTAATATCAAAGAGAATTTCAGGCGGTAAGAAAATTTTGGGTTTTGGTGGAATTATTTTCTTGGCTTTTTTTATTTCATCTGGATAATATGACTCAGTTGAAGCAGTTGGCCCATCACATCTGTGGGGTTCATCTGTCCTTGCATCAATTGGAATAAATTTACCGCTATCTGATTTGAACTCCTCATCCCAATAGATTTCGGCCCCACATCCTTTGGAGCATTGTTTTGTTCTTCCTGAATAATTTACTCCGTATGTTGGTTTTTTTGGAATTATCAACTCTGGGGTACATTTGGGACAAATTCCAGGAGCTCCTACATCGCCTAAATTTTGTGTAAGTTTTGTATTACATTTAGAACAAAATTTCATTGTTGTTGATTTTAGCTAACTAACCATTAATGAATTAAAGATAGTGAAAAATTTACAATAAAATCTTAAATCATAACTGCAAAATTGACCTTAGATTTACTCAATTTGATCAAATTAGTTTACTAGATATTATTACAATAAGATAACCCTAATTCTTCCAATGACTGATTTTGTCACCTTGAGAGAAACAAACCCTGATTTTGATGATTTGTGCGAAGCACGAGATGCAATTCTTAGAGCAATAGAGATGCATCAACTATCAGAAGAAGCTTTGCAAGAAAAACTGAATGAATGGGATCACAAAATCAAAACTAAGTTTGTAGAGTTAAACCAATGAACACATCTAACTCAAACAAACTGAATTTCTTTTTGTATAAATCAAAAGTCAATCAAAGTGCTTCAAAATATAGATATCAATTCCATCACATTGCAATACACTATTCAGAAAAATGCAATGAACTGTGTTAGCTGATTTGATGTAATCTGCTATTCATTACTACACATTTTCAAAACTAGATCTTTATTACAACTATCTTTTCTCTAAAATTAATGTCAAAGTTTGTTGAAATTGCAATTGGGGTTAGTGCGATCCTTGTAGGTCTTGCTTTGATTGGCGGTTTGATATAGGTGAGAAAAATTGCCTTTAGACAAAATGCCTGATTCAGAAGAATTCATCCCGACTCACAAATCTACTGTTTTACATGTTGATGGGACGCCTGTAGCATGTATTATTGATGAAAATATTCAAAACCAATCACGATATGATTCACTTCAAAAAAATTCATCATTACGAGCGAGTTTGGTGGGATTTCTAAACAAGGATGATGAATTAGGATTATTTCTGGGTTTTAAATTAAAAATTCAAACAGATGATGATCGTTTTGAATACACTGTATATCCTAATGATGAATTCATTGATGCTGTAATTTTCACTGAATCAATTGCTATGATAAATAACAAATTAGAGAATTTGTTTTTATTGCAAACAATAATGACTGATCAATTTGTTAAAACTAGATCGGAATTTGAAAAATTTCAAAAAATGTTAAAATAATTTTTTCTATAATCATTAAATTACTGTTAATTTAGAATCATACATATGGTAAATTTTACTCAAATGCTAAAGACTCGAGAACCAACACTGCTTGATAGGGAAGATGGTCATTGGTATCAAACAAAATTTGATGATGTCTATCCTTCAATTAGTACTATTTTATCTGCAACTTCATCTGAAGATAAAAAAAACGGTCTAAAAAATTGGAAAGCAAATGAACCTGCTCACCAATATATCACAGAACAATCTCAACATATTGGTACTCAATCACATAAAATCATCGAAGATTATTTGAGTGCTAAACTATCCTTGGAGGAATTTGATTTACTACCAATTGCACATTTTCATAATCTTAAACCCTTTTTAGAAAATATTTCTGATGTTACCAGCATTGAACAAAGAATGTATTCTGATAAATTAAAAGTGGCTGGTACTAGTGATTTGATTGCATATTACAATGGTGAATTATCTATCATTGATTATAAAACAAAAAGAAAACCCCAAATTGATGATTACATGTATGAGTATTATCTACAAACCACTTGTTATGCTCAAATGTTTCATGAAGTCACTGGACAAAAAATCAACCAGGTGGTTATCCTTGTTAGTAGTGAAAAAAACACTAGGCAGGAATTCATCAAAAACTGTGATGACTATGTTGAGCCTATGCAAGAGCGAATTGAAAAGTACTATTTGAACAATCTAGCCTAGAAAAAATATTCAACCAATTAGTCATTTTTTAAACAAACCCTTGTATATGGTCTAAAATTTACAGGCATAGATATGAAATACATGTGTAGAACTTGTAAAACAGAATGTGATGATATTCCAGAACATATGATGAAAGTTCATAATTTCTCAAAAACAATAGTTGATGCTCAACTTAAAGCAAATGCTAATTGTTACAAAAATTCATTTACACCATTAGAATAATTTAATAAATTATTACTTTAATGACTCTTGAATAATTTTTGTATCTGTGAATTGTCTAAATTGAATAATTTTGTTATTTTTAATCAAATAGATGTGTGAAAATTCAACATTGAATTTTTTTCCTATTTTTGATATTCCTTGATATTTTCCATTAACCATGATGTGATCTTGTAATGCTGTGATTTGTTCTGGGATTGCATGAAATTCTTGAAAATTTGATAACATTTTTGGGAAATAATTCTCAAACACTTGTTTTACTCCTTTAATCATTCCACCTTCTGGCATTCCTTCAGCAGTTATCCATTCAATTTCATCATCACATATTTCTAAACATTCTTTGATGTTATTTTCTTTAAATGCAATGTAGAATTTTTTTACTAGTTCTTCGTTAGTCATTTTTCTTTTAACAAAAAATTATTGATCTCTTTTGCCTCTTTCCATTGATACCATATAAGATTCCAAATTAATTCATCTATGGTATGACGATGTTTTTCTGTTAGTTGCATTCCTTTTAGATTAAGTATGACTTTACTTCTCATGGTCCCTAACCTCATCCCAAGCATTAAACACTCTCTATTGTTATTTGGTAATTCTTTACCTCTAAATTCTTCAGGTCTTGAATCAAATATTTCAAAATGTTCATCTAACCATTTAAATTTAGATTTTTTAAAAACATTCAAAATCATTGTAATTGTATCATAATCTATATTTTTTTTTGCAAGAAGTTCTTTGATTTTATTTTCTGATTTCTCTTTTGTTTGCCTGCTGAGCTTTTTTTCTAATTCTTTGAGTTCTTTTGATTTTGTTGCAATCATATTTTTTCTAAATTTTTCATATATTTGATCATTTCTTGATTAGTTATTTTCTTGGTCTTCTACGGGGATTTTTTTCATAGAATTTTTCAACATTTTCATTCCATGATTTTGTTTCTGGAAGACGTGAGCGGGCATGAGGTCTTTTTCCATTATTTGATAGAATTTCACTATTATTTTTGTAGTAATTATCTGTCTCAGAAATTAATACTTCGAGAAATTCTGATGCTCCTTTGGCTTCCTCACCTTTAGGTTCTCTATGGGCCATGATTGACTTTACCAGGGTCTCAATTTTTGCAATTTTTAATCTATATTCACTAAGAATTCTATGTTCAAAAGAAATCATTTCGATTTGAGATGTAATTCACTAGTGTATGTTCATTTCGGTGTAATTTTACCTCTTTTGAACCACTCATATAGGATTCAAAAAGATTCATCCCATCCAACGGGTGTTGAAATAGTCATCAAACTGACTAATCCAATGGCTAGAGGTTGGGCTATCCTAAGCAATAGACCAATCTTGTTTTTTATACATTCAAGGATTGATGATTTTTCTGTATTTTATTTTTAAAATTAAATTTTTTGAGAGTTTATCTAAAATCTGATCTGTTTATTCTGTTGAAATACCATGTCTTCTATGAGTATGTCTTGATACTGTTGGTTCATTTTGTATTGATCCATTTTTGATATATTTTATTTTTTTTAATATCCTCACTATTGTATTTTCATTATTTACTGCAAACATTATTTTTTTAGATTTTTAAATAAAATCCCATTCCCATTAATGGGAAATAAAAATTATTTTCTAAATTCAATTTGTAAAATCCAGTAGCTGTAACTAATTAGGAAAAACTAATTTCTGTGCGTAACAAGTAATGATAAAAATTATTTTTGTTAGTATTTCCTAATTAGTTCAATCTAATTTTAAAATGGTTTAAATTAATTGTTGTATCATTAATTACATGAAACAAGATTCATGCCGACATTGCGGAACAGAATTAGAAGAAAATAAAAAATGTGAAATCTGTAATCAGGCCATACAGTTTTCCTGTCATGGCTGTGGTTCTTTAACTGATGAACAAATTCATTTTAAATGTATAATGAAAAAGAATGAAAAGAAATTAGTTGTAACTAGCTAATTTTTTTTAAAAATAAATCTACTTTGTAATTATCTTAATTATTCCACACAGGTTGAGTTTTTAGCCACAAAATCAAATCTTTGTATAATTGACTTTTTTGCATGTTTAGTACTCCTATCTCAAGGTTAGTTGATGATTTTACTGTTTTAGTGTGTTTTTCGTATTTTGCAAAAATTATTTTATCTAAATACATTTCATTTTGCATCTCTTTTTTTGCCAATTCTTCAGATTCCGTCATGGCAAAACTTGCAAACAATACACCATCTACCCAATATGCATGAGCTGATTCTAATGATGACATCATTCCAACAAGATCATCTAGGCTTAATTTGATCATATCTCTAACGTAGATTTTGTCATATGGTTTATGGAGAAATTCTGTCATGTGGATTTGTTTTTTTAGAGTTTAATGAAGATTTGGAAATCTTATAACTGGTTTTCTTAATTCTGTTTTTATGGATAAAACAAAAGATCCTATTGAAGATGAATTATTTGTCACAGAGTTCCCAAAAAATGACTATGGTATAGTTGATTATCTTCAAGGACGGGTTCATTTTGCACTACTTGATCAAATGAAACTAATGTCTACCTCTGGAATGTCAAAAACCCAAATTAAAGAAAAAATCATTTCAAATGTTACTGAAATTATAGATAATTTTGATCCTAAAAAATCAAAAAGTTCTTGATTCTAATCCATTTGATTCTGCCATGATGATTTTGTGACATTTGCAATAACAATTTGTATGCGGCATATCGTTATCGTTTCTATACCTGCACTCTTTTGTATGTGCGATTAATGACATTTTTACTCTTCATCCCAATTCTGCATTATTGAAATATTTTGTCTGTGAGCCTATTATGTGGTTTCATTAACTGTTTTTGTTTTTAGTTTACACCAACAGTTTGGACTACATGTATCTGGTTGAGGCATTTTATTCCTCAGAAATAAGCCAGGAAACTCCGATTGCTTCTTCCCATGTTGATTGGTAATTGTTATTTTTCATACTTTGTAAAAGTAAAATCTCTATTTAACAAACATGAATGATTTGTCAGTATGAATTCTATGAATCATTTGGTAGTGATTCTTTATATTGAATTTTAACTATTATTGATACCCGACCATGAATGGTGAACGATTCTCTTTTTTTTGAATCTCATCATTTTTTTTATTGATTAGCAGTTTTTTCATAATAGTATTCTTGTTTTTTTAGATTTTTTTCAGAAATTATTCTACATTTTCTTAATGGAACTAATTTTGAGATTTCTTCATATGTTCTAATGTCTCTGACATCTGCTGCATATGCTATTTGTAAAAGAGGTGATTTTTCTTCAATTATTGGTTTTACTTGTTCGTATCCACTACTTTGTCTCATCCCTGTTCGAAACAATCCTATGTTTTTACTACTTTTTGAGATTTGAGGATCTTGATAACAACAAATTGCAAATTCATCCTCATCTTTTTCAATAATAGTTAACCGAGTAAATTTATCACTCCACTGTTCAATCTCTTTTGCAATCTCTAATGCTATTTTTTTATCCTCAAAAACAGTTGAAATTACTAGCTTGTCTTTTTCATGTGCCCATGAAATACCAAAAAAATCTCTATGCCAATTAATCTCAAAAGACATGAAATATGTTAAAAAATTATCAAATTAATGGTTTCTCTTATTTTTTAAATGATCTGTATTTTGTAATTCTAAAATAATTCGTATATTTAGAAGTAAAAAATAAAAATTTTAAATTCATAATGGATGAACAATAATTGTAAATTTTATACTTATTATTCTCTTGAATGGCATCATGATGACTGCTCCACGACGTCTATTAATCTCGTTTCTTTAGTAGTGCATCTTCTGGGGTTTTTTCTTTGTTTGATTCCCAATGCCATTGATGATGTTTTTTCCAATGATTTTCTAATTCTTTAGTAGTTGGCTCTTTGCCTAGTGGTGTTCCACAAATTTTACACTGTTTCAATTTTTACATCCTTTTTCTTTTTTATGATTGGATGACATTGTGAAGGTAAATTTTCATCATCACTCATAATAATTCTATATAATATAACTCAAAATTAAGATTTTTGTTGTTTTGGTTTTGACTTGGCGAATTTTGGTTTATTTGATTTTGAATTTGTTTTATATTTTTCATATTTTCTTTTTTTCTCATTGTCCATTATTGCATATGTTTTTCCTGTTTTGCACAATTTCATGTCTCCTGTATTTTGATCATGAGTTGATTCTAGTGTTCCATCAGCTAAAAACTCCCCTACAATATCCCAAACTCTACTTTCTGGAATTTCAAATTTGTATGTTAAAGTTGAAACTTTGGTAAAATAACCATTATCTGAATTTCTTAAAACAAATTGTTTGATTTTCTCTTCAGCAGTTAAAGATGGTTCTCTTTTTTTGAATCGTCTAAATGGTTTTCTTTCTGACATGTTTGTTATTTCCTATTTTTTATCAATTCATTCTGCATTTAACGTATCTGGATCATTGTTTCCTGGTAAATACAGATCTCCTAGTTTATTTTTCATTTTCTCATCAAAATCTTCTTGTAATCTTGTAAGATACATCTCAGCTTCTGTCTCATCTTCTGGAATTCCAGTATCTACATCGTAATTGAATCCAGTTGCCAAATGATAAAATTCTTCAAAAAAGTCTTTACAATCAATTACGTCTGCTTTTCTATCTACTGAAACTACCAAACAATCATTTTCTATTCTAAAATCAAGGCAGACCTCCTCTTCTATCATCACATCTACCATTACAGCCATGAGGTATGGTGTGTATTTGTCTTCTAGATTGCCTTTTCCAGTATTTGCAATCCATAATTCTTCCCCATCTATCATGTGATCAAAAGTTCTAACTACCATTTCTCGAATATCTGAATCCGGATTAGATGTTTTTGACTTCCATGAATTTGAGCTAAATTCTCCAGGTTCTACGTATGTTGTATCAAATAACAATTCTTCATTTAACTGATCAAATTCCCAAACCTGTTTGTTTGTCCACATTGGAGAATACTGTTCAATTAGTTTACGTGTTGTTTGATTCAATGAATTTTCCTCATTTTGCCAGCGTTTAATCTTTGTCTAATCAATTATTGATTCCTGATTTTAAAAATTCTATTGTACATTCAGCTAATTCCTTGTCTGTATGTTTTTTTATTTCATGTTTACAATTAGGACATACCCCTGTTTGCTCTTCTGAGAATTCATCTCCTACTTGCTTCATACAACATTCCATAAGTTCTGATGTGGAATGTGACTCCATTGCAAGTTTACAAGTTGGGCATTCTGTCATGTATTTGTCGTAATTTCTATCCTAATAAATTATATTTAATTTTTATTGAAATTAATCTAATGGATATTGCTAAAAAATTCAAAAATAAACTAAAATGCATCTGTAATGGTGATGTAATTTTTGAGATTATTGATAATATCGAATGTGATTGGGGAAATCATATTGTCATTCAATGTCCTAATTGTGAAGAATTATTCTCTGTTGACAAAAAATGCCCTGCTTTTCAAAGTATTGAGAAGTTATTAAAAAACAATGACACATTATTTTCTAAAACTGAACAATCTGATTATATTTTAAATTCACATCCGAACTAAAATTTTGTGGCCACAGATAAAGTTGGTAATCAATGTCGTCTATGTGATTACCAACAACCAGATCAATCTACGGCAATACTATTGATGTGATTTTTCTTTTAAAATGAAAAAAGTGTGTAAAAATTGATTTTATTTGTCAAAAAATTTGATCAAAAATCACCAAACAAAAGTATGAATCCTACAGCCAAGGCTGCAACTGAAATTCCCATTGTAACGTAAAATTTTGTATTCATAGTTTTCTTAAAATTAATCCAAAATTAATAGTTTAGAATTTGAAAGACAGGCAAGTCTGATATTATATTGCATCGACTCTTTGGGAGTTACGTACCAATATCAAACCCGCAAACATTCCTGCCTCCAAATTTCTTAATTTGTATTTTCGAAAATTCTTAAAATAAAACATGTCTTGAAATTTAACTAAAATGGGTTGAAAAAACTATCTTTTGTTTTGAACTGAGCCTAGCTTTTGTGTAAAAATTAACTTTATAGAAATATGTGTTCAAAAAATACACACAATTTCTTTTAATGCAATTTGTTCTAGTATTGTCAAGTCATTCGTTTGACGGCCTTACGTTTGCCTTAACCCGACCCATACCCTAGAATTTTTAGCCGTCAAACACTATTTTTAATCATAAAATTTTTCAATTCTGTTCACCTAGTAATCATATTGTTAATTCAGTGTAAGGGAAGTAAAAAAAATTCCATGTTGGAAAAATGCCCATTTCTATGTGATGGTGATTGGGGTGACGTTGAATTAGTTAATCATCAAAAACTTCATGATTCTTTGGAGAGTAAAAATTGTTTTTGGCTTGGATTTGATGTTTCACAATCCTTTGGGAAATTTAGTGGTCGTGATGGAAAGAGAAATTAATTAAGATCAACCATAGAGAAAATAAATTATCATGGTTGAAAATGAGGTAATTGCATGGTCTGAAAAATCTTTTTTAAATTGGTCTGACTTTAAAGCAGAACACAACGCTTCAATTTTTGAGGATTCCCGTAGTACTATTCAGTATAGGTTTACTTGGACACTAAACTCTGATAGCAAAGATGGGAAAATCGTATTTTTAATTGAAGATATTTTGTTATTTGTTGAATTCCATCCTCTATTATCTTCAGTAAGGGTATCTTGTGATACTGATGAATTATTAAAACATGAACAAGGTCATTTTGATCTAGCTGAATTAGTAAAAAATGAAAATTTAGAACAATTCCATAAAAAATTCTATAATCAAATATTTCCAACAAGAGGTAAAAATGAAGAACAACGAAAACAATTTGCAAAAGAAGATTCTGGAAAAATGATCGTATCTGAAATTGAAAAATTGTCTGATTTACTACAAAAACGTAGTGAAGAATATGATATACAAACTGATTTTGGTCAAAATCAAGAAAAACAAAAAGAATTTGATTTAATTTTCAATGAATTACGTTAATTCAAAAATTATTTTATCTATTTTTAATCATACTATTTTCTGTAATTGAATTGATGTAGTTTACCAATCCTCTATAGTATTTCAAATGAAAATCTAAATCTCTGATTTCTGTTTGTTTTAATTCTTCAAGTTCTGGTCCAAAATCATTTTTATCATTTTGAATTTGGTCCATCGTTTTTTCATTAATTTCTATCATGTGAAAAAGACTGTGAAGTACTTCTCCTTTTGTTAGTGTTTTCTCACATGATTTTTTTAACATTGTTTCAACCCAATCCATGAAACTTTCTTTCTGAATTATTATATCTGGTCCTGAATTCGATAAAGTCTGACCTTTACTCTATTTTTTTTAATTTAGTCTGAATTGATTACTTTTTTTGTGCTTGTTTTTTTCTATTCATGATTTCTTTGTTTCTTTCTATATCTGAATGGACTTCGACATGGTCGTATAATGCCTCTTTTGAGTCAAAAATTTGTTCACAGTAATAGCATTGATGCATTATCTAATTACACAAAACTTGAATTAATCATTTTCCCCAATAATTGACAAAAATCCTCAATTTTTAATCAAATTGAAATGTTCTAAACTTTGTTTTAAAAAAATAGAATAAAATAAAATGGAAAAATAATCTATGACAGATTATTGACCGTTATTTTTTTCCCATTCAGCTCTAACTTTTGCTGCTTCATCTGCATAAGGATCAGCGTGCCATTGTTCCTTATTCAAATCAGCACCTAGACCGCCTGTTTTTGGGAGCAATCCTTGTTCTGCTGCTTGGGACAAAACTGCGCCTTCTTGGACATAGTTTTGTTGATTTGCAGTACCATAAGCAATAGCTCCTGCCATTGCAATGACGCCTACTGCAATTCCTACGTAAATCATTGCGTTTGACATGATTGAATTTTCACTTTTTTCGTATTAATATTGACAGCACTTCACTGCAATGCACTGAACTACTCTATGTAGTCTGTACTTTGATCTCAGAATTACATGTAGGCGGATTACCTGTATTCCTCTTGAATTCTTCAATTAATTGCTCTTGACGACTTTCTGGATCTTCCATAAACTCTCTTTGATAGTACTGTGTTTTTTGTTTACATTCATTTTCTTCAAATTCGGAATCCACATATTTTGAAAAGGTTGTTTCAAGATTTTTTGAATAACCAATGTAAATTGGATCTTTCTTTCTGTTATACAGAACATAAACTCCTGGAACTGGCTTTACAAATTTGGCATTTTCCAACCAAACTCTCATTTTATCTTCTAGTAATTCCATACTGGTAATTATCACTACTAGATATTAAACTAGATTGAACTTTTTCTGATATTGCAATTACCTCCATGATTTTTAGACGATCAATAAAGTTGACGTGTTGGGCTTGTATTTTTTGTCAATTCTCTAAATTCTGACTTGATTGTATGAGAATCTTTTATAGACGATCTCTTTTCGTTAATCTGTACAGGTTATTATGAATTCTAAAAGTACTATTCTAATCGTTGAGGATAGCCCTGCTGTTGGACTGCTTTTTAAGAGTTATTTAGAAAAATTAGGCTATTCTGAAATTCATACTTGTGTTACTGGAGGTGCAGCAATTAGTACCTTCAATGACTTGATGTCTCAAAGTATACTTCCCATAGTATTTCTTGATTTTATGTTACCTGACATGGATGCTCGTTCTATTTTAACACAAATGCTTGAGATAAGACCTGATGTTAAGGTAATTTTAGAAACTGCTACTGAAAAAGATGATGCAGGAATTAAAGAATTGATACAGTTAGGTGTTTATCAATATTTAGAAAAACCAATAAGATTTGAAAGTCTAAAAGATATTGTTGAAACAATTGAAAAAGAACAATCTTTCTTTGTAAAAGAATCAGAACAAGAACAAATGTTACAAGAAGCTGTAAAAATATCTGAAGAAAAAACAATTGATCATGTTAATTTTATTTTAAAATCTACCAATCAAATTAGTCTAAATAAAATTATGGATATTCTTGGATTTGAAGATGATTTTGTTGGCACATATTTGAAAGAATTAGAACAAGATGGAAAAATCATTAAACTAGATGAAAAAAAGGAAATTGGCTGTAATCAATGTAATTCAGTTAAAACATCCCAGATATTTTTCTGCCCTAATTGTAAAAGCTCAAACTTCAAACTAGGTAAATTAATTGAACATTATGATTGTGGAAATATCACTGAAGAAAATACTTATGAAAATGATCAATGCCCTAATTGTAAAAAAGAGATAAAGGCATTAGGTGTTGATTATAGAATTATGAAAAATCACTACATTTGTAATGACTGTAAGGACTTTTTCCCTGAAATTTCAATTGAATATCTTTGTTTGAAATGTGAAAATAGATTTGATTTAGATGATGCTAGGTGGAAAACAAGCACAAACTACAAAGTAGTTAGTATATGATTATTCCATTTTTGACTAAAAATTCAATTCCTTGAACAAATGTTTCATCATTAATTGTTCCTTCTGCCCACCATCCTGCATTATTTTTAATCCATGATGGTACAATCTGCTCATTTGAGCCTATTTGGGACTCTTCTGAAACTATGATGATTCTTTCTTGGACCAAATACTGAATTCCTTGAACAAATGTTTCATCATTAATTGTTCCTTCTGCCCACCATCCTGCATTATTTTTAATCCATGGCGGTATGGTATTTTGTGAATCTATGTTTATTTGATTAATTGATACAATTTTGATTTTACTTTCTTGTATTTTATCAACCAGTTTTTCTAATTCTGATATTTGAGAAATATTTGCTTCATTAACATATGTACCATTAATGGTTTTTGAGAATTCTTGTGGATGTGATACTATAACTGCAAAACCATACCTTTCTAATCCTTCAAGTGTATCTGATAACGTTTCATCATGTGAAACTCCTACAAATACATTATTTTCTGGATCAAATGTTCCTGTTGTTCCTATCTCTGGAAATCTATACAATTCTTCATTTTTTAATGGAAATGGCGGAGAATCCCCATGTAGTATACTTGCGCTGATATGTGTAAACCCATTATCTACAAGAATTTGTTTTGTATCTTCATTGAATCTATTTTGTGGTGGCACAAAGACTTTTGGTGTAATTTTTAATTTATCTTCGATACTTTGTACTGATTGTTTTAATTTGATATCTTGTTCTTCTTTTGAAAATTCAGTAAATGGTGTATTTCCTATCCCGTGACTTGCAATTTCAAAACTATTTTTATGATTTTCATTAATGAAATCTAATAATTTAACATCATTTCCAAACGAATCACCGATTATCCCGATCGTCAATGGTATTTCCCTTTCTACGAAAACGTTCATGAATTGGATTTGAACATCATTTAACCAATAATCTTGTACATCATCAAATCTAAAAGCAACACAATTACAAGATTCAATTTCATTAGGAATTACATCTTGTTCATCTATTTTCTCATTTTGTATTTTGAATATGTTGAATTCATTAAGGCTACCAATAATTTGTAAATTCAATTCTGGCCATAAATTATCTTCATTTGGAGTAACTTTTGCTACATATGTTCCTGATTTTAGGTTTGAAAACTGTGCTTGTCCTCTAAAATTAACCTCATTTGATATGACTTCTCCTCCATGTAAATTAGTCAATGTAACTTCTATTTTTTCATCAGATGCAGAAATTTTTGTTGTAGCATCTTTGTATGCATTAATTGTAATCAAATCATCCACTATTTCTGGAATGTTTATGATAATTTTTTCATCAGTGGATATCCCTGGCTGTAACTTTATTGGATATTGTGATTTTAAAAATAATTCCCCTAGAAAAACATCTGCAATATAGTGATCATTTTGATTTGTAGTTGATTGAATCCAATATCGCACTGTTTCACCAAGTTTGTTTGTAATTCCTTGACGCCATTCTGTATTGTCATTTGATTTTATTACTACTCTTGCACCCTCCATAGGTGTTTGACCGTCTTCATAAAATACATCAAACTTAAGCCCTCCAGATAAAGGGATATTGATTACTATTTCTTCTGAATTATTATTTACTTGCACATATTCTACATCTGCATACATTCCATTAGCATAGACTTCAATTTTGTATCTATGATTTTCAGGAACTGTTATGGTGTCTGGATTATTTTCTAATTGTTTTTCAAGAAATACTGATTTTTCAAAATCTTGATACACTAATAATTTCATTCCATTAAAGTCTGCTCTATCTCCATTGGTATATTTTATTTCTACTTGAATTGTTTCATCAGCATATACATTATCAAATGAAATCATTAGGACAAATCCTATTAACACAAATGGTATGATTATTTTATTTAATTTCATACTCCTATCCTTTTTGCACTGGTCCAAGTAGCTTTTGTGTTTCTTAATTGTTCTATAATTGCTTTTAGCAATAATATATCTACAATTTGTTTAAATCCAAATACCAAATACCCCGCATGCCATAACAATTTTTGATCCTCACCATCAATTCTTAATGCCAATGCTGTCATCAAATAATGAACTGTTGTAAATATTAGTAAAACTTGTAAAACATACCATCCGTCCCCCATAATCACGCCTAAAATTGCATTTATCGTAGCAGTAAATCCAATAATTGGTGTAATTACCATTCCTAGGAATAAGTACGGTAAGGATAATTTTTGTAAATAACCATATCTTGGATTTGTTAATCCATCTGCATGTCTTTTGAGTACTTGCATATTTCCACGATACCATCGCTTTCTTTGTGCTACAAAGTCTCGTATTGTATTTGGTGCTTCAGTGTACGCTGTAGCTTTTGAGCTTCCCTGTGTGATTAATCCTGCTTTTAGTAGTTTTATGGTTTGATCAAAATCTTCCACAATGGTATCTTTTCCATATGCCCCTGCTTCAATAAGATATGATTTTTTAAAAGCACCTAATGCCCCTGGAACTATTGTGATTGAACCAAATACATCAAATGCACGTCTTACAATTTGAATTCCTGTAATGTATTCTAGTGCTTGACATTTTGTAATCCAATTACTTGCATTTCGCACTTTGATGTTACCAGCTACTGCTGCGACATGGTCATTTACTTCAAACCCTTTTACAATCTCTTTTAATGACTGTCGTCCAATTATTGTATCGGCATCAACAATTACTATAATTTCTCCTGTGGTGTATTGAATCCCATAGTTTAATGCAGTAGCCTTACCTCCATTTTCTTTACTTAACACTTTGATTTTGTCTTTGTATCGTGTAGCTATGTTTAACGTGTTATCTTTACTACCATCATCAACAAAAATAATTTCTTTTTTTGGATATTTTGTTTCTAAAAGCGCCTCAATTGTATTTGCAATAACTTTCTCTTCATTATATGCGGGAATAATTACTGAAACTTTGGGGTATGATTTTACGTCTGGTTGAATGTCTTCTCTGTACTTGCTTAATGCTGCCATTGGCACAAATAACATTGTTGACCAAAACGAGATAGTCATGGCCCATAATAGGATAATTCTTGTAGGTGATTCTAGTAAAGAATAACCTTCGTATGCAATCATTGCCCCAATTACAAATGGAGATCCTAGTAAAAATAACAAGAACACTGATGGTGCTCGAACTCCTGGTTTATTTCTAGAATATAGTTTTCCTGTAGCTCCAATCATATGATACACTGTTAATCCTCCACCTAATCCCATTGCCACCATGCTAATTGGTCCTAAAATAAAATATACAGAACCTATCAAAAATACAAAGATTAGACCAACTAGTACAAACATTATTGGATCTTTTTTTGGTTTAATTTTCTTCTCTTTGTTTTCACTTGGTTTTCTTTGTTCTTGTTTTGAGTTTATTTTATAACAAGATGCATGGTGCCAATAACTTTCATGTCTAATTGATTTTTCCTCTAATTTAATTTCTTTATCACAAGTGGTGCATTTTATCAAATTTGGATTTAGAAAAATTGACATGTCTTTTTTTGGAATATGTTGAAATTCTTTTTCTATTATGTTGGGAATTTTAATTTCTAATATTTTTTCTAGATATAGTTTATCTGAATTGATTAACTCTCTACCTTTTTAAATTCTTTCCAACAAATACTGATTTCTTCCCTCATCTCCTTTGGATTTCTCTATAACTTGATTCATCTTTTTGATTAGAGAATCGGGATAACTCATGTTGAAATTACTCATAATTCATGTTAAAAGTATTGTAGAAAATTTCCAAAACTGCATTATGTGATATTTTTTATTTTTTAGAAAACTTGTAGTGGATAAGAAACTCAAAAAAAGTAATAGTTTATGCTTGATAATTATAATTAAGAAGATCAAGATGTGCCTGTTTTGTGTACACTTTCAGGGAATCTCTAACCTTCATTGATTGTTATATTTGCGATCTATTAACTTGTTCGGTCGATTGATTCTTTTTTTGAGCCTAAAAGTGTGGGTGAAATGATTATTTTTAGAAAACCTGTAGTAGACTAAAGACAGCAAAAAAGTAACCCTGTATGACTGAGAGTTTTATGAAAAATGAATTTTAGAATTATTTTAGACCTTTTTCTAAAACTTCATTTACTATTCTTGAAAAGCTAACTGATGAAGATGTTTCTGTGAGTTTTTTTGCCTGTAACTTTCGTAATTTTTTTGCAATATCACTATTTAGCATGATTGTTATTCTTTCGGTCATATTATGTTGTAACATCATCCTTTTTTGAATCATGTAAAGTTGATTTTTTTGTGTGATTGTCAAAGAAAACCAAATATTACCATTTATGGAAATGTAATTTTAATTTCGTAATATTTTACAGGATTATGAAAGTTAGAATTTTTTAGAATTCAAGTCAGGTAAGATTAAAACATGTTTATTGATTATTTCGGTATCAAATAGGCATAAAAAATAAATTTCCAAGATTACCAATCTACATCTTCAATCAGAGATAATAATACATCAGGATATTTTGCAGTGTTTTCATATCCCATCATTTTTACTAATTCGATTGCATGCAACCATGCTAAATTCTTTGTAGATTCATCATCTAATTGTTCTAATCCTGCAATGTTTAGTAAATTTAGAGTTTGTTTAGGCATTTTTACAGAACGTTCTACAAGTCTTGTTGCTATTCTTAATTTTTCTTTCTCATTCCAATACTTTCCAAGTTTATATTTACCAGTCATCACATTAGGAATAATTTTGAGTAATCTTACACCTCGAACAGTTGCCATAGTAGGGATTAATTTCTCATAGCCACCTTCAGTTTGATTTTTTTCCATAAATGCATTCAAGACATTAGTTTTTTCTTTAACATCAGTGACAGGTTCTGCAGTTCCTTTGATTACAACACTGACATACAATGTATCTGTCTGGGATGCATCAGTAGTTGGTTCAAAGAAATATGATGGCAAAAATGCCAGTTCCTTATCTACTTCAAATCCACATTTTGGATTCCTCTCTATGTTGGTGTATTTTTCCCCTCTAGGAAACCCATGTACGTATATTGCATTATTATGATATACAAAATTCATTGGAGTAATGAAAGCAAACCCATCTTCATCAATTGTTGAAATTCTGCCAATTCTCTCAGAGTGTAAAAATTCTATTATTTTTTCTTTAGATTTTATTTTAGATTTTTCTCCAAAGTTCATAAAACGTGAATGTTTTGAGGATTATTTTAGGTTTGAATCCATACAGTTACGTATCTATTCCTAGCTTGCTCGTTTCCTACTGTACGCTTGATCGAATCTCCAATCAAACTTCTCATAATGTTTGGTCTTTGAGGTTTTTTACCTAGATTAAACAAAAGGCACACTCCAATTATTGTAATACAGATAGGTTACAGCAATACCAAAGACTAAGCCCCCGATAAAAGCAAGAATCATGCTGAATAAACCCCCAATGATTTACCATCTTTAGATAGTGGTTCTACTGTATGGCAGACTTTACAGTGATACATCTTTGACAGATTCGATACCAAAAGTCGTAATGGATTATCACATTTTAGACAGTTCATTTTACAGGTTCCTCAATTCAGTATTATCATGGAGTTCAGGACTGAGGTTAACTAATACAGCACAATCATAATGATACCTTCTAACTCTACACGCTTTTTTTGATACTATTTTTTCTCCGACAATAAACGCAATTCCACATTTACGACAATGTGTGAATTTATGTTTTCTATCAACATGGGGTTTTTGATAAAAGATCACGTTAAGAATTTTCATTTTAGAGACTCCTCAATTCAGTTTCATCATGGAGTTCAGGTCTGAGGTTAACTAATACAGCACAGTTGAAATGATACCTTTTAAATCCAAACGATTTTTTAGATACTATTTTTTCTCCGACAATAAACACGATTCCACATTGACGACAATGTGTAACTCGATGTCGTTTATCAGTACGAGGTTTTTGATAAAAGAATACGTTAAGGTTTGTCATAATTTCCCCCCTGTATTATCATAAAGTTCAGGTTGGAGGTTAACTAATACAGCACAATCATAATGATACCTTTTAGTTTTATTGCATCTCCTTGAAAGTATTTTTTCCCCACAAACAAATTCTTTGTTACATTTATGACAGTGTGTGAATCTAAAATCCTTATCAGCATTTTTTCTAGGATAAAGTAAAACAGTAATTGTTTTTGATACGATAATTTCCAATGTTCAGATTTCCCCATTGTGAAATTTAAGATGTAAAACAATTCTTAAAATCAAAAAATGAGAGAAAAATACTCAGATTAGCGATCTTTTAGGCACAAAATACAGTTAAAATCAAATATCTCATCTATGTGAAAAAAAATACATACATACAGACTGTGTATGTATGTATATTAATTTCTGAGTTTAGAAAAACAAAAAACAACACAATCCAAATCAGATTTTAGATGAAAAATGATGTTCTAAATGTTCTATTGTTTTAGGACTTGTTTTTTGTTCACTTAACTGATTTTATGTAATGTACAAAAGTAATGGAATACCTCAGAACATTTAGAACACTTTAGATTAACCATTATTTTCCATTATACATTTTTTTTATAAACCCATTACACAGAATCGTTAATAGAACAAAAATAAAGAGACTATTATGCTATGGTGTTACTTACTAATTAGTACAGACATGATTACAACACAAAAGCAAATAGCAAAAAAGCATCGAACTGCAAATCAGCATAATGCGAATCCAAGTTGTATTTCAACAAAGAGGAAAAACTTTGAGGGAATAATACTTGGAGGTTATTTATTATAATTAAAGCAAACTCATCTTTCTCATGTGGATACATAACATTAGCAAAATTCCATAAAGCAATTCCTAGCAGTAAAAGGTCTGCAGTTATTGAGAATCTAATTACACAATTCTTAGAAGATAAAAAAAATATAGATGAGTCGCCAAACTCATCCAAGAAATCCCAAACTGTGAATCGAGGAGGTTCTTATGAATAAATCCAAGACATCCGTAAATATAAGATGTCCACTATGCGTGTTTGATAAACCAAATAACAGACATAAAATTTACACAAATGTTATTCAACATATCAGAAAAGCACATTCACTTTCTAACAGTGAAGTACGAAAATTAAAGGAGAGTCTAAAATAATGACCTTACCGGCTGTCGGTATTTGTTGTGGAGGATTTCTAAAATCCAAAATTGGCACATCTTTAGTTTATTGTGGAATGTGTGATACTGAATTTCAGTTAGTCAGAGTAGAAAAGAGATTGGAGAGGTGGAGATGACAACTAAGGAACAATACATAGCATTATTCAGAAAGCATGGTTACAACTGTTTTCCCATCCCATCTAATCAAAAAATAGCTGATAGGAGATATGATGCTAATAGAACTACACAAAATCAACCCATTACTGAGGCTGAAAACTATGGTGTGATTCCATTATTGGGTAAGGGTAATGCCATAATTGACTTTGATGATAAAGAAAGATACCGTAATTATGCTGAACGCATGATCGATCAAGGTTACATGGTAATTGAAACCGGTATGGGATGGCACATTCCAGTAATCGGACTAACTGGGAATATCAAAAAAATAGAACTGTTTGATTACAAATATCAGCCAACTAAAAAAATAATCGAGATACAAAGTCCAAAACAATACTGTGTCGGTGTTGGTAGTATTATCTTACATGATAAATTAGAAAAAATTATTGTCTATGAAAATAAAGGAAGTCTAAAACTATATGATGTTAAAGGTAACGATTACACAAACTTTGTTGATGAACTATGTAAGCAAGTAAAAGTTGAGGGTAAAAAGAAATCAAGTGCAAGTAGTTATCAACATCTCAGAGACCAATTTTCAAAAGGCGAAACTCCAAAGAAAGGACAATCAAATGATTATTTCCATGAAGCATCTAAAGTTTGTAATACTGAAGGACTCTCAAAGCCTGATGCCATTGAAAAAATCAGAGAGGTTTATGATAAATGGTCAACTACTGATAATTTTTCTGACAGACCTTTTAGTAATATCTTAACAAAGATTGATGAAGTTTATGAAAAAAATCTCACAGTATCAAAAGGCAGACCAAAAAAGACTGATGATAATTCCATTGATAGAACTGGAATAGCTAAAGCGATTCTAGAAACTAGACAACTATACTCTGATGTTGAGACACATGATATTTTTGAAAACAAAAATGGTTTCTTAGAACGAATCAACAATACTCTGAAAAAAGAACTGTATGAAGAAAACAAGGAGATTGAAAGAGCTGATCAAGATTCCATACTATTCAAACTAGAATCAGGAGCCAACGAGATGCCGGAAACTGATAAGGATTTAGTAGTTTTTAAAAATGCAAAATTCAGCACTAAAAAGTCAAAGACAATTAAAACTGATAAAATTGCTGACATGGGATTTAGAGAATATGATTATCTTGATAAATCAAAAAAGAATGAGCCAAAGAAATTCTTGAAAGTGTTGTTTGACAACGTGCCAAAATACCAACATCCTAGAATTAAAGCCGGACTAAAAGCAATTTTTAACGGAAGAAATGACTCAAGAATCTCAATAATTTATGGTCAAAGTGGAATGGGCAAGTCAACTCCGATGGACATCTTATGTTCCGTTCTTGGCAGAGAGTATGCTTATCCAGTTGAGCTGAGTGATTTTCTAAATGACCGAGCTACTCAAGCCAATGTCAAGGGAAAGCGATTACTCTATTTTCAAGATATACCGGAAGAATGGAAAGAATTTACAAAACTCAAAGTCTTAACTGGCGAGCATAATATCAACATTAGAGGTTTTCAGAAAGACAACGATGTTGCTGAAAACAAGTTAAAGATTTGGGCTTCTGCTAATTATTTACCTGAGATAAAAGAATCTGAGAAAAATGCCATGTACACTAGACGATTATCTCTAATCCAAAATACAAGGCTCGAACCATATCCTGAGGATTCAGGTTTTGCAGAAAGAATCGCTAATGATGAGGGGGAAAAAATCATTTCATGGATTCTAAACATACCTGATAAAGACTGTAAATACGAGGATGCCAAATCTCTAAAATCTGAATGGGAGGGTGTCGCAAGTCCTGAACTAGAATACTTGGATAAGCATTACAGAGCAAGTGTTGATGAAACCAAAAAACCTCTTATGACTATTATCAAGCACTGTCGAGAAGTAACTGGAATCAATGTTACGCTTACACAAATGACAAAAACCATGAAGTCTCTGGGCTATGTTATCAAGAATAATGTCGTAATGAACCTTGAGGAAATAGTACGAGATACTAGGAATCAATCATTATGACTGATGAAAAATTTGATGAAACTTATAGGAATAAACTATCATCGGATGATCAAGCAAAATATGATATAATTGTTAAGAACCTAATGACAGTTTTAGACGATTATCAACTTTGGTTAAAACAGCGTAAGGGCTATGTTGACCTTAGCTCATTCATAGATGAATTTAAGAAATTATACCCTAAACAATACAAACCAATCATCAAACAATTCCTATTTTCGCGTGGTGTTAATTGTTACTCAAGGTCTTATGGCTCTGCTAAGAAATTCTTAGCCCGAGCTATGGATCTAAAAATCTTTGACCTTGAACAGTTAGCGACTAATCCTAAACTTGATTTCAAAATAAAACAAAACAAGATAAGAAAACAGCCTGCGAGTTTGGAGAGTTTAAAAGATGAGAAAGAATAGATGGGTGTTAAAGGATAACCAACACTCGAGTATAATTAGAAAGTATCTTGAGTTTAGTTGTAAGTCCAACTTGGATGAACTGACAAACATGGATACACTTGACATTGAGAGACTACTGCTAAAGTATGCTAACAGTTTATCTCATAAGAATAAAGCATCTACAATAGAATCTAAAATTTCAACGGTTGTCATGTTTTATTCTTACAATGGGATTGAAATCAACATTGACAAATTTTATGAAGAAAGTATTGGAGACACCTCGTATATTGAGAGGGGTTCATCTTAGTATTAGGAGATAATACATTCGTTCTATTACTGACGAATAATATACAAAGCCCCAAAATTAGGTTAGTATCCTCAACATAATCTAAAACGTTGAAATTGTTTTATAATTAATTCTAGTCATGGAATAAGCCTAGTATTGTTTTGTATTACAATCGTTAATAGAATAATGTATTGTGGACTCAGAAAATTAAATGATACAGGGGGATAAACAACTAGATGAGTATGGTAAAAGAAAACAGACTATACATCAATGCCACTGTCAGGGTTCTTACCCCAGTAGGATTTTGTCAAGTGTCTAACTCGAAAGACTGTGCCACAATGAGGACACTTTGGATTAACCATTACATTCATGGGTTTGCTACATTTTGAACATAGCCCAGAGATGATACTATTTACCACAACTCAAGTAATGTTTTGTGGCATTTAAGATTTGGAAAGTAACGCACCAAGTTAGGATTGAAAATTAGTCGTATAAGCTTATAATTTTTCTATCTGAGATTATTGTTTTCCAGAAAATCCGTCTAAAACTTTGCAATCAGTCTGGACTTTGAGGT